>Ga0326728_10004731_pt1 | contig 39703 bp, 38 predicted proteins | sample MB3enrmetagenome_FD_207602 | JGI IMG/M metagenome (GOLD analysis project Ga0326728, IMG submission 207602) | Lab enriched peat soil microbial communities from McLean, Ithaca, NY, United States - MB31MN | ecosystem: Environmental > Terrestrial > Soil > Wetlands > Peat | place: USA: New York... | reverse complement strand
GCCGATCACTCGTGGATCATGAAACAAGCCAGCGTCGCTTCGCTCCGATGGTGATCGCCATCACGCCGGAATGCCGATCGGCATCATCCCGGAATCGTGATCGGCTTCGCCGGAATACGCAGCTGGTGATCGTCCAGCAGCACCCGGCCGGATATCGCCAATCGCACATCAAAGTCCAAGGTGTCCCGGTGCTCGGATCTGCTCGTGGTGGGGAGGGTCTCTGGGACGTTCTTCTGGGCGCTAACGGCTGCCGCGCCGGCAAGGAACAACAGGAGCACGCGCATACCTAAGGGTTTCGCGGCGGGATGTCAAAGTCAAGCCTGGGCCGCCGGCCCCGCCGCCGACGTAGCTCGCTCACACATCCAAATTCCGCACGTCCAGCGCGTTCTCCTCGATGAACTTGCGCCGGTTCTCCACGTCTTCGCCCATCAGCGTGGTAAAGATGTCGTTGGCCTCCACCGCGTCTTCCGAGCGGATTTGGAGCAGGGTGCGCGTCTCGGCGTTCATGGTCGTTTCCCAGAGTTGCCCGGCGTTCATCTCGCCGAGTCCCTTGTAGCGCTTCACGTCGGCGCCGCGCATGCCCTCGGTCTTGACGTACTCCAGCAGGTCGCGCCAGTCGGCCTGGGTCTGGCTGGAGTTGTCCTTGACGACGTCGAAGGGCGGGCGGTTGAAGCGCGCAATCGCCCGGGAGATGCTGCGCAGCCGCCGGTACTCGGGCAGCGAGGCCAGCTCCACGCCGATCACTCGCTCGGCGCTGCCAGAGTCGCGGTAACTCACCATCCAGGCGGAGTGCTCTTCATCGCGCTTCAGCTCGGGCTGGAGCCCCAGCGCGGCCAGTCCATCGATCACGGGCCTCAGGTTCAGTTCGTCGGCGAAGTCGGCCTTGGAATCGATTCTGGGGGCTTTGCAGAGGATCTCGACGATGCGCGCATCGCGCACCTTGCGCTCCACCCGGTGGAAGTGATGCTGGTACTCGTCGAGTTGGTTGAGGAAGGCGCGCAGCTCGGGGCCTTGAAGGACGGCCTGCTCGCCGTCGGCGCCGGGCGCCGGCTGGACCACCAGGTTTTCGGTGGCCCGCCGCAGGACCTCGCGCAGGAACTCTTTCTCGTCCTTGATGTACTTCTCGCTCCTGCCCTTCTTGATTTGGTAAAGCGGCGGCTGGGCCACGAAGACGTTGCCGCGGGTGATGAGATCCTGCATCTGGCGGTAGAAAAACGTCAGCAGCAGGGTGCGGATGTGCGAGCCGTCGACGTCGGCGTCGGTCATGATGATGATCTTGCCGTAGCGCAGCTTGGCGATGTCGAAATCCTCGCGGATGCCCGTGCCCAGCGCGGTAATCATGCAGCGGATTTCCTCGTGGCTGAGCATCTTGTCGGTGCGCGCCTTCTCGACGTTGAGGATCTTGCCCTTGAGTGGCAGGATGGCCTGGTAGCGCCGGTCGCGGCCCATCTTGGCGGTGCCGCCGGCGGATTCTCCCTCTACCAGGAACAGCTCGCAGCGCAGCGGATCCTTCTCCTGGCAATCGGCCAGCTTGCCGGGCAGGCCGCCGGAATCGAGCGCGCCCTTGCGCCGCGTGAGGTCGCGGGCCTTGCGGGCCGCCTCGCGCGCCCGGGATGCGTCGATGGCCTTGGAGACGATGCGCTTCATGATGGCCGGGTTCTTGTCGAAATACTCGCTCAGCTTCTCGTTGACGAACTGCACCACGTAGCCGCCAATGTCGCTGTTGAGCTTGCCCTTGGTCTGCCCCTCGAACTGGGGCTGCGGCAGCTTGACGCTGACCACTGCGGTGAGGCCCTCGCGCACGTCGTCGCCGGTCAGGTTCTCCTTGACGTCCTTGAAGAGGCCGGCCTGCTGCCCGTAAGTATTGATGGTGCGCGTGAGGGCGCTGCGGAAGCCGGTCAGGTGCGCGCCGCCGTCCACGGTATTGATGTTGTTGGCAAAGCTGAAGATGGATTCGCTGTAGCCGTCGTTGTACTGGAAGGCGACCTCCATGGTGAGCTGGCCGCCGCCGGGCAGCTCGCGCACTCCCTCCATCGAGATCGGCTTGTCGTGCAGGACGGTCTTGCCGCGGTTCAGGTGCTTGATGAACTCAACGATGCCGCCGCTGTAGAAGAACTCGTGCGACTTGGGAGGGTCCACCCGCTCGTCCGCCAGCGTGATGCGCAGGCCCTTGTTGAGGAAAGCCAGCTCGCGCAGCCGCTGGGAGAGGATGTCGAAGTTGAACTCGGTGACATCCAGGATGGTCGTGTCGGGCTTGAAAGTCACCTTGGTGCCCTGTTTCTTGCCCGCCTTTCCGGTGCGCTTGAGCGGAGCTTTGGGAATGCCCCGTTCGTACTCCTGCTCCCAGGTGAAGCCGTCCCGCCAGATCTCCAGATCCAGGCGCTCCGAGAGCGCGTTCACGCAACTCACGCCCACTCCGTGCAGGCCGCCCGATACCTTGTAGCTCTTGGTGTCGAACTTGCCGCCGGCGTGGAGTTTCGTCATCACCACTTCGGCGGCCGAGACACCTTCCTCCTGATGCATGTCCACCGGGATTCCACGCCCGTTATCGATCACCGTCACCGAGTTGTCGCTGCGGATGGTGACCGAGATCTCGGTGCAATACCCGGCGAGGGCTTCATCGACGGAGTTGTCTACAACCTCATAGACCAGATGGTGCAGGCCCGTCTCTCCGGTCGAGCCGATGTACATGGCGGGGCGCAGGCGCACCGCTTCCAGACCCTCCAGAACCTTGATGCTCGTCGAATCGTAGACCCCGTTGCCGGGCAGTTCAGAATCCTTGGTTGCCATAAGACCTTATCCGGCTGATTCACGCTCTCGCGACTTACACTCCGCGCCGCGGTGTCGAAGAATCGGAAACCAGCGGCGGGGACGAGTCGGGCGCTATATCCTCATGGGCATCACGACGTATCGATACTGGTAGCCCTCGGGAGTCCCCGCCGGCCGAACCTCCGCGGCGCTGTGCGGATCCTTGAAGGAGAAGGTGACTTGTTCCTCGGAGACCGCTCGCAGGAACTCCAGCAGGTATTGAGCGTTGAAGCCGATCTCCACCGTGACGTCGTCATACTCGGCGGGAAGGCTCTCCTCGCTCTCTCCAGTCTCCGAAATTGAGGAGAACACCTTCACCTCTCCAGGAGCGAACTGAAGCCGGATAGCGCGCGACCGCTCATCCGCGAACTGCGCCACGCGCTCAATCGCAGCTCTCACCTCATCCTTGCTCAAGGTGACCGTACGATGCTGCTCCTTGGGCAGGACTCTCTCATAATCTGGAAACGTTCCGGTCAGCTTGCGGCTGATCAGCAGGCGGTCTCCAAGCTGGAAGAACAGGTGGTTCTCGTCTCCCGAGAACTTCACCACGGCATCCGCCTGGACCTCTTGTGCAAGCTTCAGGATCTCGCCCATAGCCTTTCTTGGCAGCAAAGCGCGGTATGGAGCGACCACTCCGGAGACTTCGGTAGCACTCTCAACGTACGCCAGGCGGTGTCCGTCCGTCGAGACCATCAGCATGCCCTGGCTCTTCAGATACAGCAGCGCTCCATTCAGCGTAAAGCGGGAATCCTCGGAGGAGATGGCGAAGATCGTCTTGCCAATCATGGAGGCCAGCGCAGCCATAGGGATTTCAGCCAAAGCTGGAGGCATCTCGGGCAACTGAGGGAAGCTCTCCCGAGAGATGCCGGCCATCCTGGTCCGTGACCGCCCGCATTGCAGACTGACCCAGTGATTCTCGAGCACCTTGATGTTGATGTCCACGTCGGGTAGTAGACGTGCGTAGTCCAGGAGCCGCCGCACTGGGATAGTGCCAGATCCCTCCTTGGACACACGCGCCGGGCACAAGCACCGGATACCCAATTCCAGATCGGTGGCGGTCAGTTGCACATGTTCGCCAGCCGCCTCTATGAGGACGTTTGACAGAATCGGAATAGTCGTCTTCTTCTCGACAACCCCTTGAGACAGATTCAGCTCTCGTACCAGATCAGTTTTGCTAACCGTGAATTCCATGGGCTCCGCTCCCGCTCAAGACTCTCTATGAACCGTTCTCTAAAATACCAAATATAAGAACAGCAGTCGTAGGGGCTGTTGAAATGTTGGTTTCTCTCTAAAGTATACAAAAGCCGAAGCCTTCCCTGCCTGGACAGATGTTGAAAAAGACCCTTGGCTCAGTGCAAGGTTGGGGCTGGGACGATTCATGCACAGGTGTCCACAGGGGACTTGGAATAGAGATTGTGGAAATCTCACTATCCTCAACCTAATGAATCACTTATGCTATGGATAACCCTGTTAAGATCGGCATCCGATTGGCACAGTTCCTGGATGCGATGGATGGAGTGAAGCACAGTGGTGTGATGCTTGCCCCCAAACGCCCGCCCGATCTCGGGCAGGGAAGCTGAAGTGAGTTCCTTGGCCAGGTACATGGCGATCTGGCGCGGCCGGGCGATCTCCCGGCGGTTGCTCTTCAGTTTGAGTTGGGCAGGCTGAAGCTCGTACTTCGCCGCCACAGCCCGGATGATCATGTCAATGGATACCCGGCGCTCACCGTTGTGAACTATGCTCTTCAGCACTTGCTGAGCCATCGTCAGAGTGATCGGTGCTCCAGCCATGGAAGAGTAGGCGACAAGCCTTACCAGCGCGCCTTCAAGCTCGCGTACGTTGGACTTGGTCTTGGTAGCCAGGAAGACTCGAACATCTTCGGGGAGCCTTATACCCTCCTCCTCGGCCTTCTTGTCCAGGATGGCCATCTTGGTCTCCAGGTCCGGGGCCTGGATATCGACCATAAGGCCCCATTCGAAGCGCGACCGAAGGCGATCTAGAAGGCCGGGGATCTCCTTAGGAGGCTTGTCGCTGGAGATCACAATCTGCTTTTGATGCTCGTACAGCTCATTGAAGGTATAGAAGAACTCGTCCTGGGTGCCTTCCTTCCTGCCGAGAACCTGGATGTCGTCCACCAGCAGAACGTCCGCGGACCGGTAATGCCGGTGAAACAGCGGCATGCGTTGCATGCGAATGCTGGTGATCATCTCGTTCATGAATCGCTCGCTGGACGTGTAAACGATGCGCATGCTGGCATAGTTGTTCAGCAGCGAGCGGCCGATCGCATGCATCAGGTGGGTCTTTCCCATCCCGACACCGCCGTAGATGAACAGCGGATTGTAGCGCTGCGAGGGCTTGGAAGCGACGGCTTGTGCGGCGGCGTGGGCAAATTGATTGCAGGACCCGACCACAAAACTATCGAATGTGAATCTGGGGTTCAGGTGCGCGGCAGGCGCCTGAAAGAGAGCCTCGGGCTCGATGGCCGGAAGGTCTCCCGGCAGCGCCTTGCCGCCGCCTTGCGTGGCGGCCGTCTCATAGATCACGTGCCGCACCGGCAGCGACAACTCCCGAATGATGGACTGGATCAACTCCGAGTACTGCCGCTCGATGTAGTTCTTGGCAGCTTCGTTCGGAACCAACACCCACACCGTGTCATACTCAAACTCACGCAGGCTGGTCTGGACGAACCAGTTTTGGAAGCTCTCGCTACTCAGCTTAGAGGCAATCCGCTTCTTGATCAATTCCCATACATTCATAGTTCGAGGCTCAATTGGAGCTAAAGCACTCATTATCCACACTTTTTCCACAGCCTGTGGAAAAACCTCTAGGTTTCCGGGTTATACTCTTGGTGAGAACCAACCCTGGTCGCCAGCAGGCCGGGTCTCACTTGCTTTGCTGGTACGCAAGTCTAGCACAGATCTCGAAGACCGGGTCAAGAACTTCTCAATAGAAAAACACCTTATTAATCAATTGTTTACGGCAAATCAGCCAAATCATTTTTGAGAGGTATTGTGAGTCCTGGGTACTACTCCCCCTGTTTTTTCCGCCGTGCGTCACGCGAGCCTTACAGAAGGCTCAGGAGTCTCTGAGTACCTATAGTCTGAGGCGTCTCGCCCGCTGGCTTGGCGCTGTCGTGCCTGCGGTTTCCGGGTACCGTCATTCGCGCCGGCAGCGCGGGCGTTTGACACTAGCGAAGCGGCCGAGAGACAATGGGACTCTAAGCGGGAGTAACTCAGTTGGTAGAGTGCAACCTTGCCAAGGTTGATGTCGCGGGTTCGAATCCCGTCTCCCGCTCCAACCTCCCGATCTAACCGCGGCACGATTAGGCTCTCAGGATGCCCCAGCGTAGGTTTTCGCACGGGAGCAGCGCGGCATCCTTATAATGGTGTTGCGGAACAACGCGCCCGGGTGGCGAAACTGGCAGACGCAAAGGACTTAAAATCCTTTGGGGGGCAACCCCCGTGTGGGTTCAAGCCCCACCCCGGGCACCAGACAGGTACGTGAGCGAACTTGAACGACAGATTGGCCTGTTTCTCGAAGAACTGAAGCGGGAGAATGTCTCCGGGCACACGGTGCGCTGCTACGCCAGCGACCTCGGCCAGTTCCTCGAGTACTTCTCGCCGCCGGGTGGCGAGCCGCCAGGGATTCGCGAGCTCGACAGGCTGGCGTTGCGTGAGTGGCTGGGCGAACTGTATCGCCGCAAGCTGAAAGCCGTATCCATGCGGCGGAAGGTGGCCGCGCTTCGTTCCTTCTTCCGCTTCCTGATCCGGCAGGACTTGGCGGATGTCAACGTGGCCCGCCTCATCCGCACGCCGAAGGCGCCGAAACTACTGCCACGGGTGATGACGGCGGAGCAGGCCAACACGCTGCTCGATCAGATTGCGGCAGGCAAGCTTGAGCGCCCTCATCCGGCCCGCGACCTGGCCATCTTCGAGCTGCTCTACGGTTGTGGCCTGCGCATCAGCGAGCTGGTGGGGTTGAACCTGGCGGATCTCGACCTGGCGGGGTGGTGGCTGCTGGTTCGCGGCAAAGGAAAGAAGGAGCGCCAGGTGCCGTACGGATCGAAAGCGGCGGGGGCCCTCGAGCGCTATCTGTCTGTGCGGCCGGCCCAGCCGGAGCAGACCGCGGTGTTCCTGAACCACCGCGGGTGGCGCCTTTCGGACCGGGGCGCGCGGGGAATTGTCAAGCTGTACGCTACACTGGTGGGGGGCGATCCCAGCCTGCATCCCCACAGTTTCCGGCACGCTTTTGCGACCCACCTGTTGAGCGATGGGGCGGACCTGCGGGCCATTCAGGAGTTGCTTGGCCACGCGCGGCTTTCCACGACCCAGAAATATACGCAAGTGTCGCTCACCGATCTGATGGGGGTGTACGACAAGGCGCATCCGAAAGCATAGGGGCAGGCGCTTTCGCCTGCCCCTTGGACCGCCGGCTAGCGGGATGCCAGCAGGACTACTCGGCCGGGATGGCTCAGCCTGGCGGTGTTGGCCAGCTCGCTTTCGGTCTTGGATTCGGGCACATCGACGCCGGAGGCGAATCTGCCTCCCCACCAGATGTCAGCCAGGAAGTAGCTGGTCCCATAGCGGTGGAAGACCGCGCTGGACGGCCCCGGCATATCGTTCCTGGAGATGGCATTCCCCAGGAAGTAGACGGCATGCCGATCTTCGGCGCTCTGGACGGCGAACCTGGTGAGGCCGTTTGTGCTGACTTGGCTAACCAGGTAATCGCCGGCTGGCATGACCTGGTCGTGGATGCCAAACTGGAACGGAACTGTGATTCGCATCTCTCTTGTGGTCTGCGCGTAGCCGGATACTGCGGCCAGCAGGAACAGCGCGACCGAAGCGATCATCCATTTGCTTCTCATTGAAACCCCTCCTTGTTTGTGATGTGGCGGCGGCTGCCCCTCTCTCATAACCGCGAGATCGGGTACCCAGTTGAGCCGCCCTACATCTAGGTGGACGCACGGGTCCCTGCATCGGTAACCGAAGGAAACGGATGGGTTACAAAACTTCACAATTGCCGGCGCGCTACTGGCCCGGGTGCGCCGTGATGGGCGGAAACAACCCGTTTGATTGCAGTATCTTACGCCCTTCAGGGCCGGTCAGGAAATCGAGAAAGCGCCGGGCGGCCGCAGCTTGGCGGGTGGAGGCCACCATCGCTCCGGACTGCAGGATGGGAGAATGCAGGTTCTCGGGCAACAGGATGCCACCCTGGCTGAACACCAGGCTCCAGGCCGTGATGGCAACTTCGGCGTTGCCGCTTTGAGCGTATTGAAAGGCCTGCAGGACGTTCTCTCCGTACACGATGCGCGGATCGACTTGCTTCCAAAGTCCCTGATTTTCAAGGGCCTCCCGGGCGGCAACGCCGTACGGCGCGTGATTGGGGTTAGGGATGGCAACATGCAGGATGCGCGGGTTGCGAAGCTGGGTCAGGCTTTGGACGCGACCCTCCTTTGACCACAGGGCGATCCGGCCGTGGGCGTAGGTCCGGACGGAGTCCCGAACGACGCGCCCCTCGAGTGCCAGGTCGGTAACGTACTTCTGATTGGCTGACAGGAGCACGTCATAGGGCGCCCCCTGCTCGATCTGACGGCTGAGCATCCCACTGGAAGCGACCACGAAGCGAACACGGATTCCCGTGGCGCGCTCGAAAGCACTGGCCAAGGGCTCCTGGAGAGGCGCCAGGTCGGCGGCAGCAGCTACTAGCAGCTCGGACGTCTGGCCGTTGGCATGAGAAGTTGACAACGCACCACTAAAGTTTAATAATAGAAGTGTGCTAAGGACGCCGGCATGTAGGCGCTTCTTTGCGTGCAAGATCATCTGTCACCATTCTAGGAGGCTTGGAGGGACATGAGCAAGATTATTGGAATTGACTTGGGAACGACGTATTCGGTCGTGGCGGTTATGGAAGGCGGCCAGTCGGTGGTGATCCCCAATCAGGAAGGTGCGCGGACGACGCCTTCGGTGGTGGGTTTTACCAAGAGTGGCGAGCGGCTGGTGGGGCAGGTAGCCAAGCGCCAGGCGGTCACGAACCCCGAAAACACGGTCTTCTCGATCAAGCGGTTCATGGGACGCCGCTTTAACGAAGTCGGCCAGGAAATGAAGCTGGTGCCCTACAAGGTGGTGAGTGGGGAGAACAGCGACGCGCGGGTGGAGATCTCGGGCAAGAAGCTCTCGCCGCCGGAGATCTCGGCGATGATTCTGACCAAGCTGAAGGAGGCCGCCGAGAGCTACCTGGGACAGAAGATCACGCAGGCGGTGATCACCGTACCGGCGTACTTCAACGACGCGCAACGGCAGGCCACCAAGGACGCGGGGAAGATCGCGGGGCTGGAGGTGATGCGCATCATCAACGAGCCTACGGCGGCGGCGCTGGCCTACGGACTGGACAAGAAGAAGAACGAAACCATCGCGGTGTACGATTTCGGCGGCGGCACGTTCGACATCTCGATCCTGGAGGTGGGCGAGGGTGTGGTGGAGGTGAAGTCCACCAACGGCGACACGCACCTGGGCGGGGACAACATCGACCAGCGCATCACCGAGTGGATCATCGCCGAATTCAAGAACGAGAACGGCATCGACCTGTCGAAAGACCTGATGGCGCTGCAGCGGCTGAGAGAGGCCTCGGAGAAGGCGAAGATCGAACTTTCGACGCTACTGGAGACGGAGATCAACCTGCCCTTCGTTACGGCGGATGCGAGCGGTCCGAAGCACCTGGCAATGAAGCTGACGCGGTCGCGGTTCGTCCAGATGGTCCAGGAGATCCTGAACCGCACGCTGGAGCCATGCAAGAAGGCGCTGAGCGACGCGAGCGTGACTCCGTCGCAAATCGACGAGGTGGTTCTGGTGGGCGGCTCGACGCGGATTCCGCGGGTGCAGGAGATGGTGCGCGATTTCTTCGGCAAGGAGCCGCACAAAGGGGTGAACCCGGACGAGGTGGTGGCGATCGGCGCGGCGGTGCAGGGCGGCGTGCTGGGCGGCGAGGTAAAGGACGTGCTGCTGCTGGACGTGACGCCGCTCTCGCTGGGCATCGAGACCCTGGGCGGGGTCTTCACGAAGCTGATCGACCGGAACACCACCATTCCAACGCGCAAGAGCGAAACCTTCTCGACGGCGGCGGAGAACCAGACCTCGGTGGAGATCAAGGTATACCAGGGCGAGCGCGCCATGGCCGGGGACAACCGCCTGCTGGGCGTGTTCCAGTTGGGCAACATCCCGCCGGCGCCGCGGGGCGTCCCGCAGATCGAGGTGATCTTCGACATCGACGCCAACGGCATCCTGAACGTGACGGCCAAGGACCGGGCCACCAGCAACGAGCAGAAGATCACCATCACCTCCTCTTCGGGCTTGAGCAAGGAGGAGGTCGACAAAATGGCTCGGGACGCGGATTCGCACGCGGCCGACGACCGGCAGAAGAAAGAGGAGATCGACGCCCGAAACCGTGCGGATTCGATGGTCTACAACGTCGAGAAGATGCTTAAGGACCACCGCGCGAAGATCGGCGAAGCGGACGTCAGAACGATTGAAGCGGCGCTGGCGGACGCCAAGGAAGCGATGAAGCAGGGCGGCGCCGAGCGGATCAATGCGGCCCGGGAGAAGCTGGAATCGGCCAGCCACCGCTTGGCGGAAGCGATGTACCGATCCGCGGCGGGGGCGCAGGCACCGGGCGGCTCGCAGGGGGACGCCGGGGCGCAGCAGCAGCAGAAACCCAAGGACAACGTTGTGGACGCGGAATTCGTGGACGTGGACGACAAAGAGAAGAAATAAGGCGCCGGTGCGGTGACCAACCGCCCCTAACCATCTATGCCCGCCAAGAGCCAGGACTACTACGCGCGGCTGGGCGTGTCGCGAACGGCCAGCCAGGATGAGATCCGCAAGGCCTATCGCCGCCTGGCGCGCAAGCACCATCCGGACCTCAACCCGGGCGACAAGGCGGCGGAAGAGCGCTTCAAGAGCGTCCAGGAGGCCTACGACGTCCTGAGCGATCCCAAGAAGCGGCAGATGTTCGACCAGTTTGGATTCTACTCCGAGCACGGGCCGCAGCCGGGCGCTGCCGGCCCTGAAGGTCCGGGGATGGGCTTCGGCGGCTTCGATTTTTCCGATGTCTTCTCCCAGGGGGCCTCGGACAGGCCGCGACCGGAGCCTGGCGGCGACTTCCGCAACTTGTTTAGCCAGTTCTTCCATCGGGGCGGGAGCCCGGAGCGGGGGGCCAAGCCGGAGCAGGGCTCGGAGCTCGAGTACGGGCTGAACGTCGATTTCTGGCAGGCGATCAAGGGGACGCAGGTGACCATCAACGTGAATCGGCGGGAATCCTGCTCCGTCTGCGGAGGGTCGGGCTCGGCGGGGGGCGCGTCGGCGCCTTGCTCGGAGTGCAATGGCTCGGGAAACGTCACGCAGATGGCGGGCGCCATGCGGTTCAACCTCACCTGCCCGCGTTGCAACGGAAGCGGGCGGCTGCGGAACGTGTGCCCGACCTGCCAAGGCGAGGGCCGGGTGCCGCACACGGAATCCGTGGAGGTCCGGATTCCGGCGGGCGTGCAGACCGGGACCCGCTTGCGGGTGGCGGGCAAGGGAAATGCCGGAACGCTGGGCGCGCTGCCCGGCGATCTGTATATCACCGTGCGCGTGGAGCCACACCCGTTCTTCCATCGCGAGGGCGACAACATCGAGATCCGCGTGCCCGTGACGGTGACCGAGGCGGGGCTCGGCGCGAAGATCGAGGTGCCGACCATCGACGGCCGCACGCTGCTCAAGGTCCCTCCCGGCACACAGAGCGGGCAGAAGTTCCGCATGCGCGAGAGAGGCGTCTTCAATTCCCGGAAGAACGCGCGCGGCGACCAGATCGTGGAAGTGGCCGTGCAGCCGCCCAAGGTGCGGGACGAGCGAACCAAGGAGATTCTGCGCGAGCTGGCGCAACTCAATCCGGAAGATCCGCGCGAGCAGATCTGGAGCCAGGTGTAGGCCATGGCGAAAGGACGATCCAAAGCGGCTTTCATGATTTCCGCGGTGGCCGAGCAGTATCGGATCCACCCGCAGACGCTGCGGCTCTATGAGCGCGAGGGGCTGCTGAAGCCGTCGCGCAGCGAGGGGAACACCCGCCTGTATACCCAGGAGGACGTGGAGCGGCTGGAGGTGATCCTGAAGCTGACCCGCGATTTCGGGGTGAACCTGGCGGGCGTCGAGATCATCCTGAACATGCGCGAGAAGATGGCCGCCATGCAGCGCCAGGTGGAGGAGTTCGTCAAGACGCTGAACGAAGAACTGGCGGTGCACATTCCCGCCCCGGGCAAGGAGGAGCGCAACTCGCTGATCCCGGTGATCACGCTGCCCCCCATCGCGCCGGTCCGCAAAGAGAAGCGGGGCGGGGGGTAGGCCGGCGTCTTCAAAGCCTGCGTTGACATAACCCCCTCAACGAGAATTCTCGCAGGCTCCCCGATTCGATCGTGGTTTTCAGATGGGGACCTGTCGAACGCTCCGCTCCAAGGAACCTACCGCGCGCCGCGGTAAACGTGGCTGTAGTCGTACGGCGAGTTGGGATTTGGAACAACCGCAATGTCGCTGAAGCTCTTGACCACGAGTTCTGCTGGGGCGCCTCCCAGATGGCCGTAGCGGCCCCTCGCCACGATGTCGCAAGGTCCGACGGGCGAGCGGTGGTCTCCCGCTCTGACCTGGCCCAGCGCCGTTACCCAGATCTCAACTCGCTTGCCGTGTTCTGCGTCATATTCAACGGCCCGTTCCACCCTGTCCAGAGTATCCCAGGTTACCTCGTCGGTGGCGAAGGCTACCGGCGGCTCACCCTGAGGAGTCTCGCCCGTGAATGCTAGATTCAGGACGGATGGCCAAGGTCCGCTGATACGAGTTTGCGGGCAAGTCTGCCGCAGGCCGGAGTAGTAGACCCCTCTGACAGCCACCAGCTTGCCTCGATAAGCCGTGAAGTCTCGCGACAGATCGCAGACGGTCAGCACCACGGTGCTGGGCTGCGGGCGGCTACAACCCACGAGTAGGAGCGGCAATAAAGCAGCCGTACGATGCAGCATACGGTTCTTTAGACACTGCCCTGGCATCCAAAGTTCCCCTCGGGCGCTGCGCCTTCCCTGCGTGCCAGAAGCCGGCTAAGCCCGGACCCGCAGCGTCCGATAAGGCCTTTGAGGAGAACTCGAATGGCCTTCATGGACTGGCAAGCGGCCTATAGCGTGGGAGTGCTGTCGATCGACGAGCAGCACCGCGGCCTGCTCGATATCATCAACCGGCTGCATGGTGTGATGAAAAGAGGCGGCGCCGTGGTCGAGTTGCAGGGCGTGCTGGGAGAACTGGTCGCCTACACCCGCTATCACTTCAGCCACGAGGAACAGATGATGGAGCGCTGCGGCTACCCCGAACTGGCCGAACACAAGAGCAAACACAGCGCCCTGGTGGGCCAAGTGGAGGCCTTCCAGCGGGAGCTGGTCGGCGGCCGGGCCACCGTTTCGCTCCAACTGATGACCTTCCTCAAGGACTGGCTCTCGAAGCACATCCTGGAAACCGACATGCGCTACCGCAGCCACATGACCAGCCGGGCGGCTTGAGAGTTCGATTCTCCCGTTTCGTGAAACGCGGGCGCCGGTTGGGGACTCTATAATCAAGAAGAGCACCTCAACTATGAGAAGCTGGCGCGCCGCGGCGCTGATGGCGGTCGCGGCTCTTGCACTGCCTGCTCGGGCGCAGGTACGCCCGAAATCCGGACCCGTCGAGATCATGCCGTCCTCCGAACTGCGGCCTGGAATGAAAGGCTACGCCTGGACGGTCTTTGCGGGGACGGAGCCCGAGGCGATCCCGGTGGAAATCATCGGGCTGTTGAAGAACGCCTGGGGGCCCCAGCAGGATGTCATCCTGGCCAAGATGGGGGGAAAGGCCCTGCGCACGAACGTGGCGGGCGGGATGAGCGGCAGCCCGGTCTATGTGAACGGGAAGCTGATCGGGGCGGTGGCCTTGCGGTTGAGCGTGTTCAGCCCGGACGCCATCTGCGGAATCACGCCCATCGAGCTGATGCTGGAGATCAAGGATTTCGACACCTCGACGCCGGCCGACGCGCGCACGCCGGAAAAGGCGGCCGCGCAGAACGCGCTTCCGCTCCGCGGCGAGTTGGCAGCACAGGTGTTGGCTGCGGTCTCCGCGGGAAACCTGCCGCGGCAGGACCCCATCCTGGTTCCCATCGAAACTCCGCTCCAGTTCTCGGGATTCGCCCCGGAGGTGTTGCGCGAGTACGGCCCGTTGTTTGAACAACTGGGGCTGGCCGCGGTCGAGGGCGGCGCGAGCGGGAAGCTGGATAGCCCCAAGCCGGCGCCGGGATGGCAGAGCGCGTTGCAGCCGGGCGACGTGGTAACGGGGGTGCTGGTCTCGGGCGACATGACCGCCACCGGCTTGGGCACGGTCACTTACAACGACGGCCGCCGCGTGCTGGCCTTCGGGCATCCGTTCTTCAACCTCGGCCCGGTGGACATGCCGATGAGCAAGGGGGAGATCCTGCTGACCAATGCGTCGGCGTTCCAGCCGAACAAGCTCGGGAACGCGACCGAGATCGTGGGGGCGCTGGAACAGGACCGGCACAGCGGCATTCTAGGGGTGCTCGGCGCGACGGCCGAGATGGTGCCTGTCACCGTGCGGTTGCGCTCGTTCAACGAGGACAACAGCGTCCGCACGGAGAAGCAACTCCATTTCAATGTGTTCGTGCAGCAGAAGTGGACGCCGTTCCTGATGATGGCGACCCTGGCCAACTCGATCGCCGAGTTCAACGAGTATCGCGAGGAATGCACCTACCGGGTGAGCGGCAGCGTGGTGCTGGACGGTCAAAAGAAGATGCTGGTGTCGACCATGCAGGCGCCCAGCGAACTCTCCATACCGGCGCCCGTGCTGCTGGCCGGCTGGTGGGGCGACAAGTTCAGCCGGCTGTTCATGAATACGGTGACCACGCCGCGCCTGAAGCGCGTGGACGCGACCGTCGATCTGCTGCCCGACCGCCGCGTCGCCACCATCGAAAGCGCCTTCATTCCCGAGAGCGAAGTGACGCCGGGAGAAGAAGTGCCGGTGCGCGTGTTCTTGCGGCCGTATCGCGGCCCGCGGCTGGAGCGTACCTTCAACTTGCGAATTCCGGCCGACCTAACGCGCGGCGAACACCGCATCCTGCTGAGCGACGCCGACACCCTGAACCGGATCGGGAGCCAGGCCGGATTCATGAACCGGTTGATCGACCTGCCGCAGATCGTCTCGCTGCTCAATCAGGAGCGCGGGAACGACAAGCTGTATGTCTCGCTGGCGGAAGCCCGCCCAACCATTTACTACGACGACAAGACGCTGCCCAGCCTGCCCGCCTCGGTGCTAAACGTGATGCAGACGGGCCGTTCGGCCAGCCGCACCTTCGCGAATTCCGGGGAGAGCACCCAGGAGCAGATGGCGATCCCCTTCGATTACGTCGTCAGCGGCAGTTATGCTTTGAAAGTAACGGTGAAGTAGCGCCGGTAATCCGCACATGAAAACCTCCGTTTGGCTGTTCGCCGCCCTGTCCGCCGTGGCAGCTCTTGTATCCGCCACGCAAACCAAAACCTGGTCCGTCGAGGACGCCTCGGATTTCGAGAAGGCCACGCGCAAGCAAGTCTCGGTCTCCAGCGACGGCCGCGTGACGCTGGCGCCCCGGGTGGAGGAGATCTTCGACACGGCATCCGTCTATCTCTGGACGTTGGCCGAGGACTCCAAAGGCAACCTGTATGCGGGCGGAGGCGGACCGGCCGGTCCCGGGGCGCGCGTTTACATGATCGCCGCGAACGGGCACGGCAAGATGCTGGCCCAACTGGACGACCTCGAGGTCCACGCGCTGGCCATCGACCAGAAGGACCAGTTGTATGCGGCCACCTCTCCGGACGGGAAGGTCTACAAGGTCGCTTCCAGCGGGAAGACGGAAGTATTCTACGACCCGCACGCCAAGTATATCTGGGGCATGGTCTTCGATAGCCAGGGCAACCTGTTCGTCGGGACCGGGGACCACGGGGAAATCCACCGCGTTTCGCCGGGCGGCAAGGGCAGCGTGTTTTACAAGACCGGAGAGACGCACGCGCGCTCGATCGCCATCGATCCGCGGGACAACCTGATCGTGGGGACGGAGCCGGGTGGATTGATCGTCCGCGTGGGGGCCGACGGGCAGGGGTTTGTTCTCTACCAGGCTCCCAAGCGCGAGATCACCGCGGTGGCGGTGGCGAAGGATGGATCGATCTACGCGGCCGGTGTGGGGAACAAGCAGCCCGCGGCCGCTCCCATGCCGGCGCCCGCGCCCTTGACGCCGCCAGCGGCCGCCGCGCCGGGTCCGGCTGCGCCCAACGCGCCCGCCCCGCCGGTCCCAGCCGCGCCGCAGACACGTCCAACTCCGGCGCCGCCCGTGGTCGGCAGTCCGGTCATGCCGCCCTCGATCTCTGGAGGCTCGGACATTTACCGGATCAACCCGGATGGTTTTCCACACAAGGTCTGGAGCCACTCGCAGAACATCGCCTACACCATCGCATTCGATGCCCAGGGCCGCCCACTGGCCGGCACGGGGAATAAGGGCACGTTGTACCGGCTGGATTCCGACTTGGTATCGACCGATTTGTCGAGCCTGCCGCCGACTCAGGTTACTTGCCTCTATGCCGGCCGCGCGGGCAAGATTTACGCCGTCACCGGCAACGTGGGCAAGGTGTACCTGATCGGGCCGGGGCTCGAGAAGGAAGGAACCATCGAGAGCGAAGCCTTCGACGCCGGGCTGTTTTCCTACTGGGGGCGCTTGACGATCCGCGCTCAGGCGCAGGCTGGACAGATCTCGTTCGAGACGCGCAGCGGCAACCTGGACCGGCCGGAGAAGGATTGGAGCCCCTGGTCGCCGCCGATCGCCGGGACCCAGGGCGGCCGAATAACCTCGCCGCCGGCACGGTTTCTGCAATGGCGCGCCCGGCTGACTGCATCGGACGCCGGTGTTTCGCCGGTATTGCAATCCGTGCAGGCCGCCCACCTGGAACGGAACGTGGCTCCCGAGATGCGCCAGATCGAGATCACGCCTCCGAACTACCGTTTCCCGCAGCCCTCGACGACGTCGGCCCCCGCCGCGCCGGCCAGCATCACCCTGCCGCCGCCGGGCAAAGCGCCGCGCCCGTCGCCGCCCGCACCCGCTTCCGACTCCGCGTCGGCGACCATGAACTACGCTAAGGGCTACCTCGGGGCGCGCTGGGTGGCCGCGGATGAGAACGGGGACACGCTGGTCTACACCGTCCAGATTCGCGGCGAGAAAGAGACCGAGTGGAAGCTGCTCAAGGACAAGGTGACGGAGAAACACTGGAGCTGGGACTCGAGCGCGTTTCCGGACGGCGAATACCGGCTGCGCGTGATCGCCTCGGACGCGCCGTCCAATCCCATCGAGCAGGCGCTCAGCGCCGAACTGGTGAGCGATCCGTTCCTCATCGACAACACGCCGCCCGAGATTAGCGGACTCTCCGGCGCGACCGCCGGGGACAAGCTGAGAGTCGTTTGGAAAGCCGCCGACGCGTTGAGCAGGATCGCGAAGGCGGAGGTTTCGGTGAACGGTGGGGACTGGGAAGTGGTGGAACCGACCACCAAGCTTTCCGACTCGCGTGCGCACGAGTACCTGGTGTTGCTGCCGCGCCCGCCCGGCAATGAGCAGACCATCGCCGTCCGCGTGGCCGACGAATACGAGAACCAGGCGGTCGCGAAAGTGGTGGTCAGGTAATCACGCCAGCTTGTACCGCTTGATCTTGCGGTAGAGCGTGGTGCGCCCGATGCCCAGCAGTTGGGCCGTGCGCGAACGGTCGCCGGCGGTGAACCGGAGGGCATCCGCGATGGCGTTGCATTCGAGTTCATCCAGGCGCAGGATGCCGGGCGGCTTGCGCGGAGGATCGGAGAGGGGCCTGTTCTCCTCGAGCTCCGCGATGGGCAGCGTCGCGCCCAGCGCCGCCTCGACAGGCCCGGCCAAGGCCGACGGCAGATCGACGGTGGTCAGAATCGGCCCCGAGTTCACGGCCACCATTCGCTGAATGCAGTTTTCGAGTTCCCGGACGTTGCCGGGCCAGTCGTAGGCGGCCATGGTCTGGAGCAACTCGGAGCTGAGCTGGTGGCTGGAGCCGCAGCGCGCGAGAAAATGGGCCGCCAGCTCCGGGATGTCTTCCTTCCGCTGGCGCAGCGGGGGCAGGTGTAAAGTGACGACGTTGAGACGGTAGTACAGATCCTGCCGGAAGTTTCCGCGCTCCATCTCGCGGGCCAGGTCGCGGTTGGTGGCGGCGATCACCCGGAAGTTCGCCTTGTGCGTCTCCAGCGCGCCCACCGGCCGGATCTCCTTCTCCTGCAGCACGCGCAGCAACTTCGCCTGCATCTCGCCGGGGAACTCTCCAATCTCGTCGAAGAAGGCCGTGCCGCCCTCGGCTAACGCGATCAGGCCGGCCTTGCTCGAGATCGCGCCGGTGAAGGCGCCTTTGGTGTGGCCGAACAGCTCGGTTTCAAGCAGAGTCCCGAGCAGGGAGCAGTCGATGGGGACGAACTCTCCGGAACCCGCAACATCGTGGATCGCGCGCGCGACGATCTCCTTGCCCGTACCCGATTCGCCCAGCAACAGAACGGGAGACCGCGAGTCGCCGGCTTTCCGAATGAACCGGCGAAGCGCATCGATGCCGGGCGAATGTCCGACCAGGATGGGCGCCGGCTGGCGGGGAGGGTACAATGCGGGCTCCAAGATGATTAGTCGTTGCGGGGCCCGTCTACTCTCACCACAAATCCGGCGGTTCCCCCGGCGCGCATGCGCTCCGCCAGCGCGGCGGCATCCTCTTCCGTCCTCTCCCGTCCCACCACGACCCGCCACAGCGCGGGGTCGCCGTCGCGCCGCAACAGGCGGGCGGTGCCGTAGCGCTCCTGCATCGAAGCGCGCAGGCGATCGGCGCTCGCGCGGTCGAGGAACGCTCCGATCTGCACCGCGTAGTAGCTGGCGGGATCGGCTTGCGCCAGCGCCAGGATGCGCAGGCGGACCTGGGCGGTGCCCGGCCCCAGCATCCGAATCTGGCGGGCGGCGGCATGGGACAGGTCGATGATGCGGCCGCCGGCGAAGGGGCCGCGGTCGTTGATGCGCACCTCCACGCTCAGGCCGTTCGCCAGGTTCTCCACGCGCACCAGCGTGCCGAAGGGCAGCGTGCGATGCGCGGCGGTGAGCTGTTCCATGTCGTAGATCTCGCCGCTCGCCGACGCGCGGCCGTGATAGGGATGCCCGTACCAGCTCGCCATGCCGGTCTCTTCGGCCCCCACGCGCGGCGCGATCGCGGTCGGAACGCGTTTCCTCTTCCCGCAGGCCGTGAAGAGGAGCGCGATCGCGAGAAGCAGCGGGATCGAGCGCTTCACACCTCCAGATCGTACCCTTGCGGCGGCTTCGAAGCAAGCCGTCACTGAAACATTTCACGTTGCCAGCGTTTTTTTGTCGCGGCGTCCGGAGGCGGGCGCCGCTTCGAACGCCCCGGATGCATTTTTCTCTTGACTTTCGGCGCGACTAACCTTATATATGAATCACGCTGCGATCTTTTCGAGATCGCAAATCTGATGTCAAGGGAGAATCGATCGATGAAGAACGCAACCAAGAAGGCTGCAAAGAAGAAGGCCGCTCCGAAGAAAAAGAAGTAGCCACTTCCAGAGAGCAGCAATCCACAAGTTCTGCTGAACAAGGCCCCGGGGTTCGGGGCCTTTTTCTTTTGGTCCCCGCCTCCGCCGCTCCTACTTGCGCTGAATCAGCGTGCGGAACGTCTCTCCCATCCCGAACAGCAGCGTCTTGAGCTGCATCCGCCGGCGGGTCTGGGAAGCGGCGTCTCCGGCGCCGAGCGCGGCGGCGAACTCGTCGGCCTGGCCCGCATCCAGCAGCGTGCGCGCGAGCGTCTCGAACCTCAGAGGCTCCAGCCCGCATCGCTTGCCGTGTTCTTCGAGCGCCGTGAACGGCACGTGGGCGGTGATGTCGCGCTCGCCCGGATCCTCCAGCACCTCCTCGCTGGCGTGGTGGCGGCGGTAGCTCATCAGCGTTCCGTGCGGAAACCGGGCGGCCTCGCGAGCGGTGTAGCCGTAATCGATAGTGACGACCAGCCCGCGCTCGAGATGGCCGGCTATGCGTTCCATCCAACGGAGCGCCTCCCGGTTCACTTCCAGGATCTCGCCCTCCTGGCGCGGCGCCGCGTAGCGCAGGAGGTAGTCTTCCGCCTCCTCATCCACGCGCCCCGCCTCCACCCAAACGAACCGCTCGCCGCTCCAGCCGACGCGCATCTGGCGGAACTCGCCGGAGCGGCGGACGGCGACATCCACCGCCAGCGCGTCGAAGAACTCGTTCGAGAAGACGCAACCCCGGAACCGATCCGGCAGCGCGCCGCCCTCGAGGTCGATAGGAATGTAACGCATGCCCGCGAAGGCTTCGGCCATCTCGCCACGGCCGGCCCCCAGCTCAACGACGGTCGTTTCCCCGGCCTCGCCCATCTCGCCCAGCAGGTTGCGGATGCGGGCGGCGATCAGAATGCCGAAGACCGGCTGGAGTTGCTCGGCCGTGTAGTAATCGCCGGCCTTGCCGAAGGGATCGCGCGCGCGCCGGTAGTATCCCAACTGGGGATGGTACAACGCGAGTTCCATGAACCGGCTGAAAGGAACAGGCCCGGCGCGGGCGATCTCCTCGCGGATCAGCGTGGCGAGCGCGGTCATGGGTCAATCGTAGCAATTGCTAGGATTGACGTAGATGCCGCTGCCGGAGACCATTCGTGTGAAGCTGAGCTCGGAAGCCGCCGGGTACATTTCGGTCACCCAGGTCGTGGTCCAGGAAATGCCGGTGCGGGAGCTCGTCGAGCTGATGCTGGGCCTGACGGGGAAAGATGCGGGCCGGGTTCGCGAGTTGCTGCTCCGCGGCACGCTGGTCAGCGGGGGGTCCCGCTTCCGCTGGACGGGTTGGGACGCGGAGATCGCCGCGCTCGAATCGCTGCTGGCCACCTTCCCGGATCCGGAACCGAAACGCGAGTTCTCCTCCCAGCGTACGGTTTGCGCCGTGCTGCGGGGACCTGGCTGCCGGATCGAGGTGACGCGCGAGGCGGGTGCGCCGCGGCGGTTCTCGCGCGGCAGAGGTTTCTGGGCGGTGCTGATGGAACTGGCCGCCGCCGGAGCGCCCCGCTACATCGAGTACTCCTACAAACACCGCGCCGATTGCTACCGCGTGGAGCCGGCCCCCGCCGCGACCGCCCTGCTGCGCGAGAACGCGGGCGCTCTCAAGTACTCCACGCTGGAATCCCAGGTGCGCCAGGCCGTGGTCGATTCCATCGACCTGTACGTGGCGCGCGAAGGCTGATTCCGTTATCATCGTGTTCGGAGGTCCACTCGCCATGCTCCAGGTAATCTCGGACCACCCGCTGGGGGCGACCGAGCCCGCGGTCCGGCGCTCGGCGCGCCGCAACGGGGCCAGCGTCCTGATGGTGGCTTACGTCGGGCAGCACGTTCCCTCCGGCGGCGACGACGCCATCGTGTTCGGCATCTGCATCCCGGAACTCTACGGGGCGCTGCTGGCCGCCGACATCCGCATGTCCGCTTTCCTGCCCTGCCGGATCGCCGCGTACTCGGAGGCGGGACGGGTCACGCTGGCCAGCGCATCGCCGCTCGAGTTTTGCCGGATGCTGAACCGGCCGGACCTCGCGCCGCTGGCCACGCCGCTCGAAGCGCTGCTCTTGCAAATCATGGAGGACGCAGCCCAGCCCGCTGCCGCCACGGAGCTAGTCGCCGCGGGCAAGCACCAGGGTGGCCTGGGCGCCACCGAAGACCAGATGAACGTGCGCGGCTCGATTCCGCAGCGCATCGACTGCCGCGGCTCGAAGCTCGAAGACGTAGCGGGAACCGGCGAGCACGACTCCCAAGGGGGCTGACGCCTCTACAGTCGATTCTGGTAAACTGGACGGCTCTCGCCTACTTCAAGGAGCGGCCATGTTGCCCGACTATATCTCCAAAGCGGTTCCTAACGCCCAGTCCAAGCGCGCGCCGTGGTACGTCAATACCGCGCCCAGCTACGCGGGCATCTTCCTGTGGGTAGTGTTCTTTCAAGAAATCGCCACCAAGACGCTAAGCGCGGGCGGGGTGGCCGTCTGCCTGGCCGCCCTGGCGGTAGCGGCCGTGCTCTGCTATTTCCTCTACTACTATGCGCCGGCCATGCTGGGCATGAAGACCGGCTATCCACTTTACGTGGTGGGCAGCTCCACCTTCGGCGCCACGGGCGGCTACCTGATGCCGGGCCTGCTCATGGGCCTGCTGCAAATCGGCTGGTTTGCGGTGAACGCGTGGGTGTCCACGACCTTCATCCTGAGCGGGCTGGGCTCCAAAGCCGCAGCGGGATCGCTGCCCTTCACGATCACCGCCGTGGTGTGGGGCCTGGCCACGGCCTATATCGGGGTGAAGGGAATCCAGTACGTCGCCAAGGTCTCCCTGTACCTGAACCTGATCGCGCTCCTGATGGTTCTGGTGGTGTTCCTCAGGACCAGTGGCGGCGTGACGCTCTACAAGGTCGTGGAGCCGCACCCCTACCTGGCCTTCGCACTGATCCTGCAGAACGTGATTGGCTTTTTCGCGACCGCGGGCGCGGCGGGCGCGGATTTCGGAATGAACAGCCGTCACGAAAAGGACGTGCGGCTGGGCGGGGTGATCGGCATCACGGCGGCGATCCTCTACGCGGGCGGGCTGCCGCTGATGTCGGTGGCGGGCGCCCACGGCTTGGACCCGGCCTTCACGGGGACCACCTACGGTTCGGTGATCGGGTTGATCGGCGGGTTCCTTGCGACGGCTATGTTCTTCCTGTTCGCGATCGCATCCATCGCTCCGGCGTGCTTTTGCGCCTTCATCGCGGGCAACAGCTTCTCGACCATGCTGCCCGGCATCCCGCGCATGGCCAGCACGATGGTGGGCGCCGCGATCGCGATCGTCCTGGCCGCCACCGGTGCCGCCGGCGACCTGGTCGGCGTGTTCACCATTGTGGGCGCATCCTTCGGGCCGATCTGCGGCGCCATGACCGCCGACTACCTGCTGAGCGGGAGGCGCTGGGCCGGGCCGCGCCAGGGAATCAACTGGGCCGGCTACATCGCCTGGGCGCTGGGTTTCGTGGTGGGGATCGTCTCGTTCCTGCCGGTCTCTCCGGAGCTGAAGAGCTACGCGCAACCCGCGGTGGTTTACAGCTACCTCATCGGTTTCGTGGTCTACCTGCTGCTGGCCAAGGCCGGGCTGGAACCCAAAACGGTGGCTGTCACCCAGGCTTAGCGCTTCCGGCGCGGCTTCTTGGCCTTGATCTTGATGACGATGGGAGCGCCCTGGAAACCGAAGCGCTGGCGGATCTGATTGATCAGAAAGCGCTCCTTCGAGAAATGCAGCTCTCCCGGACGATCGGTGAACAGCACGAAAGTGGGCGGGCGGATAGACCCTTGCGTAATGTAGAGGATGCGCGGATGGTGCTCGTCCTTTAGAGTCTCGACGAAGCGGTTCAGCTCTCCGGTCGGGACCCTCTGCGAGGCGGATTCGTAGACCTCCTGGACGCGCGGGAACAGTTCCTGGATGCCCGCGCCGGTCTTGGCGGAGATGAAGACCGCCGGGGCGTAATCCAGGAACTTCAGCTTATCGTGGATGCTCTCCAGGAACGCCTTCCGGTCCTGGGTGGGGCTGGCGTCCCACTTGTTCACGCACAGGATCAGGCCGCGGCCCTCTTCGTGTGCGTAGCCGGCGATGGTTGCGTCGGCGCCGAGCACGCCTTCGGTGGCATCCATCACCAGCAGGACCACGTGGGCCATGCGGATGTGCCGGCGCGCCATGACCACGCTCAGCTTCTCGGCCATCAGCTTGGTCTTGCCTTTGCGCCGGATGCCCGCGGTATCCACAAACACGTAGCGGACGCCGCCGATTTCGCAACTCGCGTCCACGGCGTCGCGCGTGGTGCCGGCCACGGACGAGACGATGGCGCGCTCCTGGCCAACCAGCGCGTTCAGCAGCGTGGATTTGCCCACGTTCGGCCGGCCGATGATCGCCACCTTGATGGTCGTCTGGCGCGGAGCGCCCTCGGCGGGCGCGGCCTGGGCGAAGCTCTCGGTCACATGGTCGAGGAGGTCCTCGAGTCCCAGGCGGTGCTCGGAGGATATCGAGAACTGATCGCTAAACCCCAGCGTGTAGAACTCGTGCGCCAGCCCTTCGCGGGCGGCTGCGTCGATCTTGTTGACCGCCAGGGTGACCGGCTTGCCCAACTGGCGGAGCAATTGGGCCAGATCGCGGTCGGCGCCGGTGATCTCGGTGCGGCCATCGATCAGAAAAATGATATGGGTCGCCTCGTCCAGCGCCACGCGCGCCTGCTTGAGCACCTGGACGGGAATGTGCTCGGAGTCCCGGGTGACGATGCCACCGGTGTCGATCACCTCGAAGGGGCGGCCGCGGTGTTCGGCCAGGCCGTGTATGCGGTCGCGCGTAATGCCCGGCTCATCGCCGACGATGGCGCGGCGCTGGCCGACCAGCGCGTTGAACAGCGTGGATTTGCCTACATTAGGCCGGCCCACGATGACTACGGTGGGCAAGCCCTGGGGCTCCGACATGCTGCTCTATGATACCAGCCGCGGGTTCTACGGAGCGGGAGGACGCGGATTGCTGCTCTCAATCGCGTAGTAGATCAGGAAGGCCACACCGATCCCGGCGGGGACGAAGGCCAGGAAGGGCAAGGGCACCAACGACAAGGGTCCATGCGTCAGACGCTGCTCCCAGGACGCAGGGAACACGTACATGGAAGCGAAGGCGCCGAGGCCCACGAACAGCCAGATCAATCCGCGCAGGAGACAATTGCGCGGGCGGGCCTGCGTCAACTTCTCCACGGCTTGGAGGACCTCGCGGGGAGGCATCTCCCTTATGTCGGGAGGAGGCTGCAACCCCTTTTCCATGGCCAGCATGCGCTCGCGGTGAATCATCTCCCTTTCCTTGTTCTTGAAGTAGCCGATCACGGCAATGATCCCTACGGGCAGCAGGATGGCGATGATCGGGACGATGATTTCGACCGGATTCGTAAAGTCGCTCATTGGAATGTCCTTTCGTAGATTGAGACCCGGCCCGCACCCGCTTTGTTTCACCCCGGTGTTGAAACATCCGCTGGCGTTCGGCGAGTCTAAACAGGATAATGGCTGGCGTGGGGCGGTTCGAGCAGCTGGTCGACGAGTACGGCGCCAAGGTGTTCCGGCTGGCATATTCGCTGCTGGGCGAGCGCGCTGCGGCCGAGGACCTGGCGCAGGAAGTGTTCCTTAGGATATGGAAGGGACTGCCCGGCTACCGCGGGGAGGCCTCGCTCGCGACCTGGGTTTTCGCCATTGCCCGGAACACCTGCCTGAGCCACCGCCGGCGCGAGGCGTCGCGGAGGGCGGCTTCGCTCGACGTGCCCGAGGTACGGGCGGCGGCGGAGTCGTTGCACGCCCGCACGGACGGCCACGGCGCGGCTCTCGAGATGCGGGACCTGCTCGGCCGCATCCCGGAGAAATACCGGCGTGCGCTGACGCTGTTCTACCTGGAGGACCGGTCCTATGAGCAGGTGGCGATGATTCTGGATCTGCCCATGGGCACCGTCAAGACCTATCTGCACCGTGGCAAGAAGGAACTGGGCGCGCTGCTGGAGGCGCGCCAAAAGGAGGGAGCACCGCTATGCCCTGCCCTGCATTCGAAGACCTGATCCTGGAATACTGCGAGGACGGCCTCGCGGCGGCGGAGCGCGGCCGGGTGGAAGCGCACGTCGCGGAGTGCCCCGCCTGCCGGGCGTTCCTGGAAGTGCAGCGCGAGTTGGATGCCGCGCTGCGGGAGGCTATCGGCAGGCCGGAGCCGTCCGCGGCGTTCGGTGAGCGCATCCTGCGGCGCGTGGCGAGAGAGGCCGAGCCGCGCCGAAACTGGGTTCCGCTGATTCTCGACGCCGTTGGGTTCTCCGCCATAGCGGCGCTGGGAAGCGTGGTGATCCAGGCGTGGCTCTCGCCGGCGCAGTTCGCCTGGCTGATGATGGGTGCCTCCGCGACTTTCCTCTGGTGGATGAGCTGGCGGTCGCTTCGCGAAGGCCTATGAGTCCAGCCTGAGGGTCCTGAGGTACTCACGGAACGGTGCGCCGAGATCGGTGCGACCCAAAGCCAATTCGACGGTGGCCTTGAGGAAGCCCAGCTTGTCCCCGGCATCGTAGCGGGTGCCCTCGAAACGGTAGCCGTAGATGGGACGATTGCCCAACAGGTGCCTAAGTCCATCTGTCAACTGGATTTCGCCCTTGGCGCCGGGTTCGATCGACTCGAGTGACGCGAAGATCTCCGGAGTGAGCACATAACGCCCAATGATGGCCAGGTTTGAGGGCGCTGCGTCCGGCTCCGGTTTTTCCACCAGGTCCAGGATGCGGTACAGCCGGTCGTTCGAGCCATTGTGGGCCACAGCCTCCGCCTTTACCACGCCGTAGGCCGAGATTTCCCCGGGGGCCACCTCCATTAGTGCGAGCACTGGGGCGCCGAAGAACTCGTAAACATCCAGGAGTTGCCGCAGGCAGGGGACGCCCGAATCGATGACGTCGTCGGAGAGAACCACCGCGAATGGTTCTTCGCCTACGATGCCGCGGGCCCGCAGAACGGCGTGGCCCAGGCCCAGGGCCTCCCTCTGCCGGACGTAGGCCACGTCCATCATGTCCGAGATATTGCGCACGGCGGCCAGCAAATCCTTCCGGTTGCGCGTTTCCAGCAGGTGCTCCAGCTCGAAGCTCACGTCGAAGTGATCTTCGATCGCCGTCTTGCCGCGGCCCGTGACAATCACGATGTTCTGTATCCCCGAGCGGATGGCCTCCTCGACGCCGTACTGGATCAAGGGCTTGTCGACCAGCGGGAGCATCTCCTTGGGCTGGGCCTTGGTGGCGGGAAGGAACCGCGTTCCCAATCCGGCCGCGGGAAAAACCGCCTTGCGCACTTTGGGAATCATGAGCTTATTGTAGCGTTTGGGGCGTCCGGAGTAGTTTGCCGCCCGGCCCGGTTTTAACGCCAGGAGGTGCGCTATGCTGAAATCAAGAAGAGGGAGGAACATCATGGCTTATGTGATCGCGGAACCTTGCATCGGCACCAAGGACACGGCTTGCGTGGATGCCTGCCCGGTGGACTGCATCCATCCCAAGAAAAACGAAGCCGATTTCGACAAGGTGCAACTGCTCTACATCGACCCGGTAGAGTGCATCGACTGCGGGGCCTGCGTCCCGGTTTGCCCGGTTTCGGCGATCTTCACGCTCGACGACCTGCCGGAGAAGTGGGCGGATTTCGCCCAACAGAACGCCTCCTACTTTGGCCGGTGACACTGCATCCAAATTTCTAATATCTTCCCGCTCAGTAGCATAGCCGTCCGCAGGCGGATGCTCTCCCGGGCCTGTTGCGTAAGATGCCAGTGAGGAGATCCTATGAACGTAACTGCGATGGGACGGGTGAACGTGGCGACGCCGGGAACCCTGGTCCCCCTTTCCACCGATCCGACACAAAGGGTAGCCAAACTGGCTATCCAAAGCATTCCGGCTCTCACCGGCAAAGGATACATCGGCAACTCGACCATGCTTCGGGCCAGCCTGGCGGGCGTGGTCAGGGTCCTGTGGCCAAATACCTCCGGCGGAATTGCCGACTCCTTCGTTGTGGAATCTCAAGTGGGGAGGAACACCATCCCGCTCTCGAGCTACTACATCGATATGGACGTGGCGGGCGAGGGGCTGCTGGTTTCCTACTGGACGGCGTAGCTCAGGGCAGGCGATAGGTAGCGGTCGCGGTATCGGTCTCCCAGATCTTCACTTCGGCAACCCGGACGGGGTTCTCGGGGGCCAAACCGGCCAGGCCCTGGCTCAATTGCTCGTAGAAGAAGCGGGCCATGTTCTCGGCCGTGGGGTTGAGCTGGTCGAACGGCGGCAGGTCGTTGAGGAAGGCGTGGTCGAGCCGTTCGACGATGGCGCGCAGGATGCGCTTCAGCTCGACGAAATCCACCAGCAGGCCGTTGGAGTCGAGCCGCTCGCCCTGGATGACGCCGAGGACGCGGTAATTGTGGCCATGCACCTTCTCGCACTTGCCGCGATAGCCGCGCAGAGCGTGACCGGCCGCGAACGTCTCTTCCACGGAAACTTCATACATCGAAAAACCTCTCCACGTCTTCGGCGCTGGTAGTGAAGCCGTAATCGGGCAGGCTGTCGAAGAAGACCTGGCCGTAGCGCTGCTTGCTGATGCGGTGATCCAACAGCGCCAGGACGCCGCGGTCCGAGCGGCTGCGTATCAGGCGCCCGAAGCCCTGTTTGAGGGCCAGCGCGGCCTGGGGAATCTGGTACTCGTAGAACGGATTCCCGCCTTCTTCGCGGATGGCGCGGATTCTGGCCTCCACCACCGGGTCGTTGGGAACCGCGAAGGGCAACTTATCTATGATAACGCAGCTCAGTTGCTCGCCCGGCACATCCACGCCCTGCCAGAACGAAGACGTCGCAAAGAGCACGCAGTGGGGCGTCTGGCGAAACTCCTCGAGCAGCGCGGTCCTCGGCCCCGTCCCCTGGAGCAGGGTGGGATATTCGAGCTCGAAGGAAACCCGATCGTGGACGGCGCGCATCTGTTGGTAGCTCGTGAAGAGCACGAAGGCGCGGCCACGGCTCAGCTTCAAAATGCGCGCGATCTCATCGGCCGCCAGGGGGACAAAATCGGGGCTGCGCGGGTCGGGCAGATGCTGGGGGACGTAGAGCAGCGCCTGGCGGGCGAAATCGAAGTGGCCGGGCACCAGCAGCGTGCGCGCGCCGTCCAGTCCCAGCCGCCTTTGCGCGTACTCGAAGTTGCCCGAGACGGCTAGCGTTGCGGAGGTCAGCACCACCGCGTCGATTTTGCCGAAGAGCTTCTCGGCCAGGATGCTCGCCACCTCGATGGGGGTCGCCTGGAGGAACGTGCCGCGGCCACGGCGCTCGATCCAGTAGACGAAGCGGCGATCGTTGCCGGCCATCCAGAACTCTAGCGCCTTGGAGAGCTCGGCGGTGCGGCGCAGCAGTGGCAGCACCTCCTCCGGCGCATCCTTGACGAGCTGTAGATGCGCGCCGATCAGTTCCAGGCCGTGCAGCACGTCGCTGTACTGCTCTTCGTACCGCTCCAGAAACGCCTGGTGTTCGCGGAACCCGATTCGCCCCTCCGTGGCCCCGAACAGCGCCAGAAAGCGCATCGCCTCGTCTCCCACAGCGACCAGGATGCGCTCCAGCTCCTGCGTCCCGAACTCCTTCCGGCGGGCCACGGCGGCAATATCGCGTTGCAGCTCCTGAAACTGATAGCTGCTGATCGAGACGCCGAAGTACTGGCCGGCCACATCCTCGATCTCGTGCGCCTCGTCCAGAATGGCGGCCGCGTATTCGGGAATGATCCCGCCGTACTCCTGGTCCTTCACCGCCAGGTCTGCGAACAAGAGGTGGTGGTTGACCACGATGATGTCGCTCTCGAAGGCCCGCTGGTGCATCAGGGTGAGAAAGCAGCGCTCGAACTGAAGGCACTTCTGGCCGCTGCACAGATCGCGCCGCGCGTCCACCTTGGCCCACACGCCGGTAGTTTCGGGCAGGGTCTTGATCTCGGCGCGGTCGCCGATGACGGTGGTCTTCTCCCACTCGCGGATGATCTCGAAATCGGCCACTTCTTCGAGCCCCTCGAGCACCGGCTCCTTCTCGGCGTCGTAGATCTTCTGGCGGCAGGCGTAGTTGTTGCGGCCTTTCATGTAGCACACGCGGATCTCCCGGCCCAGATGCTGTTGCAGGAACGGAATGTCCTTGAAGAGAAGCTGCTCCTGGAGGTTCTTGGTCGCGGTGGAGATCACGATGCGCTTGCCGGAGAGGATCGCCGGGACCAGGTAGGCCAGCGTCTTGCCGGTCCCTGTGCCGGCTTCGACGATCAGATGGCGTTTGTCGGCCAGCGCGCTCTCGACCGCCTCGGCCATCTCCAGTTGCCCGGAGCGGAACTCGTAACCGGGCTGGCACTGCGCCAGCACGCCGCCGCGCCCGAAGAACTGCCGCACCGTGAGTTCCCTGGTCTCCAAACCCGTCTCCCCGACCTTCAGTATAAATGGAGCGGATCGGGCGCCCTATCTCGCGGCCACTTCGCCGGTGTTAAAGCCCTCGACAACGATGCGCGGGGTCTCGCCGCGCGTGTCGGCGTGTTCGAGCTCGGTGACAATGGTCCGGCGCTCGCCTGGCATCAGCGCGACATAGTTGTCGCTGTAAAGGGCGGGCAGGATGCGATCGCCGCTCTTCTCCCGCACCGCCTTCAAGCGCACCATCAGGGCCGGCTGCGCCGAGACGTTGCGCAACTCGGTAGTCAGCAGCCAGCGGTTCCCTTGCCGCTCGGCGCGCGTCGCGGCCTCCAGCTTCACCTTCGGCAGCGTGCGGATGGCCCGGTAGTCGCCCTCCTGGGTCCCGCGCAGGTAGAAGTTCGTGGAAATCGCGTCGCCTCCTCGCCGCAGCGTCAGGCGGATGAAGTGCGTGGACGTCAGGCCGGCCGGGTACTCCATTCGGAGCGGTGTGGAGACACTATCCTCCTGGCTGTCCAGCGGGACGGTCTTTTCCCAGACGAGCGATCCGTCCAGATTCAGGATCTCCGCATGGGCGGTGAGTCCGCGCGCCTGGCCGGCGCTGTAGTTGACCACCTCGACCATATCGGTCACGGGATTCCACTGAATATGCAGCGGCTCGCAAGCCTTCTTGGCGCCGAAGTACCCGGCGGTCGGGTCGAAATAGTAATCGTAGGTTTGCCACAGCAGCGAGGGCCATGCCGAATGGCTCATCCAGATCAACAGCCCCATGCGGAGCCGGCTCTGCCCTTCGAACATGCCGCGATAGGCGTCGTAGTTCACGAATTGCGCCAGCGTCACAAAGTCCGCGACAGTGCTCGCACCGCCGTAGCCCTTCTCGAGCGCTTCACTGAAGGGGTCGCCGGCGAAGTGCAGGTCCAGGTCGTGGAGCGGCCACAGGCTGCCCGGAGGCCACATCTCAGATTCCGGCAGCATGGCGCGAAGGCTGTCCAGGGTCGGGATATTCGGCGAGCCCATCTCGCTATGCAGCTTCGTCGGCGGGAACGTGAAATAGTGCATGCGCGGCTCGACGCGGTAGGGTCCGCCGCCGCTCACCAACCCGGCGGCCGAGTTTGGAATGTAACGCAAGCCGGGGTGCAACTCGGCCACCAGCGTCTTCAGTCCATCGTCCAACGGCCGGGGCGGGAAGCCCTCATTGCGGCCGCAATAGAGGCCCAGCGAGGGATGGTTGCGAATCCGTAGCAGAGTGTCCCCGGCGTTGGCGAGGAACAGGGCGTTGTCGTCCGGGTCCGGCCCGTCCCAGGGGTTGGCCAGCCAGAAATCCTGCCACACCAGGACGCCGTTGCGGTCGCAGGCCTCGTAGAAGGCGTCGTCGTCGGTCTGCCCGACCCAATCCCGGATCATGTTGAAGTGCAGATCGCGGTGATAGCGCAGAGCGGCTTCGTAATCGCGAGCGCGATAGCGCAGCATGGACTCCGGGAATCCCCAATTCCCGCCGCGGGCGACAAAGCGGCGGCCATTGATCCAGATCTTCAGCGCTCCGTGGTCCTCGGTGTACGTGAGCTGCCGCACGCCGGCCTGGAACGACTTCACATCCGAGACCGTCTGCTCCCCGGTCTCGAATCTCAGCTCGACCGGATACAGGTTCGGATCGCCATAGCCGTTCGGCCACCACAGCCGCGGATTCTCCAGCCGCAGCGCCGGAGCCGTGCCGGGATCCAGCTTCACCAGCTTTGCTTCCCCGGCGGCGAGCGTAACCGCGGCTTCGAACGCGGCCGGGCCGAAATGCCCGCGCAGCCTCCCCGCCACCGGCCGGGATTCCAGATTGCGTAACGTAACTTCGATGGTCAGGTCCGCGCGCGAAGTATCGGGCAGCGGCAGGGCTGCGGCGACCAGCGGGTTCTCAATCGTCACCGGCCCGCTCTCGGTGAGCGAAACATCGCTCCAGATGCCGGTGTTGCGCCCGCGAATGGTGGACATCCAATCCCAGCCGGCGGAGGCGTGATAGGTCGGGTTGTCCGCGCCCAGCGCGCCCCCGTTCGGGACACCGCCTGCCAGCCCCTTCTCCTTGACGCTGCCCGGCGTGGCGTTCTTCTCGATGCGCACCGCTAAGGCATTCAGCGCTCCCGGACGGATGCGATCCGTCACCTCGAACCGGCCGCGCATGAAGGCCCCTTCGATGCGCCCGATCTTCTCGCCGTTCAGGAAGACGCTGGCCTTCCAGTTGATGCCGTTGAAGTTCAACCAGACATGCTTCCCCGGCGCCCTCGGCGGCGCTATGAACTCGTCGCGATACCAGAAATCGGCGTAGAAGAACGAGTCCGATATCAGGAGCTGATTGCCGCCGTAGTTCGGGTCCGGCACGGCGCCGTCGTTCAGGTAGCTGGTCAGCACGGTTCCCGGTACCGTGGCGATCATCCAGTCCCGGTCGTGGTATCCGGGCTTCGAGAGTTCCTCCCCCGAGGCCGCCACCAGCGAATCGCGTTGCAGACGCCAGGCGCCGCCGGCGAGCGACAGGCTGCCGTCCGGCCGCGCGGCCGGCGCGGGTTTCGCTTTGGGAACCGGGCCGCCCCGTCCGTATACTTCCAGCTCGCTCAGGATGTAACCTTCGGGCGAGGCCGGCCGCCGCATCAGCACGCGCACGTATCGCGCCTGGGCGGGCTTGGCCAGCTTGAGATCGTCGGTGAGCGCGCTGGTTGCCGGCAGCTCCCGAATCGTGGCCCAAGTGGCGGCATCGTCGGAAACCTGGATCGAGCCTTCCGCGGCGCGCCGGATCCAGTAAAGCGCCACGCGGTCGAAGGTGCAGCGCGCGCCCAGATCCACGTACACCCATTCTTCGCCGGAGCCCGCGCTCATCCAGGCGCTGCTGAAATGGTACGGCCCGCCGATTTCCACGCGCTGTTTCCCATCAAACAGCGCCACTTCGGTAATGCGGCCCGCCCGCGCGCTGGCTGCCTCGAACGCCACGCGGTAGAAACGGCTGCGCGAGGGCGCCGTGAAGGCCACGGACGTCCGGAATTGCCGGCCGGGACGATCCGTGCCCGCCGTTCGCCCCAGTTCTTTCCACGTCCGCTCGTCGTCGGAGCCGGAGACGGTGCAGGTCCAGCCGGCGGGACCGAATGGCTCGACGCGAGCGAACATTTCCACCCGATCCACTTCCGGCGGGACGCCTCCTCCTCCTCCTCCCACCCCGAGCTCGACCCACGGCTTCGCGCCGTGCAGATCCACGCCGGAGGTGAGATTGTGATCCAGTACCGACTCGCGATCCGCCTTGCTCAGTGTGCCGATCTCGCTGGCGGAGACCGAGACCCAGCCGGGCAGCGCCGTCTCCTTAATGCCGTCGGTCACCAGTTGCGCGGTGAGGTTGTAGTCGTAACTGCTCGACTGGTAGGCGGGACGGTGCAGAGCCAGGTTGCGATAGCTGGCCGCCTCGATCGCCATCACAGGCCCGAAATCTTCCTCGGGTGCTCCCGGATACACACCCACGCCGCGCGTGTACTCCTGGGCTGAAAGCCCCAACGCCACACTCAGGCTAAGCAGAATCGCCCGTCTCATGCCCACCTCCCGAATGATTTAAGCGTCGCACGGTTTCGAGCGCGCTGGGTTGGGCGGGAGAATGAACCTGGCGCTATCGCGCGCCGCGGCGGGCCGCCTGTGCCCTCAATGGCGCCAGTAGCCGCGGTGGAAGCGATATGAGTGTCCGTGCGGCTCCCAGTAGGCGCGCACCCACACTGCGTTCAGGTGAGGCGGCCGGACCCAGTAGCCCGGTCTCCAAACCCACGCCGATCCACGCAGGTCGTAGAATCCGTCGATCCAAACATAGCCCGGCCCCGGCGCGTAGCCCACCACTCCCAGTATGGGCGGCGGTGGCGGCGGCACTCGATAGGCATACACGGGCGGTCCGCAAGCGATCGGCGCCAGCGTGGCCAGCAGCGCCAATGCCAATAAGAAGCCTTTCAGGTTCGGCATGAACGTCCCTCCTCATCCATATTGACGCGGCATCGCGTCCCGATGGTTTCTCACATTGCGGCCGGATTGCGTTAACCTGAGTCAGTCGTGCGAATCGCGTTAGATGCCACCTACAGCGTGGGCCGGGACCCGACCGGAGTGGGCGTCTATTCGCGCGAGATCCTGAGAGGGCTCGCGCAGGCGCACCCGGAGGCCGAGTTCCTATTCTGCTACCGGCCGCACCGGCTGCTCAGATCGTTGGGCCAGCGGTTGCCCGCCAACTGTCGGCGCCGCCTGCTGCAGGAGCCGCTGGTCGCGCGCTCGGCGGACCTGTTCCACGGCATGAATCAGAGATTGCCGCGGGCGCGCCTGCCCAGAGCGGTCACCACGTTTCACGACCTGTTCGTGCTCAGTGGCGGCTACTCCTCGCCGGAATTCCGCCGCCGCTTCCAAGAGCAGGCGCGGGACGCAGCCCAGCGCTCGGAGTTGATCCTCGCGGTCTCGGAGTTCACCGCCCGGCAGGTCGAGCATCTGCTAGGCGTGGAGCGCTCTAGACTGCGAGTGATTCCGCACGGAGTGCGGTTCCCGGCGGAGCGGGAGACCGGTGGCCCGCGTGAACGGATCGTGCTGCACGTGGGCGCGATACAGAAGCGGAAGAACATCTCCCGGCTGATCACCGCATTCGAGCAGCTCGATCCGGAGTGGCGCCTGGTACTCGCGGGCTCGATGGGCTATGGGGCCGGGGAAATCCTGCGCGACATCGAGCGCAGTCCGCGCCGTGACCGCATTCGGATATTGGGTTACGTTTCAGACGAAGAACTCGCCGGCTGGTACCGGCGCGCGTCGATCTTCGCCTTCCCCTCGCTGGACGAAGGATTCGGAATGCCAGTACTGGAAGCCATGGCGTTGGGCGTACCGGTACTTACCTCGAACTCATCCGCTCTTCCAGAGGTTAGCGGAGACGCAGCTCTGCTGGTAGATCCCACGAATCCGGATGCGATCTCGAGCGGCCTGCGCGAACTGGCCGCCAACCAAGACCTCCGCAAGAAGCTCAGCGACCGGGGCAAGGCGCGCGCGGCAGACTTTTCTTGGGAGGCGGCTGTCTCAAGAACCTGGGCGGCGTACCGCGAACTGCTGCGTTAGCGGCCTAGCGCCCGTCGTCGTCAACCGCTATCTTCAGGGCCCGCAAGAACTTCTGGTCTTGCGAAGTCCACTTGATCTTGGCCAAAGATCCAAATTCCCGAACGCTCGCGCGTCTGGGCCGCTCTTCAGGCTCGGCTTCCTGCGCCGTCTCCTCGTCGGAAGACTCTTCCCGCTTGTTGAACCCGATCGTGGCTTCCAACACAAGAAAAACGTCGTATCCGGCCCGCCGGATCTCGCCGATGGCCCCCGCGATCCGATCCGATTCGGATAACGATTCGTTAATCGCGTTGCCGAGTTCCTGCATCAGGACTTTCAATTTATCGTCCACGATATGCCCCTTTCCCACGGGCCACATTGTAAGGATAGCATCCTTACTAGACTTGATGCCGCTCCCCAGCCCTGCGTTACACCGTCTTTCGGGCCTGAGTGCGTCTAAACCCGCCTCGATTGTAGTGGAGGCCTGCTGGTTGCACAAGGCTCAATTCACACATCGGCAGGGTGGGTTTAGTCCTGTAACTTTTGTTTGTGTGTGGCCCCCAATGAGGGTATCCGCGCCCGCAGGAACCGGGCGCGTTAGGATAGAGGTGATGATCTCTTTGGCCCGCGGCAGGCAGTTTCTGGAGCACGTGCTGCCGGCTGTCGTTCGACCGCTCCGCGTGCTTTGGAACCAGATGGTCGGCTTCCTGTTCCTGGTGCTCGCCGCGGTCGCGATCCCGCGCGGCGTGCGCAGCGTGCGCGAGTTCAACGGGGACCTCGAGAGCGTTTTCCGGCTTCTGCTGACCGGCCTGTTCATAGCCGTCATGGGCGGTTACGGGATCCACTCCTTCTGGCGGGCGCGCAAAGCCTCCCGGTCGTGAGCCCGCCGCCTCGCGAGCCCGCGCGGTTCCGCTCCTGTCTACAATGGAGTCTATGGCTGAGACATTGACCATTGCCGGACGCGAGTTCCGGTCGCGGCTAATCGTGGGGACCGGGAAGTACCGCAGCTTCCCCGAGATGGCCCAGTGCCATCAGGCATCCGGCGCCGAGATGGTGACCGTCGCGGTGCGCCGCGTGAACCTGACCGACCGGTCCAAGGAATCGCTGCTGGATTACATCGACCGCGAAAAGTTCTTCGTTCTCCCGAACACGGCCGGGTGCTACACGGCGGACGAGGCCATCCGCACGGCGCGGCTGGCCCGCGAGGTGGGTCTCTCGAACTGGATCAAGCTCGAGGTGATCGGAGACGAGAAGACGCTGTTCCCCGATAACGCCGGCCTGCTCGAGGCCACGCGGGTGCTCGTTGGCGAGGGCTTCGTGGTGCTGCCCTACACTAACGACGATCTGGTGAACGCGCGTCGGCTGATCGAGGCCGGTGCGGCCGCCGTCATGCCGCTGGGCGCTCCGATCGGTTCCGGCATGGGCATACAGAACCTCGCCAACCTGCGCATCCTGCGCGAGATGATCGATGCGGTTCCATTGATCGTGGATGCCGGCGTGGGCACGGCCTCCGACGCCGCCATCGCCATGGAGTTGGGCTACGATGGCGTGCTCATGAATACCGCCATTGCGGCCGCGGAGGATTCCGTCAAGATGGCTGTGGCGATGAAACTGGCGGTGGAGGCGGGGCGTCTGGCGTTCGTGGCCGGACGCATGCCCAAGAAGCTCTATGCCACGGCCAGCAGCCCGCTGACGGGAGTGGTGCGGTAGGCCCAGCGGGTCAGCCGCGCGCGGCCACCACAACTCGCGAAGGGTAGAAGCCCTGGCGCACGGCGCGGTCGTGGAGGATGCGGAACTTCGCCGACTCGATCAGGGCGGGGACGTGCTGCGCCACCTGGCGCCCCCAGAACGCCGGAGCGATGCCGCCCGCGATCCTGTAAACGCGATTGAAGGGCTTGACGTTCTGGCCGATCGACACCAGCGCCAATTTGCCGCTGGGCCGCAGCACGCGCCGGATCTCTCCCAGCGCCCTGGCGATATCCTCCGCCCCCAGCAGTTCCAGCAGGTAGCAGCAAAACACGACATCGAAGCTCTCGTTGCGGAACGGCATGTAGCGCGCGTCCACGGCCTGGCAGAGCGTTTTCGCGGCGGGGAACTCGCGCCGCAGACGGCGATGCGTCCGCTGGGCCATGTTGGGCGAAAGATCCACCCCCACGCAGGCCCCGTTGGGGTTGGCGCCCACCAGGCGGCGAAACATCTCGCCGGATCCCGTGGCTACCTCCAACACCCGCATGCCGTCCCGCACCTCGGCGGCTTCCAGAACACACTCGTGCGCGCGCGTGTGGAACAGATAAGTGGAAAGCGGATAGACCACCGCCAACCGGTCGTAAACGCGGCGGGTTCGGTCGGCTAGGGTTCTCTGGCGTCCGTGGGGGCCCAGGTCCAGGACCAATGATTCGGTATCGCTCAAGAAAGCGCCTTTCGATGGCTAGCGTGCCGGCGCCAAGCTGGACTGCAGCTCCGGGATTTCAATCTCGATGCGGGTGCCCTGGCCGGGCTTGCTCTCGATCCGCATCCTGTAGTCGGCGCCGAACAGGACCTTGAGTCTTTCGTCTACGTTGCTGACTCCGATACCCTCGTCGCGCAAAGTGGCCAATTTGACCTCGGGGATACCCACTCCGTCGTCTTCGACCAGCAGGTGCAGCCGCCCCTCTTCCAGACTACTGCGAAACCGCACCACTCCGCCATCCACCTTGCTGCTCAGCCCGTGCTTGACGGCGTTCTCGATCAAAGGCTGAAGCAGCATGCTGGGCACCAGCCGGTCCAGTGTGGCCGGGTCGATCTCCCTTTCAAAACGTAGTTTGTCGCCGAAGCGAATCATCTCTATGGAAAGGTAATCGTCGATGAAGTCCAGCTCTTCGCTGAGCGGATTGAAGTTCTCCTGCTTGCGCAGCAGGCGGCGCAGGATGTTGGACAGCTTGTAGACCACCGCGCGGGCCTGCTGCGGATCGGTGCGTATCAGCGAGGAGACGGTGTTCAGTGTGTTGAACAGGAAATGCGGATGAATCTGCCGGCTCAGCGCATCCATGCGCGCTTGCAATAGCAGGTGCCGCTGCTCCTCCAGCTTGGTCTCGTTGCGGGCGTTGTTCCAGATCTTCAGCGGCAGCATCACCGCCAGTGTGGTGCTCACATAGACCGCCAGGAAGTGCGCCGGGTGCGGGTCGGGCCACGCCGGATAGAACGAGAACAGGCTGGCCGGCCAGGCGTGCCCCAGCGTGAGGCGCAGGAACTCGGCGAACAGAATCGCCAGCAGGAAGAAGAGCTGGAACGCGGGCCGGTAGCGATCGTGGCGGCGGGAGAAGATGCGGTAGAAGCTGAGGTCGAAGACCGGGGAGAAGCGCCAGATCTCTTCGGTATCGGGAGCGACGTCGCGCAGCAGGCCGCCCATGACGCCCACCCCGACCAGTAGCGGCAGTGTCAGGTATTCGTGGTGGAACATGGCGGGCAGCGAGATCAGAGCGCCGGAGACCAGCCCGGTCACATAGCCTCCCAGCAGCCCCGCCACCAGGCTCGCTTCCAGCCCCAGGTCAACCGCCTTGTACTGCGGCGCCACCACGCGGATCAACACCCCCGCGCCGAAGATGATCGATAAGCTCAGCGCCAGCAACAGCCGCTGATTGAGGGTGCGCTCCTCGCGCAGCAGCATGCGTTTGAAGCGCCCGATGCGGACCAGGATGCTGGCCAACGCCGCCACCACGCCGAGGCGGATCATCAGCACGATCAGGTGTTCTTCCGGCATCCAGGTCCAGTGTCCATTATAATGAAGGAAATAAAGCACCTTCAGGCCCATGTCTACTAATGGCAGTCAATCCGGGTTTCGCCAGGTCGCCGCGGCGGATTTCCCCACTCGCTTCGGCCTCTTCCGGATCTACGGTTTCGAGGGGCGCTTCGGAGGAGAGATCGAGGAAGCCGTGGCGCTCGAAATGGGCGACCTGGCGGGCCCGGCGCCGCTGCTCCTGCGAATTCACTCCCAATGCCTCACCGGGGATGTGTTCCACAGCCTGCGTTGCGATTGCCGGGCGCAACTGGAACTCTCCCTCGCCGCCATCGCCGAGGAGGGCCGCGGTCTGCTGATCTACGAGCACCAGGAAGGGCGCGGGATCGGGCTGTTGAACAAGCTGCGCGCTTATCAGCTCCAGGACGGCGGCGCGGATACGGTCGAGGCCAACGAATTGCTCGGTTTCAAGGCCGATCACCGCAGCTACGAGCTGCCGGTCGAGATCCTGCGCCATTTCGGCGTGACCAGTGTGCGGCTGCTCTCCAACAACCCCGACAAAATCGAGGCCCTCGAACGGGCCGGCATCCAAGTGGCCGAGCGCGTGCCCTGCATTGTCGAGCCTTCGGTCACCTCCGAGATCTACCTGCGCACCAAAAAAGAAAAGATGGGGCACCTGCTGGAAGGAATCTAGGCGCGTAGCAAAGAAGAAGGGCACGCCGAAACGTGCCCTTCTTCGCCGCGTCAAAAAGATTCGACCCTGAATTGTTGACTTCTTGGTCCCCTTCGCATCGGGGCACTCATATCCTAGCACACGTAGTGTAGGGCGGTCCTCCAGGACCGCGCCGGGTCTCCCGACCCGGCCCAAGCTCTACAGCTTCTCCGCGATGGACTTGGCTTGCAGGAACAGCAGCATGTAGTCCGGGCCGCCCGCCTTGGAATCGGTGCCCGACATGTTGAACCCGCCGAACGGGTGCGCGCCCACCATCGCGCCGGTGCACTTGCGGTTGAAGTAGAGATTGCCGGTGAAGAA
>Ga0326728_10004728_pt1 | contig 39714 bp, 41 predicted proteins | sample MB3enrmetagenome_FD_207602 | JGI IMG/M metagenome (GOLD analysis project Ga0326728, IMG submission 207602) | Lab enriched peat soil microbial communities from McLean, Ithaca, NY, United States - MB31MN | ecosystem: Environmental > Terrestrial > Soil > Wetlands > Peat | place: USA: New York... | reverse complement strand
ACGATGTGTGCCTTGGTAGAGCCGGTATCGGTCAGGATTGTATCCTCGTTGATATATTTGATCACCCTCCATGATGCTTCCACGACGCTGCCCACCGGCACGGCGATGAACACCACGTCACTGCCCGGGGCTTTTGCCATGTCAGTCCCGCCCTCTGCTATCACTCCTTCTTCGAGGGCCTGTCTAACCGTGCGGCTGTTCATGTCGATGCCTGTGATGTGTGCGTGGCTGCGAAGGGCCTTTGCGATGGACGCGCCGATGAGCCCGAGCCCGACGATTGTCACCTTCATAAGATCTCCGTGAGAGCAGCGATGAAGGCGCTGTTTTCCTCAGGAAGGCCGATACTTACGCGGATATATTCGTCGAGCCCGATATTTGCCATATGACGGGTGATGATGCCTTTTTTCAGGAGGTCCTCGTAGACCCTTTTTGAACCCTTACCGATATGTACCAGGACAAAGTTTGTCTGCGATCGGACATATGCTAGCCCGAGCCGGTCGAATGCTTCATAGAGCATGTCAAGACTGTCACGGGCATGTGCAAGTGTCTTCTTGAGGAAGTCCTCATCATACAGGGCAGCTTCTCCTGCCTTCTGGGCAAGGATATTCACATTGAACGGCGGCTTGATACGAAGCATGGTACTTATAATTTCCGTTGTAGCAATCCCGAACCCGACCCTGAGACCTGCAAGACCATGGGATTTGGACAGTGTATGGATGGTAATCAGGTTTGATTTGCTTTGGGACAGAGATGTAGTGCTCAGGAAATCATCCGCCCTGACAAAGGCGCCATAGGCTTCGTCCATTATGAGCAGCACATTTTTGGGAACTTTATCTATGAGGGAGAGGACTTCATCTTTGGGCAGATACGTCCCTGTAGGGTTGTTGGGGTTTGCCACGAATATGGCCTTGGTCTTGGGGCTGATGGCGGCTTTAATGCCGTCCATGTCTATCCGGTGTGCTTTCATGGGCGATTGAGCCACCGATGCCCCGCATGCGCGTGCTGCTATTCCATAATAGCTAAAAGTACAGGAAGGGATGATTACCTCGTCGCCGGGTTTCAGATAAGCCCTGCAGATGAGGTCGATAATCTCATCAGAGCCGTTCCCTGCAATGAGGCCCTCGATATTACAGCCGAAGAAGCGTGACGCTGCAGTGCGGAGGTCTTTTGAGTCAGGATCAGGGTAGATGTGGGAAGATGTTAATGCCGCTCCAATTGCCTGGAGCGCCTTTGGGCTGGGGCCCAGAGGATTTTCGTTGGATGCGAGCTTGATGGGATTTGCGGCCCCGTACCGCCTGGCGATCTCTTCCTTTGATGTACCAGGTGTATATTCGGGTATGGTAAAGACCCACGGAACAGGCTCTAGGGTCTTCATGGGAGAACTCTCCCTTCAGGGTATGAACCGAGAATGATCACATCCCTGGTGAATTCCTTGATTTCTTCAATAGTCATCTTCACATTTGCATCAATAAGGTTGCCCTGGAAGTCGATGAAGAACAGATATTCCCATGGACTTTTCTTGGAAGGCCGCGACTCGATCTTGGTGAGGTTGATCCCCTTGCGGGCGAATACGCCTAGGGCGTTGTACAAAGCTCCGGGACGGTTATCGAGGGTGACGATGATGGATGTCTTTGCATTGCCTGATACTGGTAGTGCGGTGCGGGAGATGACCCAAAACCGCGTAATATTCTCCCGGAAATCATTGATGTTCTCAGCAAAAATGGAAAGCCCGTATATCTCTGCGGCCATGGATGAAGCAACCGCAGCCCCATCCTCGTGGGACCGGGCTGCCATGGCTGCCTCGGAGGTGCTTGCTGTTTCAATGATCTCAGCCTGAGGCAGGTTTGATGTGAGCCATACCCTGCACTGGGCCAGAGGCTGAGGATGTGAGAAAACCTTCTTTATCTTCTCTTTGGGGATGTTGGCCAACAAGCAGTTCCGGATGGGGAGCATGAATTCTTGTATGACGCATAGACGTGTGGTTGCCATCATGTCCAGCGTACGGTTGATCATGCCTTCAGTCGAGTTTTCTACGGGTACAACTCCAATATCGGCCCTTGCAGAAGCCACTGCCTGGATAACCGTCTCAATATCTTTGAATGGGATAAGGTCTCCGTCAATGGAAAACACCGAGAAGGCCGCCTGGTGGGAGAAACTGCCTTCAGGGCCGAGATATGCCACCTTCTGCCGCTGCTGGAGAGAGCGTGAAGCACTGAATATCTCACGGAAGATCCCTTCGACAATGTGCCTGGTGAGCGGAGGTTCACGTCTGGAATCGAGGCGGTTGATGATCTCTTCTTCCCGTGCCGGGTCAAAGATGATCTTATTCTCGGCACGTTTCAGCCTTCCCATCTCAACCGATAATGCGGATCGCCGCTGGAGGAGCTTCAGGATTTCATCATCAATAGCGTCGATCCCGGATCTGATATCTTCCATTTCTTTTTTCATGAACATGCCCTTGTGCCGAATTTATAACATTGATTACATCTTCTGCAATATCAGCCGCATTCTCTTATTTTCACAAATGATTCATACGCTGATGAGCTCGAAAGACTACCAGAAGGATATAAGTTTATCAAGGGAGAGTCTTACGAGCATGGCAATTATGTGTATATATAGGCAATAAGCCATGATGAGCCGGGATTATCCTCAGGCAGTATAGATCATGGCTTTAAAAAAATGTGATTTTTGTCGAATGTTATTGATATGAAAGGTGGCTTGAATATTGACATATATCGAGTCTGTGTGCAATATGCCGATATAATATATAATAATGAATAGACAGTTTCCCGTGGATGAATATCCTTGGTTGAAGAGGAGAAAACGAAGGTCCCTGCGCCTTCGATACCTTCTCTTGCCGCTTCTGCTCGTTACGGCCTCACTGTTCTTCTTGCCTGATATCAAGGGAGGGGCTGAGATATTCCCGGAAAGGGATAAGAAGATAGCCCTTAGTAAAACAGCGCTTTGCAAGAAAGACCTAACCCGCATTGATCCGGACAGTATCAAGAGATACAATCTTACCATCAACTGGGATCTGCAGCAGTTTATCTCGGAGATCGCCATCAGATACAAGCTCTATTACGGGGCAATCGTGGTCATGGACCCCCGTACCGGGGATATCCTTGCCATGTACGGCCGGAAGTCTACGGGCCAGGATTGCAGTATTTGCCTGGATACCAACCATGCAGCGAGTATCTTCAAGCTCGTCACTGTCGTGGCCGCCATGGACCAGGGTGGCTACACCAGCGGGAGCGTTTTTTCTTATACCGGCAATGCCCATACCCTCTACAAGAAGCAGCTTATCGACAGGAAAGACCGGTGGACTGCAGACATAACACTGGCTGATGCATTTGCACATTCAAACAATGTGGTCTTTGCCAAGCTCGGCACGCTCCACCTCGGCGAGACACCCATATACCTGACAGCCATGAAGATGGGATTCTGGAAGTGTCCACTCAAGGATGTCGAATGCACACCAAGCACTATTTTCTTTCCTCAGGACGAATATAACCTTGCCGAGCTTGCCTGCGGGTTCAACAGGCAGACCAAGATTTCCCCGGTGCATGCGGCACAGATGGTGAGCGCGGCTGTAAACAACGGTAATATGATTACTCCCCGCCTTATCCGGTCTGAAGAAGTGGAGCATACCCAGGTCATGAGCGAAGAAGCAGCCCATCACCTCACCTATATGATGGAGCGTACGGTTCGATGCGGTACAGTCGCCAAGGCCTTCAGACACATCGGATCCGACCGGGTCCTGAGAGACCTCACCATCGGGGGCAAGAGCGGCAGCATAGATGGAGACGAGCCACAGGGCCGTCGCAACTGGTTCGCGGGATATGCGCAGAACCGCACAAACGGTGAGGCCATTACCATCGGATGCCTGCTCATTCGTGACAGATATTTCTGGATAGAGGCCGATACGCTCGCCCGGTTGGTTATGAGACACTACTTTGCCAAGACTCTCAACAATGTGGCGCAGAGCAACTGATCATCTTGAAGTAGAGACCAGTGACAAGTGATCAGTAACCAGCCTAAATTGCCGTTGTAGGAGCGGCTTTAGCCGCGACTCATTATCTGCAGTACCGCATGGAGTTTTCAGCATAAACAAGCGCCTTGTCCTTGACACTCCAAATACGGCTGTGCTAGCAAGTATGGCGGTTTCGGGACGTAGCGCAGTCTGGTAGCGCACCTGAATGGGGTTCAGGGGGTCGGAGGTTCAAATCCTCTCGTCCCGACCAAAATTTCCCTAATAAATCCAAAGGTTTTATAAATCCTATCCATCAGCCTCATGCCTTTTTTGCCTCGTTTTCCTAAAAAAGGTAGCTAAAAGGTAGCTTTTAAAAAATGCTACCTTTGAAGGGTTACACAAACAGCACCATCAGTTGCATAATGTTCAGCCAGCTTCTCCTGAATCATGCTCTGGTAACCCTGTGTCAGATGAGTGTATCTATCCGTCATTGAGATGTCCCTGTGACCGATCATCTCTTTGACCGTCTTCAGATCAGCACCAGCAAGGATCAGGTTGGAGCAGAAGGTATGTCTCATATCGTGGAAATGAAAATCCTCGATGTTTGCCTTCTTCTTGGTGGCTTCCCATGCCTTCTTAAACCCATCGATAGGTGATCCATCCAGGTGACAGAACACCAGATCCATTTTTACTTTACCCATCCTTCGCCTATACCTCGCATGTATCAGATGAGCTCTCCATGCAAGCAATGCCTCTCTTGTCCTGGGCATGATATCAACCCATCTTTTACCTTTGTTCTTCGTCCGGAAGAGATAGATCTTGCCTTTGGGACCGAAATCGAAATTGATATCGCTCCATTTGAGATCAAGGCATTCCTGCTTGGAAGCTCCATGTTCAGCCCCCAGGTAGATCAGGGCTGGCATGTAAAACTTCGCCCTGGTTTCCTGGCTGGCAACTACAAGAGCCTCAATCTCATGAGGAAGCAGGAATCTGGTTCTTTCAGATCCTCTCTCATTGAGATATCTGATATCCGCAGCAGGGTTTTCAGATATCGCATGGAGTACTTCACCATGTTTGAAGATCTGTTTGAGGACGAACATGTTCCTGTTGGATGTCACAACGGATTGTATCTTCATGGTTCTGGTCTGGTAGTTCTTGATCTCCTGTCTTGAAATCTCGCACAAGAGCGAATCACCGAAGACCCGGTTCAGTACTGTGACCCTGTCCTGGTAGTTCTTCAAGGTCTTGGCTGCTATCTCTTTCCTTTCATGCCTCATCTCCCATTCGCTGATGAGGCTGGCAGCGACCTCACTGAAAGTCTGGAGAGCCATTTTCCTGCTGCTGACCTTCACCTCCGACATCTTGCCTTTGTCGATTAGATCTCTCAGATGACGTTCAGCAGTCTTAGCATCGGCCAGAAGACGAAAGGTTTTATAATGCTTATTTTTACCAGTAACAGGATCTTTGTACTTGACCTGATGGCTTTTTTTGCCGTTCTTCCCAATGCGTGTATCGATATACACAGTTGCCATGTTTATGCTCCTTCCGAAGCAATCCGAGCAACCTGATTGTCAAAGAACGACCATACATCCGATTCCTTAAAGAGCCTTCGGCTTCCAATTACATAGCTTTTTAGAGTCCCGGCCTGTGCATATCTGGAAACCGTGGACCTATGTAACCGTAGAAGATCGGCAACCTCTTGGATCGTTAAAATCTTTGGATGTTGGTTTATATTCCCAGCAATATCACTAATTCCATTCATGTTGTCAATGACCTCTCCCGTAATCTTCATGTAAATCCTCCAGTGCAGTTAAAATAAAAAACCAACTTTTCCTCCCTTGCCCCTTTCACAAACGACTGAAGGGGAAGGGAGGAACGACCGGAGAAAGGAAAGCCCGAAGGGCTCACCAAAATAGGAGTGGTCACAAATTGGGACCATAGGAGGCACCCGCAACGCTGCAAGTAGCATGACAACATGGTCACATGTTGGCGTGCTGCTTTATAAGCGAGTGGAGGGTGCCTTTTTTAAATCTTTGATTGGTTGGAATCTCAATTATCAAAACTATTTTGGATTACCTCTTCATTTGGTGTTATATATGCAGGACATACAGAATCAATTCTGTATGTCCTTTGTTAGGCGAAGAAAAGAGACAACACTATGAACAAGGACCAATTCTACATTGAAGAGTATAAGACGCTGAAAGCAGAACTCCTCGCCAATGTGGAAGAAAGCATAAAGCTTGAAATCTATGCTCTGGGGGCTACGGCTGCCGTTTATGCGTGGCTCGTATCTCAGGAAATATGCAAGGTCATCATCTGGTTCTTGCCATTCATTCTTTGCTTATTTGGATCCATACGCTCGTACGCATTAATCAGGAGGGTCGAACATATTGCAAAATACATTTCCGAGGAGATCGAGAAAAAGAATGACTGCCCAGGATGGGAAACGTATTTTAGGGATAATAAAAAGACTCTCCTCTCGGCCACTGTATATATATTCTGGCTTGGCCTTTTATTCATCACTATTGTAGCTCCTTTCTTCTTGTGGAATTAGAAATTGCAGTTTACGCCTAACGAGCTGCTGCATCCGATGGCCGTTAGGGATTAAAAGGATTAAGAGATGAACGAGATTGATATTCTGAAAAAAATATCGTCGAATCTGACTAATCGAAAGAGTTCGGCTGCACTGAGCAACTATAAGGTCCTGTGCAATAATATAGCCTTTTTAAATGCGAAGTTCTTTCATGCCATAGAGGCGTTGCGGATTGTCCACGGAAGAATTACCGAAGCCCTTCAGAATGATGCCTTTCTTAACGAAAAATACAAATCGGCAAATGATCTAAATGCTTTTGTTCCTATAGTAACACGACTTCAGCTCAATGCCTTCTCGGTGTGCGAGAAACTTTGTCTCTTAACGGCACCGGATGATAGGGCAGGGATCGATATACACAAAGTGTCATTATTATCCAGAGGCTTCGGGGAATATAACAGTCTCGTTACCGCAACGAGACAGTATGTAGACAGCATTGTGTCTGACTCCTATCAGCTCTACATGCTAGATCCTAAGTCCATGAATTACCATGTTCTTGTCTCGTTAAATAGTTTCAGTAAATACGCCACCAAATCGTTGAGCCATGCACTATTCAATGCAGATGTTGAAACCGCATTAGCTGAGTTTGGTACTTTGAAATTCAAGGACTGGGGCAAATCGCACATCACAGAATGTAAACACTCGACATTGGCCCAGAAAGTTGATTTCCTCTTTTCAGCATTTGGAAGCACCCCCGACCCGAAATTGCCAGAGGACTTAAAAAACATTTTCAAATTCTCTTCCGAGTTCACTCACATAGGCTACATATCGACTTTCTTCACTTCCACAGCTGGTGCAGAGGTAATTTTCGGTGACGAGGACGGGCCATATCTTCCAAGTACAGAGAACTTCAGTGAGCTAAAATACGAGATTCTAGAAACGGCGTCTAAGGCATTAGTCGCCCTATACATACCAGGCCTAAGCAAGTGCATAGAAAAACTCTTAGTCAAGGCCGAGGCGGATAAGCTGACCGCAGAATTAACTGACGTCGGGAAAGACCTATTGAAGGCTATATGTACCAGAAACTCACAGTACTATTTCTTCATCAAAGCTGGCTTGATCGGTTCGGCAAAGCCTATTCCCCTTACATGTATGTGCGGCACAACCAAGACCTTGTTACCGCCTCACGACACAACACAGCTTTACTGTGTTTCGTGCGGCAGCACCTTTGCCCTGTTGGAGATTGAAGGAGACAGCGGATATATCATCACAAGTAATGGCCCAATCAAGGTTGTCGGTTCAGATGTGCCTGACTTTTGTGATCTGCCAAAAGTGGAGCAAGATAAACTGCTACAGAAGGTAGAAGAGTTGAAGAAGAAACACAGCCCCTAACAACGGCCTGAAGCGGATCGCAGTTCAGTTTTTAGTACATATATCAACGAGAGACTAAGCAGACGATAGTGAAAATCAGAATCCACACCTCTCTAAACTTACTGGATTTATTACGTTGAATAAATTGATTAAACAAACACCGGCCTAACATTTATCACATCATCTCTGCTCTGATTGTTAAGAGACAGGATTGCAATGGCCTGGTTATTTTCAAGCTCTCTGATTACTTGAGGATCGAGGACCGCCTTTTCCCGGAGCGTTGTAGTAGTCCCTGAAGTGACATTTCTGCTATGGTGACTACCAGAGTAACCACTTGATACTGATTGCTGATAACTTATGTGTTTGATATCAACCCTGCCCAAGAGATGGTTCAGATGCTCCAAGGTCGCCTCATCCTCGGTTTTAAAACAAATCCTCTGCCTGAAATTCTGGAGTAGGGCATGCGTCATGTCGCGATTTCCTATGGCTGCATAAAAACTGGAAACAGATTGGCCGGAAATAATTCCGATAGTTTTTGATGAACGTGATTTATCCCAAAAATTAAGATCAGATAAACCGTCTCTATTACAGGAGACAATCTCCTGGAACTCATCACAGATGAAGAATACAGGCCGGTCCTGATTCCATGATGGCTCAGAAAGACGGCGTTGCATTACGTTAAAGAATCTAAGCTTGATAAAGGTATAAACTACCTTACCCCCAAGACCCCATCGGGACAGGGGAAGATCAACCAGGAAGATTGTTCCTTTGAGAACATCCTCCATACAGGCTAGATCTTCACTTTCTGAACAGAAAGCATCCACAAGATCAGGCTGACTGAATGGAGATAGTACCTGTGCCACGGTTGCATTCACGCCTGATACAACTTTATCATCAAAACCTGAGAAGATATTTTTCCGGTACGAGAGGTAAGAATCAAGAAGACGTTGAGCCTGGATATCCAGCTCTTCTTTCAGAGCTTCTATTTTAACACCTATATCGATTCGGAATTCCCGATCAAAGAGGTAACGATACAATGCCCAAAGACTGTATAGACTCGGCATAAAAGATAAGACTCCAAGGGCATTTCTGCATAATTCAGTCGCTGTGTTGATCCAGAACGGATTTTCTCTGGACTCGCCCGAAAGAAGGAATGCAGATTTCAGGAAAGAAGCTGCTACTTCCGGTGATAATCCCTGCAGGAGATTTATTCCCTTCTGTCCCGGACCAATAGTCTCAATGCTCTTTTCTGTTGTCTCGGCAAAGGCAAACACTGCTTTCTTGAAATCACCCTTGATGTCAAAGATCAGACCTCCGCAATCCTGATCCAGGAGTTGCAGGAGAAGAGGTTGAATCGCCCTTGTGGTTTTACCCGAGCCTATGCCGCCCATGACGGCGATATTCTGACAGGCATCTTCCAATGATAGTGTGATATGTTGCCCCGGAGCCATACCAGCCCCATGTGATTTGTAGGAAAGCTCGCCTGTGGATATTCCCAACCAGAGGCCGAATTGCGAGACGGGGAGTAGCTTCATGTTGCCCAAAAACCGGCCAAAGTCTTTTCCTCTAGATCTCAGCTTTTCAAAGATGTGGGCGATAATCCAAGTGAGAATAAAGATGATAAAGGATGCTACGGCCCATGCACCAATGGATGCAATCCAATCGAAATGGTATTGTTTCAGGGTTCTCAGCCACTCAACAACAGGAATAGCGCCAACCATGGCATAGATAACAAAATACGAGATAAACATTTTAAACCAGTCAACAGGAGAGAGCCTCTTAATAAAGAGGCACAACACAAATATTCCTAAAGGGAATAGAATGGACGTGTACATGGTTATGAGTCCAATATCGCCAGCTTTATCAAAGGCAGATGGGTTCGGTCCGTGGGAGGAGAATACAGCAGGACAATGAGGGAAGAAAGTATAGAACGCCGTTGCCGCTAACAATCCAAGAATGCCGAAGACAATCGACCCAACAATTATTTCCCAAGGAGTTAATGGAATAGGGGGAGGGTCAACCTTTGGTTTTTCACCTTTTATTATCCCGGTAGAACCGGTAACTCTGGCCTTTCTGAAATAACTCAACGATTCTTGGTGATATGATTCTTTCACAGATGCCCTCAACAAGTGTAATGCTTCTAACTTATCAATTGTATGTACTCTTTTTAACAGAATTTACGCAATAACGCAACCTGGACAGAAGTGAATGGGTTTCTGAACCCTTAAAATTTCGCCCTCTCCACTTGCCTCCTAAACGTCCCGCCAGGCTCATAAGCCTGTCATGCCGCTTGCAGCGCTTCAAGGTCTTCTTTAAGGAATAAAAGCCTTCTTTCGGTCGTTCCTCCCTCTCCCTTCAATCTTGGGTGAAAGGGGGAGGGAGGGAACGTTGTTGTTTACAAGCATCAGACCAAATCAAAAGGAGGGCTTTATGAAGCTATTAACAGAGGAGTTGACCAATCAGTTTCCCAGGCTTTACGAGACCGAAAACAAACCAAAGGACCAGGTTAAGATCATTGCCAAGTTCTTTCACCCATTATCCGCCGCAACCTGGTATGCAACCGAGTACGACCCGGAAGAGAGGTTATTCTTTGGGTTCCTAAATTTTGGCGACCCCTTATATGCAGAGGTGGGTTATTTTTCCCTTGATGAGCTTGAAGGTGTAAAAGTCATGGGACTCGGTATTGAGAGGGATCTTCATTTCGGAAAGCATTATTTATCCGAGGTTCTGGAAGGAAAAAATATATAACCACCCGCGTCCGTCGGGTAACCGGCGGACGCGGGCATTAAAATCTTGAACCCGAATCAATGAACACCCAAGACCTTCAAAATAATTTGTGACCCTTCCGCTCGCCCATCAAAGCATCCTGCCAACATAAAAGCTAATTGTCATTCTGCTTGCAGCGCTCCAGGGCCTTCCTGAAAGGAGGCTCCGCAGCCTTTATCTCTCCGATTTTTTCTCAACCCATGAGCTAGGAGTGAACGGGTTGAAAAAAAATTGATTTTTTAAGGAGGGAACACAGATGACAAATGTATTCGAGATCGTGACACAGCAAATCATAGACCAACTTGATAGGGGTGTTGTGCCCTGGAAAAAACCATGGACCAACAAGATCCGGTTTCCTCGCAACTTGGTAACGGGCAAGCTTTATCGGGGCATCAATATTTGGTTACTCCTCGCTTCAAGTTACGCTTCTCCGTACTGGCTTACCTTCAACCAAGCTAAAGACCTTGGAGGAACCATCAAGAAGGGCGAGAAAAGCTCAATCGTGGTTTACTGGAACTTCAAGGAAGTGGAGGAAGTGAACAAAGGCACTGGCGGGCTGGAAAAGAAAAACATCCCCTACCTGAAGTATTACCGGGTATTCAATGTTAATCAGTGCGAAGGGATCACTTATCCCGAGCAGCCGGATGAATCTCACGGCGACTTTATAGCCGAGGCAGAAGCTATTATAGAAGGATTTAAAGGAAGGCCTGAGATAAAGCACGGATTCACTAAGGCCTGTTATAACCCTGTCGAGGACGTAGTGAAGATGCCGAACAAGACAGCTTTCGTGAACATAGAGGGATACTTAAACTGCATTTATCATGAACTGACCCACGCCACAGGCCATAGGAGTAGGCTCAATCGGGAAACCCTCACATCGTCGGCACCCTTCGGATCGAAGAATTACGCACGGGAAGAGCTTATAGCCGAAATGGGAGCAGCTTACTTATGCGGGATCTCCTGTATCTCTCATGCCACCATTGAGAACTCAGCCGCTTATGTACAAGGCTGGAGGGATTCAATCAGCAAAGATTCAAAGCTCGTTGTTCTTGCCGCAGCCCAGGCCCAGAAAGCCGTAAACTTCATCTTGGGCAGGAAGGAAGGCGAGGACCAAGAGGAGGAAGCAGGGCAGGGGTAGTCACCTTGCCCTTTTTCTTTCCGGCGTCCGGGCTACGCCCGGTCCATTCTCAAAAAAATAGCCAGAAGAAGGCTTCAAGATGAAGCAGGACTTCTTCCAGCTTTAAGGAGGTCAGAACAACTTGTTGTGCCCCGTATAAAGACAGGTTTTATTGAAAAGGTCAAGAAAAGTAACTGGGGTAGTGGGTCAGTTTGAAGTTCCAGTTTCGTCCCTTCCGGACGTTTCCTCAGTCGCCAATCGAACGAATAACTCTCGCTGGATTTCCTCCGACAAGAGAATTCGGGGGAACGTCCTTGGTGACTACCGAACCCGCCGCCACGACCGAATTCTCACCCACGGTTACACCACCGATGATGGTCGCACCGGCTGCGATCCAGACGTTTCTCTCAATCACGATGGGCTTTGCGATCACGAAGGCACGCCGTTGGGAAGGTTCAATTGGATGGCCCGACGTGATAATGCTCACGTTCGGCCCGATCATCACATCATCGGAATGTCGATCTCGCCTAGGTCATACATGGTGCAATTCTGATTTATGAATACATTACGCCCAACGCGGATATTCTCGCCGCCGGTAGTGTAGAACGGTGGGATCAGCGAAAAGCTCTCGTCCACCTTGTGGCCGATGAGAACGCTGAACACGGCCCGAATTTCGTCCGCATCGTCGAATGTCAAACGGTTGAGAGCTGGGGTGATCGCCATAGCCCGCTTGACGCTAGCCAACATGGCCGCTGATTCTGGCGTTCTCCTGGGAATAATCTTGGTGCTGTCATCATTCGACATCCGTCATTTCCTCCGGTTGCGATTGAACGTGACTCGCTGAGTATGGCCACAAAGCTGAAGGCCGGAATCCGGCCAGAGCGACAATTTAAAATGACTCACTACCAACTGTTAAGGTCCTGATTTGGGGAGGGGCTTATTCTTCTAATTTTGCCCGCAGAACATTGGATAAATGAAACGTTATAGAGCGTCTCGCCTCTATAGCTATTTCCTCACCAGTTTTGGGATTTCTCCCTCTGCGCTGGTTTTTCTCTCTCACAGAGAGCTTCCCAAATCCGGACAGGGAGACATCTTCACCTTTTTTCAATTCTTCTTTTATGATATCAATAAAAGTCTCTATGCCCTCAGATGCCGGTTTCTTATCCAAGTCAGCATTAATGATGCACTCATCGATAATATCCTTTTTTGTCAAAGCATCCATATGTATCCCCTCATAATTAGTCTTTATTTACCGCCATATCATCTATTTTGCTCAATCCACAAGAGGGCATCGTTTGGACTTTCGAATTCCTTCCCAGCCTTCTTCTCTTCTCCATCTTTATCAATCGATGCTAGGTAGACATCACCTGATAACCCTTTTTGCCTCCGGATAAGCCCTATAAGCACGCCTTCGTTATGAACTTCAAATATCGAGTCCATGGAAGATTTTAAAGTTATCATGACATCCTCTTTATCTTTCTGGATCACGTTGCCCTGAGATTATGGCAATTACATTAATAAGAGATCGCATCGCCTCTGCGCACAGAGCTGCATCTCGGAATGTAGCAGTTCTACGGTGTTGAAGGTTCACTGCTAAATCGAAGGCTGTTTTCGCGAATTTTCTTTGATAATCATGTGAAGCACCTTTAAGGGTTTCAGCTATATAACTTTCAAGCATGCGTTTGGCATCAGTAGAACTTGGTGTAACACCATCGAGAGACCCATGTTGTTCTGGATTATAGACCGCTTGAGCGAGCGAGATAATTGCTTCCCTACAAACAAGTGCTACTGCTTGAAAATCTTCTTCGTTCTGGGCTTTTTCCAATGCCGTTACAATCTTATCAACACTTCGATCCACACGTACCCATCCGGTTGGTTCCAAGGGTTGGACGATGGTTGTTTTGGAACTGATATTAAGGGCATCCAAGAGTGGCTGATATAGTTCGGCTATGTAGCGCCTACGGGATTGATAGGAAGGGAGACTGCCATCGCTCCATTTCCCATACCAGGACCAGAGGTCGGTATATGGATTTGGGTCTAAGGTGGATAGTTTTTCAAGAGCATGTTTTATCTCATTACGGCGTTTTTCATAGGCTTTATTGACATCATTTATACGTGGACCGCCAGTTGCGACAGCAATCATTAAAGCCTTTTGTGTGCTTATTGCAGCAATCAGATCTTTTATCTCTGAATCTGAGAGAATAGACTCTGGATTCGATATTTTGGGGTTCCTTCTCAATGCTGCTCTTGCAACAAACCTTTTAAGATAAAAGCCTGAAGGGAAGGTCGCATTAAAAGCATTAATGATACTTTTTTTGCGAGGATCGCTATTATCGTCAAGGATTTCATAAACAGCTCTTGGACATGCAACTTCAATTAGAATGCCGTCTAATAAACGAGGACCATCATGCCAATGATCAACGACTTCCCAGTTTTCAAGCACGCAATCACGAAGCAGATTTGCTGACTCTATTTCATTACCTTCCATCAAGAATTGAATCGCATTATCAATTGTACTTTGTTCCATGAAGATTACTCATTTTTGAAGTCGTCCGCAAATGTCTCTTGGGTATGTTTGGTCTTCTTCTCTTGTTCTCTTTTTTGTTTCTGAAGCTGTACTAATGCTAATAGACGACCAATCTCCTCTGTCAAATGAACAGGGCAGTAGCACGATGGTGTCTTGAAGAATGGCAGACAAACTTTTACTGTTGCTGTTCCATAAGGACTGCTTGTGACATGTACTTGCATCCATATCCATTTGTCCGGATCATATTGGTCATCATTTAGGAAGGTAACACCATAACCCGTCGCATGTAATTCAGTTGAAAGTCTCATCACTTCTCTAACTATTGGATTGTACTCAAAATCACACTCTATCTCTATCATAGAGGCCCAATCATCAATAATCTCGGATTGCTGTGCAGGAGATAGTTCATCAAATTCCTCTGTCGAGTATCCACATTGTGTAGGATCGAAGATTGTTTGAAGCCTGTCATGAATAGCTTTCGAAGATAATACCTCTCCAATTAGGCCGTCAGCAATTGTTAATCGTACAGAATCAGAGAGACCACGAAACTCCTCTGATCCTAGGATTAGATAGGGAAACTGAGAGCCATGTGCCACGCGTAACTTTAGTTCTATAAAAGAGCGACGTGCATTGCGACCTGATGTTCCATTCCTCAGTTGATAACTTGTACCAATGTTGAAACCGTTCTGCATGCCGTCGAACTCTATACAGATGAGAGGAACGTCTTTTTTGTCACAAATAGTGAAGTCAATACTAGTTTTTTTGAGAAGGTCATACTCTTCATCTGATAGTGTTATAGGATTAAATTCATCATCTATTAGATCAGTTCTACCAGTGAATACATTGAGAAAAGGAAGATTATGATAGATGTTATACTTCTTACCCCAGGTCTCATTAAGCTTCCTAAAGCAACGCTTCTCCATCGAGCTACCAAAGACGCTTTTACGTACACCCACTATGTGTCTCCCTCATTCCCTGAATACGTCGGAAGAAAAAAAGGGATTAAAGATTTTTTTAAGAAAACATTTAAGTTCCGGTCAATTCGTTCAGTCTGTAACTTGTATTCCTTGACCAGCAGACTGCCCTGCTTCCTCATGAGTTTGAATGTTTTTTCCATATAGACGGTATCTTCTTCAAGTTCCCACCACACATCCTCTATATCTACCCAACGAAGTCCTTCATTGAATGCCAACCTTATGAAGGTATCATGAGTTTGTGTATTACGAATGTCTATATCATCTGCTAATATTCCTAATATCTGCTTCAAGGGTACAATACAATCCTTCGTATTTGTAGGCAATACGGATAGCAATGTTACTTCTTGATTGGGCTTGAGTAACATTTCTTTTACCTTTTTTTTGCTAGTTCTTGTCATAGCTGAGATAAAAGAAAAAAGCCTTTCCTGAAATTCATAGATGTATGCATAATAATTCGCTAGAAGGCATTGCACGCGATAGATGGATTGTAAGTCTTTAAGATTTTTCATGCCTAATTCAAGTTCACTTACAACAAACTTGAGACGCAGCATGGCATGACCCAATTCTGCCCATTGGGCAATTATTCCTTCATTGGACCGTATCTTGCTCCAATAGACTTTCATGATATCAGGCACAGCTATGAGCTCCATTTAATTCTATTTGTAAGTTGTCCTGATTCTCTAAAGTAGTCTATTAATAAAAGGGTAGATGAATCTAAAAAACAATTGATACAGAAATAAGGCAAATAACCCGCCCATTGCAGCATATCCGAACACCTTTAGGAAGAAGTGATCATAAACCGATGAGAGACTTTCCTTGTGCTTGAAAGAGAGCTTACTCATCTCCTGGGCTGTGTTGTTGATGTCTTTATAAAGAGACTTGGCTTCCTCGGTGATTTTCTTATGTTCGGCCAGAAATCTATTCAAAGAGTCGATGAAGTTCTGCTGGCTCTTCTTCTGTTCATGAGAATACTCAAGAAAGAACACGTCCATCTCATCGATCTTCTGTTTCTGCAGTTCAAGGATGGAATCGAGACCTTCCCTGATGAGCCGAACATCCTGCATCTCATTGAGAATGGATGATCTGATTTCCTGCCTGATGACCTCTCTGACCTCGGATAATTCCTGCCCGTTCATGACGCTTCACCCTTGGGGGGAAGGCCAAAGAGAGCCCGGTCACTATCCCGGACAAGGAAGCCATCGATAAGCTTTACCAACTCCTGCTCTTTGTCCTTGTACTTAACCTCCAGGAAGTAAGCGCCCACGAGGATCTTCTTACGGGTGTCCTCGGATCGTTCTTTCTTCTTCAGGCGCAATTTTGCGCTGGCAATCTGTTGATCAAGCCTTTCCTTTTTTTGCAGAAGTTTACTGAGAGAATCTGATTTTTTCGGTTGCATTCTGCCCTCACAAGTATTAGATTCATAACAGTGTGAAATGTAATACCTTATGAGAGGTTAGAAGTCAATGATAGCAAAATCTACTCCCTCCTTTACAGCCCTGGCGTTAAGCCTACAAACAAGCGGCAAGGACTAATACCCAACGTGAGAAAGAGCAGAGGTAAAATACTGACTGCAAAGGAAGGCTCGCTTATACGTCGTTACCGACGTGCGAGATCTTTACAGACCTTGCAAGGATAAGAAAATGGCGATTTATCATTTTCAAGTAAGAACCATCGGCAGAGGAAAAGGCAAAAGCGCCGTTGCTTCAGCTGCATGGCGTGCCCGTGAGTCCCTTTATGATGAGAGATTGGGGAAGACGCACAACTATTCCCATTTCAAAGACCTTGCATATTCCAAGATATTGATTCCTGAAAATGCACCTGAACGATTTAAAAACAGAGAGATCCTCTGGAATGAAGTTGAAAAGGCAGAAAAGCGAAAGGATGCCCGGCTCGCCCGGGAAGTGGAGGTTGCCTTTCCGAGAGAACTTAACCTGGTTCAGCAGATAAAGATCATTCAAGAATTCGCACAGTCCAACTTTGTCAATAGAGGGATGGTCGCTGATTTAAGCATTATAGCGAGAGATTCAAACCCTTACGCAACAATCATGCTTACTACCAGAGTAATTTCGAATGATGGGTTCGTTGCAAAGAATACTGAATGGAACAAGAAAGAGCTTCTTTTCAGTTGGCGCAAAGAGTGGGCAGATATCCAGAACCAGATGCTGGAAGAGGCTGGCTTTGATGTAAGGGTTGACCACCGGAGCCATGCAGAAAGGGGCATAGACCTCGAACCACAAACACATATCGGCTTCAGAGCGAAATATCTCTTAATGGATGGCGATTTCCTGAAAAGCACCAGGGGATTTGACCGTCTGGAAGATCACCAGCGGATACGTAAAGAAAACGGCGAACGGATTATTGAAGAACCAGGAAGAGCCTTAAAGCTTCTCCGGCACCGGTCTGAGGCATTCAAGCGAAGAGACATAGAGAAATTCGCAAAGTATCACAGCGCCGATACAGACCAATTCAAGCTTGTCTTGAACGCCCTTATAAGCAGCCCGGACCTTATCCATTCTGGCAAAAGTAAGAAGGGCGAGGATCTATACTCAATACGCAAGATTGAAGAGGAAAACGAATAAATAATGGCGTGTTATCATATCGATGTTAAGGTTATCAGCAGGGGCTCGGTACGCAGCTCGGTAGCTGCGGCTGCATACCGCTCTCGTGACAAGATCTATGATGAACGCCAGGACATGACCTTCGACTACTCGAAGAAAAAGGATCTTGCGTATGCGGAGATCCTCCTCCCTGAAAATGCTCCCGAGAGATTGAAAGACCGCTCGATCCTCTGGAACGAGGTGGAGAGAACAGAGAAGAGAAAGGATGCCCAGCTCTCCCGCGAAGTGGAGCTCTCCCTTCCCAAAGAGCTTAATCTCAATCAACAGATTGCTCTCGTGAAAGAATACGCACAGAGCCAGTTCGTGGATCAGGGGATGATAGCCGATATCTGCATTCACAAGAGTGAGAAGAACCCTCACGTCCATATCATGCTCACCATGCGCGAAGTATCACAAGATGGATTCGGACAAAAAGAAAGATCGTGGAACGACAAAACCCATTTGCTGACCTGGAGAGAACAATGGGCCGTTGTCCAGAACCGGCACCTGCTTCAAGCAGGATACGATATCCAGGTTGACCATCGGAGCTATGCGGATAGAGGCATAGATCTTGAACCCAATATCACCCTCGGATTCGGCATTTATAAATACCTCCCGAAGGGCTACCTCCATCTCCAGGATACCCGTGGACTCGAAAGGCTTGAAGAGTACCAGAGGATATGCAGAGAGAACGGAGATCGGATCATCAACGATCCTGAAAAAGCCTTGAAGCATGTTGGCCATTACGATGCAGTCTTCAAGAAAGAAGACATCATGGATTTCGCATTCCGTCACAGCGCCGATGTCGATCAGTTCAACCGGGTTTTATCCTCTCTTGAGAACAGCCCCGAGCTTATCAAGATCGGTAAGAACGAGAAGGGAGAAGACCTCTATTCAACCAGGACCATGATGACGAGCGAGAAGACCATGCTCGATAATGCTAAGGCTATGAAATCTTCAAACGGCCATACCTTGGAGAAGGATATCATAGACCAGACAGCCAGAAACTACACCATGAGTGAAGAGCAGGAGAAGGCCTTCAGGAACATCGCAGAAAGCGGAGACATCTCCGTGATGATAGGCCGTGCAGGAACAGGCAAGAGCTATACCCTAGGTGCAGTACGGGAGGCATACGATGCAGAAGGATACAGGGTAAGGGGTTTGGCACTCTCCGGGATAGCTGCAGAAGGACTCCAGAATGAGAGCGGGATAGAAAGCGCAACTATCTACAAGCAGCTTGAAGACTGGGACAATGAACGTGACAAGCTTCATCGAGAAGATATCCTCGTGATAGACGAGGCCGGTATGGTGGGCACCAGGCAGATGCACCAAATCCTTGAACGTGCCCATGAAGCAGGTGCAAAGGTTATCCTGGTGGGAGACAATGAACAGCTCCAATCAATCGAGGCAGGAGGATCGTTCAGAGGTATCATCCAGAGGACCGGATATGCTGAGCTTGCAGAGGTAAGAAGGCAGCAGGTTGAGTGGCAGAAGCAAGCCACCATAGAATTCTCCGGAAAAAGGGAACAAACGGAGAAGGCACTCGAAAAGTACCACAACCACGGACAAATCAGGGAACTCCAGACCAGGGAAGATGCCAAGGAGGAGTTGTTGAAAGACTGGGCTGACCACCAGGCAGAGCATAAGCACAAACACGGAACCAGTCTCATGATGGCCTACACGAACAAGGACGTTGCAGAACTGAATCAGGGGGCAAGGCAGTACAGGAAGATACATGGAGATCTCCGTAGTGCCGGGTATACCTTCATGACCGAGAAAGGAGAGAGGACATTCAGTAACGGTGACCGGATCATCTTCCTGAGGAACGAGCGTTCCTTAGGTGTAAGAAATGGTTCCCTGGGAACGGTTGAGAACATCAACCGGGGAGGAATCCTAGCAGTCAAACTCGACAAGGGCGACAGAGTCGCTATCGATACCACTATGTACCGGGATTTTGACCACGGCTATGCAGCCACCGTGCATAAGACCCAAGGGTCAACCCTGGACAATACCTTTGTGTTTGGCTCAAGACACTTCGATAAGCATACCGCGTACGTTGCCATGAGCAGGCATAGAGAGAATGTGACCATGTACTATGGCAAGGATGAGTTTAGAAACTTCGAGGATCTGCAAAGAGTCATGAGTAGGGAACAGGCCAAGGGTCTTATTGTAGATTACGGCCTCCCCAGAGGCATTGAGATAGACGACAGACTCATCAAGGCCGAGAGAGTACGTTCTTATGAGGAGATAAAGCAAGATGCCGAGCAGCGTCTTGCAGAGAAAAAAAGGGACCTCCACCTGAGATACGAGGAGAGGTTCTACAGCAGGATCGAGCAGAAGCTCCACGAACGAGCCCAGGAAGAATACCTGCAAAAGCAGCAGGAGAGGGGAGTCAATGTAGAGTTTGTCAAGGACAAGGAAGTGGAAGGGTACTACACGCGGGCATTAGAGATTGATGGAAGAAGATACGCCGTTATTGAGTCCCATGCAGATCTTACCAAGGGAACCTGCTACATGGTACCCTATGACAAACAATACGATAAGATGGATATGCACCGCTACGTGGTTTATGACGGATGGGAAATGAAAGAGGTCAACAAGAGGATCTTAGAGAAGGAGAGACAGCACAACATCGTCCGTGAACAGGAAGAGAAGCGGGAACTAACCCATGATAGAGAGCTCAACGTTTCGGAATCCCGCTACTGCCAGCTTATGCAGGCTGAGGGCCTCCAGGTGGCATTCATTAATGAAAAGACCGTTGAGGGATACTTCACGAGAATAGAGGAGGTCGGCGAGAACAAATACGCCGTGATCGAGACAAAGCACGGGGTATGGTGCATGGTCCCTTATGACAAGCAGTACGATCATATGCAGACACAGCGCTACGTTGAGTATGACGGGCATAAGATGTCGCCTGCTGAGAATAAGAGCATCGAGAGAGATTTAGACCAGGATATCGGGAAGAGTAAAGGGCCTGGGTTGGAAAGGTAAGACGTACGAATTTGTGAGCACTAAAAGTATATGAGATGTATTAGCTAGAACTTGATCTTACAAATAGAGAAGAGAGACAACAAGATCTGACAGTAAGCCCTTTCCTCATTTGCAGAAAGTTAAAATATCGTGCGAAACTGTTGAAAAACCCTGGCAAGCCCAAAAAACATCAATTTTAGAACATCAAAACACTTGACTCGATCAAGATATTTCCAACCTCGGGCATTCTGCGAGGTCATTATTTTCATCACTTTCGGTCCTTTGGGTTTTTCAACAGACTCTGCCAATCTATAGACTCGCAGGTATACCACCAATTTGTACAGATATCATAAGCATATCAAATAAAAAAAAGGACAGGATTCAAATCCTGCCCTTATATTGATATCTTTTTTAACAATCTTTTCTAGATTTTTGTGTTCACTTTTCTTGAGGAAGCCCCTGGTTCGTATTTTGTTGGAAGGTCTTACAAAACATTTCACTAGCTATCACCCCGATGCTCTCTATGACAAATGAAGCCATTATCTTTCTCACCGTAACCGTTATCCCCGAAAAGTCACTTTCTTGGAGAGAGTCTGTCGTAACGGACAAGATTTGATCTCATCCAGTAGGCGTCGTCTGTCAGTCTCCGATAAGTCTCCGGAGAGGTCCACGCTGTACTCAAAGCATACCTCGTTGGGCATGCTCCTATCGAGAATGACAGTTGTTGAGATAGAGGACAATGGAATGGAGTGCTCTTGGGCAAACATGCTAAGATACATATTCATGCAACTCGCCAATGCAGCTTCAAGCAATTCATGCGGGCGAAAGCCGGTTCCACCGCCCCCTTTGTCGGCTGTAGTGTCAGAAAAGGACACGCTTTTGCCGTTTGTAAACAGTGTCTTGTAAGGTGGTTGTTCGCTGATAGCCTTAATCATATCCGCGCTCCTAAATTAATCATTGTGTCTTTGTCTAAGGTTTTATTGGCATTGTCGGTATTCCTCATCAAAGATAATGCCCCGGGGCAGCGGAGGCTGTAATTCATCCACCGGAACCGTGGTCAGCCAGCTATGCATCTCTCTCAGATAAACCTTTAGCAACACCGATGGCTCCGTCCTCACTGTCGACCTAATATTGATTCTCGAAGTTCTACGAACTTCCTTCCTGTTTCTGTAATTCTTACAAAGTCCGAAAGATTATCGCCCTTCCCAATCTTCTTTATCTCTCGGATAGAGTTGATTTGTATGTAGCCAATATCTCGAAGGAAATAGAGCTCCCTTTCAAGCCCTGACCACTCACCAAATTCAAAAGGGCCGAACCGGCCAGCATCGATCTTTTTGAGGTTTTCGTACATATCTGGACCCATAGCAGTCAGGAATTGTTTGCTTACCAAATCGTTCAATTCGGAGACTTTGTCTTTCACTTCCCGTACATCTGACTCTAGTGACTCTAGTTTCCCAATTTCCACCGGGCCAATTTTTATTTCGCTGCCTCGTTCTATTCTCGTTATCATTGCCTTAAGGATGTGTTGGGTTTCGTTTCTGTATCCGATAGCAAGAATAAGAATTAATGCGATCCACGATAGTGTTTGTAGAAAAGGCACTAAATGGTTGAGATATTCCATGTCTCCTCCAGATGTATAGGCTTGTGTCTCATAATCTGATTCTGAAGCCGGCTATAACGCCGCGTATCAACGGCGTGGGCGGTAGCCCGCGTCCGTCTGGAGTCGTTATGCAAAATATCCAGTTTTCAATTTTTTACTTAACTTTATAACGTCATTGTAATTGCATAAATCTGTATAGATTGGACCAGAAGTTCCTTTCTTCTCTTCTGCAAACACAAGCTCCTCATAGGGTTCATTTTTCCGCTGGTTGAACCTGCAATAAATGTGTGGAATGCTGTAATACTCATCTCCTTCCCAATCCACCTCAACAATTTCATCAAAGGGAATTCTACCAATTATTAATGCAATAAGATCCTCTTTTTCTTCTCTATAATTATAGAGCCGCCATGCATTATGTTTTTTGTCGAATTTTATACCTTCGTATTTAAGTCCCACTTGCAAGCCCCTGTGGTATAGTTCAAGTATGCCAACACAAAACCAAGGAGATATTCCCTTATCTTTTTCATCTATATTAGGGTATGAATCCACCCTTCTTATATCACGTATGATTGCCTCCCCATATCCTCCATTGTCGTCTATCCAGCGAAGTCGTGATTCAAATTCTCGTTTCATCTTTTGGCGATGAGCAATGATTTGTTCAGGTGGTATTTTTTTGAATCTCCCGAATATAAAACTGACTAAGTCTTTTGCAGCATTATATAGTAATGAAAAGATACCTAGCTCAAAACCCAATTTATTTACCTTAAAAAATGATTATGCATAACGCGCTGATCCCCGGCTACGTAGCTGTCCGGAGGGGCCTGAGAAGAAATCAAAAGCAATGTTATCCATCATAGTTGGTTCCATCTATTCTCTGACACATACCGTGCAGATCAGCGGCGGCTGAAAGCCGTCCGGTGAATTCATTTTTTTGGCTTTCACATAAAAGTGTTACCCATGTACCCAGAATATTTTGTTACCTATCTCCCCGTTCGATCACACACCGAAGAGCGGCTGGACAAAGAAAGATCATCATTAATCGCCAGCGAGAGTCTCAATAATTAATGCGGACATACCATCTTCTGGACCTCGTCGCTCTTCCAGATCAGGCGGATCGTTACCATCGCCGTCAAGCTCGATCTCGACTGCTGCGTTGAAGAATAAATCGCTGGTAAAGGGCTTGACACGAGGGATTGGAGCCCTAGCGAATCTTGGCGACTGTGAGAGGAATAACGTGTTCGTTAGAACAGAATACTTTTCCGACAGCCGGTGTGTATGTCCAAGACCGATGTTCGCTCTGCGAAATGTCCTTTTCCCAGAGATCTCCAAAAGATCTTTGATAGTTCTGGACCAATCGTCTTTGGGGGCCGTTAGTTGCACTGGCCGCCCATCCTTTGCGAGGATCATATTCCCCAGTAGCCTGGCGAGAGAGCTCTCTGCGGCAAGCTCTTGCTTGGCAGGACTTACGGCCCACGGACACTGATCTGCCCAAGTAATCTGCTCTGGATACATGTGTTCTTGTAAGATCAATGCGTAGCGTGATCCTCTGCCAGCTTCTTTGATATCGCGGATACCTGGTTCGAGGCCTCCCGTCACAAACTCGAAAGGCGGCCATCTCGAAAATAGAGCTAGCTGCGGATCGCTTGCATGAAGGTGATGTGTTGCGTCCGTGGACATCTTGGCTTGGATCAGCATTGCCCTTGCAGTATAGCGACGATCTTCACTGTGCTGATGAACAACAAGCAAATCTGCCAGTTCAACTGGACTTTGTAGTGGGCCGAACTGAACTTGTGGGTGGCCATGACAGAAGACGCCAGAAACCCGCAGGGCGATGCCTTTAGAGTCCAGTATTTGTATCCACCTATCTGCAAGAAGCGGAACTCCATCAGTGACCAAAGTTGCTACGTAGTCTTCTTCTCGTGCAGTGCTTCTTGCAGTCGATCTGGCGCAAAAATGTGAGTGCCACACCGCGGAGTTCGCAGCGGAGTAGATGCCTTCGATTTCGGCCTTTGACAATCGCTTAGCAATTGACACTGATAATTTTCCTTATGGTCTAAAGTCTTACATCACCGGCAACAAAAAGCAGAGCAAGGAATTAGCGCCACATTTTACTGTCCGTGTGTATGTTATTGTTCGGCAATGTCCTATGTCCTTGCGTTCTCCACTTGCTCTTCCAGGTTCCGCTGTACTACCTCCTTGAAGACCTGATGTAGTCCAGGAGTTCGCGATACTGCCTTCTATCGCCGTAATCTGCTCCTTTAATATCAAATAACAAAAAAGGTATATTGTCCTCATCTACATTGCACAGCCTAAGAGGGATGACCCTTTTCTGCGTATTTCCTTTGCAGCATCTGTTGATAATTGGACCATATTCCCTTCTGCACCAGTTCGAGCGTCCGAGGTTGTTGCTAATGCAAACAAGAACAAACCTGCTTCGGCGAAGCCCTTCTTCAATCTTGTCAGTAATGAAGTCAGTGAACTTTATTTGCTCATGATCAACCCAGTAGGTTATTCCTGCTTCCTTAAGGTCCTCTACTATGCGAAGAACATCCTTCTTGTCTTTACTCGCGTGTGACACAAAGACATCATAAACGATCTCAGGCGATCTATCCGTCTTATCGAGGTCAGTCTGGCGGAGAGGAACGCAGCAATCAAAGCGATGTATTAATGCTTTTGCAACAGGGCATAGAGCATGTTTAAATGGCTCTTTATCCCATCTGTTCTTACCAGCGCGACTTCGGATAGGATTTCGAGGATCCAATAGTCTTGGCCAAAACTCATCGTGTATGATTCTGGGGAATTCTAAGCTGTCTCTCTCCACCCCATCATAGAAGAGCCTATCCGGTTGATAGTTCCGGGCTTCTCTCACCATGGAAAACTTGGCAATCTCAAAAAGCCCAATGGGACACCGCAGCAGTTGATTGTTTATGAGCTCTCCGTCGAGGATAGTTGCATCAGAACTGACAGATATCCGGGCAATTTTGTCAATCTCGATTCCAAAGTCAGTCGCATTAACGTTAACAAAGCAGTTGGATATGTTCCTCAGCTGATCTTGTCCAAACCGGATAGAGAGGCTGTCGGGACCGTCGACCCAGTCTATTGTTGCTCTATTGTGCCGATAGGCTTCAAATGATTCATCTGGAAACATATTCTGCCAGAGTTTACGGGCGGTTTTGAACTCTAGGAGGTCTGCTTGGCTCTGGCTCCTGTACGAGAAGACATACTCTTCTTTCTTGCAAAGATCAAAGATCATAAGTTCTTCTTGAAGTTCTCTCAGCATCGTATGCAAAGGATCTAAAAGTTCTTCAAGCGAGTCACAGCCTCCGTTGGCTATGTTCCAGCCAATGGGCTCAATATCTCGGTAGAAAAGGCAATAGTAGTCGATACCTCCCATTGATATGATAGGAAGGACACCGCCGCTAGCATAACGGAATACAAAATCGTCGCGATTGAGTAGCTCAAACCTGCTTGACTTGTGATCCAACAAGACCGCATCAAGGCCATTCTGAAACTGCTTTGACTTCTTGTAAAAATCTGGCATTGACTTCCTGATGACGGCTTTTGATTCGCGACGTCTAATGGCAGGCGACTTGTTATCAAAGCGTACATGCAGATGGGCCTTGTGCCCGTTGCCTTGGAGAACGAATTCAGAGAGTAGCACTTGAATAAGATGGTTTTCTACCAAGTCCAACTCAGATACATGCTTTCTTATGAACCAGTCCATTCCCAGACTCTCAAAATATATAATTATTATGCTACCTTCATAAAATTAAAGATAGACTCCGTTCAATAAGTGTGAATAGGAAGAAAACAATGTCCTCCTCTTTTAGCATCATGAGTATCAACAAATGTCTGGGGTCAATTCATGTTGTATATTAGAATCTCACGAAGAGAATATCACAGGAGAAAATAATAGTATATATTATTCTATGCTCTTAGAAGCTTAGGGTTGTTATGCTAAGTTTTTATTTCACATACAGTGAATATAGCTTTTTAAGATCTCAATAATCCCTTGGCGTTGGGAAAGTGCACATAACTATAAGTAATTATAGCTCGTCAGACTGTAAGATAATATCATGTCTTCCCAGTCTGTTTTGTAAGATCAGATCTCAACTTATACACATTATAAAGTTGCCTGAGGTACCCCTTCAAAGGCACCGATTTTTTAAAAGCTACCTTTTTCGGGAAAATGAGGCAAAAAAGGCATGAGGCTGATGGATAAAGTTTTTAATCATATTGGATTTATTAGGGATTTTTTGGTCGGGACGAGAGGATTTGAACCTCCGACCCCCTGAACCCCATCCAAAAAAGTTACTATGCCATTCTTTCTTGCAACCTTTCGTTTTTATTAAAGCTATCCGAGCACCTGTATCTGTTTTGCTAATGTGCATATTGTGCATACGGTTATATAATATTAATGAGTTGTGCATAGCGAATTTTACTGCTCGCACCTATTTAGCACCTTTTCGGAAAAATGGGCAATAGAGAAGCATGGCTGAGAGATGGGATTTTTGAATGATTGTTTTTATTGGAAGTTTGATTGGTCTGGACAAGAGATTTGAACACCTTCTCTATATAGGCTCAGCCTAGGTTTTTGGGTGGCTTACGACACTTACACGGCACTGGTAATAAGAATAGGATTTGAATTATAACCTACCAAGATAAGCATTGATTGATATGACTACTCGTAAATGAACTATGAAAAGAGGATGAAAGGAAATGGCAAATACATGGGGAATCAAACACTAATATCTTTACCCCCCTTGATATGAATAAAATCTGGATTAAATATTCTATTGCATACATGATACTCTCAAGAGTATAAGCTATCAGCAATAGCTACATCAAGAACTTGTAGTATAGTTATTGTCGGGTTTTAAAAGGTTATTCTAAAAATTGTACGTTATACCAGTGAGTCCCAAACGGAGGATAGGCATGAAGTCGAACTTATTTTCGAAGATTGACTTTATGCAGAGTCAAGAATTTGTAGATGATATTAAAAAATTGTTCACCTTACCACCTGACTCTATTATAAAATTACCAGGTTTAGCATTGCGGGTTTTGGCAGCATCAGGTTATAAAATTGAAGGAATTGCTGATGAAGCTTCAAAAGAATTGGATATACCTCGTTGGAAACTAGACAATAACATTTCCATAACAAATTTCTTCATTCATGAATTCACTGATGATGGAAATGCTGCCCTTGATCAACCTGATAATGTTGCATCAGATGCTCAAAAATTATTCAATCTACCCGATGATTTAAAACCAACAACAGTTGATTATTTTAGACAAATTAAGAATTTAGCTGCTTCGGAAGCTAAATTAATATTATTGCGAAAAGCTTATGCTAAATCAAGCTTACCGAACTTAGAATCAGTGACAACTACAATCAATTTCAGGGCTGTCTTCAATAAATGCTTTAATAAAGATAGCGACCTTGTTTCATTCCAGCCAAAATGTTTAGGGACAATCCCAATTGGGATAATAAATCTTAATATATCAAATAGCTCAAAAGAAAAGATCTTTTTCCAAACTGATAAAAAATCTCTCAGATGGTTAATCGAAAGCCTCCAAGCTTTAGAAAAGGAGTTGGAGACTGCGCAGGCATATTTAAGTTTGACCGAGGTGAAAACCGATGAATGAACTTATGAAACAATATAAAGCAAAACCAAAATATGGGTTAGGTTACAGTTCTCTAGAGAAACCTCAAAATCGTAGAGAACAATATATCCAAGGCAATACAGTCATGGTGACTTATGATGATGGATCTTTTATCAAAATTGAAAAGATTGGATCATTGTTACCAAAGAGTGATCCAGTACCTTTATATGAATCATTATTCCCCAAAAATCAAAAAATCCCAAAGAATAATGCTGGGATTTTTAATCCACTCGAATTACGTGTACCAGAAAGCAATCCCGAGCTTTCAGCTTCGCTACAAGCTGCTTGTACAATAATTGGATCACCTATTCAAGAATCAGAGATTAGCGATAGTCTTAAAGAAGAGTTTGAGGCACTTGTTTATCGATGGAAAAAAGATACACAATTTTCATCAACAATGATTGATATTGCGATGCATCCTGCATATCAGCAAATAATAGGAATGGGGCCCTGTGCAATTGTACTGATACTTAAGAAATTATCATCAGAACTTGACCATTGGTTCTGGGCTTTGAATGCTATCACTCGTGAAGATCCAGTGCCAGAAGAGTCACACGGAAATATAAAGGCTATGGCCCAGGCATGGCTTGATTGGGGAAAAAGTAAGGGGTATGAATATTAGTAATATTGAGTTCTTCTTCCCTAACCTTATATATTCAGTTTATAAAATTACTAGTCCATATGACACCACTTACAATTGTATTGCTTGGGCTGCTGAAGATACAAATATGTGGTGGGCACCAGCCCCAGGGTATTATTGGCCTGCTGATGTTCCTAGAATAAATTCCTTAGAAGCTTATATCGCTGTTTTCGAAAAAAGAGGATATAAAGAAGTCACTGATGATGCTCTAGAGCCTGATTATAAAAAGGTGGCAATTTTTACAAGAGATGGTACACCGACACACGTATCGTTGCAGCTTGATTCAGGACTTTGGACTAGCAAGCTTGGAAAGAGCGAAGATATTCAGCATGATCTTCAGGGAGTAAGTGGAGAAACTTATGGAAATGTAGCTATTATATTGAAAAGACCTAAGTAATTGATACATAACACCATTTACTATCATTTCCTCTAATTGTGCTTTCAGTTCTACTTTTTTTCAAAATACGGGCCTTCGTAGTTTAAGTACTCTAACAGCATATTGCCTTGTACTTAGTATCTCGAGTAATTATATTGCACAGTTTATTGTTGGGCAAGAATAATGCCGAAATCGAGGTAATAAAATGCGAATATCAGGACACAAAGTCCCAGCCGACTTGGCTCAAGCGGTGGCAAATGAACTCATTAAAAAAAGACACCAAGCACTTCCGATGGCCGTTCTCAAGGAACTATTCGATACTCTCTATTTTGCCAGTTTGAGAACTGAGGAGTCTCAGCCAGTTACTTGCTATATCGTCTATATTGATCCCGACAACCCAGATCCGAAGCCACCCAGACGTATTGTCAAAGACAGATGGAACTATGTATCACTAGGCGAGCGAATCCTATTTAACGCCTCATCCTTGGTGAAAATAGCGAAGGCTTCTGACCCACGGACCTCTTCGTTCGCTGTATATCACGATAAAAATCAGAAGCTCTTCATATGGGGTTTAGTGGACCAAGGAAATAGGTATCATGAATTTATCAACTTTGATAATGACGCTGGGCCAGAAAGGCCAGGACTATTTCAGGCGAGCATCCTCGGAGTTGGCCATCTTGTAGCATATTACCGCTATGATCGGATTGCTGAACTGCATGTCAACAAGCTTATTCTTGAATCCCATGATGTGCTCAGGCGTGGGCCTATTTCAGAGCTTCTTAAACCGGGCATCGGCCGGTTTGTCAAGAGCGTGGCAAGAGAGCTAAATACCATCGTTGAAACACTAAATCCCGAATGGGTCCATAGTATGTATGATGATTGGATAAAAACAATCTGCAGGCTTCTTCTACGCATGCGCAATTATCACCATGGAGGGTCTTTGCTCTTTACGCCAGACTCGGTGCACGAAGGTCTCAGCATCAAATACCAGCTTCGTTACAACAGACTACATAGAGCATTGCAGCATATCGGAATTCATCGGAATGAATTGAATGTCAATGAGGATATGATTTTCCAGATAATGGAATCAGAAGATGCAGAGACAATCCCGCTTGATACATACTTGGGCAGCAGCATTGCCGGCGATGAGCTCCACGACAGCAGCAGTGAGTTGGATGGAGCGATTTGGTTTGTCTCCCTTCTGTCCAAAGTGGATGGCCTTGTCCTTCTCACATTCGACCTCGAAGTGATAGGCTTTGGAGTTGAGATTCTCAAACAGTCCCCACCACCACGAGTTCTTCGCTCAATAACAGCATCTGCGACCGGTCAGAGTTTGAGGCCTGCTGATTATCTAAGTCTTGGTACGCGCCATCGCTCGATGATGCGCTATTGCTACGCAGTACCTGGTAGCTTGGGCTTCGTTGTATCGCAAGACGGTGACATTCGCGTCATGACACGAATCAGAGATGACCTCGTGTTCTGGGACAGTATTCGATTGCAGTTGGACCAGTTTATAGGACAGAAGAGGGCATTCAGAAGCGGTAGGCCAGTGGATCCGCGGAACGATACACGTTCTTAAACGCGCTAAGCACTCCCATTAGGCACAATAAATGTATTAAGGCTATAAACCAATGGATAAAGGACAAGCAAAACAGATCCTAGTGTTCCATCTAGGGGATAAGTTGACAAAGTCTTTTGACCTTTCCAAGGATCGAAATCATGATTGCAGTATAGATAAACAGTCTTCTTCGACTTATGGCAAACTAACGAAATATCCATTCAGTTTTTTCGCCTTACTGAATATTGTTATAGACAACGATTCGGAGGAATAGTTGTCTATTGATTGGCAACCTATCGCCAACTATAACGTACTGTATTTTCCAAATTCTATGTTCTCCCCTACTAAGATCGAGTCGAAGGGGGTTCGGCACATGGTCTTCTATAATTAGCTCTTTCGTCTATTATAGATTAAATCGAAATATATTCACAATTTATTAATCAGGACATATTGATTATGGGTAATTTGCAGACATGGGCAAACTGGACTTCGCCCTTATTAGCAGAAGGTGAAATACGGGGATGACCCCACCATGTTCTAAAACAAAGACAACCCAAATAATTCCAAAAGCTCTTTGATAGCGTCATATGTTACCCTGCACATATTCATTGAGCTGTTTCCTTACGAGACAAGAAAAGATCGTCCGAGTGCAGCTTTGTTAGGCTATTCTCAGTGCGACACTGACTAGCTTTTCGACTTTCTCCAACTCAACTGCAATGATTTGCCCAAGTTTGAATTCCGTCATCGGATCATGGGTGTTTCCCCTATGCATCTGAATCTGATAAAATGGTCCGTAACCCGCTCGTCCATAGTAGATTTTGCCATGGGTAGCGCCGAAAGGGGAGTCTATAGAGACGGAGTCGACAGCTAATCCCTCCTGCTCTAGCCGTTTGTAGTGCGCTTTCGGAATAGTGATGGGATGCCAGCGATAATCCAGAAACGCCTTCCCGATCCTGAATGGAAACTTAACCATACGCACCTCTCTGCTTAGCCTATGCTCCAGGCATCTTTTGGCCCTCGTCAGTCTTTGGATTTCGGTTGAGCAATGATGGTTTTCATCTCACCTTCGTTCTTGATTATGGCGGTCAGGAGCGAAGCTGGCTGGAACTTCGCCGGTGGCTGAAACAAGGCAACCCTTGTAAAACAACTCTGTTAAAAGAATCCTGTCTTTCATAATATCACAGCAATAACCATTAGGGTTTTGGAGAGCTGATCAATCCTTTCAAAAGGCTTTCAACCAATCGCCAATTTTCGGAAGAAACACTTTTCATTTGTTGAATGATTTTTCGCTTAAATTGGGAGAGAGGTATCTTCAAAATGCCTTTCTTTTGAAAATCCTCGAATAGGCGCTTACCATCACAAAGCTCTTTCCATTTGGTATTCCATACCTCTTCAAGCTCTTGTTTTTTTGCATCGCATCGTTTGATAAAGTCCATTTTCCATTCTTCTTCACTCTGAAATTGCAAAGAGTTCTTTGCTAAGGACAACCGAGTGAAAAGGGATGAGGCGATCTCATCCAAAGACTTTTTTTCTACGTCTTCAGCCCTTAATAAGGGATTTTTATAATCAAAACTCTGATAGACTTCCTTAGCAGCAATTGCGTCGAGTTGGGCTAGGGCAAGAGTTCGAAGCAAATTAGATACCTCGCCTTGGTTAGACATTGGCGTTTTTGTTAGGTCAGTCTGCTTGAGAAGCTCTGTGATAACATCCAGATCAATGAGATAGTTTTCCATACAACGCCGCTCCCACTGTAAAACCCTCACGGCTTCCGAGTTCTTGATGTCAGTGAGCTCGTCGTCTTTATCCAATATGATAAATATTGGAGAAACTTTTTCCCCTCTAGATTCTAACTCTTGAAGCCGTTTGGCGGTTTTTTCGACCTCCCTTCTCCCACCTCGGTCTTTGATGTTATGTCTCTTTAGAAGTTCACCAAAACCCGCTTCGAGAAAGTCTACATCATCATCTCCTTCGACTAGAATAGTACCTTCATAAAGTAAGCTTTCGCTAACAGAAGTCCCTAGTTTCTGAAGAGCGTCAGAAACTTCATCGATTGCCCGCCGCCCAACGTGACTAATGACAGTCGAGGACTTGAGATGATAGAGCGAGCAATTTTCGTTGGAGAATGCTCCGGACAATATCTCAGGAGAGTGTGTGCATATGATAAACTGGATACTGCGTGGAATGCTGTAATTGTTAAGCATGAATGGCAATATTTCTTTGCATACAGATGGGTTTAGATGCAGTTCTGGTTCATCAAATAAAACGATCCCGCCATGTGAAATTGATGTTGCTATAAGAAGACATGTAAGTATGAGATTCTTCTCGCCACTACTGAGGTTGTCAATCTCGACTTTTCTCCTAGTATCCACTTCTTCTGTCATTACGGACAGCAGGCCAAGTTCGTTTACTCCCAGAGATTGAAGGCGTCGGCCTCGAAGTATACCGTTAAATATTCTTTCAAACTCATTAAAAATAGATTCTCGTTCTTCGGTGCCCATCACAATCTTATTGAAGATCATATTCTTTAGTCGTGCATATTTTAATTGCGGCTGGGAATTATGTGATTCGATCTGTTGTTGCGTATCGGCGGCTCCAAGCTGCACAGGCGTTTCCCCAAAAGGCAACGCCCGATCCGCGGGAAAATAGCTGAAGATAGAAACATACGGAGGAAGAGCCTCATCCAAGTGTCCAAGGAATAACCCAGCCAGTGGATTAACAGAAGAAATTTGACCCTGAGTCGGATTTATGGACAGACCAAGTGATAAGGTCTTAGCTGTTTCAATTTTCTTGGTGAATGGTTCCACCTCATCCGTGGCCTGCTTGGTTGCCATAATCCCCGCTGGCGAACCAAGGAACTGTAGCAATGCAGTAGGATTAATAAAGGATTGCCCTATCATCGCTCGCACAGCGCTGTTTATAATCTGAGGCTTCGCTTTAACAATCGAGCGTATCTCTTCTTGTGTCAAAGAATAGGTAGACCTGATTTCGATCGGTTTCGTGGGATCACGTGTCAAAGCTTGCGGAAACACTCGTTGTGGAAAGTGTGGAGAAGCCGCACCCAAAGATATGAGCGTTTGCTGGGCTTCTTGGGGAGAGCGCGGTGCAAGTAGCGCCTTTAAAAGCCTGAGTGCCTGTAAAATTGTCGTCTTTCCAACAGCATTTGGCCCGACAATCACGTTGATGTGTTCTCCGAAATCACAGTTGATGTCTTCGAGAGCGCGGAAGTTCTTTATTACGATATTACTGATATACACCTGAGCACCCCCATCCCAAAAGTATTGGTAGCTTCTTCTTATCTGCGCTTACATATTTCGATAGAGTCACAGCAATTATTCTTTTAGAACTAAATGAAGCAGTTGTCTAAAGGGATTTACCCCTGTTTGTTTAGTTTCCCATAAACCGGGTGAAGCCCTGCGGCTCGGGTGGGAAGAAAAAGGCCCCCTTCAGGGACAACTATTTCATAAGAATTATTTCGTATAACGATTTGAGTTTGATTTTCTCCCATGTGTCCCCCTCTTATCTATTGTATATAACACATATTGCTATAGGAAAGAGTACTTTTGTATAGAAATATCATTGAGTTATATTAATGAGATTTTTGATGAAAAATGATTCTCGAGAATAACGTAGATTAAAATGATTCCACATACACTTTCTCTATGCTTACAAACCTATTCAACGTTCCTGACTTCACTAGCATTAGACTCATAACTCACATGAGGGCTTGGTATGACCTGAGCTTCAAGATCTTAACATAATCTATACTCGTCGATGAAACTGATGAAGTAACGATATCTATAAGAGATCCAAGGCCTTAAAGTACACGTCTCGTGCCATAATCTGGATTCTTAGTTGAGAAGTCTATTTATGCAGATATCATCAGAGGTTGTTGAAAAACCCAGCAGATATAAAGTGACGTAAAAATGACCTCATAGAATACCCGACGTTTGAAATATTGTGATCTGAGCTTATGTTTTGATGGTCCGAATTTGATGATTTTGATGTTAGTTGGGGTTTTTCAACAGCCTCTCAAGAGATCATCGCTTTTCGTGTTTTTCAAAAGCACTCATCTATCGCAGATTTTTTCAATCTAATATTGATTTGATATAAAGATTATGATATATTATGATAATAAGAATTACCCACCTTTGATTCCCTATCACGAAATCGCTGATCTAGCGCCAAACGGTGGCGAGATGTCCTCATTGAGTAGTTGCCCGGCGCTCAGAAGCATAAATAGGGATGCAAGCTCAACGTGGCACCGTGGACAAAAATTAGCGGCAATCTGCCGCTGAAAAATTAAATTTGGAGGAATCAATATGAACGAACAAATCCGCTCTGCAGATCTTCTCGTCACTACGGCCCTCTCACGTCCGGAGGCTATCCAGGGGTTACAGACAAACACCGAAAAAACATTGAAGGAACTCAGCAGCGAAGTGGTCAATCAGCTGCCCCGCATACAGCCACCGGACACGAAGACGAGCAATGCAATTTGGCTAATTATTGTTATTTCCTTCGTATTGGTCATGGTTGGTGCGGTCTACGTTCTCGGTGCAGGGGTTACAAGTAAGCTCGAAGCAAACGTAAGTTATGTTACGAAGAGCGACACCATCCTCACGGTGTTTACGACCTCCGTTGCCTTTTTGGCGGGTTTGTTGTCGCCTAGCCCAGTTAAGAAGTAAAGACGCCTAACAATTTATTCCACCTGATGATCCAAAGCTGTGATTGGGTCTGCCTGTGAAATCAGGCGTTAGTTGCGATAACTAAGGAGGTCAAGGTGAACGATAAGTTTTACCCGGTTAGCCTAAGCATTCCCCATGTGTCTTTTACTCTCCCTTGTGCTGCTCCTTTAAATAGCGGTTGTGGCCTCAGTCCTATGCTCGATATCTCCGGTGACTCTGCTCACTTGTCTATCGCTGCTCCGTTCGCTGACACGCTGAAAGGGCTGTTTAATAACGAGGCATCAGTTAATTTGACGACCAAGCTCATAAACAAGGAAAAACACGCGCCAACCACACTTAAAGAACTTCTATCTGAGGATATCTTCACATCGGTGCTGTCGGTTGATGTTGCAATGAAGTTGGGTATCCCATTGGGTACTACAGGTGGTAGTTTTGCCAGACGAGTCTTTATTCAGGAATATGCGAAGTACACTGACATACTCGAGGGAGAAGGAAATGTGCGATGGGGAGTGGCCATCCGATGGATCAATGATATTAAGATTCTTAAGGCGGAAGCCAATATATCATCTCTTCCGATACTGTCAGCGTCGGCACAGTTAGGATACATTGAGGCATCTACTAAATTTCAAGTCGTAGGGATCGCTTCAAAAACAATCACGCCACTACTTCCGAACAACATTGAGCTAAATGTAGAAAGTTATGTGAGATTCAAGGATGCCATGGATCAGATCAAGAAACACATTTGGGACGAAGACGTGGTGGTTTCACCAACAATCCTCGCTATTTACTCTGGCCTAAACATATCTGAAGATGATCAATATCATAGGGCAATAACCACCGCATGGGCTCTGCAAATGATTGCGAAGGGTGTAGCACTGAGATCATCGCTTGAAAGTGATCCCTTTGCCTGTTCGACGTCATATGAAACCATCAAAGATGTATACCTCGATCTTGCAGAAACAACTGCCCTTGATGCACTACCAAGCAATTCTGCGAAAGATAAGGCTTCCGAGTTGTTGAAGGGGATCCGGATCAAATCATGAGCGATAGCGACAAGACCAAGGCCAAGAAAGGAGCGATGCTATATTGTGGGAATAAAATAATTGGCGAACAAACTGGACTTTCCTATGTTTTTCCTATCAGAAAGCCATGTCTTATCAAATTCTCTGTCACACTGGGGCGTGTACCATCTTCTGCCCACTGCCGGTTTCCAGTTTTTACAACAACAGGAGGACAGGCTCTTTATGGCAATAACGGAGAGCCGTAAAGAAAGGAGAGGGTATGTACCATATTCAACAGAAAGAGTTGGTGGCAACACGGGACGCGGCCGCACGGACGTTTCTCAGAGATCCGAATGTGCAGGGCGTCGCGATAGGGTATCGCAATAAGGACGGCATGGTTACGCGAGATTTGACCTTGAGGGTCTACGTCACCCGGAAACGGCCTGCTCGGTTGCTTCGAGGTAGCATGATTCCGCCCCGACTCCCCCTGGTCAAGCGGGACGGCACCTTGGATTCAAGCTCTTACATTGAGACGGATGTCCACGAGGTAGGCCGATTTCTCCCCGCAGGAGCCCCCAGAAGCGGCGATCTTGTAACGGTAAGCGAGAATGGGCTCGTCGAAGAAGAGGGAACTGTCTGTCTGGCATTCAGGAATGTTGCTGACGGGCAGGGATATCTTCTCACCGCCGGACATGTGGTAGCACCGAAGGGCAGCAATAATCCCTTGTTGGTTACCGTCGAATCGGACCCGCAGGTCGTCGGGCAGGATCCAGTTGTGTTGCCCCTCATACGAGGATCCGATTTAATCGAGATTTCTTCGAACAATCTCGACGCAGCAATCTGCCGGATCGACCTTCCGCCGGATGCTCCGATTCAAACCCACAACTGGAAGAAAGTTCGCGGATTGGAGGACCCGGCACCGGAGGGTGACCGGGTTTATAAGATGTTTTCGCGGAAACTCGGCGAGGTCGTCTCGGGCTCGCACCCCGACGTGCGCGCTATAGTCAGGAAGGCTGATTTTCCCTCGGGTAACTGGGCCTACCTCACGAATACATTTACCCTCACTATCGATGGGGAACAGGGTGACTCGGGATCACTTCTTTATGAGGAATTGGATGGGGGTGGGGTTGTTGCGGTCGGGATGCTAATAGCGGTTTCTAGCGACGATGGTCCAGCGATATTTCATCCGATTGGGGCGGTTTTGGACGCGTTCCTGAGCCTCAAGAGCCTGGAACTCAGGCCAGAATTCTCCGATCACACTTAATTAATTTGGGAGGATGACATGAACACAGCTCGTAGCTATCTTTTCAAGTTGATCATTGCTCTTACAGCGATCCTTTCGGTTACAGCGTGTGCCACCCGGTTGGAGGTGAAAAAGATCCAGCCTGGAGAGGAAAAAGGAGGGCTTGCGTATTGCTTGCTCGTACCTAAGGTGCAGGTCATTACCAAGGAGGCGGTTGTTTATGACACTAAGGATTGCGATAAGTACCCTCCAACGGCATCTCCGAGGCGTATTCAAGAGCAGACTGTCAGTCTGGTACAGGTCCCCAGCTACCAGTACTATTACGAGGCCAAGGTTCACAGTGGGTGGTTCACCACCGATTCGTACCAGATCACCTATGATTCTAATGGTGGGTTGAGTACCTATAACTTCACCACGGCAGAGCAGACCGGAAGCGCAATCACGGCGCTGGCCGGCATCACACTTGCACTCGCTCCGATAGTAGCGGGCGAAGAGCCTCAGATATCTGTTCCACTGCCCTCAGAGTCTGATTATCTTGCTCAGTGTACCAGCGGCGAGCTGTTGAAAAAGGCTGAGGACAAGATCAAAGAACTCAAAAATAAAATAAAGCTAAAAAAAGGAGGTGCGAAGAAAAAGGCCAAGAATAACACCGACGAATTAACGCAACTCCAAAATCTCAACGACGCCGTTTCAAAGCTGAAGGCTCTGCTCAATCCAACACCATCGCAAATCATCAAAACCGAGTATTTCAATTTGCGATTTATGCCGGAAGGTAGCGATAATGCTGACCAGTATATCATACACGAGATCCAGGAAGCGGAGAAGCACCCTAACACAGATAGTACCGGATTAATCCCGTGTGATAAGAATGGTATGCCTATGAGTGACTTTGTTGTCGTTATAGCGCAACCATACAAAGAAAGGGGGCAAAGATGAAATCCACTAGCAGAACCCTCATCCTCTTCATTTTCATTTCAATGACCATAGCCGGCTGCTCGGGAACCATTAAGACGAGTAGAATTGCGGACAGTGCTGCGGACAAGAATGCAGAAGGGCTCCGTTATTTTCTCCCGCAACGGGTAGAGATTCATGTGTATCATGTGTTCCTGCCGGAGACATTACCTGCGGACGCCCCCATGAAGCACAGAATCGAAAGGGTAGGCGACGTTCTCACCACTACGGTCAACAACCCCCAGGAGCTATGGCAGGTAACCTATAGGGGGGCTCTCTTCGCGAACCAGGGCGTCACCCTGGGACTGAATGATAATGGAGCAGTGAAGACAATCGGACTTCAAAGCAATTCGGGCAACACTCCGGTAGCTTTAGGGGCTTTACAAGCGGTGCAGACGGGACTTCAAACGGGGGGCACATTCGAAAAGACCCGTGAACAGGCTAGGATCGATGAGTTGACACGTGAGGCAAACCTTATCACGGCGCAGCAGGCACTTGAGAAGCTGCTTACAGGCGAGTAGGGAAGGAAGGAGGTTCTTAAGGATTTCCCTAGGGATCTGACTCCGGTCACTTTATGGCTTCCGACGGAACAGGAAAGAGGCAATAAAGGGGTCTGCCTTTGACCGATGGGAAAAAATGGAGTCGATTTTTTTTACTGGAGTTTCCTGAGTTTTAATTTTACCCATTCTCACTCCCGAAAGATGAAGCATAACTGGAACCCGGGTGTTTTTTTGCCATATTGTTGATTCTAGATTTATCAGGGAAAAGGAGCTTGTACAGGTCGGCAGAGATCTTGTAGTTGAAGAAGATGGGGATACCGAAGAACCTTTTGGATACGATATAAACTCTATCAATTAGCATTTTACGTCTCAGGTTATCCCCCAATATATTGCCGCGAAATGACTGACGGCAAGGTCAAGCGCCACAGTGTTCCGTGGTTGGTCTATTTTGAATGTTTCATCCTAAGATCTCAACTAGCGTGCGATAGATCCACAGTATAAATCCCTATAAGAACTATTCAATATTGTTAAAGAATTTATCTTGGCGCGAAATCTATGCTTTCAACCAGTATCAAATGGGAGTGCTGTCCGGTCTTTTTTTGGGTATTTGTTCTCTTCTTGCAAGATCAAGTTGCAGCTAATACACTTTAAATATATTGTTTGATCTCTTCCTC
>Ga0326728_10004727_pt1 | contig 39717 bp, 29 predicted proteins | sample MB3enrmetagenome_FD_207602 | JGI IMG/M metagenome (GOLD analysis project Ga0326728, IMG submission 207602) | Lab enriched peat soil microbial communities from McLean, Ithaca, NY, United States - MB31MN | ecosystem: Environmental > Terrestrial > Soil > Wetlands > Peat | place: USA: New York... | reverse complement strand
CAACAGCGACGCCCGCGAATATGGCGGAAGCGGCTCTGGCAACATGGGAGGCGCCGAAAGCCTCCCTATACAAACCCACGGCCGCCCCTATTCGCTGCGGCTAACCCTGCCGCCGCTGGGGGCGCTGTTTCTGCGAAAAACGTAACCGCAGTCGGGAGAAAGCCTGCTATCAGGGTCTCCACACTCCCACATTTTCCAATCTCTCCTCCAGGTTCGCCTTTCTCAGAATTTCTCCTACGGCCGCGTGATCGATATGCGATGCGATTGGCGTTTCGCTTTGGGCGATGGCATAGGCGGTCACGGCGACAATCGCCTCCCCGCCCTTGAAGTCCAGCCCATCGACTTTATCGAGCGTGTCGCTGGATTTGTGATGGATTTCCATGTAATGCGTCATATCCACCCACAGATCAAGGGCTGGAATTCCCTGCAACACGAACGGACCGTGATCGGTGTCGTAGGTTGTTTCCAGCGAAAGATCGCCGCCGTTCAAGTTCTTCAAGAGGCCATCGCTCCAGGGCTGCATCGCTTTTCTCAGATCTTCGCGGCCTTCCACCTTCCATCCCTTCGGATGCCCGGCGCCGTTGTCGGTATTCAGAACGGCCACGCACTGGTCCAATTCGCTCTGGTGCGCCTGGGTGTAGGCATAGGATCCGAGTAGACCCTCTTCTTCTCCGCCCCAAAGGGCAAAGCGAATGCTGCGCCGCGGCGCTTTCTCCAGCAACTTCATGGCGCGAGCGATTTCGAGGACGCTGACCGCGCCGGTACCGTTGTCTTGAGCGCCCGTGCCAAAATCCCACGAGTCCAGGTGCGCGCCAATCAGGATCCATTCGTCCGGACGCTCGCTTCCCCGAATCTCGGCTATCACATTATTGACCGTCGTCTCTCCCGAGGTTTTGTTCTCAATCGCCAATTGGATGGTGACCGACCCACGCTCCAGTTCGCGCTGAATGAGCGTGGCATCTTCCATGCCGAGCTGGGCCACCGGCAGCGGAAGCAACTTCGCTCCCCACGCACCGTCGTGCGCATTCAAGACGTTATTCTTCTCGCGATCCGGCAGGAGCACTGCGAGCACGCCCGCTTTCTGAAAGATGGGCCACGCTGCCTCCCGCCTCGCCATGGCCTTTGCACGGCCATCGGCATCGATCCTGGCCGTATCGAGAAAAACAATCTTGCCCCGCAGTTCGTCTTTGCGGGATCTCAAAACTTCGGGCCCGATGTCCGCGACCATCACCACTGTGCCCTGCACGCCTCCCGGCGGGGTTGACGGCGCCCACCCTAGCGATGCGAGGTAGAGTGGACGCGACAGAGGCAACAGCATTGCGCCGGTCGCCGTCCCTCGCTGCCAGCCTGCCGGAATCGTGAACGGCTCCAGGCGCACATTCTCTATGCCGTAGCTGCGAAACTTTGCCACTGCCCATTCGGTCGCGCGAACATAGGCTGGCGAAGCCGTCAGCCGCCCGCCGATACCGTCCGTGAGTTCTCCTAACGTGGTCATCGATGGCCCGTTGTAAATCGAAGCCGCCAGCCGGTCCGCGACCGGCTTCATTTCCGCCGGCGGCTGCGCCCATGCCAGCACCGGGATCGCGCACCATACCGCCAACCGAACTGCACGACGCAAGTTCATTTCTCCTCCGGTCAATTCGTTCGCCATCACCCGCCCCTTGCAAAAAGCGCAAGGAGCGGGCCACCCTCGTATTTTCCGCCTACTTTACGAAGGCTTCCTTATTCACTACATACGGCATCTTGGTGATGTTCCTGCCGTAGTTCCCTTCCAGCACGTCCCTCAGTCCTTGTATGCAGCGTCCGGCCATGCCTTTATTGGGATCGGGGGACAGGCGGGTGATGCGGGCGGCGCTGGCGAAGTGAGGCAGGAGGCGGCAGCGGCCGGCGATGGCGGGATCCCGCAGCGGCGAGTCGGCGGGCAGCGGCTCTTCCTCGTAGACATCGAGAGCGGCGCCGGCAATCCAGTTCTCGCGCAAGGCGCGGGCCAGGGCGGTCTCGTCCACCACCGGACCACGCGAGGTGTTGATGATCATCGCGTTCGGCTTCATCATGCGCAGCGTGGTTGCGTTGATGAGGTGATAGGTCGGCGTAGCGCTCTCGCCCTCGCGCAGCAGCGGAACGTGCAGGCTGATGAAATCAGCGCCACTTAGGGCTTCATGCAATGTGGTGTAACGAATTGTGGCTCTCTCGCGAGTCATCCCGTGCTTGAACCGCAGATCCTTTACCTCTTGTGTGGCGCGGATGTAGTCATGATTCTCATAGGCTGGATCAAAGCACAGAATGTTCATGTCAAACCCCGCGCACTTTTTGATGAAGGCGAGGCCGATGCGCCCGGTGCCGATGACGGCTACAGTTTTCCCGGTGACTTCGTCGCCCAGAAATGGAAGGTAGGGATGCCAATAGCTCCAGCGATTTTCGCGGGTCAGATGTTCGGCGGGCCAGAGCTTGCGGGCGAGCGAGCCCATCAGGAAGAAGGCGTACTCTGCCGTCGCTTCGGTCAGGACGTCGGCGGTATTCGTGAACGGGACTTTGTACCGGTTGGCATCGGCGCGGTTGATGTTGTCAAATCCGACGGCATACTGCGCGACCACTTTGAGCGTGCCCGCTCCGGCAGCGAAGACTTCGGCGTCGATTTCGTCGCGCAGGGTGGTGATCAGGCCATCCACGCCCGCCTTCACTTTTTCGACGATCAAGCTTTTCGGCGGAGCTTCGGGCTGGGGATAGACTTCCAGGTCGTATCCCTTGTCGCGAAGAATGTTAAGGGCGTCGCCGATGTCGCAGGTGGCAAAGACGCGGATTCTCTGGCTCATGCGGGTTCGATTAGTGTATCGCAGACACTGCCGAGCTGCGCTCGGCTTGGACGGGCGAGACGCTCAGCTCTCCGTGGTTTACTGTTCCCGCTCCGGGCGTGGAGCGACGGAGGCTGCCTGCGCATGATGGCGGACATCGGCTCCCAGAACCCAGAAGATGACGTCCTCGGCGATGTTGGTGGCGTGGTCGGCGACACGTTCGAGATTGCGTGCCACCAAAAGTGCATCTAGCGCCTGCTGAGTCACTTGCGGCTCTTCGTTCATCTTTCGCACGAGCATGATAAAAGCTTCGTCGCGCATCCGGTCCACGACATGATCCATTTCGAGCACGGCCTGAGCGAGCTCGGCCTTGCCTTCCACGAACGCCTCCAGGGCGCGCCGCACCATGGCGCTGACGGCGGTAGCCATGCGCGCGATATCGACCGGCAATTCAACGGCCGGCAATTCAATCAGGTCCATGACACGTTCGGCGATGTTCACCGCCTGATCGCCCACGCGCTCGAGGTCGGCGTTGATCTTGGTCACAGCGAGAATGAAGCGCAGGTCCACGGCCGCCGGTTGCTGCGTGGCGAGGATGTCGAAGGCCATTTCATCGATCTCGCGCTCGGCCGCGTTGATATGGCTCTCATTTTCGAGGACCAGTTGGCAGCGCGAGAGATCGCGTTGCGTGTAAGCCTGAGTGGCGCGATCAACCGCCAGTTCCGCAAGACCGCCCATGCGGAGCAGTTTCTCGCGGAGATCCTCCATTTGCTGTTGAAAGCGCGTGCGCATCATCCGAGCCTCTTTTATCCGAATCTGCCTGTGACGTAGTCTTCCGTCCGTTTGTCGGAGGGATTGGTAAAGATCTTTTCCGTCTTATCGAATTCAATCATCTTGCCCAGCAGGAAAAACCCGGTAAATTCGGCTACCCGGGCAGCCTGTTGCATATTATGCGTCACAATTACGATCGTGTACTGCTCTTTTAATTGAAAAATGAGTTCTTCGATCTTGCCGGTGGAGATCGGGTCCAGCGCCGAGCAGGGTTCATCCATGAGCAAGACTTCCGGTTGGACGGCCAGAGCGCGGGCGATGCACAGGCGCTGCTGCTGACCGCCGGAGAGGCTGGCGCCGGATTTCTTGTGCAGATGATCTTTTACTTCGTCCCACAGAGCGGAGTGGTGCAGGGATTTGTGGACGATCTCATCCAATTTCTTGCGGTTGCGAAAACCATTCAGCTTGAGCCCGGCGGCCACGTTGTCGTAGATGGACATGGTGGGGAAAGGATTCGCCTTCTGAAACACCATGCCCACGCGGCGGCGCAGTTGGGTGGCCGAGGTTCCGTTATAAACGCTGAGGTCGCCGATCCGCACTGTGCCTTCGACCCGCGCCTCGGGAATGGTTTCGTGCATGCGGTTCAGACAGCGAATAAACGTGGATTTCCCGCAACCCGAAGGGCCGATCAGCGCGGTCGCGTGGTTGGCTTGCACGATGATGTTGACATCGAACAAGGCCTGCGTCTTGGCGTAAAACGCATTCAGGTGCTCGACTGTAATTCCGACGCCCATAAATCCTTAAGCTCCTGCTAAAGTTCCGTGCCGTACAGCAATGCGGACCGCGGCGACCGCGCCGACGATCAGGATGATCAATACCAGCGCGCCCGCCCATGCCTGCCGGTGCCATTCATCGAAAGGCGAGATGGCATAGGTGAAAATCTGCAGCGACAGAGCGGCGGTCGGCTGATCCGACTTCCAATTCCAGAACTGGTTTCCAAAGGCGGTGAACAGCAGCGGCGCGGTTTCTCCGGCGACGCGGGCAAAGGCCAGCATGACGCCGGTGATGACTCCCGAGGTTGCCGTGCGCAGCGTAATCGAGAGCGTGGTGCGCCAGCGGGAAACGCCCAGACCATAGGCGGCTTCGCGGATCGCCTGCGGCACCAGGAGCAGCATCTGCTCGGTGGTGCGGGCGATGGTCGGAACCATCATGATGGCCAGCGCGACGCCGCCGGCCAGCGCCGAGAAGTGTTTCTGCCGCATTACGACCAGCCCATACGCCACTATGCCGATCACGATCGAGGGTACGCCGTTCAGGACATCGGAGACAAAGCGCACGATATCGCCATAGCGGTTTCGCCCGTACTCCGAGAGAAAAATGCCCGCGCCGATACCGAGCGGCACACCAAGCAGACTGGCAATGGCAAGAATGACCATGGAGCCGACGATGGCGTTCGCCATGCCGCCTCCGGGCTCGCCCACTGGCTTCGGGGTCTGGGTCAGGAAGGCAAGGTTGATGGAGCCGATGCCCTTATAAACCAGATAGGCGAAGATGGCAAAGAGCGGCACCAGCACGAGCAGAACCGTGAGCACGGCGAGGCCGGTCATCATGTGGTCCACCACACGCCGCCGCAAGCTGATGGGCGGAACGGATACTGCTGCCGGGTTGGAGTCCGTATCAGTCAATTTCGTCTCAGGCAATGCTTCTTGACGGTTGGCCTCGAGTAACGCTCCACACCATGAGCCGTGCCAGCGCGTTAACCACAATGGTGACAAAGAACAGCGCCAAGCCAATCTCGATCAAAGCTGAAAGATAGAGATCGCCGGTCGCCTCGGTGAATTCGTTGGCCAGCACACTGGCCATGGTGTATCCGGGAGCAAACAGCGACTTGGCAATTTCCGGGCGATTGCCAATCACCATGGTGACGGCCATGGTTTCGCCGAGGGCGCGGCCAAGGCCCAAAATGATAGCCCCCACGATCCCTGCCCGCGCATTGCGCAACACGCCCATGCGGATCATTTCCCAGCGCGTCGCGCCCAGCGCCAGCACACCTTCCCGCTGATGCTGAGGAACCACGGTGAGCACCTCGCGCGTGATGGACGAGATGATGGGAATGATCATGATGGCCAGAATCACGCCGGCGGCCAGCATGCCGATGCCGTATGGAGGTCCGCTGAACAGGCCGGTCCAGCCGAGCGTCGTAGCAAGAAACGGCTGCACATATTCGCGCAGTACCGGAACCATAACGAAAATAGCCCAAAGTCCGTAGACCACGCTGGGGATGGCGGCCAGCAGTTCGGTGGTAAAAGAAAGAATCCCCCGCAACCAGACCGGGCACATCTCGGTAATAAACACCGCCACACCGAGAGACAGGGGGATAGCGATGATGAGCGCCAGCAGCGAAGAGACAACCGTGCCGTAGATGAAGGGCAACGCTCCGTAGGAATCCTCAACCGGATTCCAGTCCGATTGCCCAAAGAACTTCCAGCCAAAAGCATGCCAGGAGAGCGTGGAGCCCACCACCAACTGGTAAACAATCAAGCCCAGCAGCGCGACAACGGCCACGCCGCAAAGGCGCATCGCATTACCAAACAAGACATCGGGGATTTCGCTGACTTTCCCCTGCAACAGCGGCGCCGTTCTGGCTTCGATTTTCAGGTCAGCCTTTACCCCCCGCTCCGGTTCGGGAGCGTTGAAACGCGGCCGGGGCAGGGCTTGATTAGACATTCCGTTTGAGGCTAACAGACGGTTGTTACAAACTGGTTAAAAAGCGGGAGGGGATAGTGTCTCAAGAAACATATTGCCAACACCGAGAAGATGAATTTCGGCGATGGTGGCTAGACTCTGGTTAAGATGCTTCACCTTGCACCCACCATTTGAGCGGACGCGCGCCCGTTTCTCGTTTTGGACATCAGGCACCAATCCCGGCTGGGGTGCAGCACCTGGGTCATTCACTTCAGTAAGGGCGCAGGGGCGATATTCCGGTTGTACAGCCCGTTCGAACCCGGCAAGATAGAGGTACGATGCGCAAGCCAATCTGGATGGTTCCGGTGCTTTTGCTGTGGGCAGTCGCCAGCGCGCTGGCCGCCGATACGTTTCTGACATGGCCGGCCAACGGCAGCGACACGATGTTGCGTTTCACCTTGGGCAAGTTGCGCCAGATCAGTTCCGTCTCCGGCCAGAGCGATTATTTGGGTGAGGCCCTGGCGGAAAACCTCAGCACCAAAGCGATTCCTTCCGCCTCTTTCTATCTCTACCTGCTGGACAAAAACGGCAAGCGGGTGGGCGAAGGATATCTCGAAGTCACCAATTTGGCAGCCGGGCAACGGGCCAAGATCCCGGTCAGCGCGCATGCTTTGGGCTCTTTTGCCAGCATGGAATTACAGCCGCAGCATCTGCCCTCCGACGAACCGATGAAGATCAAAATGAGCATCACCAGCGTGCCTTCCGGAGCCAGCCTCAAGCTTGATGCTCAAGAGTCCGGCGTAACCCCGCAGGTGCTCCCGATCGCTCCGGGCAAGCATGTGCTGGAGTTCAGCAAAGAGGGTTATGCCACCGAGAGCGCGCCCGTGGAAATAGCGGAGAACGCCCTGCCCGGTAGCGTCGAACTGGAGTTGAATTCGTTGACGCTCGATACCGTGGTTCTGCGCGACGGAAAGGTGCTGTTGGGCAACCTCATCTCGGTGACCGGCACTGGCGTGAACATCAATGTTAAAGGCAAGCCCATCAAACTAGAGCGCAGTCGAGTGGCCCGGATTGTATTAGGGAAACGCAAACCATCCGTCGGCACCCCCGCCACAACGTCCCCTAGCAAGAAGTGATTCGAAGCCGTGTGGATGCCGGATCATCACTCTTCATCCGTGGTTAGGGTTGCGCGACGCGCCTCGGTTGTGAGATGACTGTTCGTTGCCTCTATGCCCACCTTCGCCGCCATCGACATTGGATCGAATTCTGTCCGCCTGAAGATTTCGCGCCTGCAGGCCGGGAGGCTGAAAGCAATCCACGAAGATCGCGAAGTCACTCGACTGGGTGATGGCGTTTTCAGTAGCGGACTGCTTTCTCCCCAAGCCATGTCGGAAACGGTGCAGGTGTTGCGGCGATTCCATCGCGCCATGCAGGAATGCTGCGCGGATTCCGTGAGAGTGGTGGCCACGGCGGCGCTGCGCGATGCGCGCAATTCGCGCGCATTTCTGGAGTGGGTGCGCTCGACGACAGGCTGGACGATCGAGATCATCTCGGGACTGGAGGAAGCCCGCCTCATTCATCTCGGCATCGTCTCCGCCGGCCGTCTGGGTGCGCACAGCCTTCTGCTGGTGGACCTTGGCGGCGGCAGTTGCGAACTCACGCTTTCGCGCGAAGGGCAGCTTCGCGATACGGTGAGCCTGTCGCTCGGGGCGGTGCGCCTGACGGGTGAATTCCTCAGACACGATCCGCCGCGCAAGAGCGAATTGAAGCGGCTCCAGGAATTTGTGGCGCGAGAGATTGCGCGCATTCAGCACCGTATCAAATCGGCGCGCGTGGGCGCTGTCATCGCCACCTCGGGCACAGCGGCCGCATTGGTGGGCGTCGCCAGCCACCTCAGAAGAAGCCGTCCGGCGACTTATGTTACCCGCGAAATGATCCGGCGCATTGCCAAACAGATTGCGCGCATGACGCTGGAGCAGCGGCGGAAGGTCCCGGGAATCGGTCCGCGCCGCGCTGAAATTATCTGCGCCGGCGCGCTTGTGTATGCCGAATTGCTCGAGCGCTGCCATCTCGCCGGCTTCCGCTACTCAGCGCTGGGGCTGCGCGACGGCATCCTCGCCCAAATGGCGGCGGACTACGATCGCAGCACGAGATCGGGGCGCGCGATTGAATCGGAGCGGTGGGAGTCGATCAAGCGCGCGGTGGAACATTACCGGGTCGACCTGCATCATGCGTTGCACGTGCGCGACGCGGCTCTGCTCCTGTTTTCCTCGTTAAAGTCGGTGCACCAGCTTCCGGTGGAGTATCGCGAATGGCTTTCGGCGGCGGCGATGTTGTACGAGGTCGGCGACTACCTAAACCGCAACGGACACCACCGGCACACGCATTACATCATCGCGAACTCGGAAATCCTGGGATACACGCCGCAACAGCGGAGGATCATTGGCTCGATCGCGCGCTACCTGGGAAAATCGCGTCCCACGCCGGGAGATGGCCCGATGAGCGGGTTAAGCCCCCAGGAGCAGGAGAATGTGGAGAAAGCGTCGGTGCTGCTCCGCATTGCGCGAGCCTTGAATATGGGCAGAATGCAATCGGTGGAGAAAGTTGCAGTCTCGGCGCGCAGCGGCAGAGTTTCCATGAAACTGACTCCACGGGGAAAGGCCAGCGTGGATCTGGAGGTATGGTCGATCGAAAAAGACCGCTCCTACTTTCGCGAGGTCTTCGGCCGCGAACTTTCTGTAGCTGCGGCGTGAAGCGTGCGCAAAATGCGGGGCGTGATGCACCAGCTCATCGAACCCGAGTTGCGCCGCATTTCGACCTTGGCCACGGCGCCTTTCTTGAGTTCCACAACGGCTTCGCATCCGCTGTCGCAGATCACGCGTCCCAGGAATTCGCTCAGGTTCGGGTTATGCCCCACCAGAAGGATGGAGTCCTGGCGGGCATACTTCTCCAGCATCTTCTGAAAATCCGAGAAGCTCGCCTGCGGACGCAGGGCGTTCTCCATCACCAGCTTGCCTTCGTGGCCCATTTCGTTTCCCACCAGCGCCGCGGTTTGCGCGGATCGTTTTAGCGGGCTGGAAACGATGATTTCCACCTGTACGCCGAGCGCGGCCAGGGCCCGGCCGATATAACCGCATTGCTCAATGCCGTCTTTATCGAGGCCGCGCTTTTCGTCCTTCTTCGCGGAACTCAACGGTTGCCCGGCGCTGGCGTGGCGCAAAAAATAGAGAAACATTTCGGGATGACTATTCCTTTCCTATGACTGGTCGTCCAACCAATAGCCGCCCGGCCAACGCTCGCGAAGGGCGCCGCGGGGGGGTAACCGGAATGTCTTCCGGAGTTTTGCTGCCTTCCGCCAGCCCGATAAGAAAATCCTGGGAACTGAAGGCGGCCGAGCCGCGAGGCGGCCTCTTGCTGCGTCCGACCGGCGATTGCCAGGGGCGCAGGTAGCTGCCGTCCTTTTGCAGGAATCTTACTTTCACGTTGTCGGCGAGATAGGCGGCCAGAATCTCATGCAGCACGCGGTCGCGCAGCAGCGGGTTCTTGAGCGGGAACAGAACTTCGACGCGCTCGTGCAGATTGCGGTGCATCCAATCAGCGCTGCCGATATAGATTTCGGACTCGCCGCCGTTTTCGAAGTAGAAGATGCGGCTGTGCTCCAGGAACCGGCCCACGATGCTGCGCACGCGAATGCGGTCGCTGATGCCGCGAATTCCCGGCCGCAACGCGCACATGCCTCGTACGAGCAACTCAATGTCTACCCCCGCCTGCGAAGCGCGGTACAGCGCCTGGACAATATTCTTGTCGAGGAGGGCGTTCATTTTGGCAATGATGCGCGCCGGACGCCCCATGCGGGCGTGCTCGGCCTCGCGCTCAATCAGGCTCAGGCACTTCTCGGCCAAATCCAGAGGCGCCACCAGCAGCGGCCCGTAGCTGGGGTGTTCGGCGTAGGCAGTCAGAAAGCTGAAAACATCATGCACAGCGCTGGTCATCTCCGGGTCGGCCGTCATCAGGCTGAGATCGGTATAGATCCGGGCAGTGGTTGCGTTGTAGTTTCCCGTGCCCAGGTGCGCGTACCGGCGGGTTACGCCATCGGGATCTTTCCGCACCAGCAGGCAAAGCTTGCAGTGCGTCTTCAGGCCGACCAGCCCGTGGAAGACCTGCACGCCGGCATCTTCCATATCGCGCGCCCAGCGGATGTTCGAGGCTTCATCGAAGCGCGCTTTCAGCTCCACGACGGCGGTGACTTCCTTGTGGGCCGCGGCGGCCATCAGCGATGGAACAATCAGCGAATGCTCGCTGGTCCGGTACAGCGTCTGTTTGATGGAGAGCACACGCTCGTCTTCGGCAGCCGACTGAACGAACGACAGCACTGAATCATAAGAATCGTAGGGATGATGCAGCAGAATGTCGTGGCGCCGAATTTCTTCAAACAGATCATGGGACTTCGCGGTCAGGCGCAACTCTCGCGGCACGTAGGGGCGGTACTTCAGGTCGGGACGCGCGGCTGCGTCGTAAATGTTGAACAGCCGGGAAAGATTCACCGGGCCATTGACTGAGAAAACCTGCCAGGGTTCAAGCTCGAAGACCGTGCCCAGGCGCTCGATGATTTCGGGATCGGCCTCGGATTCGATCTCCATCCGCACCGCGTCGCCCTTGCGCCGGTTGTGCAATTCCGCACGCACCGATTCCAGCAGGCTGCGCGATTCTTCCTCCTGCAGGTAGAGGTTGCTGTTGCGGGTGACGCGAAAGGCGGCGGAAGAAACAATGTCGTAGCCCTGGTACATTCGCACCGCATGGTGAACGACGAGGTCGGCAAGAAAAATAAAATCGATGGTTCCCTCGGAGGGCAGGCGGACCAGCCGCGGCAGCGCCCGGGGAACGGTTACGACTCCGGTATAAGTCAGCGAAGAGCGGCGGCGGCGGCGCAAAAGCAAGGCCACGCACAGAGCCTTGTTGATGACACGAGGAAAGGGGTGCGCCGGGTCCACTGTTACCGGGGTGAGCAGTGGATCGAGTTCCCGCTCGCAGTAGTCGTCGACGAACGCCCGTGCCGCCTCATCCAGTTCGTCGATGCCGAGGACGCGAATTCCCTGCTCCGTCAGTTCCGGACACAGGCGTTCGTTCCAGCATGAATATTGCTCTTCGACAAACTCGTGGGTCGCGTCTTTAATCAGTTCCCGCTCCTCCACCATGGTGAGCCCGTCAGCCGTAGTCGAGTTGTGACCGTCTTCGAGTTGTTGCAACAGGCCGCCCACCCGGACCTCAAAAAATTCGTCCAGGTTGCTGGCAGTGATGGCAAGGAATTTCACGCGTTCGAGCAGCGGGTTGCGAAGGTCGTCCGCCTCTTCGAGCACGCGCCAATTAAATTTCAGCCACGATGCTTCGCGGTTTAGGAGGGGCGTCCGATTACTCAGAGTTTGCCGAACCATATTTATCGAATCAAATCGTCAAAGTGGACCGTCATTGCTGTTCGGGAAGTAACTTGGTGCGATGTGTGATGATGGACCGCACATCGGCCGGTTGCGCAGCAGCGTAACCAAGGACCCTACGAGGCGTCCGACTCCAAATAGTATACCAATCCGGTTGCCGGCGGTCGCACCAGGGATCGTCCGCGTCAGAGTCAAGCACCTGACGAAAAAACTTTCCCGGCCGCAGAATCTTTCGTTCTTCGAAACTGCAATTCCATGCACACTCGGCTTTCCCGTGAGCTTGCAGGGTCTCCCGCAAGCTGCTCACAGCACGGCGGTTAGCGAGCCCCGCGGCATTGAAGAGGATGGCATCGCGCCTGCTATCTCCCTAATGTTAATAACGTCTATTAGTAAGATTGACTTTATGGAATAATGGCCAACGGAAGGCTGCGGCCTCGGACTGCGAAACAAGAAATTCTGTTGCTCCCCAGTAATTGTTTGTCGACCGGACCTCAAAAAAGGAGAGATTGGCATTTTATGAAATTCACCAAGAAAGTATTTCTCACGATCCTGGCGCTGGCGGCACTTGCAACCTGCGCTTGGGCACAAACCTCGGACGCAACCGCGCCGGCTCCAAAGAAGAAGCACAAGGCCGTAGCCGTAGCAGCGGCGCCAGCGCAGCCGGCGGTAACGGCCGCCGACGTCCAGGCATTGAAAGACGCCCTGGCCGCCCAGCAGCAGCAGATCCAGCAACTCACCCAGCAACTGCAGCAGAACCAGCAGAACTGGCAGCAGGCACAGTCTGCCGCGACCGACGCCGCCAACAAGGCCGCTGCCGCTCAAACCCAGGCGAGCCAAGAGCAACAGACTGTGGGTGAACTGAAGGGCGACGTGGCCGACCTCAAGGCGAACGTCACTACCGCCGCGATGTCGTTGCAGGAGACGCAGAAGACTATTGACTCGACGCTGCAGAACCCGCTGTCGATCCACTACCGGGGAATCACTTTTTCAACCAGCGCTTTTGTGGCAGCAGAATTTGTGCGGCGGTCACGCGAGCTCGGAGCGGATGTTACGACTCCCTTCAATGCGCTGACCATGCCCGGCGCTTCGCAAAGCAACCTGTCGGAGTTCTTCGGCTCTGCCCGCCAGTCGCGGCCAACACTGTTTGTCGTGGGCCGCTTGAAGAATGTGGAACTCTCCAGCTACATATCGGGTGACTTTCTCTCGGCGGGTGTGACCTCCACTCCTACCCAGACCAATAGCTACACTCTCCGCCTTCGACAGGCGTGGGGCCAAGCCAAGTTTGACAATGGCTGGAAATTCCTCGGCGGCCAGATGTGGAGTCTGGTGACCGAGGGCAAGGCGGGAATCGCCCCGAGTGACGACTTGGGCAAAGTCAACGATGCCCGGCCGAGTACGATCGATGCGGGGTATAACGTCGGCTTCACTTTCGCGCGGCAGTACGGGGTCCGCCTGACCAAAGATTTTGGCGACAAATTTTCGGCCGCAGTCGCCCTGGAAAACGCGGAAGGCACGCTTACCACCCACAACAACGCCGATAATTTCCTGCTCGGAACGGCGGGCGACAGCAAGAGCTACAACACGGGAGGGACTTACACGGCTAATCCCTCTCCCGATATCATCGCCAAGGTCGCCTTTGATCCCGGTTTTGGGCACTACGAGGTTTTCGGCTTGGTCGACCGCTTCACGGGCCGCGTCTTCCCGTGCGTCGAATTTGCCACCGGCTCGCCCTTGTGCACGGCCACAGGCGCCACTTCCGCAACCGGAGCCTATAATGCCTCGAAAGAAGGCGGAGGCTTTGGCGCCAACGCCCGCTGGAACTTCGCCAACAAGCACATTGTTTTTGGCTTGCATGGCTTTGGCGGCAGCGGAGTCGGACGTTACGGGGCAGCTCAACTTTCCGATCTTTCGATCAATGCCGACGGAACGTTGCATTTGATCAAGGGCTACCAGGGCTTGACCACACTCGAATATCACAGCAAGAAACTCGACGTGTATGCCTATACCGGAGCGGAGTATGCCGGCCGCACCTATAGCTTCGATCCTCTCGCGAACGCGGGAAAGGGAGCGAATGTCGGCTACGGAGCGCCGACCTTCAAGAATTACGGCTGCTACATCGAAACGGCTCCGACGGTGAACACCGGCTTCACACCTGGCACTCTCGCCAATTGCGCCGGCGATACGCGGGCGGTAATCGAGGGGACAGCCGGCTTCTGGTACACCTTCTACAACGGGCCCAAGGGCAGGTTCCGGTTCGGCACGCAGTATTCCTATGTGACTCGCCAGACCTGGTCTGGCGCCAACCTCGCTGGCACGGCAGGGGCACTCTCGCCCGAAGGGCTGGATGGCATGGTCTTTACCTCGTTCCGTTACTACCTGCCATAAAGCTGAAAATGGTCCCGCGTCAAGGTCTGGCGCGGGACCACTCGTTTTAACGGATAAGGGTGAAGGGCTTCCCAACTTTCTGAGGGACCCTTTCCCTTCAGAATCGCCGCCGGCCCGGTTTTGGCTTACTCTCCTTTTCCGGGCCGGCGGTGCTGACTAGTGGACCTGCTTGATGGCTGCCTTCACCTTCTCCACCACGCTGTCAGGCAGTGGCGCGTAGCTAAGCTGGGCAGCGGACTTCTGCCCGTCAGTGACCATCCAGTTCAGAAAGTCGGCCAGAATCTGTCCCTTCTTCGCATCCTTGGACTGCTCCGGAATCAGCATCCAAGTGAAGCTGGAAATGGGATAGGCCGTCTTGCCGGGAGCATTGGTGATCGAAACCCGGAAATCGGCGGGCATGCTCTTCGACGACGCCGCTGCTTCGGTAACGCCCTCGAGCGACGCCTTCACGAAATTGCCAGCTGCATTCTGCATCGATCCGTACGTGATGTTGTTTTGCGCCGCATAGATGAGTTCGACGTACCCGATCGAACCCTGAATCTGGCGGATCTGTCCGGCAACTCCCTCGTTGCCCTTGCCGCCCAATCCAATAGGCCATTTCACCGACGTTCCCTTGCCCACTGTCCCTTCCCAGTCCTTGCTCACTTTGGACAAATAATCGGTGAAGATGAAGGTCGTGCCGCTGCCGTCGGAGCGGTGGACAACGACGATCGCCTGGTCGGGAAACTTGACCCCCGGGTTGGCCTTGGCGATTGCCGGATTGTTCCAGTTGGCGATCTTGCCGAGGAAGATATCTGCCAAAACGTCCGGCGTGAACTTGATCTCGCCGCTGACCCCCGCCACGTTATAGGCGGGTACGACCGCGCCCATGACGGTCGGAATATGCAGGATTTTTGTCTTTGCCTCTTTCAATTGCTCGTCCGACATGGGACCATCGCTGGCTCCGAAGTCGACGGTGCCATTCAAAACCTGGCGAATGCCGCCGCCACTGCCGATCGACTGGTAGTTAATCTGCACGTCCGGGTGCAGCTTGTTGTAATCGCTGAACCACTTGGAATAGATGGGATACGGGAAGGTAGCGCCCGCTCCGTTCAGTTGCGTCTGCCCCATAAGCGGCAGCGCCAATACGAGACCTGCCAACAGCAGCGCGATGCGATATTTCACTCGACGAGTCCTCCTCTTGCTTATTTACTTTACGTGTGCAGTTTTGTTTTATGAGCGAAGTGTTAAAGGGAGGTTACAAAGGGGTGAATTTCTGATGAACCCAGTTGGTTTTGCAAGCACTTAGCGGCCGCTGTTGTCTAGTCGCGCTAATTCCCGGCCAAAGAGTGCATTGTCGGGAAAGTCCCGTTGCAGGGCTAGCAGGAGCCCGCGAGCTTGCGGCAACTCTTTCTCGCGAACGTAGGCGATGGCCAGCAGGATGCGCGCGAACGGGGCGAGCAGATGGCCTTGGGCAGCAGTGGTCTGGAGTTCGGCGATCCCGCCGGCTTTGTCTCCCGGCACGCCCCCAAGGCGCAGCACCCAGCGTACCGGGGCCACCATCGATCCAACGACGTACCGGCTGACGCCGCTGGCCAGGTGAGCATCGTAACAACTGGGATCGGCAGCGAGCAGTTGCTGCGCCCAGGCGGTTGCCTCCTTGGTGAAATGCAGCGACGCCAAATTGCGCTTTTCGATGAGCGCAGCGAAATCGGAGCGTAGGCCGTTGGCCAGTGTCATCGCCAGAAGTGCGTCGCCGTCGCGGACGTCATGACTCAGCCTGGACTTTGCCAAGTCTTCAGCGCGACTCAACTGTTGCTCGAAACGGGCGCGTTGTTGCGGGTCGGCTTCATATTTCTTACGCGCGGCGAAGATCGAGTCGTCCTCATAAAACTGGGCTTCCAGCACGCCGAGGCGGTTGAATTCGGAAAACAAGACGCCTGCGGCCTCGCTCACCGGCCCCATGGGATTTTCAGGATTTGATTTCTCCCACAACTCGAATTCTTTTTGCGCGCCGGTAAAGTCCAGATCGTAGAGGCGGTGGAATCCGCCATCGAGCCCTGCCGAGGGCAGTTCGGCAGCCGCATGGGAAACTGTCATCAGCAGGATGAAAGCCGCTAAGACTGCTACCTGTATCCCTTTGTCGCGTGGATCAAGCCAGAACCAGGCGTGCATGAGACGGCATTCAAACATGTCTTGAGTTAGATGCACTCTCTCGTCCTCGCGGTGAAAACCGAGCACAAATCCGAATCTTCTGGCAAACTGCTTGACGGTGAGGACGACCTCCATTGAGCGATGAACCTCGTTACGCGCCGGGCTGGCCCGGACTCGCGCCGCGCTGGACTTCGAGCGCCAAGACCGGGGCAGGCACCGCGCTTAACCTCCACAGCCGGGTTTGGTTCACGCTGAGTCATGGCATTCTTAATGAAATTTATTTTCCCCGGGTGGATCAGGCTTGCACCCGCGACTTGGGCTTGATTGTCACCGACGGTCGTGGATTCTTCTCGGAAGAGAAACGCCATTGTAACTTTCAGAACGTTCCCATCGAACCCGGCGTACCGGTCTACAAACTGACGAATACTGACATGCAGGGCCGGTACCGCATCGAGAAGGAAGTGCTGACCGACCCGTGGCGAAACGTGGTGTTGCAGAAAATTCGGTTCGTGCCACTGCAGGGAAATCTCGGCGATTATCACCTCTACGCCTTGTTGGCTTCACACCTGGCAAATATGGGATATGGCAATACCGGCTGGGCGGGCGACTACAAGGGCACGCCCATGCTTTTTGCCCAACGTGACGCTTGCGCTCTCGCTCTGGCCTGTTCGACTCCTTTGCTGAAGCGTTCCGTCGGGTTCGCCGGTGCATCGGACGGCTGGCAGGACCTTTCGCGACATTTCCAGATGACATGGGAGTACGACCGCGCGGAAAACGGCAACGTCGCTCTGACCGCTGAAATTGATCTGGCCGGCTGCAACGGCGAGTTTATTCTCGCGCTTGGGTTCGGCGGAATCTGGGCCGAAGCCGGTCAGCAAGCGCTCTCTTCCCTGCTTACTTCTTATGAGACGATTCGCGAAGATTACGTCTTTCACTGGCAGAACTGGCAGAAGAACTTGAAAGAGCTTGACGAGAAGCCGCGGAAAAAAGACTTGTATCGGGCCAGCGTTGCGGTTCTGCGTACGCACGAATCCAAGGATTTCCTGGGCGGAATCATCGCCAGCCTCTCCGTTCCCTGGGGCTTCAGCAAAGGAGACGAAGACCTTGGCGGTTACCATCTTATCTGGCCGCGCGATCTGGTCGAGAGTGCCAGTGGATTGCTGGCGGCGGGCGCTCATGACGATGCTCTCCGCGTGTTGCATTACCTCGAGGCCACACAGGAAGCCGATGGACACTGGGCACAGAACATGTGGCTGGATGGGCGGCCTTACTGGAGCGGTTCGCAGATGGATGAGACCGCCTTTCCGATTCTGCTGGTCGATCTGCTGCGCCGCGAATCACCACGCTGCTTCGGCGAAAGCGGCCGCTGGTGGCCCATGGTGCGCAAAGCCGCGTCATTCATTGTAGCCAACGGCCCGGTCACGCAACAGGACCGCTGGGAAGAGGATGGCGGTTATTCGCCGTTCACGCTGGCGGCCGAAGTCGCTGCCCTGCTGGTTGCCGCCGATCTGGCGCAGTCGATGGGCCAGTTGCAACCCGCCGAATTTCTGCGCCAGATAGCCGACACCTGGAACGACAACATTGAACGCTGGACCTACGCGATGAACAGCGATCTCGCTCGACAGGTAGGCGTGGATGGATACTACGTGCGCATTTCGCCTCCGGACGAAGACGGGGCGGCATCGCCGCTGCAGGGATTCGTCCCGATAAAGAATCGAGCCATGAGCACGTCGAATGCGCCCGCCATCGAAATCGTCAGTCCCGATGCGCTGGCTCTGGTGCGCTTCGGCTTGCGCGCGCCCGATGATCCGCGAATGCTGAACACGGTCAAGGTCATCGATGAACTGCTGCGCGTAAACCTTCCCCACGGTCCGGCCTGGTATCGCTACAACTGCGACGGATATGGGGAACACGAGGACGGATCTCCCTTCGACGGCACCGGCATCGGCCGTCCCTGGCCGCTTCTGGCGGGTGAACGCGCGCACTACGAACTGGCTGCGGGACGCGCCGCTTCCGCCGAGGTCTTGCTAGGTGTGCTGGAAAATTCGACCGGGGCGAGCCGCTTGATTCCCGAACAAGTCTGGGACACGGACGACATTGTGGAGCGCGAGTTGTTTGCGGGAAAAGCATCGGGATCGGCGTGCCCGCTGGTGTGGGCACATTCCGAATACATCAAGCTGCGGCGATCGCTGGTTGACGGCAAGATTTTCGATCAGCCTCCGCAAACCGGGGAACGTTATCTAAAGAGAAAAGTATCCGCGCAGTACTTCAACTGGCGCTTCAATAACAAGCCGCGCACCATGCCGTGCGGGAGGAAACTGCGACTTCTATTGATGGAACCGGCCCTGGTGCACTGGAGCTTCGACAACTGGCAAAACAGCCACGACAGCAACTCCAGCGAAAGCGGATGGAATCTTCAGCACGTCGATCTGCCCACAGAAATTCTTGCGCCAGGGCGCCAGATCATCTTTACGTTTTACTGGAAAAATACCGACCGCTGGGAAGGCCGCGACTATCAGGTGGCCGTTGAGTAGCATTGCGCCCATGTCCGAGCGACGCTGCTAGAATTTCCTCACTCACAAATTCACTTGAGGCGCCATGCGCATTCTTTGCCGGTTTGTTATGGTCGTACTGATGAGCGTTCTGACCGCATCCCAGACTTTGCCTGCACCTCAGGTCATTACCGATCCGAAGCAAATCACCTCCAGGCCCGACGCTCGGGTGGAGAAGAATCTTTCCATCGAAAAGCTTTACATGACGCGCCAAGTAGGCGGCGCGAGCTGGTCGCCGGATGGCAAGACCGTCGCCTTCATCAGCAACCTGAGCGGCCGCAGCAATCTTTGGCTGGTGCAGTCCGAAGGGGGATGGCCAACGCAACTCACGGTGAGCGATGAGCGCCAGACGCAACCGACTTGGTCGCCGGACGGCAAGTGGATCGCCTACATCTCCGATTACGACGGCGATGAGCAATGGGACATTTTTCTGGTGTCGCCGAAGACGGGGCAGGTCGTGAACCTGACTAACACGCGCGAAATCGCGGAGGAAAGCCCAACATGGTCGCCCGATGGACGCTACCTGGCCTACATGGTCAAGCCGAAAACGTCGTCTGTGTTTGAGATTGATGTTTACGACACGGTCATGCGCGAAGTGAAGCACCTGACCACCGGCACTGCGAAAGACCGCATGAACGTTGCGCCGATCTGGTCGGCCGACGGTAAGTTCATGGTCTATACGCAGGAGCAAGCCAAGGGGACCGACTCAAATGTGTTTCTGGCCGATGTCACGAACTATGTTGAGAGCGCGCAAAGCACGCTGCTCACGCCGCATGATGGCGAGCGCACGTATTCGGCGAGTGACATTTCGCCTGATGGCAAGAGCGTCTTGATCACGTCGAACGCCGGCGACGGCTACGACAACGTTGGCTTGCTCGACATCGCGAGCAAGAAGATTCGCTGGCTCACGCAGGACAAATGGGAGATTTCTGGCGAGAACTTTTCTCCCGACGGCAAGTTCCTGACCTACACCGCGAACGTAGATGGCAACACCGACATTTACCTGTATGACGTCGCAACCGGAAAGGCGCGTGCCCTACCATTGCCCAAAGGAGTGAACCAGGTTGCGGGCAGGCCTTCGGCCTTCACTCGCGACGGTTCGCGGCTGCTCTTTTACCACACGGGCCCGACCGCTCCCGGTGATTTATGGGTCTACGCTCTCGCGGATCAGGAGACAAAGATCAAAGGCACGCGGGCGGGGGCGCCCGCGCGACACGAACCACCATCACACGAGGCCTCGCATCAGCTCACGCACTCGTTCATAGGCGGCGTGCGATCCGAAGACATGGTCGAACCTCACCTTGTTCACTATCCCAGCCAAGACGGCAAGTGGACGATCTCCGCGTTTGTCTATATGCCTTACAACCTGCCGCACAACACCGAACACCCGGCGATCGTTTACGTTCACGGCGGTCCCACTTCGCAGACGATGAATACGTTCAATCGCTTTGTGCAATATATGGCCAACCAGGGCTACATCGTAATCGCCCCCAACTATCGCGGATCGCGGGGATACGGAAAAGAATTCCAGCAGGCGAATCTATTCGATATGGGCGGCGGCGATTTGCAGGATGTGCTGGCAGCCGCAGACTGGATCAAGCAGACGGGCTACGTCGACCCGAAAAAACTCATTCTGATGGGCGCGAGCTACGGTGGCTACATGACGATGATGGGCGTCACCAAAGCTCCGGAGTTGTGGGCAGCAGGGGTTCCGATTGTGCCGTTTGTGAACTGGTTTACCGAGATTCAGAATGAAGATCCGGTACTGCAGCAGTCGGACCTTGCGACCATGGGCGATCCCGAGAAGAACAGGGCTCTCTATGAAGATCGCTCGCCCATCAACTTCGTAGACAAGATCACGGCGCCGCTCTACCTGCTGGCGGGCGGCAACGATCCGCGTTGCCCCAAGGAAGAAGCACAGCAGGTGGTGGACGCGGTCAAAAAGCGCGGGGGCGTGGTCGAATACAAGGTCTATGAGAATGAAGGCCACGGCTTTTCGAAAGTCGAAAACCAGATTGACGCTTACAAGCGCGTGGTTGATTTTCTGAAAGCGCACGTCCCGCCGGCGGATTGCAGCTGCTCGCTGAATGAGTAAGTCAGGCTACGCGACTGGAGCTGCTCTTGAACGTCGGCCGGTTTGGATTTGAGGCTGAGAAACCGCAAGGATGTGAGTAATGCCGTGGTGTCCTTCTACCTGTTTAAGGGGAAGTCCCGACCGACAGAGACATCGATCCTGAAGATGCTTGGGGCGAAGGCCTGGCCAGCCGACCGCTCACTTCTTGCGCGTCCAGACGCCCCACGTGATCGGCCCGACTTCCTCATCGGTCATGGGGCGGCCCGCCATCTTGAGGGCGAGCTTCATCTGGCCGTGATGGTAACCCTCGTGCCAGAGCATATGCTGGAGCAGGAGGATAGGGTGGTCGTAGTGAAGGTTCATGGCCCGGCCTGACTCCACCCTGCTCCTTACGGCGTCCCGTACCGCCTTTGCGCTATCGCTGAGCATCTCAAGCATGCGACCAGGGTCACGCTCGACCCCCCACTCTTCCTTGGGCAGGCTCCTGGCGAACTCGGGTGCATCCTCGAGGACAAACACAAGTCGTACATAATGGATGTGTGTGAAAAGCTCTGCGATGGGTGGGCTGCCCTCCATCACCCTGGCCTCCAGCCCGCCCTCCGGAAGGGCGCGGAGCAGGTTGAGCAGGATGGCGTTGTTCCGGTCCCAGGAGTCCAGCAGAGCCTCAAGCAGGCATTGGTCTGGCGCGTTCAGCATATTCACACCAAAATCAAGGGCTACGCAAAGCCCGGCTTACTTATGGATGCACCCGTCCCGCCCGGCGCTTCTTGGCTGCTTCCAGGCGCAGCATCAGCATGTAGAGAACGATTCCAACGTTGACAGCGATAATCGCTAATCGAAACCAGGTAGGGTGCCGCATCAGATCAGCCGCCTCGAAGGGGATGTAGACGCCACCCGAGGCGATCGCCATCCACTCTGCCCAGGGACGGATATTCCACAAGCCGTAGGCCTCGACGAATCGACCCGTCACATAGAGGGCCGCCACGGTGGCGATTTTCCATAGGCGCACGTCGCTGACGCGGTGCATCAGGTCGATGAAGACGCCAAAGAGATGATGATGATGATGAGGACTAATGTGAAGAAATTCCAGGAAGCTCTCGGTCACTCCCCAGATATCTTTGTGCCGCATGGAGAACAGACCTAGGCCCACGAGAACGATGATGATCCCTTTCGCGAACTCAACGGTCGCGACCGTGCGCACGCCTTTGATGTGTCCGGGATCGTGGATTCGGTAATGATGGATGTCGAACATGGGCCCTGGCGAAAGCGTCAAACTTGATGGCGAACGGTGGCCCGCAATTCCGCGACGATCTCGGCTGCAGCTCTGCGGGCAGCGTCATTCTGAGTGACGTCGAACGAGATCGCCCCGACGCGGGCGTGGCCGCCGCCGCCGTAGCGTTCGCAAATCTTGGCGAGATTGACGGTGGGCGCGGATTTCGACCAGGGGTTCGACCCGACCGAAACTTTCACTCGGAAGGAGCTCTTACTGAGGCCGACGCTGTAGACCGAATCGGGATGCAGATAGTAGGGGATGAACTTATTGTAGCCTTCGAGCTCCAGGTCGGTGATGTCGAAAAAAATCGTGCTGTCTTTTTCTTCCGTGCGCTGCCGCAAAATGTCGATGGAACGCAGGTGGCGTTCGATCAGCGGCGGCAACACGGCGGCGACAAAGGGCTCCTCGAGAATCCGGGAGAGAGGATGGTAGGCGAGCAGAGGAATCAGTTTCTTGACGAAGTCGCGGTCACTGGAGGATTCGATGGCCATGGTCAGCTTCATGGCCGGAGCTTTCATTTCCACCGCTGACTTCGCGTCCTCGTACATGGCGCCGTCCACAATGTCGGTCCAGTGCACCAGTTCGTCGACTGGGGTCGGGTCAAAGCCGAAGCGTTCTTCCGCGATCATGGCAATAAAACTCGTGCAGGATTTGAAGGCTGGATCATAGAACTTGCGATTGCTTTGATCCTGCTCGAAGTGGGCGGCATCGGCGGCCGAAAGAAAAGCGCTTTCGTGGTGATCGAACCACCAGGTGATCTTGGGTGAACTGGAATACTTGAAATCAACGATGGCATTCTCGTCGCCGTCAAACTGCTTCTCGTCGAAGAGAGCGCCCGCACGATGCAGCAAGCCGGAGTATACGAAGTCCACATCGCTGCGGATTCGTTCCCGGTAGAAACGGGAGAACAGGGCAGCCGAGCAAGCCCCGTCGAAACATTTGTCGTGATAAAAGACCCGCACTCGCAAATTGGGTTCCTTGCCGGTTTCTCCGGGCGTGGAGTGAAAAACAAATAGAGTTGCTGGTTTGGAGAATTATGTCAAGGGCAAGATCGTAAACCACCGAGAACACGAAGGCACACGAAGGAATATCCCTGGGGTGCACACTCGTTATCACTTCTTCCGGCGCCTGATCTTGAAGTCGAAACTGACCACTCCGTTCTGGTCGCGCAAGGCCACGATCGAAATGTTCCGCGTGATGTTGTACTCCAGCTGGATGATCTGCTGGTTAGAAACGGAGACGTTGGTGCTGTAGGTGAGCGTGACATTGCGCGCTACTTGTTGTTCGACGGTTACCTGCGGGCCTCGAACCACGTTGGTTTCGCTGGCCAGGCCCTGGGGATCGATCTTGACCCGGCTGGCCCCAAACAAACGCTGGAGACGGCTGTTGACGGTGCTGTTGAGAGCTTGATTGATCAGCAGGTTGGATGCCTCTCCCCCGAGCCCAAACGATCCCCCCGGAGCCGTCGAGGCGGCAGACTCTTCGCGGGTGCGGCCCAGCGCCAACAGGGCAATGACGTCGGCTTCCGGTAACTGAGGCTCGGACTGCCAGGTAGGTTTCAGGCCATTGGGAACGCTGGCGTCACCGCGGAGCTGTACGGTAATGTCGTAGTCGCGCACGCGCGTGGTCGCCGTCAGGTCGATAATGGGCTGCGTCTTGGCCGGATTGGCGAAGGTAACATCGCCGCGCTCGAGGCGATACTTGGTCCCGTTGAAAGAAATATCTCCTTCCAAAACCTCTACCCTTCCAAGAATTGCCGGACGGTCGGCGGTGCCACGCACTCTGAGGTCCGCGTTACCCGAGAGCTTGGCGATGGCGGTTTGCATTTGCAACTCGGGAGTCGTCATAACGTGAACATCGAGCTTGAGCCGGCTTTGCAGGCTATTGCTTTGCGTCACGGCGATCCCTTGCTTGCTCTTTTCGATATAGTTAGCGAAGTCAAACCCTGGAGTGACGGCCAGCTTGGTGACCAAAATATCGCCACTCAGCACAGCAGAATTTGTAGTGCCGGTTAACTGGAGATCCGCGTTTGCGGTAGAACTTACACCCGGGGGATAACGCAGGCGAACATCATGCGCCGTCGCGCCGAAATCGATTAGGAATGCGCCGCCCTGGTAGGTCGCCGATCCGGTCAAGGCTATAGTTCCACCGCCGGTGGTTCCGCTGAGGTTTTCAATCTGGATGCGGTTGCGATCGAACCGCAGGAGGCCGTTCAAGTCGCTCAGGCCGCTGGGAAAGTCGTTGTGACTGATGAAGGTGTTTTTCACGTCCAGGCGGCCTTGCAGGATGGGCTGCGAGAGTGAACCACTGGCGTCGAGACTCACGCCCAAAGTGCCGCGCGCCAGGATTTTGGGGTTCAATGACTGCAACAGCGTCATATTGACCGAGCCGTCCAGACGGAGATCGAGCTCTTGCGCGCCGTTCAAATGGGCCCGGCCGTGGGTGGTGAAATCGGTTCCACTTCCCGCCAGGTGGAAGCTTTCGAGCAGCAGGATTTGATCCGCGACTTCGAAGCGGATGGGCTCGACATTTTGCACCTGCACGTGAGCTACCTCCGTGCTGAACGCCTGAAGCTCGGCGGTAACCTTTAAATCACGCGAGGTGCGCAGGGGACCGCGGACCTGGAGCGTCCCCTCGACAGGGGATTGTCCGGTTATCCTTCCCGGCAGGTAACTGCGAAGAAGCGAATTCACATCCAGATGATGGAAGCCCAGGTTCAGATCGGCGGAAAAGTCATGTTCTAGCGCGACGTTCCCAGCAATGGTTAAGTCACCTTTATCGAAGTCCGAGTGCGCTTTGAGATCGAGCTGGCGGCCATGGGTGACCGCGTCGACGTAAAAATCTCCGGCGCGGTCCTTGTCGAGCGCGATATCCTTGAGATGAACGTGGGCTTCGAGCGAAGGCTGTTCGGCAGTGCCGCTGGCTTGCATCGTAAAATCGGCGACCCCATCCGCCGTAAACCGGCTCGTCTGCAGGCGCGGGAACCGGGCGAGGTCGAGGTTGCGTCCAGAAAGATTCAGGCGGAATTCCTGCTTCGACGTGCCGATGTTGGACGTACTGACCGCGAGGCTTCCGGAAAGAGGAGCGCCGTAGGCGCTGGCGTCGATGTTGTTGAACTGGAGCTCGCCTCCAGAGAGGCGGAGATCGCTCTTCAATAAGGGAACCAGCACCCCGTAGGCGGTGCCATCGTGGACTTCGAGGTGTCCATCGCCGTGAGGATCGGCAGGCGTGCCCGAAACGGTGACGGATAGATTCAGAGTGCCAGTCAGCGGCTGCGCAACTCCGGCCCATTGCACCAGCTCTGCTACGGCGGCGTTGCGAACGTCAAAGTGCAGAGTGAAAGGCGCGCCTTGCATGAATTCCCCTCCGGCAAGCGCGGTACTGCCTTCGAAGTGAGCCGTGGTGTGACCATGAATGAGGGAACCGTTGCGCGCAGCGAAGTGATTGCTGGAGTACTGGAGTGCGGCGGACACTGCGTCCCCATGAACCACTCGCGCTGGGACTCGTTCGGTCGCAGGCAAGGTAGCGTCAAAGTCGTAGACTTCGAGATTTCCGCTTACAGAAAGCGCAGAGAGTCTGCCGCTGGCATTGCCAGTAAAGCTGGCCCAGCCGTGAATCGCAAAGGGCAAATCCTTCGATCCATAAGCGGCTTCGAGCAGCGGCGTCCACTCCTTCAGGTCGTGGCTCGAGACTGAGAAGCGCAGGGTTGAAGCTGACAATGCTGCCAGGTTGCCGGAGGCAGTGATTTCCGAGCCAGCCGTCGCCAGGTGAAGCTGGCTCACTTCCAGTTCATCGCTCGATCCGCGATAGATGCCATCAATCTGGCCGCGCACTGGAATCTCGTTCGGGGCCGGCATCAGCGGCGCCACAATCCCAAGGTTCAGATGAGTCTCCGCGTCACGGATCGAGCCCACCCAGAGCATTTCAACATTGCCGCTCGCGCTTCCGGAAAGGTTGAGGCGATCCAGCGGAAGTTTGTCCGAGCTCAACATTTGCAGGGCCGGCAGCAGCGGGAAGCTCACTAATTGCAGGCGCACCGAGCCGCGCTGAAGACTTTCCGGCGGAACGGGCGCCGAGCCACGACGACGCACTGGAGGCGAGGGCGAACTCTGCCAGTTCGTCACATCGATATCGCCCACCAGGTCGCCACCGAACAGGTTCGCCTTGATCGAAGAAGCGCGGAAGCGATCCGGAGTGAGCGAGAACCCTGCGCTGACGCGGCCCCGCGTCAACAGCTTCTCGTTCGACCATTCGATATCTTTGGCCTGCACCGTTCCCTGGGTGGAAAAATCCCGCAGATTCCAGGAACCTTTGCCTTCGAACTGGACCGTACCCTTGCGGAGGGTACCGGCGCGAACTTGCGCTTGTCGTGCCAGGGGCGCGAGTTCGCCGAGATCCGCCAAGCCATGATAAACGCCACTCAGCTGGGGGTTATGAAAGTCCTGCAGGCGTCCCGCGAAATGAATTTCAGATTTTCCGGAAGTTACCGTCAAACTGTTGATGTCGGCGTGTCTGCGCGCCAAAGTCAGCGAAGCATCCGCGTGCCACATCAACGAGGGATACTGCTGAAAACGTGTGGATACGCTTCCGGCAACCACCCGGGCTTCGTATTGCTGCCGCAGCAAGGAGTAATTCAAGAGCAGCACCAGATCACGGGCGGCAAAATCGAGCGGTATTTTCTTGTCCTCCCACAGGAGTTCGCCTCGCTGCACTTCGATTTGCGCAACCGAAAGCGAGAAGAGTTGCTCCACCGGTCCTTGGTTGGCGTGCCCCCCGATTAAACGTCCGAAGGAACGGCTGACTTGCGGCGTGGGAACGTTGGTGGCGCCATCGGGATAAGCAATGACGTGAGCGACAGGATGTTCCAGCACCAGAGAATGCAGACCGATGGTGGTGCTGAGGAGGGAAATGATTTTCATTTCCGCCTGCAAACGGTCGACCCGCAGGAATGGGACTTCGTCCGGGGCTTCGCGACCATGGATGGTCAGGTTGCGAGCGTCCACGCGCAGGCGGAATGGAGTGATGTGCAGTTCCCCGAGTTCAACGCGGCCGCCCGTGGTTTTCTCCAGCGAAGCGACCACTCGGCGGCGCATCATCCGCTGAAAAGAATCCGTAGTTACGTACCAGGCGAGCAGGCTGAATCCGATCACGCTAAAAACGCAAAATCCCCAAAAAAGATGCCACAGGATGCGCCGACGGACGGGAGGAATGGGCTCGGATGAGGGTTCGATCGAAGGTCCGGTCGGTGGTTCGGTCGGGGGTTCGGTCAACGGTTCCGCTCTCCTGCGGTGGATTCGGGAGTCAGGATATGGCTCCCCGAACGCAGATTCGCCAGCCATCCCGAGAGCAGTTCGTTCATTTTTCGCTCGGCCAGCAAATCCTTAATTCGGCCAAAGACCTCGGTTAACGGGGTGGCGCGACTGCCCGCCCGCTTAATCTCTGGCAGCAACTGATCGTTGTAGTAAGTCTCGACCGCATGCTGGTCAATCTGGATCGAGGGCCGCAGGCGGTCTTCCACCAGCTTCATCAACTGGATCTGGTCGCCCAGTCGCTTCTCCAGCGCACTTTGGGTGAGCCCATAACGTTGCAACTGCGCGTGCCATCCCTCGTCGGTGGCACAATCGGGATGAAACTTGCGGACGTCGCTGCGCACCTCGGCAACGCGGGCGGCGACCTCGTCGGCAGGGGCTGGCTGAGACGGCCGAACCTGTTCGCGCAGCAGTTCCTGATCGATCAGACGATCCAGGGCGGCGTTGCGCTCGGCCGCGGTGAACGCGTCCGGATCGCGGCCATTCGCCAGGGCCTCGAAGGCCACTTCCTGCTCCCAATCGCTCTGCAAAATGACGTGGTCGTTGACCTTGGCGACAACGCGATCAACGATCTGACCGGCCATGGCGGAGAGCGCCAGGGCCATGCTTAGCGCCATCGCCACCGCGCCATGATTTCCGAGTTTGATCATTCCGAATTGGATCCTTCGGAGCATCATCAGAAAGATTGCCCGACACTGAATGAAAAGTTAAAATGCCCTGCGCGTTTGTATCCAAACTGTCCAACCTGATTCCCATTCGTCGGATTGGTCACGATATTGGTGTAGCTGGGAAAGTACGGTGGATTCAAATTGTATCCGAAGTCAAAGCGCAACGGTCCGATCGGCGTCTGATAGCGCACCCCCGCGCCAACCGCGTGGGAAGCATAATTGTACTGACACCGCGAGTACTGCGGGGGCTGCGGCGGCGGCCTGTACGGCGCAGGCTGAAAACAGAGTTGTTGGTTGGGCTGATGAATGCGCCCCAGGCTGGGGAGCATTTCCTGCGGCCGCGCAAACACGTTGCCCATGTCTTCAAAGACAGTAAAGCCGATGTTTTCCAGAAGGTAAGGCACCATGACGTTGGGAAAACGCAGCTCCAGATTGTTGAGGAACACAGCGCTGCCGCCGACGGGATACCCGGTGAACGGATCGCGTGGTCCTGCCTGATTTAACCCGAATCCGCGATGGGAGTTGCCCCCGCCACTGTAGAAACGCTCGGGCAGAGGGATAAGAGCTTCGCCGGCTGACGCCGGTTGCGACGGATCCAGCACGACTGTGTCTCCAAAAGGGTTCTCAATTCCGATGCTGGTGGAACGGGCGAAGACGAATCTTTGTCCGGTGCTGCGATTGCGAAACAAGGTGTGATAGGTGGAGTTCTTGACCAGCACCCGGCTGAAGTCGGCCTCGGAACCAAAATAGCTGGCGGCAACGCCGCCTTCGACAGTGGTGTAGCTGCCGCGAGTGCTTTCCAGATCGTTATCGCGCCGGTTGCGAATGTAGAGAAAGTTAGGTATTCCGACCCTGGTGGGCGTGGAGAGAAGCGGAATGAGGTTGGCGGTGACCTCAATATTGCTGGCTTCCACGCGGCGATAACTGAAACGGTAGGCGAAGGTCGTTAGTTCCCGGTCTTCTTTCTTGTACAGCACTTGCAATACCTGGAAAGTTTGCTCCAGGCGTTTCGAGGTAAAGGTAGAAACGTCCACGGTGTTGTCGTAAAGCCCAGTGGCGCTGAAGCGGAGGTTGTCGAGGTTCAGGAGTTTGGGAATGGTGTAAGTAACGATTGCTCTCTGCTGCAATCGTCCGAGGTTGCCCTTCATGGTGATGGTCTGGTGGCGACCGTCCACGTTGATACGGCTGATGCCGAGAGAGACCATGGGGCTGACGCCAGTCTGCCCCAGAGGTTGATTGGTGCCGAATGAGGGCTGTCCGGTCTGGAACTCGAAACCGACGCCGTAATCGAAGGTGTACCGATCCGCCTCGCGCGCCGTGACCAGCACGTTCTTGCGCGATTCGGTGCCTTCCGGGTTCTGGATGGCGGTATCCACTTGCTTGAAAAGGCCGAGGTCATAGAGACGGCGCTGGCTCTCGAGCATGTCCTGCTGGCTCAGGGGCGCACCCGGTTGCACGCGCATTTCCCGGCGGGCGACTCCGGGGCGGGTGTAGTGCAAGCCATCCAGAAAAACTTGATTGACAAAAAACTGCTCGCCTTCGTGAATCGTGAAAGTCACACCAACCCGCGGCAAGTTATCCGTCGACGGAACCGGATCGTAGGCGACATCGACGGTGGCATTGGGAAAGCCATTATCGAAGTACCTTCCCAGAATGGTGTCGCGGTCATCGGCCAAGCTTGATTCATCAAATCCCTGCCCTTCGGCAGTTTGAATTTCTGGGAGCTGTTCCTGCGGAAGTGTGTAACTCCCTTCGATGCGGACCCAGGCAACGCGCGTCTGGGGGCCTTCCAGGATGGTGATCTGAATGGCTAGCAGAGACGGATCGTTCTGGTAGTTGGTCATGAGTTTGCTGGTGACTTCGGCCTGCCGGTAGCCACTCGCCCGGTAGAGATCCTGGATACCGCGCACATCTTCTTCGAGCAACAATTCGCTGTACCGCCCGTGAGCGAACAAGCGCCCGGCGGATTGGTCCTGCATGCGTGAGCGAATCAATTCGTCGGAAAAGAAACGATTGCCGGAAATGCGAATAGAAGCGAGTTTGTGGCGGTCGCCGGGATTGACGGTGTACACCACCTGCAAATTCTTGCCGTCCTCGGCGCGGTGCTGGGACACGCTAACCGCGGCCTCGAAATAACCCAGGGTCTGAAGATGGTTCTGGATGTTGCGCCGGCCCTCGTTGAGCAGATCGTCGTCGAGCGCGCCTTCTTCATAGATTGGCACCAGCCTGCGGAGCACGCGCTGGCTGAGTTTGAAACCGTCGGCGGAAATCTGCACCACTGGACCGCGATCCACCTTGAAAACATAGTCCACCGCGTTGCGCTCGGAATGATAAGTGCGGCTGGCCAACCCGACCTGGGCGAGCAAACGTTTCTGCTTCTGATAGCGCGCGCGAATTCGTTGCAGAGCGCGCGTTATGCGATTCGATACTACGCCGTCGCCGGAATGCAACTGGGCGATCTCCTTGATTTCCGCCACGGAATAGCCGGCATCTCCTTCGAGCGTGATCTCTCCGACGATAGCCCGCGGCCCGCGGACAACGTGGAAGGTCAGGTTGACCTGATGTTGCTCGGCGTCGCGCTGTTCGGAGACTGTCACTTTCGACTGGTGGAATCCATTGTCTTCCAGCACTCGTTGGATGCCTGCCAGAGCGCGGTCCAGTTTCTCCGGAGAGTAGAGTTCGCCGAGTTGCAAGCGGGTGGCGCTGGCCAGTTGGTTGGCGGATGGATTGATGGAGACGCCTTCGATCAGCACTATGCCTACAAAAAAATTCGCAACCGTCAAAAAACGGAGCCTGACGCCGGCGGTCTCGGTACGATCCACTTCGGCCTGAATGTCCGAGAACCGTCCGGTGGCATAAAGCGCCTGCATCGCGTCGTGCAGTGTATCGCGGGTGAGAGGTTCGCCGATTTTGAGGGGGGTAGCCGCCAGCAACGAGGCTGCTTCTTCCGGCGGGACACCCGGCAACTCGATCTGATCAATCGCCAAGCCGAGATAAGGCGTGATGGTTCCGAACTGCGCCGACGATTCTGGCGCTTGCTGGCTGGCGGGCGGCGGACCAACTGCCCAAACCGGGCTGTTCGCCAACACCAGCAGCATTACCATCGCAACCCGAGCGGCGCGGTTTGGCCGCAAAATTCCCTCCCGCAATTCCGGCCGTCCAACTACGCGACCTTTCCGGTTCGATGAATCGCAAAACGGCACACGTTGCTCGCGAGGATGAAGTTTGATGACCGGAACCTATAATACTGTCTGGAAAGCCTTTGAAAGGTAATCTCTAAGGTAAGCCTTTGGAAATGGACGACCGTTATTCGCGGCAGGTGTTGTTCAAGGCGATCGGAGCAGAGGGCCAGAAGAAGCTGGCGCAGTCCCACGTGGTCATCGTCGGATGCGGCGCCACCGGTTCCGTGCTGGCCTCGTTGCTGGCGCGTTCCGGCGTCGGGACGCTGCGGATTCTCGATCGCGACTACGTCGAGTCGAGCAACTTGCAGCGGCAATCGTTATTTGACGAGAATGACGCGCGTGAGTCGTTGCCCAAGGCGATCGCGGCGGCGCGGCAAATTGCTCGCTTCAACTCGCAGATCGTCGTCGAGCCCCATGTCGCCGACCTGATTCCGGCAAATGTTGATTCCCTGCTCGGCGGCTGCGACTTGATTCTGGATGGCACCGACAATTTCGAGACGCGCTACCTGATCAACGACTATGCGGTGAAAAATTCCGTGGCCTGGATCTACGCCGCGGCGGTCGGCAGTTATGCCGTGACCATGAACATCCTGCCCAGCGAAACCGCGTGCCTGGCTTGCATGTTTCCAGAATCCCCGCGTGGGACAGTTGAGACCTGTGAAACCGCCGGCATTTTGAATTCTGCCGTAAACCTGGTGTCGTCCATCGCGGCAACCGAGGCGTTGAAGTTCCTGGTGGGCGCCCATTCCAAGATGCGGCGAACCCTGCTTTCCTGGGACGTCTGGACGAACGAACGGGCGGAAATGGCGGCAATGTCTCCCCGGGCGGGATGCCGAGCCTGCCTGGGAGACTTTGTTCATCTGGCAGGGGAAGGCCGGCCGCACATTACGTTGTGCGGCAGAAATTCCGTGCAGATCCACGAGCGGCAGCGACCGGTGGACTTTGCCGAGTTGAGCACCCGGCTTCAGCCTCACGGCAACGTTCGCCACAACGAGTTTGTGCTGAAGTTCTGGCACGAGCCGTATGAGATGACGTTGTTTCCCGACGGCCGGGCGATCATCAAGGGAACGACCGACACGGCCATCGCGCGCAGTTTGTATGCGCGATTTGTAGGCAGTTAGGATCAATGGAGCGACGCGCGCCCTCGCCCGTCCATCGATGACTATGCCGGGCGGGGACGCCCGGCGCTCCATTGAAAGCAGCGCCAAACGATTGCAGGTTGTGCGCAGTAGTTTTCACCAGGCTCGCGACCTGATCTTGCCTGAATCTCAGCGGTTTAGCCGAGAGCGCCGGGAATCTCCGGGCATCCTGGCTGTCTTCGACCTGCCGCCAACTGGCCAGAAAACTGCAGTCGAAGCAGGCAGGTGTTAGCCCCAGTGGAGGCAGTATGCGACCCTATTTGGTTCTGATGGCGGTAGTTTTGACGGCAGCAGCAGCTTTGGCGCAACAGCCCTATCCTCACCCAGCTTACGGCCCTTGCCTTTATGGATGTGGTCCATATATTCCGCTGGTGACCACGCCGGAGATATCCCTGCAAACGGTTACGCCGAACCCGGTGGGAGCGAGCAACGCCACCACGGGATTAATCGCCGGCGCGACCAACGCGACGCTCTCCGAGATTCAGGGATCGACGAGCTCGGAGTACACCATGCCCGTGTGGTACCAAGGCGGCGCGCCGATCATGACGCCTCAAGTCCACCTCCATGCCGAGCAGCTTGGACGCGAAGGACGTGTGATGCACGAAGCCATGCGCGAAGAACGTCCGCGTGAAGCTCGTTTAAATGAAGAGCATGGCCCGCGCGCGGAAGCACACGGCGGCTGGAACTATTTCCCAGGGCGGGACCACACGGCAAGCGTGGCGCGAGCGGCTGGCGAAGCCAAAGGCTTAAGGAAGGCCGGTCATGTCTATACCAACGACGACGTCACGCGCCAGAATGACGCTAACGGCTCGGTCAAATACGACGGCAAGACGGAAAAGATGTAGAAGGGCAGCTTCCAGCTCTCAGCCGTCAGCTTTCAGTTTCCAGCTCTCGCTTGCGACCTCATCGTTGCGATCGAGAGCTGTTGTTTTCTGGAAGGAATAGCTCGTGTTGCTTCGAAAACCAGACATTCTTCAATCCAATCTGCTATCTTCGTCGGTTGATTCTCTCCATACATACTACGCAGGCGCCAATCGGCGCCGGGGATGAGTGGCTTCATGCCTGAAATTGCACCTCCTGAACCGTCCCGTCTTTATCGCTGGACTGTACTGCTATTTGTCAGCGTGGCGATGGGCGGCAACTACTACATCTACGACAGCATCAATCCGCTGGAACGCATTTTCATCGACAAGCTGGGCTTTTCTGCCACGGAGTTCGGCTGGCTAAACTCCTCCTATAGCGTAGCCGCAGTTTTGACCCTGCTGATTGGCGGCATCGTCATTGACCGGATCGGCACGAAAAAGGCGCTAACGTTCTTTGCCTGTCTTTGCCTGCTGGGAGCCATGCTAACCGCGGCACGCGGACGGCCCAGTGTAATGATCGCCGGCCGCACCGTGCTCGGTCTGGGCGCCGAATCCATGATCGTGGCGGTCACCACCGTGCTCGCAAAATGGTTTAAGGGGAAAGAGCTGAGCTTCGCCTTCGGGATCAACCTCACCATTGCCCGTCTGGCATCGGTGGCAGCTGACAACTCGCCGACTTGGGCTCACCGGGCGTTTTATCCGCATGGGCCCACGGGCGAACCAAGCTGGCAAGGACCGTTATTCATCGCTGTAGGCGCGGCCGTACTGGCGGTGTTCTGCTCGGTAATCTACTGGGTGCTTGAAAGTCGGGCGGAAGGGCGCTACGAACTTGGACAGGCGGGTTCCATCGACAAGCTGGAGTTCGGCGAGAGTTTTCGTGTCCGCGGCTTGCAGTTCGGGCAAGCATCTAACAAGATTTGGCGCGCTCTCAAAGACTTTTTTCGATTCAATCCCTCGTATTGGTTTGTGGTTGGGCTCTGCTTCACTTTTTACTCCGCGATCTTTCCCTTCCGGACGTTTGCCATCGATTTCTTTTCAAACAAGATTCTCGCTTCCCACCCTGGGATGACGTTATCAGAGGCCACTCAGCAGGCAGGCTTTTGCAACAGCTTGCTCCCCATTACGGCGATGGTCGCTACACCTCTCTTTGGGTTGATGGTAGACAAGGTCGCCAAGCGGGCGCTGTTAATGATGCTTGGATCCGTACTGCTGATGCCGGTGTACCTGATGTCTGCCTATCTTCCGGTCGCCAAAACAGTGACCTTCGCCGTTCCCTGGATGGCCGCTTGGCATTTCACGTTGTTGCACCTCACTTTTCCTCTACTTTTTCTGGTTACGATGTCGATGATGGGCATGTCATTCTCACTGATCCCAGCGGTCATGTGGCCTTCAGTTGCTTATGTTGTGGACCCGAGGAGGCTGGGCACGGCCTACGCCTTGATGACCCTGATCCAGCAGATCGGCTTCTTTCTCCTGAACTTGCTGATAGGGACGGCCAACGACTACGCCCATGCCGGGCTGGATAACCCAGGAGGATATCGGCTGGGCATGTGGATCTTCTCCATCCTGGGCTTCGTTGGGCTTACTTTCGCCATTCTGCTGCGGGTTCGCGAAACTGGGCCGCACGGGCATGGGCTGGAGACGATTACGGCCAAGGGATAGGTTCTAGATATCATATAGAGACGCGGCTTGCCGTGTCTCCCGACACAAAGCTGGATCATGCAGACAAGACGGGGCAAGCCCCGTCTCTACGGTTACGAAAGTGACCTCTCGACGAGTTTGGCTTGAACTTTGGGCGTATAGACCATCCGGCAAGCTACAGTTTTTGGTATTCTGACGACCTAGGAACGGTCGAGAGCGCTGCTGCGACTCCCTCGGCAAATTTGTACAACGAAAAGAGTTCGACGCCGCATCTGAACCAGTAGCGGCCGGAAAAGGCGACTTGACCGACCCGAAGCAAAGCATCTCCGAACGAGAGGCAATTGAGCAGGCAAAGCAAGGCCACGAAGCCGCCTTCGAAGTCTTGTATCACCTGCACAAACGCCGCGTGTATTCGCTATGTTTGCGGATGGTCTCCAATCCCGCGCAGGCCGAAGATCTGGCCCAGGAAGCATTTCTCCAGCTATTTCGCAAGATTGGCACCTTTCGCGGCGAGTCCGCCTTCTCCACTTGGCTGCATCGCATGACGGTCAACGTCGTCTTGATGCAACTGCGCAAGAAGGGCCTGCCGGTGGTGTCGTTGGAAGAAACTCTGGAGGGGGAAGACGAAGCTCCCAGGAAAGAATTTGGTACCAAAGATTTGAAGCTGACGGGTTCCATCGACCGGCTGCAATTGCAGCGGGCGATTGACCGGCTGCCGCCGGGTTATCGGACGGTTTTTGTGTTGCACGATGTGGAAGGATTCGAGCATAACGAAATTGCCCAAATGGTGGGCTGCTCCGTGGGTAACAGCAAGTCGCAGCTTCACAAGGCGCGGTTGAAGCTGCGGGAGTATTTGAAGTTCATGAGAGCCGAAAAGGCCAAGACTGGATAAGGGTAGTTGCGGTATTGGGGAGAGGTTGCTATGACGTGTGCAGATGTAGAGCGAGTTCTACCGGAGCTCCTCGACGGCACTCCGGATCGTGCGCTTCCCGCTGAGGTTGAAGCGCATGTGAAGTCCTGTCCCGCTTGCTCGGATCTTGTGTCGGACCTGAATCTGATTTCGAGCGAAGCCCGGCAACTGGCGGCAAGCGAAGAACCGGCGCCCAGGGTATGGGTGCGAATTGCCGCTCAATTGCGCGCGGAAGGCCTGATTCGTGATGAGGGGCCCGCAACCGCCCGGCCCGTCCTTGTCCCAGTCCCAACATATTCTGGCCGGCGATGGAGCGCATGGTGGCTGGCGCCAGTGGCGGCGGCGGTGCTGGCAGCCGGCTCTTACGTCATAAGCCACAAGCCAGTTCCACAAGTGGCGACGCAGCAAGCTCCGGCAACTCCAGTAACGGCCCCGACAGCAGTGATGGCTGCGGTCCCCCCCGCTGCAGTGCGGGCCCCGGCTCCGCAGCAACTGGCGCAGAAATCGGCTAAGCCAGCTGGCGCGAGGAGGTCTGAGGTAGAACCGGCGCCGAGCGAGGAAGATCAGCAGTTTTTGAGCGCAGTTTCCACGCTGGCCCCTTCGATGAGGACCACGTATGAACTTCAGTTGCAGGCGGTGAACGCTGACATCCGGGAAACGCAGGCTTATGTGGATCGGAATCCGGGGGACATGGACGCTCGGCAACACTTGATGGATGCGTATCAACAAAAGGCACTTCTTTACCAGATAGCATTAGATCGTATTCAATAGGGGAAGGGGCGACCGGCATTCCCGGCCGCAGGGGCGGCATTTTTATGGCAAGTCTTCATGGCGCGAGTCTTCGGTTAGCGAGTCTGCGGGCGACAAATCTTGGGCAAACAAATCTTAGGCAAACCGCGGTGGTAACTTTGGTTCTGGCAACCTGTCTGGCATCAGGGGCTTTTGCCGAGACCAAGAAGGAATACAGCTTTGCGGTCGGTCCCAACGCCAATATTTCCGTGGATACGCAATATGGGGCGATTTCGGTAAGGCCCGGCAGCTCCACCCAAGTAATGGTGACGGCAACACTCAAGTCAGACAAGGTGGAAGTCGACTTGCAACAAAATGGCAACCGGATTGAAATCGCGTCGCACCTTTTGTCGGGAGCTGATGAGCAAAGCGGCCAGGTTGACTACGAAGTGCTGATTCCGCCTGACGCCACTGTCACCGTCCATTCTTCAACCGGTCCGCTGTCGGCGGAACACCTGCAAGGGGACTTAACCCTGGAAGGTCCCGATGCCATGGTGAATGTTAGCAACGTCGAGAACGGACACGTGCACGTCCAGACGATGCGCGGGCCGATCACGCTGACCGATGTTCGCAACGGTCACGTCGAGATCGCTTCCATCAGCGGTGACGTCCATTTGAAGTCGGTCAGTGGCCCGCTCGTGCAGGTAAATTCGGGCAGCGGAAAGATTTTTTATGATGGCGATTTTGGCTCCGGCGGCGACTATAAGTTCACCACCCACACCGGGGACATTGAAGCCGTAGCGCCAGCAGATGTCTCGGCTGATTTCAGCGCGCACTCGGTGCTGGGCCGAGTGCACAACGATTTCCCTCTGCAACCGAAGCCGCACTCCCGGTTTTCCTTTGATGCAGGACGTTCCTTCTTTGGCACGGTCGGCAAGGCCGCATCGGAGGTCGTGCTGCGCTCTTTCAGTGGTAGAATCCGCCTCAAGCAACGCTGAACAGAATCAGGTCTCAGATGTCGGGTCTCAGGTCTTAGGAAGGTCTCGACTTTCCTGAGACCTTGATGGAGCGCCATGAGAGTGCGCGCGGTGTTTCTGGTGGGGTTCATGGCTGCCGGCAAGACCATGGTGGGACAGGAACTTGCCCGGCGGCTGGGCTGGGACTTTGTGGATCTGGATGCCCGAATCGAGTCCCGCGAGCGGCAAGCCATTCCCGAGATTTTTCGAGATCGAGGGGAATCCGGTTTTCGGCTCGCCGAAACCAGCGCGCTTCGCGATCTGACAGAATCGCTTGACCGCAACACCGTAGTCGCGCTCGGTGGCGGAACGTTTGTGCAACCTAAGAACCGGGAATTGCTGCAAGATTGGCCTTCTGTGTTCCTGGATGTTCCACCGGACGAACTTTGGCGGCGCGGTCTGGAAGATGCTACAAAGCGGCCCCTGCGGAAAGATGATCCGAAGGAGTTTGCCGGTCAATATGGGTACCGGCTGCCGTACTATCAGCAGGCAACCGTGACTGTCGTAACCTCAGGGAAAGATCTGGCCACCATTTGTGCCGAGATCGAGCGTACGTTTCAGTTTTGGGAGGGGACTGAGGCGGCGGGTTCATCTCAGATCCCCCCCGATCATTCCTAAACAGGAGAATCACAGTGAGGTTGTCTTTTCGGCTGCTTGTTTTCATGATGGCGCTGCTGGGGTGCGTTGTGGCATTGGCCGTTCCCATGCCCAGAGGAAAGGAGAAGGAACACGAAGGGAAGGCAGTCGACTCCGGCTCCTTCGGCGTATTCCAGAATGGCCATCGGGTAGGAACCGAGACGTTCTCGATCTATGAGACCGGCGGCGGCAGCGTGATCCATTCCGAGTTCAAGACCGAGAACACTCCGCCGGACGTGCAAACTTCCGAGATGGAGCTTAACTCCAAGGGTGAAATCCGCCGATATGAATGGAAGGAGTTGAGCCCTGGGTCAGCGCACTACACAGTGCTTCCGAATGGTGAGTTCTTGAATCAGAAGTGGAGCGCTGGAGCGGGAGATAAAGAACACGAAAAGCCTTACCTGCTGCCGGCATCCACCAGCATCCTGGACGACTATTTCTTCGTCCATCGCGAAGTGCTGGCCTGGAAGTTTCTGGGCATGGTCTGCAAACAGGACAAAGGGCAATTACAGTGCCCATTGAAGGAGCGCACCCTGTTCGGAACCATGGATCCGCACCAACAGTCTTCGGCGTCGCTCAGCGCGGAGTTCCTCGGCCGGGAAAAGGTGAGCCTGAAGAGCGGGCCGCAGGACCTGATCAAATTGGAACTGAAGAACGACGCGGGGACGTGGCAACTCTGGCTCGACGATCAATTTAAGGTGATGCGGATGTCCATTGTGGGAGAGAATACCATCGTGGACCGCGAATAAACTGCAGGTCTTAGGTCTTAGGTGTCAGGTCTTAGGGTCTCACTGAGCGCCGCAGAAGGTTTCTAGATCCTAAGACCTGAAACCTAGGACCTGCGTTACTGGGATAACTCTTGACGATTCTTGATTCACGCACGTCGCGGGTGCTATTCACGGCTCTCCTGTTCGCCGTTGGGCTGGGCTTTCTCTATGCGGCTCGACGCACGTTGATTCTCTTTCTCTTTGCCATTTTTTTTGCTTATCTCATTAATCCCGCCGTAGAGCGGTTGGAGAAACTGGTCCGCAGCCGCGTCTGGGCGATCACGATTATTTACGTGCTGCTGCTGGTTGGTCTGGGGGTGTTTGGTTCCCTGGTCGGCCCGCGGATTGCCCGGCAAGGCGCGCGCCTGGGAGCATCGCTGCCCGGACTCATGGATAAGGCCAGCACCGGCCAGCTCTCGGGCCAGATCGGCCAGCTTACGGCACAGATTGGGAGCGAGCACGGCTGGAGCGCGGATACCCAGAAGCGTATTCGGGATTTCTTGATGAGTCACCGCGAAGACTTGTCTCGCCTGGCGCAGCGCATCGGCGTTCGCGCCGCCGAAGCGGCGCAGGAAGTGTGGGTGCTGTTTCTGGTGCCCATCCTGGCCATTTTCTTTCTACGCGATGGGGGCAGCTTCCATGAAGTGCTGGTTTCGCTGGTGCAGTCGCGCTCGCAGCGCGAGTTTCTGCAGGATGTGTTTCAGGATCTGAACCAGATGCTCGCCCAATTCATTCGTGGCCAGTTGACGCTGGCAGCGCT
>Ga0326728_10004724_pt1 | contig 39734 bp, 43 predicted proteins | sample MB3enrmetagenome_FD_207602 | JGI IMG/M metagenome (GOLD analysis project Ga0326728, IMG submission 207602) | Lab enriched peat soil microbial communities from McLean, Ithaca, NY, United States - MB31MN | ecosystem: Environmental > Terrestrial > Soil > Wetlands > Peat | place: USA: New York... | reverse complement strand
TCTCGCACGAACAACAGTACTTAGGATGGATCGGTAGTACAGACGTGAGCGATCGCAACTCGGCCTTTAAATGAAAACCAGGAGCTGGAAGCTGCCTTTTAAATCCAAATCCGCCAAGCCCCGTCCCTTCCTGAACGAAGCCGGCCTCTACGACTACGCTGTCAAGACGCTGGGGCGGGCGATGCGTTCGGAGGCCGAGCTGCAGCGGCTGATGCAGAGGCGCGTCGAGCCGGGCGAACGCGGCGAGGCGGCCATCACAGCCGCTCTGGCCCGTCTGCGCGAGCACGGCTACCTGAACGACGCCGCCTTTGCCGAGACCTATGCCCGCCTGCGCCAGGAGAACGAGAAGCTGGGCAAACGCCGCGTCCGCCGGGACTTGCAGCAGAAGGGCGTCGGCAGCGAGCTGATCGCCGAGACCCTCGAAGCCCGCTACGGCCAGACCAGCGAAGAGGCGCTGGCCCGCGAGCACCTGCAACGCAAGCGCCTGCTCAAGCCGGAGAGCGAAAAGGAGACCGCGCGCATCATGCGCCGCCTGGTCGCCGCTGGTTTTTCTCCCAGCGTGATCTACAAGATTCTCCGCCAGTGGGATGTGCCCGACGAAGCTCTGGCCGCGCTGGAAAACCTCGACGACGAGCCGCACGAAGAGTAGATTGGCCCCATATCCCGTTTCCGAGAGCTGTGATATAACCACCTTCAACCTTCCCCGTTCGCGGCGTGCGGAAGCACTCATCACCGCAGCGTCTTTCGGCCTTCACCCGGAAGAATCCAAAGTACTGTATGCTGGTAATGCGCGCCCGTAGCTCAGCTGGATAGAGCGAACGCCTCCGGAGCGTTAGGTCGGGAGTTCGAATCTCTCCGGGCGCACCATACTTTTGAATACATTATGAGTTGTCGAGTTGATATTGGATCACCATTCAGGCTCAATTGAAGTTGGAATTCAAGGCGGCGGCTTTTGCCTCCGCCTTGCGTTCCTGTCTGACTAGAACCCGGCCTGGGCCGCGCTTACTTCCAGCTGGGCAACTTGCATCGCCGCCAGCTTCACCGGCTCTCCGTAATGGACTGCCACCAATTCGGCAGCCTTGCCTTCATCCATATAGGGCCGGACCTGAGCGAGCTTGATTGTCGATTGCGAGGCCATGCGCGCCACGGCGGCCTTGCTGGAGATGGACGTAACCAGCGCCAGCATCGCGCTGACTACTGTCGCCACCGCGTTAATCGCGTTCAGCACATGCTGCTGGCTGGCGGGGTTGGTGATCCTGGCCGCCTGTAGCAATGATGCGTTCACCTGCTGCTGGAAGGCAACCGCGGCTGTTTGCAGTTGCTGGAGGACAGGAGCCGTCGGATTGGCCAGGTATGCCTTGGCCTGGGCCACCAGCAGATTGGAGGCCGCGTCGAAGCCCAGCGTGGCCGCGGTAAAGATCGGCGCATCTGCCAGAGCCAGCAGCGTCGCGGTCGAATCCAATGTGGCCACGGCGGATTGTAGCGTCGGTGTCCAGTTCACTATATTCTGCGCCACGTTGGTACCCGAACAGCCGGCCGTGAAAGGCAGCTGTAGCAGCAGGGCAATCAGCGCCCAGCAGCCGAGCTTAGCAGTGGAGCTGGTGGAGTTGGCAGAGTTGACCTTGGATGGGGCCGGATCGCGGGCCAGCAGACCCAGCAGCGCGGTGGCCAGGCCGCTCACCAGGGTAACCACTGTGCCGCTGCCGGCCGTGCCAAGCGTGATGCCCTGCTGCGAAAAGACGCTGGCAATGGTGATGACCCCAATCAGCAGCCCTGCTGCCGAGGTCTTGGGTGAGTTCCAGATATTCGAAATGGGATTCATGCGGAAAGCTCCTCGCAAAGAAAAAGGCGGCCTCAGCCACCTTGGTTACCTGAACTATGACGCACGGGAGAGACTTAAACCGCTTCCGTGCAAATACAAATCGAGACCAGCGGCGGGCAGTGTTGCGTGCCGGCCGCTGGTCTCGATTTGTCGCATCTCCCCGATTTCGAGCGCCACCGTGGTTGCGGCTCTAGCTCGCGGCGGAGAGCCGCTGAAGAGAAGACCAGAGACGGCCCCAGGCCCCGGAACCATCCGCTGGGGGAGGGCGTACACATTCGCCGGGCTCGGCACTTCCGTCTCTGGTCTGGCTACTTCTTAGCCTAGGCGTTCTTTACATAATTTTCGGCAAAAATGAAATAAACTTTAATCTGACATATTTATTTAGAATTCGTCTTCCTACATTGGTTGTTTTTCAGAGATTTATTTTCCCGCCTTGGCCGTTGTGGCGATGGAAATGCCCGAGTGGCCTGTGGTGATCTGTCAGGGCCGCTCACGGCGCGGAAAGCAAATCCGCGCAGCCAGCAGAACCGGCGCCAGATTCACCGCCGCCGTGAGCCAGGCGGTCCGCCAGAATCCGAAGACCGGGATGAGGTAGGCGCTCAGCAGCAGAGCGCCCGCGCAGCCGCCGAGCAAATCGATGGCGTAGAGCCAGCCGAGTCTTCGCCCTCCGCTTTGGTCTTGGAGAACCATCGCCGTCGCAAGGGGAAACTGGAAGCCCCCCAGGATGCCCGAAAGCGCGGCCAGCGCCGGGAAGGCGCACTGCGCGACCAGCCAGATTGCCGCCGTCCCGGAGAGCCTGGCGAGCAGGCTGACCACGAGCATCAACAGCGGCGCGGCGAGCGCGAGTACAAATTGTGTAATCGCGACGGCGCGGCAGGGCTTGAGGCTGACGCGGCGAATGTGGCGCAACCCAAGCCAGCTTCCAACCGCCATGCCTGCCATGAACAACGCAATCAGAATGGCGAGCTGGCGGTAGAGGAAGCCGTAAAGGGATTGGAAGGCGAGCAGCTGAATGATTTCGAGCGCCATCAGCGTAAAGCCGGTCGCGGCCATGCAGACGGCGGCCGAGCGGGTGCGGCGCTCGCGAGCGGGCGCAAACGCGAGCAGTGCCGCCACGGATAACAGAACGATGAGAGTAATGCCGAGCACAGCGGAGAAGCGCGCGCGCGCTGCCGAGCGCAGCCAGTTGGCATAGTCGGGCTTGAACTGCGCGCTCCACAGAACCGTGTTGAAGTAGTAGGCGATGGGCGAGAAGTCGCGATTGACTTGCGTCGCGGCCAGCGGCTGCAATTCATCGCGCACCTGCTCCATGCGATCTGGCATCATGCGGAAGGGAATGAAGTATTCGCGCACGTAACGCGTCTTCAAATGGCGCGCAAGCAACCGCGCAACCAGCACTCGCGGATCGTCGGTGAGAAGACCGGGGCGCGTTGCGGCAAAGAAGTGGATCGTCTCTCCGGGAATCGCGACAACGTTGGGAAAGACTTCCTGCAGTGTGCGGTTGATGCAGCGCAGGAATTCCGCGAGATCGGGGCTGGTGGCTTCCTCCGACGAGCGCAGTTGCAAGGCGAGCAGCCCGTCCGGCGCAAGATGAGCGCGCGCGGAGCGGAAGAATTCGGCGGTGTAAAAGCGGTTCAACTGCGCGGTCTGAGGATCAGGAAGGCTGACAATAATTACATCGAAGCTGTCGCGCGTCGCATTGAGATAAGCGCGGCCATCGGCATAGTGCAGATGCACGCGGGGATCAAGAGGTGCGGAGTCGGATGGAAGATAATCACGCGCCATGCGGATCAGCGCGGGGTCCAGCTCGACCAGGTCGATGCGCTCGACGGTGGGATGCTTGAGCGCCTGCGGGACGCTGCCGCCGGCGCCGCCGCCGATGAGCAGAACTCTCTTCGGCGCGGGATGCTCGAGCAGCGCGTAGTGAACCGACTCTTCGGCAGCGCTCTCATCCGGCGTGCTGGCCAGAATCAGGCCGTTTTCATAGAGGCTGCGGTTGTTGCCGGTTACGATGACCATCAGGTTGCCGTAGATCGAATCCTTCGAGGCGAGCACGTGAAAGCCGCGCCACTCCTGTGCCTGCGCCAGCCTTTCCATGCGCGGCGCAACTTCGATGAGAAGAAGAAATGCGAGCAGCGTGGCAGCCGCGACCGCGGCCGCAATTTGCTTGCGGTTCAAGCGCAACCAGAGAACGCTTGCCATCAGCAGATTCAAGATGAGCACAATGCCGGCAATCTGGAAGGGCGAGAGAAAGCGCAGCAAGACCAGGCTGGCAATGATGCCCCCCACGGCGGAGCCGGCCGCCTCCAGCAGGTAAGCCGCGCTCGTAGCTCGGCGCGCGTCGACGGCGGATTCAATGCTCATCATGCGCGCTGCAGCTACAAACAACGCGCCCGCAATCATGCAGAAGAGGCTCAGGCAGATGAGCGATGCAAGCAGCACCGGGAGCGGGCCGACAAGCTCTCCGGGGACGGTTTGAAAGAGGCTCTTGCTCCAGCGCAATGCCCAGACGGTGAGCGGCAGGCTGATGCCGAGCAGGCATTCGAGCACGGCCACCGCGCGACGCGCGTTGCCTTCACGCTGCGCCAGAGTGCCGCACACAAAGCTGCCGATCGCGGTCCAGAAGAGCCATGTTGCCAGCAGAATGCCCAGCGAGATTTCGTTGCCGTTGAAGACGGCCATCAGCTCGCGCATGAGGACGATCTGACCGAGGACGGCGCTGCATCCGATCAGCATCAGAGCCGCCTTAACGGCTGGTGAAGAGCCTTCCGGCTTACGTTCCGCGACGAAGTTGTTCTGTGTTCTCATCCGAGCGCAATTATTCATCCACCTGATGCCGAATGCAAATCGACAACGCTTACATTGCTTACAATTAACAGAGCCGGCTTGGTTCGAGGTTTCCCATACTGACCTCATAAACAACAACGCGGCGAGGATGGACACCCGGTTTCATTCCCCCGGTCAGAGGCCGTACCATTGAAGTGCAGCCCAGGAAATATGAACGAGGTGACACGCGTCACTGCCCAGCGTCTTTGCGAAGACGAAAATGATTTGGGTTTTGGGGATGATTTTTCGTAGAGGGCTGCGAGGCGCAGTTGACCGCGCAAGAGCATAGTGGAGCAGAGATGAACTGGCGCGAGGAGTATCGGAGCAGGTGCATGGATGGCGCCCAGGCGCTCAAGTTGGTTCGCTCCGGCGACCGCGTATGGGTCCAGTCCGGGTGCGGCACGCCTTCCGTGCTGCTGGACGCGCTGGTCGAGCGCGCTCCCGAGTTGCGCAATGTCGAAATCGTTCACTTGAAAACGCTGGGCGAGGCGGCGTATACCAGGCCGGAGTACGAAGGAATCTTTCGTCATCGCGCATTGTTTTTGGGAGACAATGTGCGCGAGGCGGCGGCCGCCGGACGTGCCGATTACACCCCCATCTTCCTCAGCGAGATTGAAGGCTTGTTTGCGAGCAGCGCTCTGCCGCTGGATGTTACGCTGATGCAGGTTTCGCCCCCGGATGAGCATGGATTCGTGACCCTGGGGTCGACGGTGGATTGCACGTTGAATGCGGCCCGCGCCTCAAAGACGGTGATTGCCGAAGTGAATGAGCGGATGCCGCGCACGCATGGAGACACGTCCTTTCATGTGAGCCACCTCTCGGCGATCGTGGAGACATCGCGGCCGCTGCTGGAGTCGCATCCGGAGCCATCCACCGCGATCCAGCGCCGGGTGGGAGCGAATGTGGCTTCGCTGATCGCCGACGGAGCGACGATTCAGACCGGGATCGGCGGGATTCCGGACGCGGTGCTTTCTTGCCTGGGAGACAGGCGCGATCTGGGAATTCATACCGAGATGGTCTCGGATGGCGTGATTGACCTGATGGAAGCGGGCGTGCTGACCGGCGAACGAAAATCACTGCACCGTGGCAAGGTGGTGCTTTCGTTCGTGCTGGGATCGCAGCGGATCTTCGATTTCATTGACCACAATCCGAGCTTTGAGTTTCAGCCCATCAGCTATACGAACAACCCGTTTGTGGTGGCGAAAAACGACAATATGGTGGCTATCAACTCGGCGCTGCAGGTGGACCTGACCGGGCAGGTCTGCGCCGACTCGCTGGGAACAAAGCCCTTCAGCGGCTTTGGCGGACAAGTGGATTTTATTCGCGGGGCCGCGCGCTCCAAGGGCGGAGTACCGATCATCGCGCTGCCTTCGACGGCACGGCATGGCACGGTTTCGCGGATTGTGCCGATGCTGGAGCCGGGCGCGGGCGTGGTGACCTCGCGCGCCGATGTGCATTATGTGGTGACTGAGCACGGCATCGCGTACCTGCACGGCAAGACACTGCGCGAGCGGGCGGAGGCGTTGATCGCTATTGCCGATCCGCAGTTCAGAGGAGATTTGGAAGAGTTTGCGATGCGCTCGCATTACATGGAACGCAAAGCAGCGGCGATTCTGCAGGCCTGAGGTGTGACAGCCGCCGGAGAGGAGTGCGAATGGCGAATGTGGAAAAGCAGGACCGTGGACAGTTGCGGGTGGATGTGGAAGAGTGCAAGGGTTGCGGGCTCTGCGTGGAGGCCTGTCCGCCGAAGGTGATCGCGCTGGGCGAGCGGTTGAATCACTACGGCTATCGAACGGCGGCCTACAAAGGCACGGGCTGCACGGGCTGCGGTATCTGCTTTATGGCGTGCCCCGAGCCGGGGGCGATTACAGTATTAAGACTAGCGAATCGAGCACGCGTTGTGGAAACGGGCATGGTGGGAGCAAGCGAATGCGCAAGCAATTGATGAAGGGAAACGAAGCGATTGTAAGGAGCGCGATCCTCGCCGGATGCCGCGCATTCTACGGGTATCCGATCACGCCGGCCAGTGAGATTGCGGAGGCGGCGGCGCTTTATATGCCGCGGGCGGGAGGAGTTTTCCTGCAGGCGGAGAGCGAGGTCGCGGCGGTGAATATGCTCTACGGCGCGGCGGCTGCGGGCGTGCGCGCAATGACGGCGTCGAGCGGGCCGGGGATCAGCCTGATGCAGGAAGGCATCAGCTACATGGCGGGTGCGGAGCTGCCTTGCGTGATCGCCGACATCACCCGCGGCGGGCCGGGATTGGGCAACATTGCAGCCGAGCAGGGCGACTATCACCAGGTGGTGAAGGGTGGCGGCCACGGCAACTATCGCACCATCGTGCTGGCGCCGCATTCGGTGCAGGAGATGGCGGACCTGACCGCGTTGGCCTTCAGGCTGGCGGACCGCTATCGCAATCCGGTGATGCTTCTGGCGGATGGATTCATCGGGCAGATGATGGAGCCGGTCGAGTTTCCGCAGACGGCCATTGAGCCGCAGACGCCGGAGTATGCGGTGACCGGAACAAAGCAGACGCGCGGCAATCTTATCTCCTCCTTGCATCTGGACATCGATGAGATGGAGGCGCATCAGGGCCGCATGGAAGCGAAGTATCGCCACGCCAGGGAGCATGAAACGCGCGCCGAAGAGTGGCGCACAGCGGATGCGGAGATTGTGCTCACGGGCTATGGAATCATGGGCCGGATTCTGAAGGCTGTGGCAGCGGAGGCGCGCGCGGACGGACTCAAGGTCGGCGTGCTGCGTCCCATCACGCTCTTCCCGTTTCCGAAGTTGCATTTCCAGCGGCTGGCAAAAAGCGCGCGTGTCTTCGTGGTGGTGGAGATGAGCAACGGCCAGATGCTGGAAGATGTTCGCCTATCGCTGAACGGCGCGCGGCCCGTGGAGTTTTTCAGCCGCGTGGGCGGCAATGTGCCGTCGCACGGCGAGGTGCTTGAATTGGTGCGAAAGCTGGCGCGGCAAACCCTGCCGGCCCTGCATCTGGAAGAGGAGTGTGCGGCCAATGTCTAGCGAGATGATTGCGGAATACGAGGTTTCGCACGGCAAGGCGAAGGCCTTCTACGAGCGCTATGAGCGCAAGGATGAGTTGCAGCACCAGACGCACTTCTGCCCTGGCTGCGGGCACGGGCAGACGCACAAGATGCTGGCCAAAGCCATTGATGAGCTGGGCATTCAGGACCGCACGATCATGGTCGGCCCGGTAGGCTGCGGAGTCTTCACTTACTACTACTACGATGTGGGCAATATCTCGGCGGCGCATGGCCGCGCGACAGCGGTGGCTACCGGGGTGAAGCGCAGCAGGCCAGAGAGCATCGTGCTTGACTACCAGGGCGATGGAGACCTGGCGGCCATCGGCTCGGCGGAGATTCTGCACGCGGCCAATCGCGGCGAGCACATCACGGTGATCTTCGTGAACAACGCCATCTACAGCATGACCGGCGGACAGTCTGCGCCGACGACGCTGCTGGGGCAGAAGACCGCGACCACGCCGGAGGGGCGCAACGCGGCCACTGAAGGCTATCCGCTGCACGTTTGCGAGCTGCTGGCCACGCTGGAAGCTCCGGTCTACATCGAGCGTGTGGGACTGGGAGACAACAAGCAGATCATGCAGGCCGCGCGCGCCATCAAGAAGGCCATGGATAACCAGGTGCGCGGGCTAGGCTTCTCGCTAATCGAGGTGCTCTCGCCCTGCCCGACACTCTTCAAGATGACACCGGTCGAGGCGCAGCACTGGGTGCGCGACGTGATGGAGAAGACGTTTCCATTGGGCGTCTTTCGCGATCGCACGAAAGAGGCGCAGCCGCAAGCGCTGCCTGAAGCCGCGCCGTCACTGGAACGGATTCCGCAGATTCTTGGCGTTGCCAATGAGGATCTGCCGGAGGGCAATCCGGCCGTGCACGATGCGGCGGCCGCGGATTTGAATCTTGCCGTGCGCGTGGCAGGCTTTGGCGGACAGGGAGTCTTGCTGCTGGGCGAGGTGCTGGCCGAAGCCGGGCTGGACGCGGGCCTGGAAGTTTCCTGGCTGCCTTCATATGGGCCGGAGATGCGTTCAGGCACATCGAACTGTCATGTGCGTTTGGCCACGCGTGTCATCGATTCACCGATGGTGACCAGTCCCAATGTGCTGGTGGCGATGAATGAACCGTCGTTGCGGAAATTTGTGAAGAGCGTGCCCGGGGGCGGATGGATTATATACAACGGCGAGGAGTTCCCGGCCGATTGCGAGCAACCAGGCGTGAAGGCGCTGGCGCGTCCCTTCACGGAAATCGCCGATGCGCTGGGCAACTCGCGCGCGGGCAACATGGTGATGCTGGGCGCGCTGTTGGAGATTACCGGAGTGTTGCGGGACGTCAACATTGACGCGGCGCTCAAGAGGCTGGTGAAGAATCCGCGCTGGACGGAGTTGAACCGGCGCGCGATTGAGCGGGGCCGGGAGTTGGCGAGAGAATCGCGCATATAGTGGCTTTTCCCTCAAAAAAAGTCACTATAAGCGGATCTATTCAACACCAGGTTCATCCGGAAAACTTTCTGGATGCGCGCCATCAACTCTAATGGCACAATCGAGCAGCCTCATGTCTAGTCAATGCTTCGGTGCCCAGATGCGAAACTCGCCGCTGATATGCATGAAGTTCATCAGGTAAAGCATGCCGTCGTAATAGCGACCCTGGCCAGAGGGGATCGGCGTATTCCACAAGGCTTCAGTGAACTGCTTTGCGCGGGCCTGGTCGGTGGCCGCCAGCCCCGCGGCCGCATTGGCGCCCACCAGCCCGGCGGGATGGTCCTTGTTCTGTCCAGGCGCGCCAAGACATTTACCGTCCAGCGTGTAGACCGGCCCATAGCTGTCGATCCCCTCGGCGGCAAAGAATTTCTGGATGCGGTCGCTCAACTCCTGCTCCGCGGGCGCCTTGCGCCACCACGACCAATCCACTGACCAGTTGCTGGCCGTGCGCCACGCATCGTAAGCAAAGACGCCCGACTGCGGATAGCCGGTGACGTGCGGCGTTCCGTCGAAGTTGGCGTAGTTGGGTGCAAGACCGGTCTGGGGATTCGTGGTCTTCACGAAAAAGGCGCGGCTCACCTCGGCGGCGCGCGCCCAGAAGGCGCGGTCCTCCACCGGACCCCAGCGCGCCCAAAGCTCGTAGAAGGCGGGCAGGTGGTAGGAGGGGTCAGTGAAAGGATGCGGCATGATTGCCGGGGTGAAGAGAATCATCGCGTTCTCTTCGTTCACCTGCGGACCCACACTGCGCGGCCCGAACTTCGTGGCGCCGGTGATGATCGCGCGGTGACGCATCGCTGTCAGCAGTTGCAGCGCTTCAGCATGATAGTCGTAGATGCCGTGGCCTCCCGGCCAGCGATTGCCCGCAAACAGCAGCGCCATCGCGAAGTACTCTTCGCCGTCGGGCGCCGGAGACTCGTCATTGGGCGAGCCGTCGGTTTTACACGACCAGGAAAAATAACCGTAGGACGGATGCTTCGGGTCGCTGATGTACATATAGGTCATCGCCCAATTCCACAGCGCGTCGAACTCGGCCTTCTTGTCCAACTGCACGGCGATCATCATCCCGTACGACATCCCCTCGGTGCGCACGTCGCGGCTATACACGTCCTTCAGATACATCAGCGGCCCGTTGGCGTTGCTGCCCGTGGAAAAAGCCACGGCCTGCGTCTGCGGATCGCCATGAAAGAGCTGCTGAAAGGCGGCGTCGATCTTCGCCTTAACCTCTTGGGGCGAATGGCCGGCTTCCACAAAAAGATTGCGATACTTTCCGGTTGCATAGGCTCCGGCGCCGTCCTGGGGCGCAGTCTTGGCCAGCGCAAAAGGCGCCGCTGCGAAGACGGGAATAAATGCCATAGAAAGCAGGCAATTCCAGGCATGGATTGAGTACATTGAAGGTTTCCTTTCGCAGCATCTGGAGAAGACTGTGCTGCTCGTTCAAGAGTATCGCGCCTGGCCTTTGAGCGACTAACCCGCGGCGCTTCGCATTTGTTGCCGGCGCTCTGGTCCTATTTCGGCTCCGGCTGGGCCTGCTTTTCAGCGTCTTTCCGGGCCTTCTCGGCGGCGCGCGCCTGGGCATCGAGCCCGTGCGTGGGATCCCGGTGGAGCAGTTTGCGTGAAACGTCGGGCCAGAACTCGTCGAAGATCGAACCGATCCCACCCTCGGCGGTCACGATGAAACCGTTGGTGAAGGTCTGGCCAATCCCCGAGTTGCTGGACGGATAGTAAAGATTAGAGATCGCGCCCGCGATGATGTTGCCGCCAACATTGGAATAATTCGGCTCCCACCTGCCGGTATTGTCATGCTTGCAGATGACGTTGGTGGCCAGAGAATAAAGGAGCCGATGCGTAACGGTTCCGTGGCCCATGCGGAAGTAGCGCGGATCCTGGTGGAAGATGGAAGGCAAGATGCCGTTGCCTATGATAGTGCCGTCGAAGGCGTCCAGATAGGCCGCGCCCGACCGTTTCCCATAGCCCTGGAGTCCCCATCCGAATCCCGTGTTGTCGTCCATGGCCTCGTGATAACCAGCAACCACAAATGCGGCTGCGAATGTCACCGGGTCGGTCGAGGAGCGAAGTGCAAGCTTCATCTTCTGCCCCGCGGTCATGGAGACGGCGTCGCTGCGATAGGAGATGTTGAATTGGGGCAACACTCCTACCACACGCTGCTTCTCCTGCTCCTTGATCTGCTCTTCGGCCTTCTCGTGCTGGCTTTTATCCGCTGTGGGCGGTGGCGCGGGGGTTTGCGAACTGGATGTGCCCTGAGCGGCGGGAGTCTGCGGATCAAGAGGCTCGGCTGAAGCAACCTCGAACTGCGGCTGCGGCGCATCGGGGAGCTCTGTGGACGCGGTGACGATCAGAACGGAGCCGCTCTCCTGCGCAGACGCGCGGGAGGGCAAGGCTAACAGAGCCATTCCAGCAAGAATTGTTGCGGAAAGAAGACAAGAACCGAAGCGCATTCGCCCACCAGTCATAGATTTGCGCCCGATCAGCCACCTCCGCCTGAAAGCGCGAATCGGACTAGGGCTACCCTTTAAGGGTAAATCACCCCCGGCGAAGCTTACCGTTCAACCTCCGGTTCAAACCCCGCTCAGAGACAACATTTCATCGTGCGTACACAGTACCTATTTGTTAGACGCGCTTCTGCCTTCCGAGGACACAACAATCTACCCCGACAGATAAGAGTCAGGCTGCCCCACCCTTGCTGCGTTCTTGATATTGCGGCTAGGGTGGGATGCGCGGCGCGCTCTATTGGATCGCCTGCCGGGTCTTGATCTCGTTGAGCAGCAGCTCGATCCGGTCTTCGCTCTCCAGCGCATGAAAGCGGTCTTCGAGCGACTCGGGGACCATCACCTCGCTGGCGGCGGCGTTCTGGGCTGCCTTCAGGTGGACGCGGGTCTTCATCCGGCCCAGCGCGTGCTCCTGCCCGATGCCCACCACTTGCCGAGCCTCCGTCGCCCGGCCCACCACCTTGGCCCGCCGATGCTCGGCCACCAGCATCTCGCAGTGGGCGCGCGTTTCGCCCAGCTTCTGCTCCAGCTTGCGCAGAGCCTGGCGCAGGCTGTCGGCCTCGTGCTTCTGGTCCTCGGCCTGGGTGGTGAAGCCGGCCACCAGCTGGTCGTGGCTCAGCGCGCGTTCGAGCGCCGCGCGGGCCAGGTCGTCGTGGCCCTTTCCGACCGCCAGCTCCGCCTTGCGCCGCCACTCCGCCGCCTGCTCAGTGTGCTCGGCGCGCTTCTTCTCCAGCAGGTGCTCGTCGGCGATGGCGATGGCCACCTGCGTCTTCACCTGCATCAGCTGGTTCTCCATGTCCAGCACGATCTGTTTCAACATGCGCTCCGGATCCTCGGCCTTCTCGATCAGGTCGTTCAGATTGGCGCGCAGCAATGTGCTTACTCTCTCCAGCAGTGCCATGACGTACCTCCGTCAGTTCTCAGTTCTTAGTTGTCAGTTCTCAGTTGTGGGTACCCCACCCTCGCCACTGTCATCTTGAGCGAAGTGCAGCGAAGTCGAAGGACCTGCTTCTTGCACTTCTTGCGGCCAGGGTGGGAGACCTTGTTACTTCTCCGCCGGCTTGCTATCTTTCTCCGGCTTCGGCTTTATCGGCATCACGTTGGCCATCAGTTGCTTGATGTCCATGCCGCTCAAGGCTTCAAAGAGCGCCGGCACCTGCGCCGCGATGCGCGTCATATCGCCGGTGATCTTGTGCGCGCCGGCGGCGTCGTCATTCCCTGTCGACACGATGGTGATCTTGTCTACCTTGCTGAGCGGCTCGGCCATGGCTCTCACCACGTCGGCCATGTTCGTCAGCAGCTTGTCCACAACGGCGGCTTGGTTCCACTCCTGGTAGGCCTCGGCCTTCACGCTCATGGCCTTGGCTTCCGCCGTTCCCTTTTGTAAGATGATGCTGGCCTCGGCCTCGCCCTGCGCGCGGATCGACGCGGCGCGGCCCTCGGCTTCGATGGTCAGACGGTTCTTCTCCGCGGCGGCCATGTTCTCGATGCGCTGCCGCTCGATCTCGGCAGCCTTGAGCACGGTAGCGATGAGCTGCTTTTCATTGCGCAGGATCTCCGCCTCCTGCACCTTGATCTGGCCCTCGCGCTCCACCTGCTGCACCTTCACCTGCTCGGCGGTCACCTGCTGCAGCATCACGTTAGTTTGCAGCTCGTAGGACTTGTCGGCCGTGGCCTGCTGGCGGCGGCTCTGCTCGGCGTACTCCGCCTTCTTGATGTCCAGGTCGCGTTGCGCCTCGGCCTGCCGGGTGGCTGAGGCGGTCTCGGCGATCACCCGCTCCTGGTCGGCCTTGGCCTTGTTCACCGAGGAATCGCGCATTGCGTTGGCGCGCAGAATTGCGGTGTCGCGCTCCGCCTCGGCGGTGGCCACATCGGCGTCGCGCTTGATGCGCGCCACATCCGGCCGGCCCATATTCGAGATGTACTCGTTCTTATCGCGAACTTCCTTGATGGTGAACGAGATCACCTCCAGGCCCATTTTGCTCATATCGTCGGCGCAGGTGCCGCGCATGCGGTCGCCCACCATCTCCGGCTCCTTGACAATCTGCTCCACCGTCAACTGGCCGATGATGCCGCGCAGGTGGCCCTCCATCACCAGGCGAATGAGCCCTTCGCGCTGTTGTGGCGGTTTGGTGAGGAACTGTTCGGCCGCGGTCAGAATCGAAGCCTGGTCGCTGCGCACTTTAATCTGCGCCACCGCTTCAACCGTCACCGCGACGCCCTGTTTGGTGTAAAGGTCCTGCTGCGGAGCCACATCGAAGCTCATCAGCTCCAGGCTCAGTTCGCGGCAGTTCTCCACCATGGGGAAGATCACCGTGCCGTGGCCTTTGATGACGCGAGGACCGCGGAATCCGTAGACAATCAAGGCCTCGTTGGGACCAGCCTTGCGATACATCTTGGCGAGCAGACCCATGATGAAGATCAGTGCGAGTACGCCCAGTCCGACAATCAGAATGATTTGGTTATCCATTGCAATCCCGGCCCTTTCATCCGGGAGGTGAGTGGTTAATGGTTGACTTTCTGTGGTCAATGGTCAGTAATCATTCGTCCGTCTTCGCATTCGGTTCTTGATCACTGTTCACTGTTCACTGTTTCGAGCCGGTGTTGCGGCCGTTCCGGGGAAACAACTTGGCCAGCAATCCCAGCAGGAAGATCCCTACCAGGATGGCCATATCGATGATCAGTATGCCGTTGTTGCTCATATCCTCTCTTACTCCTTCAGTCCCTGGTCCCTGATCCCTGTTCTTCCGGCAAATCTTCCCAGCGCCGGACGTAGGCAACTCCTTTTTCGTAGCGGACGACGAAGACCTCTTCCTGCTTTTGAATCGCCACGCCGTCCTCGGAGCGCGCCGGAGCCGAGTGGCGCGCGCCCAGTTGTTCGTAAACAATCTCCCCGATTCCGCCGGCCCGGATCGGAGCTGAAACCCGGCCCACTACTCCGACGACATCGGTTTCGTCCGCGGTAAGTTCGTGCTCGTGGGGCAGCATCACCTTGGCCAGGAAGAAGAAGACGATCGCCCCTCCGGCCACGCCGCAAACTCCGGCCAGCACCAGCACGACCCCGGCGATAAAACCGCCGTAGCGGGTAAGCAAATAGCCCGCCGCGCCAAACCAGCAGAGAAAGATCATCAGCGAGAAGGTATTCCACCAGGGAATGCTGGCCGTTGTCTGCCCCGCTCTCAATCCCGCTGCACCGTGCGGCGCAACATGCGGCAGATGGCCGGCGGTGGGCAGATGCGTTGCGTGTGGCAGGTGCGGCAGGTGAATGTGCCCGCCGAAGTGCCCCATGCAGCCCAGCAGCGAAAACGCGCTGAGAAAGAGCCCTACGAGAAAGCAAACGAAATAAAAAGTCTCCCAGTGCATCGTTATGCCTCGCCTTTCCTGCCATTTGCTTTGAACCCTTGTTTCCGCGAGTGGGCCGCTGCCAGCTCCGTTTGTCCCTGATACCTGATCCCTGTTGCCTGTTCCCTGATTTTGGGCCGCAGGACTTCGGTCAGCCTCGGCATCAGCCCTGGTGTCTCCAGAATGGCTTCCAGCAGCAGCAGGCACTCCCGCGAGTGTTCGTGGCGGGCCAGAGTCAGCAGCGCCTTCATCAGTTCCGGGTCGCGGCGGAAGCGCTCTGCACCCGCTACCAGCCACAGGTCCAGCTTGTCTTCCAGGGGACGCAGTTCGCTTTGCAGCTCCGGCGAGTAGCCCTCCGGATCGTCCACCAGGTAGCCCGGATGCACCTTGAAGAAGCGAGCCAGCAGCTGCCGCGTGGTGTTGGTCAGGTGCGGCCGCGCGCCACTTTCAATCTGCGAAAGATAACTCTGGCTCAGCTTCGAGCCGGTCTCGGCCGCCAGATCGCGCACCATCTCCTGCTGGCTCATCGCCCGGTCCAGACCGCGCAGGCTGCCCTCCACCTCGCGAAGATAACGGATTTTCTCGCCCAGCTTCATAAAAATCAGTTCTCAGTTCACAGTTGTCAGTTCTCAGTGCCGTGCCCATCCTTTTCGCGCCCTTGGCAAAAAGGGTGGGAAACCACAAACCCAATCCGGCTCCGTACCCGATTCCCGCTGCGATGGGATTGCCGTTCCGCCGCACGTCCATCGCAATATGCAATAGGTATATCGCAATTAGCAATAGATGTCAAGAGGATTTTGAAATTATTTTTAGGAGGTGGTTTTTCAGTGGATTTTGCCGGGAGGTAGCAAGTAGAGTGAGGCTCATATCGGACTCAAGAGGAGGTTCTATCCATGCCCCAAGCTAATGCTGTTGTCCATTTCGAGATTCTTGGCAAAGACCAGAAGCTTCTGGAGGCGTTCTACAAAGGCGTCTTCGACTGGGAGATCACTCCCATGATCGAGGGGTATTCCCTGGTTAAACCCGGCTCCGGTATCGGCGGCGGCATCGGCGCCATGGGAGAAAGACGTGCTCACGTCATCTTTTATGTCGCGGTTGAGAATGTAAGCGAGGCGTTGGCGCTCATTGAAAGCAAGGGCGGAAAGAAGGCTTTTGGCCCTCACCCCATCCCCGATGGCGGCATCATCGCCGGCTTCCTCGATCCCGAGGGCAACCTGATCGGGTTGGCACAAGGGCCGCCGGGGATGTGATCTGAGGATGATCGTTGATGCCCAGGCGCAACAGCCTAGCGGGTAAACAGGCCCCCCACCCAAGCCACGGCGCGAGCGACGGGTCCTGGCTCAGGCTTTCTCAGCTCCTCGATCAATTGCTCAGGAGCCGCTTCATCTCCAGTTACAAAGGTTGGAGCATAGGGGACAAAACCTTCGGTCAGATCTTCCTGCCAATCCAGGATTTCAGCCACAATTGGGTCGCTGCTCTCGCCCCGGGCCGTGCTCTCGAACTCAGCGGCTGTCGCCTCTCGCGCCACTGCCAGGTCCGTCAACAATTTGGCCTCTTCCAACCTGCCCTCGGCCTCTGCCCTGCTCGCGTTTTCAAACAGTTGCTTGGCCTCGCGGTGGTGGATTTTGGCAATTTCAATGCAGTCTTCTGCTGCCGATCTGGCCGTGAATATGTAATCGGACTGTTGATTCTTCTTCGTTTCGTCTGGCATTGTCTCCTCCTGCCCGCAAATATCCGCCTGCGGACCGGTCGATCCCTCAAGTCTCTGCGCTCTACATTATTCCTCTGAACATGAAGTTGGGAAATTTCTCATCTCGCGGGTGTAAAATCTCGCTCGTGAGCACTCCACTCGAAGTCGTCCCGATCCACGAGAAGGAAGAGCGCAACTGGCTGCCCCTGGCGGTGGCCGCTGCTGTTGTCCTGTCGATTGTTGCCGTTGCAATCCTGATGAGCCTGAAAGATGTCCGCGGCAAGAGCGCGGTGACGCCGATCAACGCGGCTCTCGACCCTTACGCGGGCAGCCTCGCGCTGACAGGCCTGGCTATGAGCGAATCCGCCAACCTGGCCGGAGGAAAGGTCACCTACGTGGATGGCCACATCGCCAACACCGGCACCCGTACCGTCACCGCCGTTACCGTGCAGGTGCTCTTTCGCACTGTCTACAACGAAGTGGCGCAGAACGAAACCATGCCGCTCAAGCTGATCCGCGTGCGCGAACCTTATATTGATGTCGAACCGGTCTCCGCGGCGCCGCTCAAGCCCGGCGATGAGCGCGAGTTCCGTCTGGTCTTCGATGTGGTCTCGCCCGACTGGGACGGCGCTTACCCGGTGATTCGCATCCTCCGCGTCGAATCGAAATAGACCACACAACAGGATTTACCGGGTAGAAAATACTCTGTCCGGAAAAAATTACACACCCGGTTCGCCGCATCCAACCCTTCTCGGTCGCCGCTCCGCGCAGCAGCCGCGCGCTAAGTCAAACAATCCACAGCTTAACCAGGTTTTCATACCAGACCGCTAGTTTTGGCGCGTGACTTGCTTTCTCAAAAGCGAGCAGTCACGACCGCTCACCCCGTGCAACCTTGGCGGAGGATGAACCCTGAAGGGTGTACCCAGGATGAAAGCCATCGCCACATCTCGTAACACGTTCCCTCGCCAGCTTGCATTTGTTTTGCTGGCATCTGCACTTGCAATTCCCGCCCTTGCGCAACAGGGGCAGCCAACGACAGACTCCAAGAACATTCCGCCGGCGACGATCGAGCAGCAGTCCTCCCCCATTGCACCGCCGTCGGTCTCCGTCAACGCCCCGAAGGAGGGCTTCTGGGGCCGGGTCAATCCCTTTGCGCGCAAGAAGTGGGTTAATAACAGGGTGGAGCCCCTCAAGGGCCAGCTCAATGAGTTGGATGAAGTCAACGCCAAAAACGGGCGCGACATTCAGGACGTGGACGGCAGGGTGCAGGCGGGCATCCGCAGGGCCCAGTCCACAGCGGACGCGGCCAACAAGACGGCCAGCGACGCCAGCAGCCAGGCGCAAAGAGCTAATGCCACTGCTCTGGGCGCGAACGGACATGTAGATCAATTGAGGACAACTATCTCCGGCCTGGACCAGTACCACCAGGCAAACGAACTCGACGTAGCGTTTCGCAGCGGCCAGCCGATCCTGTCGGCCGCTGCCCGCAAGCAGTTGGATGCCTTCGCAGCAAATATAGCCGGCCATCAAGGATATGTGCTGGAGATTGAGGGCCATTCGCCTCAGGCCAGCACCGCCGGCATTCAAAGTTCAGGACGCCTAGCCGAGGCGGTCAAGCGCTACCTCGTCACAGAAGATCAGATTCCCGTCTACCGTTTGCACACCGTAGCCCTGGGCAATGCACCCGCCGGCGCGGAAGAGACTAGGCCCGCAAAGACGAGCAGCGTCTCCATCCGGTTGATGGAAAACAGTTTGGCGGCCCGGGAAGTTGCGCCCCCCCATGACGCGACTTCCTCGACCGGCGCGGAGCGGCCCTAAGAACCCGCAGCCCCGCCCCCGAGGCTCCTATCCGCACCGGCGGCCCCCAGCCGTCCGGCCGCCAATCAAGCTCTCGTTTAACGAGAGAACCAAGGCAATTTGGCCCCCGTTAATAACGGGGGCCGATTTTTTTCTGCGCATCCCCCTAAAGCACTTCCTCATGGACCTATATCATCTTTTTCGATTACTGAAGGACATTTGCGGCCTTCTCAATCAGTCCGCCTGAGTACGGTCATTTCGCCTCTGGCTTCTCGCCGTCCTTAGCCTCCGGGGGCTTGGAGAGATGCAATTTACTCATCTCCTTGGCGCCGGTCGCTTCATCCATGGGCGTGACTTTGATGCCCGTTGCCATGGCTTCGGAGGTCCATTTCATGTAATACGTCTTGCCTGCCTCGGCTTCGAAGCGAATCCGCTCGTTCTCTTTCTTTCTTGCCTCGCTCAACGCCGCGCCGGTGGACTGGATGATGCCTCCGTAGTACATGTCCGGCAATCCGGAGACGACCACCGTGCCCGGCGATACCTCCATGAATGCGTATTCGCCGTTGAGGAGTTTGGCCAGAAAGACGCCGTTGATATAGAGATGGTCGTGGGCTGCGGAGCCGGTGAATCTGGAGACGCGGTAGATACAGACAATCGCTTTACCGGGGGACGGAGCGGGCAGCACGGCGGGTGCGTCCTTCGCCGCCACAACCGGCAAAGTGCCGGAAATAGCCGCCGCGCAGACGGCAAGCAAAAGAAACGCGATGGAGCGGAAGATACGCGTGTCGCGGCAATCCGTGGCAACGCCGCGCAGAGTTGGCTGATGCATTGGAACTCTCCTTATTGTTGAAAATGAAGTTGCAACGATATTAATCAGCATTCCATCCAGTGGTCAAGCGCCCTGCCCGCTACAATCGTCTCAGTATGCAATCAAGCCTACCCACCGCCGAATCCAGCCGCTTCCTGCGCGCCTGCCTGCGTCAGACGGTCGACCGCACGCCCGTCTGGTTTCTGCGCCAGGCCGGGCGCTATATGCAGGAGTACCGAGACATCCGCAAGCACCACACCCTCGTCGAAATCTGCAAGCAGCCGGAGTTGGCCGCCGAGGTCACCATCACCGCCGCGGAAAAGCTGGGCGTCGACGCGGCCATCATCTTCGCCGACCTGCTCTTGCCGCTGGAGCCGATGGGCCTGGACTTCGAGTTTCAGGCCGGAGAGGGGCCGGTGGTCCATCACCCGGTCCGCACCGCCGAAGATGTGCGCGCCCTGCGCACCGATCGCGCCGCTGAGCTAGCCTACGTCGCTCGCGCCATCGAAAAGGTCGCCGCGCACTTCCGCGACAGGCTTGGAATTATCGGCTTCTGCGGCGCGCCTTACACACTGGCCAGTTATATGATCGAGGGCGGCGGCTCAAAGAATTACATCCACACCAAGCAGATGATGTACTCAGACCCCGCTGCGTGGCGCAACCTTTTGGACAAGATTGTGGTGGTGCTGACGGAGTATTGCCGCCTGCAGGTGGCTGCAGGGGCTGACGTGATTCAAATCTTCGACAGTTGGGTTGGCACGCTCGGTCTGGCCGATTATCGCGAGTACGTCTTCGAGGCCTCCCAGCGCCTAGTGCATTCTGTCCAGCAGATGGGCGTGCCGGTGATCTACTTCGGCGTCGAGACGGCCGGGTTACTGACGCAAATGGCCGCGACCGGCGCGGACGTGATCGGCCTGGACTGGCGGCAGCCGCTCGATGAAGGCTGGCGCGCCGTCGGCCACGGCCACGCCGTGCAAGGCAACCTCGATCCCATCACGCTCTTTGCGCCATTCGAAGTCTTGCAACAGCGCGTTCAGGAAATTCTACGCGCGGCCAACGGACGCCCCGGCCACATCTTCAACCTCGGTCACGGCATCGTGCCGGGCACGCCGGTCGAGAATGTGCAAGCCGTAGTCCGCATGGTGCGCGAGTTCCGGCTGGAGGCCGCGCATGGCTAAACAAGCCGTCCTCCTTCTCGCCCACGGCACGCCCGAGACCATCGAGCAGATTCCCGAATACCTGCGCAACGTGACCGGCGGGAGGCCGCTGCCGCATGAGGTCGTCGAGGAAATTCAGCGCCGCTATGCGCTCATCGGCCGCAGCCCGCTTATCGAAATTACGCTGGAGCAAGGCCGGTTGGTCGAGGCCGAACTGGCCGCGGCGGGGGAGCGCATTCAGGTCTACGTGGCCATGCGCAATTGGCGTCCTTACATTGCTGACATTGTCAGCAGGATGCGCGCCGACGAAGTGGAAGAAGCCGCAGTCCTCTGCCTTGCTCCGCAGAATTCTCGCACCAGCGTGGGACTTTATCGCCGCGCAGTCGAGACTTCCGGCCTGCGCATCGACTTCACCGCGAGCTGGGCCGATCATCCGCTGCTCATCGAAGCCTTTGCCGAGCGCCTCCGCCCCGCCTGGAGCAAGCTCAGCGCCGAAACCGGTGCATCGGTCCCAGTCCTCTTCACCGCGCACAGCGTCCCGGTTCGCACCATTCAAGCCTCTGAAGGCCAGCCCGCCGACCCCTATGCCGACGAGGCCCGCCGCACCGCGACGCTGGTGGCCGCGCGAGTGCCGGATATTCCGCAGTGGAGTTTCGCCTTCCAGAGCCAGGGCGCTAGCGGAGGACCATGGCTCGGCCCCAGCGTCGAGCAGACGCTGGAATCCATCTCCGCCTCGGGCACAACGACGGTCCTGCTTCAGCCTATCGGTTTTCTCTGCGATCATGTCGAGATTCTTTACGATGTGGATATTTTCTTCCGCGAATTTGCAAAAAGAATCAATCTTCGCCTGGAGCGCCCTGAGTCGCTGAACGCCTCGGCAACCCTCGCCAAGGCCATCGCCGACCTGGCCCGCCAGGGTCTGTCTCGGCTCAAGATCGTGCGCGAAGAGCAGGAATGATTCGCCTCGCTACTTGAAAGGCAACGACCTCATCGCGCCGCCATGCGCGCGCAAATTGTTCTCGCCGCGGGGCAGCTTGAGGGGCGAGCCGCTGCCCAGATCGCGCTCGTAAATTTCGCCATAATTTCCCGTGGCTGCAATCACGCGCGCCGCCCAGTCGTCATCGAGGCCCAGCGCGGGACCGATCTCGCGCGAGCCGCCGAGCAGAAAACGCAGCACCGGATCGCTGTCAGCGCGCGCGCGTATATCTTTCACATTGGCCTGCGTCACGCCGCTTTCTTCAGCTTGAATGAGCGCCTCCATTACCCAATTCACCAGCGCCGCCCACTGCGGATCGTCCTCACGCACCGATGCCGCCAGTGGATCCTTCGAGATGCACTCCGGCAGCAATCGCATCTGCATTCCGCGCCGCATCAACTCCGCACGCGTCTCAGCCAGACGTGTGCGGTCGCCGGCCAGCGAGCCGCAGTTGCCGGTGGCGAAGGCTGCCTGCATCTCGCCCTCTTCCTGAAAGGGAAATGGCACAAACTCCAGATGCTCGCGGGCAAACCAGGCACGCACGCTCTCTTCCACCGCGGTCTCCGCGAGAAAACAAATCTTCTTTCCGCTCAACTGCCGAGCACGCACGACCGTGCTTCCCGCAGGCGCGAGAAAGCCGACGCCGTCCCACAGCACGGGCTGCGTAAATGTTAGATGCGTCCCCACAGTGTGAGTAAAGTCGTCGGAGAGTGTAGCCACCATCTCCACTTCGCCGGCGCTGAGTCCGTGCATCGCGGCGCGGTCATCCGGATAATGCGTCACACGAACCAGCGCATCTTTTCCGAGTACAGCCACGGCAACCGCGCGGCAGAGATCGGCGTCGAAGGCCTCGCGATTGCCATGATCGTCCGAGGTCGTATACTCGGCTTCTTCTGCGTCGATGCCGCAGCGCAGCACACCCGCCGCGCGCACGCGAGCCAAGGTTGTTTCGCGAGTCGCGGAAGGCTCGGCCGCCCGCGCAACTGTGCAGGCGATCAACGTCATCGCCAGTGTTGCGTGAGCCGCTCCGGTTCGCATTACGGCGTCCATCCGCCCGCCGTGGGCACGCCCGGCGTTGTATCCGGCCGGGGATTGAAGTCCGCCGGCACGGGATTGGGAATTGCCCAATCGGTCGGCGTGATTTCCAATTGCTTGCAACCCGAGCCATTCGCATGAGGAAAATGCGTGATCTCCGTCGCGGGAACTGTTGCGTACTCCGCGCTCAGCGTCGCGCGCTTGCCCATCAGCCGCAGCGCGTCGAAGGCCGAGCTCATATCGCCCACGCCCTCCACCTTGTCGTCCGCCGGGCCAAGGTTCGCCTGACCGAATTTATCCGCGCCAATCTGCCGCGCGCGCATCTCATCCGGCAGGTCGGCCAGCGGAATCAGATTAAACAGATCGTCCACAAATTTGATGATCGAGCTGTGCTCCGAGGGCACGTGCGAGACGCCATGCGCCACCGCATAGGGCGAAATCACAATCGCCGGAATGCGCGGCCCCTGCTCCAGAGGTAGCCCGTTCGCATCATGGGAGCGCACGCGCGGCTGCGCATGGTCATAGAGCCCGTCCGACTCGTCATAGGTGATGATGATCGCGCTCTCACTCCAATACGGACTGGCCGCGATCGCGTTGATCTCCTCGGCCAGCAACCCTTCGCTGATCTGCGTGTCCGAGTAACCCGGATGATCGTCGTTGCCACTGTACACATCCGCCAGCTTGGGGTTTGGGTCCAGCGGCTTCCATCCGCGAATGTTGCCGTAGCCGCCGCGCAGATAGAAGACGCCGGACTCCGGCAACTGTTTTTTTGCAATCGCGTCAAAGAACTCGCTCAACCCATGCAGATGTATGCTGGCCTGCGGATTATTGGCCACGTAGCCGAAGTACTGCGGCGCATTATGATGCGCAATGTAGCCTTCATGCGAAGCCTTCCATGAGGCATCGTTGATCTCATGGTCGTAGCCTTGCTGATACCAGGCCCACTCGACGGCTTTAACCCCACGGCCCGCAATCTTCTCGATGTCCTGCTGCACATCGGGCAGATCGAAGTCGGGATCGTAATCGGCCGCCGTGATTTGCTCGATGTCGCTGCCCATGAAGGAGAGCGGCAGGCTGGCAAAGGTCAGATTCTTCGAAATGCTTTTCGCTGGCTTTACAGCTTGTGGCTGATTGAGCTTGTCCGCAGTGTCCAGCGCCGATCCCCAAAAAGGCGCGGGGTCGGCAATCATTGGCACCACCGCGTCCTTGCCTTGGCCGCCCGTCGCCGCTTGATCCGGATGCAGCATCCACTGCGTCTCGCCGCCCTGACCGCTGATCATCGCAATCGCATTGGGCGTCGATGGCCCGATGATCGTGTCCATGAAGTGATCGAAGAGAGTGAAGCGATCCGCGTACCGCCAGAGAAACGGCGCCGTGTCGCAGTCCACATGAGCCATCACCAGCTCGCCGAACTGTTTGCGCTCAAGAGTCGGCGCCTTTGAGGGCATACCGTCCTTCATCGTCACGCCTTCCTCGGTTAGCGTGTACTCTGAGTTTTGCGCCACGCCGTTCGAGTCCAGCGCGAGCTTGCGCGCAATACCCGTGTGCGAGTGATTCACCGAGGCGATGTCCGCAGGATAGAGCGGCACGGTTTTGCCCTTTGCATCGACAATCGTCGCCGGAATCCGGAAGGGCGAAATCACTCCCAGGCTTCCATCGGTATTAACGAGCAGTTGCGTAAATCCTGGCACCTGGCGATATTGGTAGGGTCCGTCTGGACCCGCATAGATTCCATCCGCGCCCGGATAGCTGCCAAAATAAAAATCAAAAGAACGGTTTTCCTGAAAGAGCACAAAGACGTACTTGATCTTGTCTCGGATCAGCCGCAGTTTTTCAGCCTGCGTAATCGCCGGCTCCGTGGCAGGATCAATAATCTGGGCGCTCACCAGAGCGCTCGACTTCGGCGCGATGGTTACGTCCGGCAACGAAACCTGCTGTTGCGCGGCGCAGATTTCAATCGTGCAAAGCGCGATCAATGCCGCAATAGTTCGTTTGCAATTCATCTTCCGCATGTCAATAAACTATTCTTTCCTGCCCTGTTGTAGCAACCAAAGCCCTCCCCACCGGCGGCGGAAGTTGAAGAATTCTTGGTGAAATATTTCATTGCCAAAGCCGCGGATTACAAAGCTGTGAAACCGCTGCTCATCTCCTGAAGAAACAGCCGGGTCTATACTTGCTTCCAGCATGGGCAAACGGAGAAGAGGGACGCGATGAAGGTGCTGATTTTTGGCGCGACCGGGATGGTAGGGCAGGGGGTTCTGCGCGAATGCCTGTGCGCCCCGGATGTGGAAGTTGTGGCGACCGTTGGCCGCGGAGCAACCGGGATGCACGACCCAAAGTTGCGCGAGATTCTCTGCGCTGACGTCGGCGATCTTACGGCGGTTGAGTCCGATTTGGTTGGCTACGACGCCTGCTTTTTCTCGCTCGGCGTTTCGGCCGCCGGCATGAAGGAGGCCGATTACGAGCGCATCACCTATGGACTCACGCTGGCCTTCGCCCAGACGCTCAGCCGTCTCAGTCCGGGGATGACCTTCATCTACGTCTCCGGCGCAGGAACCGACAGCACGGAGCGGGGGCGCGTGATGTGGGCGCGCATCAAGGGCCGGACGGAGAATGCCCTGCTGCGATTACCGCTCAAGCCGTTCATGTTTCGTCCCGGCCTGATTGAGCCGCTAGATGGGATTCAATCGAAGACGCGCGCCTATCGTGTCCTGTACAAGCTCGCCAAACCACTCTTGCCGCTGCTCCGCCGGGCGCTGCCGAATCAGGTTCTGTCGACGCGCGAGATCGGCCAAGCCATGCTGGTTGTGGCGCGGCGGGGCTATGAGAAGCGGATTCTGGAGACGAAGGATATTCGGGCGGTAATTGCGTAACTGGCGCGAAGAGTGGCGGCGATCGCGGAAAGAATTATCGGCGATCGCCGCGCGCGATTACTTGACGAGTTCCGCAACGACTTCGATTTCCTGCTTGCGCGTGCCGCCGGGAAGGTCGAGCGATCCCAGCACCAGCGGCTTGCCAAGCGCCAGGGTCGAGAATCCTTCCAGCACGGTTTGGCGGATCACCGGGTCTTGCGCGCCCACGCCGGATTTCTCTTCCGCAAGGCTCGATTGCTCGATCTTGCTCCGTAAACTCAGGCCCTCCGGACTACCTTCTGCGGTTGCTGTGATGGTCAACCCGACATCCTGATATTGCACTTGGGCGCCGGCAGGTTCTGCGACTTGTTTCGTGCTTTTGGCGTCGATTGTTCCAATGAAAACCGGCACACGGCTGCCCTGCTTGAGCAACACCATCTGATCTGTGACCGCGATGAGGGCGAACTGCCGCGTTCCGGTACGCTTGCCGCCGTCAGTCTCGGTGATGGTGTAAGTCAGGCGGTAGATTTTCTTAGGCAGGTCCAGTTCCGCAATGATCTTCGTTGCCATCTGAATATCTTCGGCAGTGCCGTGCATGGTGATGGCATTCTGCGATGGCATAGCATACAGCCTGGCTCGGGGAAGCATATTGCGCAGATCGGTCACAATATCCGTAAGATCGTTCTGCTGAGTTACGTTGGCGAGGTAAAAGATCTGATAGGATTCCGGGGCAGATTTCGTGTCGCCGCTGTTTTTTGCCTCGGCACAGGGCTTCGTTTCGGCCGCCTTGCTGATGGCGGGCTGCGTTTGAGCGCCCGCGCGGGGTGCAAAGAGCGCAAAGGCAAGCATCAGACCAACAAGCATCGGAACGGGGTTGATTCTCCGTCTTCCAGTCGCATCACAATTCAATTTCATCTCTCCTCTCTCAAAGCTCATGTTCTGCATCTCGCCGTACCGCATTCCTGAACCGCACAGCGATTCTAACGAGACAGACGCACAAGTATCGCCTCCGCTCGACAATCATTGAAAAAACTATTCAACTTAGAGCGGTCCAGCGTTTCCGCCAGCACCCGGCTTACCTGTTAAAGTGAAATTTCACGGGGGATATGCGCGATGGCGGCTGGAATACAGCTTCCCGGCAACGGCGAGACAATTGATTTGCAGCAGCAGGTGGCGCGCTTGCAGGCGCTGCTGGAGGCTTCGCGGCAGGTACATTCGACCATTCGCGAGGAAGAGGTGCTGGAGCAGGTGCTGCGCATCGTGGTGCGCGAGCTGGAGATGGCCGGCGCGGCCTTTCCTGCGTCAGGGCTGGCTTACGGCGACGTTCCCAGCACGGACGGCACAGGTACGGCAGGCGCGCTGGCTTATCCGCTGGAAGACCGCGCTGGCCGGCTCATGGCGGAGCTGGTGGTGGCGTCTCCGGGCGGGCGGGCGCTGACTATCTATGAGACCGACTTCCTTGAGGGGCTGGTGTTGCAGGCCGCCGTGGCACTGGAAAACGCCCGCAACCACAAGCGCAACGTCGAGTTTGCCCGCGTGCAGCAGGATATGGACGCGGCACGGGCCATTCAGCGCTCGCTGCTGCCGCACAAACTGCCCGAGATCGCCGGTTACTCGCTGGCCTTCCGTTCCGATACCTGCTACGAGGTGGGCGGCGACTACCTGGACATTGTTGCCCAACCGGACGGCAGCCTGCTGATGGCGGTGGCCGATGTGGCCGGCAAGGGGATGGCTTCGGCGATCATGTCCACCAGCTTCCGCTCGGCCTTCCGCGCGATGGCGGCGGATGGGCCGCCGTTGGACGAGCTGGCTGCGCGCATGAATCAGCACCACTGGGCCGAAGGCGAAGAGGCGCGCCGGCGCTATGTCACGGCAATTTTCCTGCGGCTGCATGCTGAGGAGGGCGAGATCGAAGTGGTCAACGCCGGCCACAATCCGGGCTTTCTGGCGCAGCCCGGCGCGGCGCCGCGCCTCTTTGAGGCCGCCGGCACGCCTCTGGGATTGCTGCCGGGGATGCGCTATGCGAGCGAGCGCTGCGATTTTTTGCCGGGAACACGGCTGCTGTTTTATACCGACGGGCTGACGGAAGTCTTCAGAGGGGATGAGGAGTTTGGTCCCGAAAGGCTGCTGGATGAATTTTTAAGGTGCCAGGCGTTAAAGGCCAATGATATTCTCGATGCATTATGGGCGGCCATTGAGGCTTACTCGGAAGGCGGGCCGCAGGGAGACGACATGACCGCACTGGCGCTGTGCCGTGAAACGGGCGTGATGGAGATGCCGGCATGAGCGAAGTCAATTCCATCATCGTAACCAAGCCCACCACGGTCGAGGTCCGGCTGCCCTCGCGCATGGGCTTCGAGAAAGTGGCCATGAGTACCGCGGCGGCAGTGGCCAAGCTGATGTGCTTCCGCGAGGACCGCATCGAAGACCTGAAGACGGCCGTCGCCGAGGCCTGCATCAACGCCATTGAGCATGGCAACCGCCTGAACGAAAAGCTCAGCGTGGGCGTGGTACTCTCGGTCAACGCCAACTCGCTGGAGGTCAAGGTCATCGACGACGGCAAGGGAATGAACCGCAAGCCGGGCCTTGTCAGCAAGCCCGACATCGACCGTAAGATGCATGGCGAGGAAGGCCCGCGCGGCATGGGAATGTTTCTTATCCAGGCGCTGGTGGACGAAGCCGAATGGGTGGTCGGCACCGACGGCAATAGCAGTTATGTCCGGCTGGTCATCCGGCTCGATAAAGACGCGGAATAACCCAAAAGAATACGGAGACGATGGATCGTGCAAAGCGAAACCAAGGCGCGCGTTGAGCAACTCACTTCCCCGGCCGGACATCCGGTCGCCGTCCTGCGCTTCGAGGGCGACATCGCCAGCACCTCGAAGGATGCGGTCCTGGGCAGCTACCAGGCGCTGCCTAAGGATACCTCCAGGCTGGTTCTGCTGGACTTCAGCAAGGTGGATTACATCAACTCCAGCGGCATCGCGCTGGTGATACAGATGATGATCGAGGCCGCAAACTCCGGCCAGAAGGTCTACGCCTTCGGCCTCTCGGCACACTTCACTAAGGTCTTTACCATGGTAGGCATCACCAAGTACGCCGGCCTCTTCCCCACGCAGGCCGAGGCGCTGACGGCGCTGTAAGCGTGAATGCACGCGCATCGCCCTGCTCACGTATCATGGCCGGTATGGACCTTCACGCGATTCAGGCCGCCATCCGCGAGGCCGGCTTTGACGGCTGGCTCTTCTACGACCATCATCACCGCGACCCCATCGCCCAGCGCATTCTGGGCCTCGACGAAAAGGCGCACATCACACGCCGCTGGTACTACTTTGTGCCTGCCACGGGCGAGCCGCGCAAGCTGGTGCATCGCATTGAGCAGGGCCGGCTGGACGCGCTGCCCGGCGCCAAGGGACTCTACTCCAGTTGGCAGGAGCTGGCCGCCGGACTGGAGGCGATGCTGGCGGACGCACGCACGCTGGCCATGCAATACTCGCCCAACAACGCCATCATGTACGTCTCGATGGTGGATGCGGGAACGGTCGAGTTTCTGCGCAGCTTGGGCAAGCGAATTGTCAGTTCTGCTGATCTTGTCAGCATTTTCGAGGCGGTCTTGAATGAAGAACAGATCGCCAGCCATTCCGTCGCGCAGCGGGCCATCGACGCGATTCTGGACGAGAGCTGGCGAGTGATTGGCCGCCGGCTGCGCTCCGGCGCGGACGCGTACACCGAGTTCGACCATATGCAATGGCTGAGCTCGGCCATGCGCAACGAAGGCCTGGTGTGGGACGACGGCCCCAATGTCAGCGTGAACGCCAACAGCTCCGACTCGCACTATGAGCCGACCGCCGAACATTCCTCGCATATCGCCGCGGGCGATTTTCTTCTCATTGACATCTGGGCCAAAGCGGATAAGCCCGGCCGCGTTTACTACGACATTACCTGGACCGGCGTGGTGGGACGCGAACCAACGGCCACGGAGCAGCACGTCTTCGAGACGGTGGTGAAGGCGCGCGACGCGGCCATCCATGCCGTCGAGCAGGCCTTTGCCGAGGGCCGCCCGATCCGCGGCTTCGAGGCCGATGACGCGGCCCGCGAGGTCATCCGCGAGGCCGGCTTCGGTGAGTTCTTCACCCATCGCACCGGCCACAACATCGGCCCCGATATCCACGGCTCCGGCGCGAACCTGGACAATCTGGAGACCCACGACGAGCGGCTGCTGCTGCCCAACACCTGCTTCTCCGTCGAGCCGGGCATCTACCTGCCGGAGTTCGGCGTGCGCAGCGAGATCGATATGCTCACCGCGCCGGGCAAAGCCTGGGTCACCGGGCGGATTCAACGGGAACTGGTGAGGATCTAGTCCCTAGCCCTATGCGGTATAGTCAAAAAAGCATGGCTACTGAAGAGAACAAGAACGCCGCGGCAGGCTCCGGCTCACAATCCGGCGCGAAAGCCGCTTCGCAACCGGCAGCGCAACAGGGCTTTGTCTACCTGCCTTTGATCGCCGGCTGGCTGGTGCCGGGCGCAGGGCATTTTCTGCTGGGCAAATGGGTTCGCGGATCGCTGCTGGCGGCGGCGATTCTGGGAATGTTCGTGACCGGGTTGGCGATGCACGGCGAGCTATACACTAGCGTGCATAACATCCTGGAAATCCTTTGCTTGGCCGGCGACCTAGGCAACGGGTTGCTGTACGTGGCCGGCCGGATTGCGGGCTGGGGCGCGGAGCAGGTGCAAACGACGGTCGGCGACTGGGGCGCGCGCTTCATCGTTGTCGCCGGGCTGCTCAACGTAATTGCCGCCGTGGACGCGCACAATCTGCGCACCGGGAGGAAGTCATGACCTACTTTCCGGCGGTGTTGCTCTTCGCTCTCTTCGCCTCGACGGTCTTCGGCATCACCCAGCGCGAGACGCCGCGCGCCATGATTCGCTATGGAATTTATTGCTTTGTGCTTTTTGTCGGCTCGGCAATTGCGCTCAGTTGGCTGATGTTTTTTATCGCGCGATAACTGGATCACTATGTCCCGCGAAACCCTCTTTCGCATCCTCGCGGTCTTGTTTGCCGGCGCGGCGATCTACCATGCAGTCGCGTTCCTGGAACCTGCGTTCATCGCTGGGGGATCGCACTGGCGCCATGCAGTCTTCTGTGCAATCGATCTCCTCTGCGCCTGGTATCTTCTCCGGCGGCCGCGCTGGTTTGTGGCGGCATTTGCCGCGCTCACTCTCCAAACTCTGTACGGACATGGCTATCATGCGTGGATGCTGTGGTACACGCAACGGCGGCTGGATTGGCTTTCCTTCGCGGTCCTGGCCGTCGTGCCTTGGACCCTGGCTCTACTGATTGCGGACGGCATCGAGAGGCGATGCGTTGACCCTGCGTCCGTCAAAGGAGTATCAAGATAGAGAAGGAGTCAGCACGGAGGAGCCCCATGAACAAGCAATGGCACGACAAGAACACGATGCCGCGCAAGGCAACGCAGGAGCAGCGCATCCAGTGGCACAAGGAACATCAAATCCATTGCGCCTGCCGGGAAGTTCCGAAGAGTTTGCAGTCTTCCATCAAGTCTTCAAAATAATGCGTGGATCGAGCTGTGCCGATTCGCCACTTTCCTCATTGCTTCAGGCCATTCGATTCCGCAGCCAGACGGTAGCGTCGAAGTTGTGCGCGCAGCCGTAGCCCTCGGCACGATAGAGGTCGATGGCATCGGTGTTGGATTCGGTGACGGTGAGCGAGATTTCGCTCACGCCCTGTCGCAGGAAGCAGGAGGCGGCCAGGTTGATCAGGTTGCGGGCCAGGCCGCGGCGGCGGTACTCGGGATGGACGCAGAGCTGGGTGATATGGCCGCTCTCGGGGCTGACGCGCGAACCCAGCACCAGCGCCACCATCTCCCGGCTGATGCGGTCGATCACCACATGCGAAACCGGCGGGCTGAAGACGCCGCAGCCGGAGAAGCGGACGATATTGTTGAGAAAGCGCATCGAGCCATGCACCGAGCGGTACTGGTCGTTGACCACGCTGTCGGGATGCCCCCGGTAGGCCGAGGAGATCAACTGCGCGGCGGCAGAGAGATCCTCGTCGCGCCAGGGGCGCAGCTCCAGCCGGACAGGCAGATGCACGCGGGGCGCGGCGAAATAGCCATCGAGAGTGCGCATCATCAACAGCCGCCGGTAGCTCTGGAAGCCCGCATCGAGAAAAATGCCGGTATGCGAGCCGGAGGGGTGCAGCAGCAGTTGCGATTCGATACGATCCACCTGCGGAGAGTTCATCAACAGCTCAAGCAGGTGGCGCAGCAGCGTCTCCTCGACTTCGTAAGCCGATCCTCCATCGGCGCGCAGGGAGGGCAGCGCGAAGACGTCTCCGATGACCGCCTTGGTCTCCTCGTAGATGCAGAAGACAAAGCCGGTGACCTGGCCTGCCTCCAGAGCCGCATAGCCGGGCAGCGTATGGCTGTCGAGGTACTGCATTAGCAGCCGGGCCGAGACGTTGTAGTCCCAGTGCAGGCGCTGCTTCCACAGTTCGCTCTCCGCCTCCAGCACGGGACGCAATACCGGCGCCGCAAAGTGCCTCAGGTCGAGAATCTCAAGGTGAGCGCCCGATGCCATGCTTCTCCTGTCAGTTATCTCCGATGAGATTTCTTGCGCCCTGGCGATGGCGGCAACTGGTTCAGACTATAGCAAAACCGGGACGGACGTATCCTGTTGGTAATTGTGATTCGCCGGATAAGGGCAACTCCTGCGCTTCATTTGTGCCTTCTTCCCGTTTGGTGGTATTGTGGCGACAGATTGGGTGGCTTCGCGCAACGCCGCTCCAGTTCATGTTCGCGGCGCGGCGCAAGTTGTTTAATTATCCTGGCAGGTTGTTGATTCTAAGCAATTTGCTTCCTGCTTCGTGTTCAGGTTGGAGTTCGAACCTCCGCGGTGCATCCGACTTTTTATCGATACTGCCGTCATTCCGCTTTTATAATTTTGATCTTCCCCGAAGTGAGGAACTATGGCTAACTGGAATACTGCCTACAACTGGATGATGGACAACGAGGATGCCGCGCGCGCCTGCGCACAGGTTCCCGACGCCCCCCCCGGAGCCTTTGCCATCAGCGGCATAAACAGCGCAGCGTGGCCGGATGAGTTCGCGGAGATTGCGGCGCTTCCCCAGGACCAGCGCGAACCGCTCGTCCAGCAGTTTTACGAGAACCACTTCTGGAATATGTGGTACGCGCAATTGGTTTCCGACAACCTTTGCAAGCGAGTCTTCGACTTTGCGGTCAATGCCGGCAGCGCGGCGTCGGTGCGCTGCCTGCAGCAAGCCCTGAATTCACTGGCCGGTTCGGGCGCGGCGCAACTCGTGGATGACAGCGACTGGGGCCCGATGACGCTGGATGCGGCCAATTCAGCCGATCCCGCGGGGCTGGTGGCGGCCTTCCAGGATGCGCGAGTCGCGTATTACCAGGCCATCGTGGCTGCCAAACCCAGTTTGTCGATCTACCTGGCCACATGGACAGCCCGCGCCCAAAAGTAAACGCGGGCGGTAAAATGAAATAGGACCGGCAAAGCTACTCACGCGCGGCCTGGACAAGGTGCAAATGCTCCTCAGCTTTTTTGTTACTCCCCTCCAATCGGCGCACACGGCACAAATCGTCGAAAGGGTTCTTTGGACGCTGACCTTTGCCGCGCAACTGGTTTTGCTGGTGGTTCTGCTGGGCCGCGACCGCGCGCGGCGATATCCCTGGTTCACCGCCGGCATCGCGCTCGCCGCACTGCGGCTGATGGCCGAGGTTCTGCTGACGGGCCGCATGGCGACGATCCCGCTACAGGCGACACTCCTCACGCTGGCCGACATCGGGGCGGTTGTGGGTCTGCTGGTATTGGTGGAGCTGGCGCGGCGGGCCTTTGCCGGGCTTCAGCGCTCCTTGTGGATCGTGAATACCGTGGGGATGCTGGTGGTGGCTGGCGGCGTGCTGGCGGCGTGGGGTCCTTGGCCAACGTGGAAGCAACTCACGGCGAACCCTTCCGTTTCGGCCTTGAATCTCATGGTGATGGTGGCCGGGCCTAAAGAAACGCCAACAATCGTGCGCGGCATCGACAAGGGCGATCTGCTGGTGGCTTTGCTGACGGTAGGGCTGGGGCTGCTGGTGGTGCTCTTTGGCCGCCGCTTCAAGGCCGGCTGGCGCAGCCACACGCAGATGATTGCCATCGGACTCTCGACCGCGGCCATAGCCTGGCTGGCAATGCAAGGTATCGTGCAGTCCATTGCCAGAACTGCGCATCCGCAGAACCGAGTAGATTATGATCGCGTCGTCGGCCTGATAAACAATCTGGTGAACGCAAACAAGCTGGTCTACCTGTGCGCGCTGCTGTGGTGGATCGTCTGGCTGTGGCTCGACGAGCCGGGAGCGGCCACCATGGCGCCGGAACCAACTGCGCCCGCGCCGGAGGAAGAGTCGCAGCCGGCTGGCGAATAAGCCGGGATTTCGTGATATAAGGTGTTTGTCCGCTCTTTCTTCTGGATTGAACGGGAGTGCGGATGATTTCACTTGAGGTACGCCCGTCCATGCTTGACATTCATCTGCCGCATAAGTCCATCCGTGGATTCTCCGAGTTTCTGATTCATCTCTTCACAATTACCGTGGGCCTGTTGATCGCTGTGCAGATCGAGAATTTCGTCGAGTGGCGCCACCACCTGCATTTGGCCGAGGAGGCGAGGGTGGCGCTACGCGCGGAGATCGAAAACAATCTGAAAAGTCTGTGGGGAATTCAGCCGGGACTTAAGACATGGCAAGAGGAGATTGACGCCGATCTGGCGGTAATGAAGCGCATTCAGGAGCATCCGAACGACCCGGCGGCCCAGCACGCCAGCCTTGCAATCCACTCCGGTGGCGTCACACTGGACGACACGGCCTGGAGAACGGCGCAATCAACCGGCGCGCTAGCTTATATGCCTTACGAGGAAGCCGAGCGTTACACCAACATCTATCAGGCTCAATCCAATCTTCAGGCGATGGAGGACAAGCCAATGGAAGATGTGGCCGCCATCCTCGGTTTGATTGATAAGTTCAATTTTCACTCAACATCGAGCAAAATCACCACCGAGCAGGCCGGCGCGCTGGCGGAAAAACTCGGACAGATGAGGGTGCATCTGGCGACAGGGGATACGCTTTTGCGCATCGACATTGAGAATAGCGCGGCGTTTCTGGAGAATCGCCAGCCCAATAAAGATTTCAGCTTCAATCTGAAATGAGCCAGGGGCCAGCGCTAGCGTCTAGATGAATCTGTTCTCTGATCTCTAAATGTGGCAGCTTGCCTGGCCGCGCTTGGCGAGGTACTTCTGGTGGTACTCCTCGGCGCGCCAGAAGGTTTGCGCCGGCTCAACCTTAGTCACGATACGCTTCGGCTTGAAGCGGCCTTCGACAGTGAGTTGCTCGATCTTGGTGCGGGCCTGCGCCTCCTGCTCGGGCGAGTGGAAGAAGATGGCAGATCGATATTGTGTGCCCCAGTCCGGACCTTGGCGATTGAGCGTGGTGGGGTCGTGGAGGGCGAAGAAGGAGTCGAGAAGCTTCTCGAAGCTGATCCGTTCCGGGTCGAACTCCACCTCGACCACCTCGGCGTGGCCGGTCTGGTCGGTGCAAACGTCCTGATAGCTGGGCCGTTCCAGCGAGCCGCCTTCATAGCCCACAGCCGTCGCCGTCACGCCCGGGATAGCCGCGAAGGCCGCCTCAACGCCCCAAAAACACCCCGCTCCAAAGGTTGCCTTTTCTATGCTCATGATAGTTAAGATGCGCCTCAGGTCGATTTGGTAACAAATTCAGGTGGTCAGGTTATAGATCAGGCCGTAGGGATCGCGGACGTAACAGCGGGGAAACTCCGGCTCATCCTTGACGACACTGCAACCGTTTTCCACCAGCCGCCGCACGGCTTCCCGTACGTTCCCGACGGTGACTTCCAGCACCGGCCCCAGCGCCGGGCCCCGCTCGATGAAGAGATTAATGTGCGCGCCATGCAGGCTGATCATCCCGGGATCTTCGCCGGTGATTGTGAACCCAAGTTGTTCGACGTAGAATGCAGCCGCTGTCTTGGGCTCTGGTGCTTGTACAAGAATGTCCGTGCCAAAAGCATTTGCCATCTGCCCTCCTGGTGCGGACAGTTTATCATGGGCATTTTTCGGTGCACGCAGTGCGGCGAGACATTCTGCTGGCGGTGCGATAGAGTAGTGTACAAATTCATTCCGGAGCAAGGATGATGGCACAACGATATTTTCATGCGCATGAGACGGCTCGTGAGGAAGAACTGGAGGGCTTGCCGCTGGCTGGCTTTGGACGGCGGGTGCTAGGTTATTGGATCGATCTAATTCTGATGCTTCCACTGGTGGCTTTGATTGCCTGGCTGTGGGCTCGCTATGGATATCTCGCTGACGTTCTCCATCGCGAATGGAAGTGGCACGGAGCCACTGTCCGCATCGGCACTGGCTTCTCCGGCGCTTCGGACTCGAACGAATGGGTGTTCATCGTGGCCGGACTGTTTTGCATCGCCTTGGTCAACTACCTGAGCAACGGCAAGTCTGTGGGCAAGTGGATCATGCGCACACGGATTGTGTCGCTGAAGCATGAACGGCTGGGGTTGTGGCAGTGCGCCGAGCGCATCCTGGGATATGGCGCTTCAATCGCTGAGGGAGGCCTGGGGTTTATTCAGTACTATTGGAGCCCAAACCGGATGTGCGCGCACGACCGCCTGGCGGAGACGATTGTAGTGGACGAGCGGAAGAAGGCCCGGCGGCAGGAAACGGCGGTAAAACCCTCAAGCGATCCCGTCTCGACTGAAGATCCGGGAGAGAGCCAAAACCGCCTCTGCGGCTCCGGTCCTGGTCAAGGGGAAGAGCTGCCATCCCAATCTGTTACTGCGCAACCGGACGCTTCGCTTCCATCAAGTGATCGATTGCCGTAACTTTATCAAAAAACTGCAAATGCCCGAATGCGGATGTAATTGAATGTTTTGGATTAAGCGGCAATAGAACACAGTGACGGTGCAGACCTGCTCGCCGTTTACGCCCGCAACCTCATTGCCGGTTCTTCCCCGCTCAACACGCGGAATACTCCCTCGGCCAGGGCTTGTAACTCATCCTCGCCGGGATAGACCCGGATCGGCGCAATCCATTCCAGGTAACTGCGCAACTGACTCACTACTCTCTCCGAGTGCGCCATTCCGCCAGTCAGCAGCACGGCGTCCACCTTGCCTTTGAGCACCGACGCCATCGCCCCGGCCTCCTTGGCGACTTGATAGACCATCGCATCGAAGACCAGAGCGGCCTCACGATCCCCGGCGTCGATCCGCCGTTCCACCTCGATCAGGTCACGCGTGCCCAGATAGGCGAAGAGCCCGCCGTCGCCGAAGAGTTGGCGGTCGAGTTGAGCCTCTGTGTACTGGCCGCTGAAGCAGAGCCTAGCCAGCGCCCGCACCGGCAGCCCGCCCGTCCGGTCTACGCCGAAGGGGCCTTCCTCAATGGAATTGCTGTCGATCATACGGCCGTCCTGGTGGGTCGAGACGGTGATTCCGCTGCCCAGGTGCGCCACAATGAGACGCAGTGCCCGGTAGGTGCTCCCCTGCTCGCGTGCAAAACGCCGGGCCACGGCCTTGGCGTTCAGCGCATGGCCGATGGAGGTGCGCTCGACCAGCGGCGAGCCGGTCAGGCGCGCGCACGGCTGCCACTCGTCCACCGTCACCGGGTCCACAATGTAGGCGTTCACCCCGGCAGCTTGGGCAAAGCGTAACGCCAGCAGCGCGCCTAGGTTCGATGCGTGCTGACCGCGGCGCGCCAGCCGCAACTCCTCCACCATTGCCTCATCTACCAGATACGTGCCGCATGGCATCGGCGGCAGCATCCCGCCCCGGCCCACCGCGGCGGCAAACCCCTCTGCCGCGTACCCAGCCTCCGCCAATGCCTGCTCGATCAGCCCGGCGCGATAGTCCAGCCGCGCCAGCATCGGCTTTCCGCGGAAGCGCTCGATCTCATCATCTCCGTGCCGGATCGTGTACTCCCATTCGGCGCCGTCCTCGGTATAAACTCCAAACTTCGTGGACGTTGCTCCGGGGTTCAGAACCAGCACCCGGCTCTTCTCGTTGGTCAAAAGTCTTTCCTCCAGGGCCAGAATGAGTTTACCCTGTGCCCCCGCGCCTCTCACACTCTTCCCAGGGAGCGTCCGTAACCCGCGACGGCAAGACGTACCCTCCTGACCAACCCTTCGACGATCTTGCCAGAAATAACCTGTCCCAGCGTCAATTCCGTGCTATACTCTCTGTAATCGTAGAATTCGATCTGAAGTTCTTGCCTGTTCCGGTTACCGCCTACTCGCAAACTTCCACATTGCGTTCGCGGTAAATCAGTACAGAGGAGCAACACAGAAATGGAAACAGGCACAGTCAAGTGGTTTAACGACGCCAAAGGTTTTGGATTTTTGAGCCGCGAAAACGGCGAGGATGTCTTCGTTCATCACACCGCCATCCAGTCGAACGGCTTCCGTTCGCTGCAAGAGGGCCAGCGCGTCCAGTTCAATGTCACCAAGGGCCCCAAGGGCTGGCAGGCTGAGAACGTCCAGGTCGTCTAAGGGTTACCCCCTTCAAACGGTTCGGATTCAAAGAGAGAGGGACGGCTCAATGCCGTCCCTCTCTTGCGTCAGGTGGAATTCCTCTGCCAGCCCTGCCATTTCAAAACACTGATAAACAGCCCGCCGAATGCGCGGATAATACAATTATGGATTTTCAGCGTTCTTCCGGAGTTCTGCTGCACGTCACTTCCCTGTCCTCCCTCGGCGGAATCGGCGACCTGGGGCCTGCCTCCCATGAGTTTGTGGACTTTCTTGCCGCGGCCAAACAGCACGTATGGCAGGTCTTGCCACTCTGTCCCACCGGCTACGGCAACTCGCCCTATGCGGGCACCTCGGCCTTTGCCGGCAATCCCTTCCTCATCAGCCTTGAATTTCTCTCCGAATGGGGTTGGATCGCCCCGGAGCGCATCGCCAGCCAGGGCGCGTACGTCGGAGCAGTGAACTTTGAAGAGATCGAGTCGCGCAAGGTGAAGCTGCTCAACGAAGCGGCGGGCAACTTTCTCGATCACGGGCCGCACGACCCAAAGCTGGCTTGGCAGTGGGCGCACTATGAGAAGTTCTGCCGGGCTGAGGCGGCCTGGCTTCCCGACTACGCCCTCTACGCCGAGCTGCGCCGCCAGTTCTCCACCGGCGCATGGACGGTCTGGCCGGAGCCGCTACGCCACCGTGCACCGAAGGCGCTAGCCGATGCTGCCGCCACTCATGCCCGGCGCGTCGCCGAGGAGCAGGTCCTGCAGTTTGCCTTTGCCACGCAATGGAACGATCTCCACGATGCCGCGGCGGAAAAGGGCATTCGCATTCTGGGGGACGTGGCCATCTTCGTCAACATGGATTCGGCCGACGTCTGGGTCCATCCGGAGCTCTTCGAGCTGGATGAGCAACTCCAGCCGATTCGCATCGCAGGCGTGCCGCCCGACTACTTTTCTTCCACCGGCCAGCGCTGGGGCAACCCGCTCTATCGCTGGGATGTGCTGGCCGAGCGCGGCTTCGACTGGTGGATTGAGCGCATCCGCCGCACCTGCGAGCTGTATGACATCGTGCGCCTCGACCACTTCCGCGGCTTCGAGTCCTACTGGGCGATTCCCGCTGCAGAGGAAACAGCCGTCAAGGGCGAGTGGGTCAAGGCGCCGGGCCTGGCGCTCTTCCGCGCGCTGGAGGCGGCGCTGGGTCCGCTGCCGCTGGTGGCCGAGGACCTGGGTGTGATTACTCCCGAAGTGGACGCGCTCAGAATGGAGCTTGGCCTGCCGGATATGAAGGTGCTGCAATTCGGCTTCAGTGACCGGGGCGCGCACATCCACCTGCCTCACCGCTATACCCCTGCCACCGTCGCCTACACCGGCACGCACGACAACAACACCACGCTGGGCTGGTGGAAGGCAGCCCCCAAAGCCGAACGCGCCGCTGTTGATGCCTACGTGGGGCCGGTCGGCAAGCAGCCGGTCTGGCCGCTGATTCGCGCGGTCGAGGCCAGCGTGGCGCAGATGGCCGTGATTCCGGCGCAGGACCTGCTGGAGCTGGGTTCCGAGGCCCGCATGAATACGCCCGCCGTCGCTGCCGGCAACTGGCACTGGCGCACCCCGGATGCCTGCTGGACACCAGAGCTGGCCGCAAAGCTAGCCGCGCTGGTCGAAGTGACGGATCGGGATAACGATCCGCTGGGCGAGGTCGAGGAAGAGCAAGCGAGTAAAGGATAGGGGAAATTCTTCCCATCTTCGAGAATCCGGAGCTGGACCGCCGGGCTTGTGTATGGAGTCTGCGAGAAATACAGGCTTTGAAAGGGCACGGATTCAGCCGTGCTAGATGCGAGGCCTCTTTTATC
>Ga0326728_10004723_pt1 | contig 39743 bp, 37 predicted proteins | sample MB3enrmetagenome_FD_207602 | JGI IMG/M metagenome (GOLD analysis project Ga0326728, IMG submission 207602) | Lab enriched peat soil microbial communities from McLean, Ithaca, NY, United States - MB31MN | ecosystem: Environmental > Terrestrial > Soil > Wetlands > Peat | place: USA: New York... | reverse complement strand
GGAAGAAAGTCCGTGAGGAATTCCCACTCCTCATCCAGTAGATTGGCGTGCTTCACCCCAGCTTGATAACACAGCCAGAACCCGATTGGCAATACTTAAGTTAGCGCCTATGGGGCACGGGGGTGTGTTCGCGACCACCCACTGGAGCGTGGTCTTGGCGGCCGGCCAGGAGGATACACCGCAATCTGCCGCCGCGCTGGAACAGCTCTGCCGCACTTATTGGTATGCGCTCTACGCCTGCGTGCGGCGGCAAGACGAGATCGCCATATTCGCGAGAGACGATCTTAGCCTTTAACTCTTGTGTTTGCCAGGCCGGGCCGGCTGGCGGAGAGTTGGTTGTGCATCAACAGATATGGTCAACGGCCTGGCGGCGATGGCTACGCTGCCGCCTCCTGATTTTCTTTGTCTTTGGCAGCCTGTCTCTGCAACTGGCTGCCTGGCCGCAGCAGGTGCCTGGCGAAACCAACCGCTACGATTTTCGCCAACTCCATAACCCGGATGGGATTGGCAAGTTTTACATGGGCCGGGAGATCGCCCACGTCATGGGCTATGAATCGGCCTATTGGCTGGAACGAGACGAACGCGAGGCAGAGGAACAGCCCGACCAACTGGTCAGCCAACTCCGGCTTCGGCGCGGTGACATCGTGGCCGACATTGGCGCAGGCACAGGCTATCTGAGCCGCCGGCTAGCCCAGGCGGTCGGCCCAATGGGAGGGGTCCTGGCCGTGGATGTTCAACCAGAGATGGTCGCCTTGCTCAGAAACCTCAGCGTCCGGCTGGGCCTTACCAACATCACCCCGGTCCTCGGGACCGTGATTGACCCTGAGCTTCCGACTGCGTCGGCGGACCTGGCATTGCTGGTGGACGTGTATCACGAGTTTAATTTTCCGTGGGAGATGATGCAGGGGATTTGCCGCGCGGTGAAGCCCGGCGGGCGTGTGGTTCTGGTGGAATATCGGGGCGAAGACCCCGCCGTGCCCATCAAACCTCTCCACAAGATGACGGAGGCGCAGGTGAAAAAGGAAATGTCCGTCCTCCCGCTGGATTGGGTGCAGACCATCAAGGTGCTACCGTGGCAGCACATGATCATCTTCAGGAAGCGAGCGACGGTCAGGCAGGCAGTTTTGGCTCCGACGCCGTTCCGGCAAAGCCTCCCTGAGCCACCTGCGAGCCACCTTCAAGCCCCGGTTTCGTTATCGCCGATGACTCTAAGTACTGATCGTCCCAGCGGTTGAGATCGAACTTGTTGCCGCCGTTGGCATACCCGGAGACAGTGCTGCGCGCCCAGGGGCAGATAAAGCGTCCCGGCGCGGGGCCAGGGTGTTGCGGGCGATGCCGGACGCATTATCGGGTTCGACGTAGGCACCGGAAAACGTACGCGTTAGCTTCAACTTGTCCGCTTTCAGCGTGTCGAGATACTTCATGATTCTGAATAATGTGGGCAGCCGAGAATGAAGACAGGAAATCTTAAAGTCAAACACCCGTGGTTCACAGCGCTGATCAGCCCAACCACCACCTCAACGGGCGTCGCCACTCGCGCGGGCACGGCCCCGGCGGTCGAGCACCGGAAACCGTCCCGCCCCCGGGCAGTGAGGGAGGGGGCAGATACACGCTCCACCAAAAAAGTGTCCCGGACAGTCCCCGGACAGGATGCCCTGGTCATTACAGACCGAGCGGCCCTGGTGCCGAGGTCGTCCTGAAGAACCAGGCGCCGGACGGCGCCCCGGCTCCCCCCCTTTGCCGGTTTCCGGCGTCTCGGTTCCCCTTCCGAGTCTATCTTGGCTCCCCAAAGTCAGGTCTCTCGCCCCTCGTCCCGCGCCAGCCGTACCGGCCCATCCCGCTATCACCTCCGTAGTACCTCCGTAGTACCTCCCTTATACCTCCCTAATACATCCTTTGCTCAATGGGAGGTACTAGGGATGTACAAGGGAGGTACTACGGAGTTAGTAGCGTGCGGTGCCCTGATTGAACGGGCTTTCCCCGTCAGAACCCCAAATCCTCGCCGGGATGGACGGCGACGCCGATCTGCTCCAACGCGCCATGGCGGCCATTGTACCAGAGGAGCCATTTCTGGCCGCCGAAGATCGCGTAAGGCTTGTAACAAGCGTCATGGTCCCACTGGTTCTCGCCGGGGCGGATGATCGGGTTGGCGGGAAGGCGCTCCCAGTGGTTGATGCCGTCGCGGGAGCGGGCCAGGCCGATCTGGGCATGATCTTCGTCGCGGAAGCCAACGTAGAACATCATATGCCAGTCCCCCCGCCGCTCAACCTGGCAGGCGGTGACTTTGTGTTTCTCCCAGGCGAGGTTGGGGTCGGGGGTGAACACCGGGTTGGGCGGGTGTTTGGTCCAGCGGAGGCCGTCGGGGCTCGTGGCGTAACCGATGGCGTTCGGCTCATTCTGCTCGCCGCCTGAATACCACATCCGGAAGAGCCTTGTTTGGGCATCCCACAGCACGTGCGGGCACATGACCGCAACCTTCTCCCACGGTTGCTCGGGCTGGAGGACTGGCCGGTCGCTCATGCGCCTCCAGGAGATGCCATCGGTACTCGTCGCGTACCCGATGGCGGAATGGCCTTTGGCCTGGCCAGTGTACCAAAGGTGGTAGCCATCCTCACGCTTCAGAACCACGGGGCGGTTGATGTCGTCCTCCCAGCCAGTCTCCTTCGTTGGGCCGAGGACGATTTGAGGGGGTTCGCTCCAACGGAGGCCGTCCTTGCTTTCGACCAAAGCAATGCTCTGCCGGGGCCGCCAGGAGACCCACATCCGGTAGCCAGGCGCCTCCTTCAGCACGGAGACGTCGAAGCATGTGCCGTACTGGCCGCCCAGAACGGGGTTGCCCTCGTACTTGACCCAGCCCGCAGTAGTCTGAAGCTTCTCGCGGGGCGTCTGCTGGCCTCGGACGCTTGCGTTGGGGGAATCCGGCTCCTGCGGAACCGTTTCGTGCCGCGCCTCGGCGCCACTCGACGGCGCAACACCAACCATCGCGGCAACTGCGGCCGCGCTCCAGGAAGCGATTCGTTGCATAGGCTCTCCGTCGTCTGCTGGCAGCCCGCCCCCCGGTCACTTCGACTCGAGCGCCAAGTGATACTTGGTCAGGGTGCTGCCCTCGGCAAAGGCCATTTGGGCCACGGTTCGGTTATACTCGGTCAGGGCCTGGACTTCAGCGGTGCGCGCCGCAGTCAGCTTTTCCTGGAACTCGAGGACAAAGAAACTGGTGGAAAGTCCGTTCAGGAATTTTTTCTGCTCGGCAGCCAGGGCAGCCTCGGCAAAGGACCGCGCTTTGCGCGTCGAACTGACCTGGCTGAAACGGTATTGGAGCCGGGTGACGCAGTCAGCGATCTGCACCAGGACCTCTTCTTCCGCCGTTTTAAGCTGCAGCTCAGCGATTTGCTTGGCGGCTTGGCTGGTGCGGTAATTGGCGCGTGCGGCGCTGTTACCGATGGGGTAGCTGATCACGACTCCATAGAAGTAATCGGGGTTGCTGAAGCGAAAGACCTGGTCAACGGCGCTACTGAAACCGGGCTCCACACCCAGCCCGCCATAGTGCCCCACCACATCGAGGCTGGGAAAAAGTTGATTGCGTTGGAATCTGACGACCACGTCCTGCTTCTCGATGGCCAGCCGCGCCTCGAGCAGATCGGGACGATTTTTCAGCGCATGCTGAAAACTCTCGGAGCGGTTGACCTCAGCCGGGAGGGCCACCAGGACCTCGGTGGGCTGCAATTCAACATCAGCCAACTCTCTGAAATTATCCGTGAGCAGCCTTTTCAAATGGTTCTGCTGGGTCGCATAGGCTTCCCGGGCGAGGCTCAATGCAGTCAGCGTGTTTTGCAATTGGCTTTCCGCTTGGTCGTTGTCCAGAGGCGGCAAATCGCCCACCTCGAAGCGGCGTCGGGTTTCGGCCACCAGTTGCTGCCGAAGTTCCAGCACCTTTTCCTGCACCCGGACCAGTTCGCGCGCGGCGATGAGGTCGTAATAGCTCACCTCGACCGCCAGCACGGTCTTCATGATTTGGAACTTGAGCGCCTGCTGCGACATGCTCAACTCCTTGCGGCGCATCAGAACGGTCTTCCGCGCGGAATCAATCCAAAAATCCTTCAACAAGTGCTGCCGCAGAGTCACGCCCGCATCCGCTGCGAAGTTATTGGTGTCCCTTATCCCCAAAGGGTAGGACTGTAGGTAATCCGGGTCGGAGCTGAAATCGGTAGTGACGGACTGGTGCTTCACTTCGCCGCTGAACTTGTAGCTCAGGCCGATCGGCAGCAACCCTTCCAGGGCCGACCCGCCGCTGTCGGTGTTGATCTGGGAGGGGAAGTAGGGATTAAACTTCCTTGGGTCGAAGTCCGCGGGCTCGGAGACGAAACCATGTTCACCGCCGAGCGAAAGAAGGGGATTGTAGGCGCCGTAGGCGCCACTGAGGTTGTAGCCGGCCATGCCCGCCACCAGATGCTCAATCTGCAGGTCGAGGTTCCGGCTCAAGGCGAGGTCAATACACGCTTGCAGCGAAAGGGGCCTTTTGATCGAGGGCAGTTCTGCGGTTTGCCCGAACGCAACCAGGGCCACGCACCACGCCAGCGCTGTGAGGATTCGAACGCGCATTGCAACGGATATTGCGCGGTCTGGGAGCCCAGGTCAAATCTCCGCTTCATCCTCATGCATATAGATGGCGACGTTTTGCAGACCGGACTGGGTGGCCAGTTCGGCTCGGAGTTCGCTGGAGCGTTCCGGATCGCGCAGCAACAGCCGGTAGGTCAGATCGGCACCTTCACCCGTGCTCCGCCGTTCGCTGGCGAGGTCCAGCCGTCGGGCATGGCGATTGAGAACTTGATGCAACCAGGCGATTTGCGCGGGGAAATCGCCTGTCACCCGGAGGCTCAGCACGGCATCATAGCGCTGGCGGGTGCCGAAACTGATAAGCCGCACCAGCACAAAGGCCGCGGAGATGCCGGCGGCAGCCATGAGAGCAATAGAAAAGCGCGTGGTGCCGACGGCCAAACCCTCCACGATAGCCCAAAGGATAAAGACTGTGTCACGAGTATCTTTCAGGACGTTGCGGAAGCGGACGACGCCGAAGACCGCGAGCAAACCAAAGGCAACGAGGAGACTGCCAAACATGGCGGCCATCATCATGGCCATAATCAAAGGCATGACGGCCAGCGCGCCTACAAACGTGCGTGAGTACGAAAGAGCCTCGTGGGTCCACATATAAACGAAGCCGATGAGCAAGCCCAGGCTAAACCCCAGGACAATCATCAGCAGGAGAGTCCGCATGTCTGGGGACCCCGGCCAGTCCGGCCGGACAAAACTGTTAACGAAGTCATTCATTGAGCGGCGATGGTAGGCCACCTGAGGCAGCCTGTAAATTGGGTTTCACTCGCGGAACTCCGCCAACTTCAAATCCTCTTCTTGTTCGGGGAACACCCGGCGGCCCCAATGGAGTTGCTGCGCATACACGCAAGCCGCATATTTGCAAATGGCTATGCGGTTGAGGTTAAAGAGCCTCACGAGGTCGAACATCCAGAAAGGGGCCATGGTATCGAACTTCAGCTCGAGGATGACGCCATCTCTAGGAAAGGGAGCGAGGAACGGGGGCAGAAATGGCCACCAGCCACGCTTGGGAACACGGAGGCAGCCGCTGCCGTCATACGAGCTGCCGCGGATTTCCCGGTCCATCGTCACCCGCAATTCCTCGTCATCCGGCGCTTCGTAAATCTCCCGAAAGTAGGAGACGTAAATGAAGCCGCGGGCGCGGACGGTATTGGCAAAACCCCAGAAATCATCGCTGACATCCTGCCTCCGTCGGCCGTGGATGAGGTGGCTGCACTCACTCAAAAGGGGCCCATCGGGCCAGCCCTCGCACAGGATTTGCCTCACACCTTCGCGAGTGATCAGGGCGCGGTCCTTGCAGATTACGTCGCTGACACGGCGTTTCACTTCCAGGAAGGCGGGGCGTTTCCATTCGTCGTCGTAGAAGCGGATGCGAAGCTTCATCCGATTCTTGTGGCCTGTAAAAGCCTGACGAAAGAAGAATAAATCAGGCGAATCCATGTACAGGCTGATCACCGGATGGCCGCGGACCGGGCCGGAGCCATTGTGTTCAGAAGGGCGAAGGTAGCTCTGGAGAAAATCCGCGATCGCGACGGCACGGGCCTCTTCGATCAGATACTTCAGTTCAAAGCGATCCGTGTGGGCCATCGGGGAGGGTCTTACCTGCGAAACCTACGTGGCGTTCCGCCTTATGGCCTTGCCTGGCCCAAGGCGCCTTCCGGATCCTGGGCGGCCTCAAAACGCCGGGCCTCATAGGTCAGTACCTCGCGCGCGAAGCGGATGCATTCGATCGGGCGGGGACTGTACACCGTTTCCCTTCCGAGCATAACCGCGCTGGCTCCCTGTCGCGCAATTAAGGAGAGGTCTGAAAGCTCGGCGCGCTGTGGCACGCCCGTTTCGGCAAAAACCTCGAGCACCTGCGTGGCAACCACCGACACTTTCCCGGCTCGTCGCGCGGCTGAAACCAAGCGCTCCTGCACTTCCGGGAGCCGCATGTAACCTACTGCCAGCCCCAAGTCGCCGCGCGCCACCATTATCCCGTCGGATACCTTCATGATCTCCTCCGCGCACGCCAGGGCCTCCTGCGTCTCAAACTTGGCCATGATGCGCACGTCTTGGCCCAATATTTCTCTGGCTTCGCGGCGCCCCGTCTGGACGTCGTCGGGTGATGCAATCAGAGACAACGCCACCCAATCGGGAATAATTCTCTCGGCGGCAAACGCCTGCAACAGCGCGCGGTCATCAACCGTTAGAACGACAAAAGGGCTGGGGCTGTCAGGCAGAAACAGGGCATTTGAGGATTTGAGCGGAATAGTCCCGTATTCGAGCCGGGCTAAGGCGCTGGTTTGTTCGAGTGCCTCCACGACAAAGCTCAGTCGCCCATCGCAAAACCACATGTGATGGCTGGGAGCCAGCTTGGAAATCAGATGCGCCAAGCCGGGCACGGGCACGGGAAAGACGCCGTTGCTGGCAGGACTCGAAGCAGAACTTTCCGGGTCCCAAAAACGGACGCGGTCGCCGACGGTCAGCCGCAGTTCTTCCATTTTGCCCGTGCGCGGCCTGGAGGAAGGTAAGTCCAACAGGAGTCGGACGGGAACGCCGACTTCCGCGGAAACAACGCGCACCGCGCGGGCGTTTTCCAAATGCGGTCGCTGGCGGTAACCGCAGGGAGAGCGGAACCACCTGGCCCCGGCTTCAATCGCCCGCTTGATGTCCTCAGGCTTTTCAAGAGTTGGCCCAAGCGTCGCCATAACCTCCGGTGCACTCCGGGAATGTGACGCTGACAACGAGACGCGCGATTTACGATTCACTAGCTTGTTTTTATCACAGCCCGCCGCCGTGTAAACAGCATTCTCGAGCCTATCTATCGTCTGATATATCATACTTCGGGTCTGGAAACAGCAATTCTAATACCAACACCGAGGCGCTGTGAGCCCAACCGCGCATAGTTTGCCGGAGCTTGGGAGTCGCCCCTGAAACCGCAGGCCGAACCCTCACTCCGCGAGCAGCAGCAGCACGCGACGCTCGGTTTCGCCAAGAATGTCGGCCGTGTGGAACCCGGCGCGGTGTGCCAGGAAGCGGATTTCAGGGCCGGCAAAATAGGTCTTATCTTCTGCGGCGTGCGCGTAACGGGTCCTGGCGGAGGCGTTCAGGAAATCGAAGAGAATAAAGCCGCCAGGGACGAGAAGGGCTTGGGCGGCGCGCAGAAGGGCCTCGCCTTGCGCCAAACCGTAATGGGATAACAGCACGCCACGAGACAGCACGGCGCCGGCCGTGGGACAAAGCTCCGCGAGCCGGAAGCAATCCCCCAGGATGAACGTCGCATGCGGAATCTGCTTTTGTCTGGCCAGACCAAGCATTTCTGGGCTGAGGTCCACGCCCATGCCCCAGTCGAAGGCAGAAATAACCTCCTCCAACACCAAACCAGTACCGCAGCCGGCATCAATGACCCCGTTTCTTGCGCAAAACTCCGGCCGCTCCTTGATTGCGGAGCGCGCGTGCCCCAGGAATCGTTCGTAAGCGGCGTCTTCGTTCAGATGGCAAGCCGGATTCTCCAGCTCGCTCTCCCAGGTCTTCGCCTTCGCATCCCAGCGCGAGGCGATCGCTTCGAGTTGCCGGTCCTGGTAAATATCAGACACGGATTTGACCTTTCAAAGCCTCGAATGTCGCCATCAGTTCATCCTGGCCCAGGTAATCCCGCCAATGCCAGCGTTCGGGCATCCCGAGTTCCGTTGTGATAATGCGGCGCACCAATTGGGTGGGCACATTGCAGCCGTCGTACACACGGCGCTCCCCATTATTCTCCTGCACGAATAGATAGCCGAATTCAGCCCCTCGCAATCGTTGCAGCTCCGAAAGCGAAACAACCGGACTTTGCATCCGCCCGCTCAGATGGGGATGCACAAACACCTGAGCCGGGAAAATATTGAAGTGCGCGTGATCCACGCAACAAGCGCCCTTGGAGCGTTCGGGAGCAGGCCCATGCTCGAAGATCAATGGAGAGACTCCCCACCGTTGGGAAAGCGCCTGACAAATAACTCCCACCAGTCGCTCGAGTCGAGCAAAATGTTCCGCCGGCAGGTGAGCGAAAGAGAGAATATGGGCACGACTGAGCAGGAGCAGGCCGCCTTCGATAAACTCGCCCAGCGGTGGCATCACGACGAACTGCTCGTCTTCATAAATGACCCGCGAGTTGAGGCGCTGACCCATGAGGCTGGCAAAAGTGCTTAGGCCATCCTCTTCGAATTCGGCACAGAAAGGACATGAAAAACAAGTGCCGGCGGATTGTTCTCCGGGCAAGAAGGAGTCCTTCCCCGGCCGCTGGCGTTCCAGCTCCAGGTGCAACCCAAGAATGTCACGTTCCAGCGCCGCCAAAGCCCTGGCCCGGTGGAGCAGCCGGCCCGGTTTGCCAACATCGTCCGGCACAAAAAGCTCCGAAAGCAACATCGGTTGCGAAGCCAATTGAGCAGTCTGGCGCCCTTCGGCATCAGGCGTAAGACAGGAGAGGTCCAACCTGCCAGGCGCACTGCCAAACCACCGCCGCAACGAGCCGTTCACCCAGCAACCGATATGACATTCCATCGCGCCCCGGTTCGACACACCGGACAGCAATCGCGCCAGACCCGCACGGCCGATCCGGCTGAGGACTGCGGCTGTGAGCGGCCCGGGGAAGGCTTCATAAGCTTCCAAAACAAGCCCGGCATCATCTACAAGGACCGGACGGCCAAACACGGCCGCCGCTGCCTTTGCTTTGGCGGCGACGGCTGCCTCAAAATCCGAGGCTTGGATTTCGGGCAATGGTTGAGGAGGCGGCTCCAGGGCAATTCGCATACGTTCCAGTTCACTCCCGAATGGCGCGTATTTGGCGGAATTCGATGTGACGAGGGTCAGCATTCTGCCAAGGCGCTTCTTTCCAGCGCTCCGTTGGTTGCGTTCTTACCCACGACCGTAAGCTCCATCTTTTTCAACGCCGCGCACCAGCGCAAGGGCTGCCGCCAAAGCCTCGTCCGCCGTCAAGGCATCCACGTTCAAGAACCTCACGGTTGGAACCTGGCGCCCGAGCCAGCGATAGAATTCACGCTCGCGGTTGTAAAAGCCCTGCGTGGCGGTCAGTGCGTCCAGGGCGCGCGCGACGCCCTCTTTTTGGCTGATTCGAGTTTGGCACGTCTCGAAGGAAGCTTCGAGCACGAGAGTCAGGTCGGGCGCACGGATTTCTGCGGCGATGGGACGGAGCATGGTTAAGATGGCTTCCAGCCGCCGGATTCTCTCTGCGGCATGGACCGCCAGCGTGGACCAGAGCGAGCGGTCCATGATAACCAACGGCGCCCCATTCGCACTCAGCCCGCGCGCCTGCTCGAAGCAACCGCTAAGGAAGAACATAGCTGAGGCGAACCACTCGGCATCGCGGATCATCCGGGTCTTGAAAGCCGGCAAGAACCAGGCCGAGTCAATGCCGAGGCAGTAAGGCGCACCGAGGGAGCCCGCCAGCGCCGCGCACAACGTAGTCTTCCCGGCGCCGTTGGGGCCTTCGAGTGCGACAATGAAAGGGGTGCCTGGCGCGCGCGCTCCAAAGCCAGGCAAGATAAGCGCCTCGAGAGCTTCGCGGTATCGCTCGAATGAGGGATGCTCGGGAGGGTGCATTAGGCACGGCTGAGGTGGAAGGCAGGGCTATGCCAACGCCCCTTGCGCAGGGTTTGGCTGGAAGACATTCATCGAACTGCGATTCAGCGGTGTCGTGTAAATATATTCTGCGCCGCGAGCTGCCTGGTCGCTGCTGAGATACCCGGCGGCTTCGAGCGCTGCCGACGTCTCCTCGAGCAGTTGCACCAACTGAGCATGGCTAAGGTAATCGAACCGGATATCCCCCTCTAGGCCACCATAGCAGAAGCACTCGAAGGCCTTGGGGTCGCGAATCCGGATTCCGAACCGGGCGGCATCGGAATAGTAAACCGTCCCAGGGAAAGGAATGAGTTGGTGGATGGAGATCTCATGCGGGCGCAATTCCAGCATAAAGTCAATTGATCGGTACTGCTCTGTGATGGACCCCGGCAGGCCATAAATCCAGCCCGTCTTAACACGCAGCCCGGCCCCCTTGGCGGCGCGCACGCCGCGCCGGATGTGATCGGTCGTAATCCCCTTTCGAGCATTTTGCAGCACAGTATCCGAGCCGGATTCAACACCAAAATAGACCCGTTGGCACCCCGCCTCCGCCATCAACGCCGCCACCTCGGCATCCACCTGGTCCGCCCGCATTTGCCCAATCCAACTGACACCGACCTTCCGCGCCACGCAGGCACGGCAGAACTGCACGATATCCGCCTTGTGCACGAGGAAAATATCGTCAGCAAAGAAGATTTCGTTTGCGCCGAACCGGTCGCGCAGATGCTCCATTTCGGAAATGATCTGTTCGTGCCGCCGCACCGAGACGCCGCTGCGGATAGTGCCGGTATAGTTGCAGCAGAAAGCGCAATGATACGGGCACCCTCGCGAAGCGAGCATGGAGTGGTGAGTGTAACGTGGCAGATTATAAAGGGCGCGATCCACGAAGGGCAGTCCATCCAACGAAGGCTTCTGCGCCCGGCCAGACGAGCACAGGATTTCTCCCGCACGGTTGCGGAAGACGACACCCTGTAAGTCGCTCAAGTCGGCGCCCCGACCCAGGCGCGAAACCACTTCGCCGATGACCTGTTCGCCTTCGCCAATCACCACGGCATCGGCGCCGGCTGCCAGCAGTTCCTCGGGGAATAAACTGGCGTGGACGCCGCCAGCCATAATGCGGAGCTCGCGATACAGTTCTCTGACTCGCCGCATCTGGCTCCGCGCCACCGGGTAATTGGGCGTGATGACCGAGAAACCGACGACATCGGGCTGGAAACCAGAAACCAAGTCGAGCAACAAACCGTCATCTGCGCCCTGCACATTTTGATCGAAGATCCGGATGTCGTGCCCTTCCTGTTTAAGGACTGTTCCGAGAAACCCAACGCCGAGAGGATACTCCCGGTACATCTGTTTTGGATTGCAGGAGCGCGGAACTGCGAACAAGACCCGCATCACGAGCCTCCTTTCTCATGGCGGCCTTGCCTGGCCATCCCGGCCTCAGGTTGCCGAAGCAGAACGCCATTCCGTCCGTCGCTCGGGCCCGCGTATTGCTTTGCCTGCCGGAGCACCCGGTCGAGGGCTTGCCGATCCTCGTGATAAAAATGGCAGGAGCCCATGAAGCCCGTGATGGTTCCAGTCGCGACCCCCAAGCCTGCGGCGACCTTTCGTGACATGTCTCCCATGCACAGCGCATCGGCATAAAACTTACGAAAGGCATCTTGTCCGCGAGCGAAGTAGATCGTACGCAGATTGCCGCGCAGTAGAAACTGGACCGCATTGATGCAAGGGACTTTGCCATCGGGCAGACCGCAGAGCGTCAGAACCGCGCGTTTGCTCCAAGGCTCGGCCCGCAATAACGCGATGATGTCCGCCAAATCGTTTCGCCCGCCCGGACCGCGCGTCAGGTTAGCGTAGCTATGACCCAGCCTGCCAACGCCGCCGCCAAAGAAGACCGTCTTCATTTCGGCTATCATCGTGGCGTCGCCAAACCGCTCGATGATCGGGTCATTATCTGCGGCTGCGGGGAAAGCCACGCTGACGCCTAACAGCTCAAGCCCCTCGCCTTCCATAGGTTCTCCGTCGTGCACGATGGCGTTTAGGAGGCCAATCCAAGCCTCCCCAAGGCTGCTGAACTTATTCATCAGGCTCAATTATCGGAGAGCAAGGTCAGCTCGACCAATTCACCGGCACGAAGCCTCAGATTGGGTGGCAGGCTGACATTGATCGGCAGCCCCAATTCCAGGCTCGAGAATTTAATTGGCCCCAACAAGATTCCCGGGATGGCTTCGTATTGGCTGCCCACGTCCAGAACGATCGCCTGACCCACTCCGCGGCGCAGCCCGCGAGTGCGGACCTCAACCTTCATGCCTGACTTGGGCTCGCGCAGGAGGGGCGGCCGCAAATACCCCACAATGCGCACCGGTTCGAGAGTCGAGATGGCCAGAATCGGCTCCCCTGCAGCAACGGCCTCGCCGGTCCGATGATATATCACCGTCACAATTCCATCAATGGGCGCTCTCAAAGGCAGCGGGCTCAACTCCGATTCGGCCAGGCGAACCTTGGCTTCCTGCACGCCGATAGCGGCGCGCAACGGATTATCAGTCACCTTTGAGATTTCCGGGGCATTGGTAAGCTGAAGCTCTTGAAATCTCCGTTCGCCATCGCTCACAATAGCCGCTAACTCGTCCACCTCGTTTTGCAGCCGGTCACGGTTTGCCTTGGCCTCGTCGAAAACACGGGCGGCGATGATGTTGTCCTTGAACAGTTCGTTCATCCGGCGGTATTCGCTTTCGGCCAATTGAAGATTCACCCGCGCGGTAGCCAGTTGTGTCCGCTGCCGCATCCAATCCAGTCGCAGTTGATTGTAGTCAATAGCATTGCGCTCCTGCATCAGCACCGGCTTCATTTCGGTTCGAAGGAGATCAATTTCGGATTGGATAACAGCTAACGAGGAGGCCAGAATACTGGGCTCGGTGATGCGAATTCTTCCTACGGGGTCGCCCGCTTTCACCTTTTGAAACCGAGTGACCGTTAACTCCGCTACCACTCCGGGTTTGTAGGAGCTGACATCAGCCAGGACCGGCTCGGCTTGCCCGAACATGGTCGGGGCGGAGATATGGCCCCTCCACAGCAGAGCGCCGGTGCCGAAGCTCACCCCCAACAGGACGAACGGCAAAATCCGCAGCCGTACGCTTTGCCAACGGTAACGTGGAGGGATTGGAATCGGGGCGGGCGCGTCGGGGTTCACGATTTGGTTCAGCGGTTAATCTTGACGTGAGCACAGGATGGGGCTCTGGAACGAAGCAGTAAACTCAAGCTCATGCATCATTCAAGTTTCTGCCCTGGGGCACCAGGGCCCCCTTTTCCCCGTGCCAAGTTTAGTCGAGTCTGTGTCGGAAAAAACACGGATAATCAAGAATCCTAACCAAAAGCTACCTCGTGCTGAGGTGTTTTGTACAGTCCGAAATCATGCCCGCATTCTTGGAGGCAAGGGATCGGGGCGTCAACAAAAAAAGATCCTGATCCGAGCCACCGAGCCACCGAGCCACTTGCTAGGCAGTCTCAACCAAGAACAATGAAGAACAACGAAGAACAGTTGCTTTCTTCAGATCCCCTGGCGACCATACGTCTATGCGCGCGCTGCTCTGTTTGCTCTAAGCATTTCAGCGTTTGCCCAGGGCGGCGAAAACCTGGCCCCCGCCAGCCCGTCACCCTCCGTCCGCCCGAACTTGGTCCGGCCGGGGCGGTACTTCGGTATGTGCGATGCCTCGGGGGCGGTTGCAGTCAGCTCGAATCTCTTCGTCGTCGCCAGTGACGAGGACAATATCCTGCGGTTGTATCGCGCCGATCAGTTGGGCGGGGCCGTGAAGGAGTTCGATTGCAACGGCTTCCTGGAGTTGCAAGGCAAGTCCCTCGAAGCGGATTTGGAGGGCGCTGCCCGGATCGGCAATCGCGCCTTCTGGATCGGCTCCCACGGACGCAACATCAACGGCAAGGAGCGTCTCAACCGGCACCGCCTCTTCGCCACCGATATCAAGGTTAGCGATGGCGACGTCACTCTCACGCCGGTCGGCAAGCCCTGCAAACGGCTGCTGGAGGATCTGCTGGGGGATTCCCGATTCGCTCAGTTTCACTTCGAGGAAGCCGCCCGCCACGCGCCCAAGGAGCCGGGTGCCCTGAACATCGAAGGCCTTTCGGCTACGGCGGAAGGCCACCTCTTGATCGCCTTCCGCAACCCCATTCCGGGGGGCAAGGCCTTGCTGATTCCACTGCTCAACCCCAATGAGGTCGTTGACGGCAGGCCCGCCCGATTCGGCTCCGCCCTTCAGTTGGACTTGAGTGGACTGGGAATCCGCGATATCGCCTGGCACGAAGGAACCTACGTCATCATCGCCGGCTCTTATCATGGCGGGCGCCATTTCCGTTTCTATCGTTGGGCAGGACCAGGTGCCCAACCGGAAACCCTTCGCGTGGATCACCTCAACGACTATCAGCCGGAGGCCCTCGTCATCTACCCGGATCGCGGGCTTCGGGAGTTTCAAGTCTTGAGCGACGACGGCACGTTCCTTATTGACGGATGCCCGTGTAAAGAACTCAAAGACCCCAACCGGCAGGCCTTTCGCAGCGTCTGGGTTTCGCAATAGCTGAGGCTGGGACGGACCTGCACCGGCTTTCTCAGACTGTGCGGCTTTGCCTAATCCGCTTGCCCGCCTTGGGCCTTTGGGCTAGCTTGCGCAAGTTATGGAAGAGAGCACAATGCCACCGTCCTCCACGCCGCCGTCGGCAGCGCCACCGCCGCCATTGACCCCCCCGCCGGTGATCGTGCCGCCTTCACCCACGCCACCGCGCCGGCGTGGCCGGGGTTGGATGATCTTCGCTCTCGTGGTGTTGGTATTGCTGTTCATCAGCGTGCTGTTCAATCTCGGGCACCTGGCACGCAGTTTCGTTCCCGTGAGCGTCGGCGGCCCCCGCGCGGTCGGTCCGCGCCTGGAGGAGGTCACCACCGAAGACAACGACGCTGCCATCAAGATCGCGGTCGTCGAGGTCAATGGCATTATCTCCGGCCAGGCCCTGGACCAGGGCGGTTACAGCTTGGTGGATGTGATCAAGGCGCAGTTGAAGCGCGCGGAGGACGACGACAAGGTCAAGGCTGTGATCCTGAAGGTGGACTCGCCGGGTGGCGAAGTGTTGGCCTCCGACGAGATCAGCCGGGCGATTAGCGAGTTCCAGACAAAGCTGCGCGGCAAGCCGGTGGTGTGTTCGATGGGAAGCCTGGCCGCCTCCGGAGGCTATTATATTTCGGCCCCCTGCCGGTGGATTGTGGCGAATGATCTCACCATCACGGGCAGCATTGGCGTCATCATGAGCGCCTGGAATTACCGCGGCCTCATGGACAAGGTCGGGGTACGGCCGCAGACCTTTAAGAGCGGCAAGTACAAGGACATGTTGAGCGGCTCGCGCGAGCCAGACTCAATCACGCAGGAAGAACGCGACATGGTACAGGCGTTGGTAAACCAAACCTACGGTAGATTCACGAACGTCGTGGCGACCGGCCGCGAGTGGGCGCGGGAGAAGAACCAGAACAAAGGTCGTGCCCTGAGCGAGAGCTGGCCGGATTACGCCGACGGACGAATCCTTTCGGGCCGGGAAGCCTTCGAGCGGGGCTTTGTGGATGAACTGGGTACCTTCGACGACGCCGTCAAACGCGCGAAGTCCATTGCCGGCATCCGCAACGCCAACCTCATCGAATACCAGCAGCGCTTCGATATCTCCGACCTCTTCCGCCTCTTCGGCCAGACGGACGGCAAGGCCGTTAAAGTGGATTTGGGCGTGGAAGTGCCCAAGCTCCAGGCTGGCCGGCTTTACTTCCTGTCACCGACGTTCCTGCACTGACGGTGAAAGGGGTCACCGTCATTTCGCACCCCTTGGTGCAGCACAATCTGACCCGCCTCCGCGACCGGCGGACCGGCCCCCAGGAATTCCGCCGGGTGCTGAGCGAAGTCGCCGCCCTCATGCTCTACGAGGCGACGCGCTCGTTCGCCGTCGCGCCCGTTTCGGTAAAGACCCCCCTGGCCCAAGCCCGCGGATTTCGTCTCCGGCGTGAAGTGGTGCTTGTGCCCGTCCTGCGCGCCGGCCTGGGCATGCTGGATTCAATCCTGCAACTTATCCCCCACGCGCGCGTCGGATTCATCGGCCTGAAGCGGGAGGAAACTACGCTGCGGGCAACATCCTATCACAAGAGCCTGCCGGCGGACCTGCGCCCCTTTGAAGTCATCCTGATTGATCCCATGCTGGCCACCGGGGGCAGCGCGGTCGCCGCTATGGATTTGCTGGCCGAGCTGGGAGTCAGATACGTGCGAATGGTGAACCTGGTGGCCGCGCCGGAAGGCATCCGTCGGGTGCAGGCCCACTATCCGGCCTTGCCGATCTTCACTGCCGCCGTGGACCGAAAACTCAACGAAAGAGGCTACATCCTGCCCGGCCTGGGCGATGCCGGAGACCGCCTGTTCGGCGTTTGATATGAAGTTGTATGACAAGGTTCGAGAAGGTGCTCGAGAGGTAGCGCGCTTTAGTTGTTGCCAACCCTCGCGCGAGAAATAGATACTTGGTTCATGGTCGCTCACATCAAACGTCATCAGATCACTCGGCGGAAGCAGCGCCAGCCTCTGCGCCCGGCGCCCGCGCCCAAGGCGCACAAGCCGACCAAACCCCGCCCAGCCGCGCGGGAGGTGACTCCGTTGCCTGGCGACGAAACGGGGCCGCCGCCGGAAGAACTGATCAAGGAAGAGGAAGTCGTCAAGGTTGCCGAAGTGGAAGAGACAGCCGCCGTCCCTGAGACCGAAACCGAAGAACACCTCGCCCCGCGCGAGCGAGAGCGGCCAAGCTATGACGGAGACACCGCCATCAAGCTCTACCTGCGCGAGATTGGCCAGGTGAAACTTCTCACCCCCCAGGAGGAGATCGAGCTCGCGGCCCGCATCAAGAAGGGCGACAAGAAGGCCCGCGAGCAGATGATCAAGGCCAACCTGCGCCTGGTTGTGAAGATCGCCCGCGACTACGAAGGCATCGGCCTGCCCCTGCTCGATCTCATCAGCGAAGGCAACATTGGCCTCATGAAGGCCGTCGAGCGATTCGACCCGGCCAAGGGCGGCAAGCTCTCGACTTATGGCTCCTGGTGGATCAAGCAATCCATCAAACGCGCCCTGGCCAACCAGTCCAAGACTATTCGCCTGCCCGTGCATCTGGTGGACAAGATCTCCAAGATGCGCCGCACCTCGATGCGGCTCCAGGAAGAACTGGGCCGCGAACCGACCGACGAGGAACTGGGCGAAGAGCTGGGCATCAGCGCCTCCCGCGTCGCCCAGATGAGGATGGCCGCCATCCGGCCCGCTTCGCTCGATGCCCCCATCGGCGACGAAGACTCCAATAACTTCGCCGAAGTCGTCCAGGATGAGAGCGCGGACACCCCGTACCAGCACCTTGAAGACAAGACCGTGACCAAGATGCTGCAGGAAATGGTCAAGACGCTCGACAACCGGGAAGCGACCATCCTGCGCGCGCGGTTCGGGCTGGACGGCGGCCCGCAGAAGACGCTCGAGGAAGTGGGCCTTAAGTTCGGTGTCACCCGCGAGCGCGTACGCCAGATTCAAAACATCGCCCTCAAGAAGCTCCGCAAGATGATCGAGAAGATGGAGACGACCAAGACGTGATGACTCGTGGAAGGGTTAACGCGTCAAATGAGTTATGACCCAAACAAGCCCGACCCCCGCTGACATCGAACGCGCCATCCGCAATATCCCTGATTTCCCCAAACCGGGCATTCAGTTCAAGGACATCACGCCGATGCTCGCCGACGCCAGCCTTTTCTCTGGCAGCATTGATTTGCTGATTGACCAATTCAAGCCGGGCCAGGTGGATGCCGTCGTTGGAATTGACGCCCGCGGTTTCATTTTCGCCGCCGCTGCCGCGGTGAAGCTCCAGGCCGGCTTCGTCCCCATCCGGAAAAAGGGTAAGCTCCCCTACCAGACCCATGAGCAGCAGTACGATCTCGAGTACGGCACGGCCACCGTCGCCGTCCACGTGGATGCCCTCAAGCCCGGCAGCCGCGTGCTCCTCATTGACGACCTGTTGGCCACGGGCGGCACTGCCGCCGCCGCCGCTGCCCTCGTCAAGCGGCTTGGAGCGCGCATTCTGGAAATCTCCTTCCTCATCGAACTCGGTTTCCTGGGTGGCCGCCAGAAGTTGAAGGACTATCCGGTGCGTTCGCTGGTGATTTATTGAGCGGAACACTCGCTAATGGACTGGCTGCAGACCCTGGACACTGACCTGTTACGGTTCCTCAACTTGAGATTGGTCAATCCCGTTTGCGATGTGGTGATGCCCCTCGCGAGCGGCAACGCTTTCTTTCGTCCACTGCTGCTCGTCGCGGCGATTCTCCTGATCTGGAAAGGGCGGGCGCGCGGCATTCTCTGCGTGCTCATGCTAGCGCTCATCCTCCCGCTGGGCGACGGCTTGATTTGCAACACCCTTAAACACGCCGTGGGCCGCCCGCGGCCCTTCGTGGTGCTTCCCGAGGTCCATCGCCCGGACCGCGACCCCAATTCGCCCAGCCTCGCGCCGCCGCCCATGTCCTCTGAGCAACCGACCGCCACGACACCATCGGCCAAAGGCGACTATGGCAGCATGCCTTCCTCGCACGCGGCCAACTGGTTTGCGGCAACGATGATTCTCTTCATTTACTATCGCCGCAGCGTGTGGTTCATGCTGCCGTCGGCAATCCTCGTCAGCTTCTCGCGCATCTACAACGGCGTTCATTACCCGGCTGACGTGCTGGCGGGGGCCATCTTGGGGGCGGGTTATGCCGCCGCCTCGGTGTGGTCCCTGAACGCACTCTGGCAGTGGGCCGGCCGGCGCTGGTTTCCGCTTTGGTGGCAGAGCTTTCCGTCGCTGCTCGATCCATCGCGGAATGCCGGCCAGGACGATGAGGCTGCATCCGGTCTCACGACTCCTCAGACATCGGGTCTCTCCTCCGGCTCTCCGCACTCCACCGTGGATCAGCACTGGCTCCGGCTGGGTTACATTTGGATCGCGGCGCTCCTGCTGATCCGGCTCGCCTACCTCGCCAGCGGCAACATCGAACTCTCCCGCGACGAAGCCTACCAATGGCTCTGGTCCAAACACCTGGCGCTCTCTTACTACAGCAAACCGCCCCTCATCGCGTACACGCAGTTCCTGGGAACCTCCCTCTTCGGCGACACCGCCTTCGGCGTGCGCATCTTTGCTCCGATCATCGCTGCCATCCTCAGCCTTATCGTGCTGCGCTTCTTCGCCCGCGAGGTCAATGCCCGCGCCGGGTTCTTCCTGCTGCTCATCATCACCGCCACACCCCTGATGGGGGTCGGCGCGGTGCTCATGACCGTTGACCCGCTGTCCGTGTTGTTCTGGACCGCGGCCATGCTCGCCGGTTGGCGCGCCGTGCGAGAAAACGCGACCACCCGCCAATGGCTCTGGGTCGGCATTTGGATGGGCCTGGGCTTCCTGAGCAAATACACTGAACTCTTCCAGCTCCTCTGCTGGGCCGTGTTTTTCGCCCTCTGGCCCCCCGCGCGCAAACAGTTGCGGCGACTCGGGCCATACCTGGCTTTGCTGGTCAACCTGGCCTGCGCCCTCCCGGTCTTGATTTGGAACGCCCAGCATCACTGGATCACCGTCACCCACGTGGCCGGGGACGCGGGCCTCGGCAGCGCGTGGAAGCCGACCCTGCGATTCCTGGGCGAGTTCCTCGGCGCCGAAGCCGGCTTGCTGAACCCGGTTTTCTTCGTCGCCACGGTCTGGGCAGCCATCGCCTTCTGGCGCCGGGGCCGGCATGACCCGCGCTTGGTCTATCTCTTCAGCATGGGCGCGCCGCTGTTCCTGGCGTACCTCATTCACTCCTTCCGCTCCCGTGTCCTGCCCAACTGGATTGCCCCCTCGGTGCTGCCGCTGTTCTGCCTCATGGTGATCTACTGGGACACCCGGTGGCGGCTGGGCGCAGCGCGCATCAAGCCGTGGCTCATCGCCGGGCTGACACTGGGCCTCACCGGGGTTGCGGTGTTCCACAACACCGACCTGTTGCCGAAGCTGATCGGCTGGCGCCTGCCGGTAAACCAGGATCCGCTGCATCGGGTGCGCGGCTGGAGCGACGTGGCACGCATCGTCGGCGAGGCCAGGGAGAAATTGCTCACGGAAGGCAAGCCGGTCTTCATCATCGGCGACCACTACAGCCTGGTTGGAGAGATTTCCTTCTATTTACCCGAAGCCAAGGCGGCGGTGGCCGGCGACTCGTTGGTATTCTACCGAACTGACTCCCGAACCATCAACCAATTCCATTTCTGGCCCGGCTACGAGAACCGCAAAGGCGAGAACGCCATCTTCGTCCGCGAGCTGGATCGTGACAGGCCCAGGCCAGGTCCGATCCCACCTGAAGTCGAGCAGCAGTTTGAGTCCATTATCGAGGTAGGCGTCACTAACGTGCTTTATCGTGGCCGCGTCCTGTGGCCGCTCCAAATCTACGCCTGCCGCGGCCTGCGGTAATTCGGCTTGGAAACCACCCGGACCTTCCCCGTACGCGACTACGATCTCGCTGCCACGCTAACCAGCGGCCAGGCGTTCCGTTGGTGGCAGCACGATCCCTGGTGGGCCGGCGTAATCGGCACTCACTGGGTCCGCCTCCGCTCGAAACCGTCCTCCATCACCGCTGAAACCGCGGCACCCGTGGCCGATTGGGACTGGCTCACTCATTACCTCCAACTGCACCTGGACTTGAGCGGGGTCGTGCGATCCTTTCCCGATGACGAGCCGATGCGCGCCGCCGTGAACGCTTGCCGCGGACTGCGCCTGCTGCGTCAGGATCCGTGGGAATGCCTGGCTTCCTTCATCCTGTCCTCCTCCAAGCAGATCGTCCAAATCCGGCAGATCACCTCCCTGCTTTGCGAACGCTACGGTGAGCCGTTGGCCGTGGCGCCGGGGTGCCCGGCGGCGTTTGCGTTCCCCTCCCCTGCCCGCCTGGCGCGCGTCACGGAAACCGGGCTGCGCACCTGCAAGATGGGTTTCCGCACCCCGTACTTGCTGGCGACTGCGCGCCTGATTGCCTGCGGCCAATTTGACCTGGCCCGCCTCCACGCCCTGCCGGCTGAGGTCGCCCGTGCCGAGTTGATGAGCCTCCCCGGCGTGGGTCAGAAGATCGCCGATTGCGTCTTGCTATTTGCCTATGGTGTTGAGTCCGCCTTCCCGGTGGACGTATGGATGGTGCGAGCGCTGCGCCAACTTTACTTTCCTCGGCGGAGAGTCAGCCTGCAGCGCCTCCATCGGTTTGCCGCCACCTATTTCGGCCCCCGCGCCGGCTACGCGCAACAGTATCTGTTCCACCACATCCGGACCGGCGGCGCCTCTTAAGGCGTCAGCAACCCCAGCCCGACGTCAGAACAGCCGCAGCAAAAGGCTGAGCGCGCCAATGGCCCCAAAGCCAAGGCCGAAGTTCGCGAGGACAAGACCCTTGTGGTGCTTGAGGATCTCGCCGAATACCGCGTGCACAGCCAGAAACAGGAAGCCTCCGCCGACGTGCGCGACGGTTGCGTCCAGCCAGAAGGCGGAGAAATGGCGCAGGAATACCCACCCCAGCAACCCGCCCAGCAGAGTCGTGGATTCCACCGCCGCAATACGCTCTAGAGTCTGTTTTCGGTTGAAGCCCGCTCCCAGCAACAACGCCCCCAGCGCAAGCCCCTCCGGCACCTTGTGGACACAAATGGCCAAAACCAACGAGAAGTCCAATACCCGGCCCTCCGCACCGCGCGTGGTCTCCGATTCGTGGCCCGCGGCCAAGGCCAGGCCATCCGCCATGCAGTGGATGGCCAGCGCCAGCATCATGGCCGCGGCGATTTCGCTGAAATGGTGCGTGGTGGCCTCGTCGAAATGGCTCGCGGCACAGGCTGGGCAGATGTGATAGACATACTTGCTGATCACAAAGAAAACGGCGTAACCCGAACCCACGGCCAGGAAAATCCCCCACCAGTGCAGCGCTTCGAAGCTCTCTGGCAGGATCGCAAAAACCGTTACCCCCAGCAACGTCCCCGCTCCAAGGCTGATTAACGCGCACAACCGCTGGTGCGAAGTGCCCAGCGTCGCGCCCAATGCCCCGCCCCCGACTGCCAAAGCAAAGGCCAACACTACGTAAGCGATGGATAGATTTCCCATGGTCAATGGGCGGCGAGTCTTCGCAGGCCGCTGCTCCGATTCAACCCGAATTATGCCAGCGTCTCGCTGCTCAACTTGACCGTGAGCGTCGAGCTGCCGCCGGGGGGCAGGCTGACGCTGTCGGACCCCACGTTGCCCGATTCGATGCAGATCATTCGCTCGTATTCCTCGTCGCCAAAGTCCGGCATCTGCCGTGACTTGGCAATCCATGGATTCCAGACCACCGTCGAGGCGGAGCCCTGTTTTTCGATACGGATCCTTCGGCCCAGACGCGGGTCGCGGATTTCCACCGTCCCGGTGGTGTTCTGATAGGTCCGATCCACCTCGGAGGCGATCCGCAGGGTGTCGCTGGTCTCCGTTTTCTCCAGGAAGCTGGCCACCTTGTCCAAATAACTGGCCCCCTTGAGCCCGTGGATCGAGATGGCCGTAACGTCAGCCACCTCAAAGTAGGTATGCAGGCAATTCTCGAAGGTGAACTCCGCATCCTTGGATCGGTTGGTGATGATGAGCTGCAGCGTCAGCGACTGGTTCACGGTCACGACATAATCCGCCGTGTACGGCGGGAAGGCCGACGCCTCCGGACAATCCGGCAGACGGAATCGCACGCTGACGCTCCCATCCGGTGCCGGGGCGAATTCCTTGAGGTCCCAGGACTTGAGGCGGGCATAGCCGTGCTGGGCCAACCCTTCGCGTGGGCCAAACCAGGGGAAAATCACGGGGATGCCGCCGCGAATGGCATGTCCTTCGGCGAACCGGCTGCATTGGCTCAGAAAGAGCAGCGGTGGCTCGTCCTTCCTCTTGAAATGCGTGACGTGCGCCCCGTTCAGGTAGATTGCCGCTGTGCTCCAGGCGGTGCTGATCTCGAGCATGGGCAGTTCGCCGTGGCCATCGAGGAAGGTCACTCGCCCGAGGGCTTCAGGTCCGGCGATTTCGGCTATGTTGCTGGCTGTCATAATTTGCCTCTGCGGCCTTTATACCAGCCCGCCCGCCGCCTGGCACGCAAATTTGCGCCTATTTTTCACTTTGATTTCCCATGGGCTCCCTTACCCTCGCGCCACGCTTATGGCAAAACAACACCAATACCAATTCTGCTTCGGCCCCTGGAACATCAGCGAGGGCCAGGACCCCTACGGCCCCATCACCCGCCCGCCGCAAACCTTCGACTGGAAGCTCGCCCAAATGAAGAAGCTCGGCTTCGACGCCATGATGTTCCATGACGACGACGCCGTGCCCGACATAGATGGCAAGTCCGACGCGCAACTCCGCAAGGAAGCGAGAGAACTCAATAAGAAGCTGCACGATGCCGGCGTCGCCGCCGAAATGGTCGCCCCGCGCCTCTGGTTCAGCCCCATGACCATTGACGGCGCTTACACCAGCAACGACCCGAAGTGCCGGCAGTACGCCATCAACCGCTCCCTGCGCTGCATTGACATCGCCCATTATCTCGGCACGGACCTCGTCGTGCTCTGGCTCGCCCGCGAAGGCACCTACCTGCGCGAGTCCAAGAGCGGCCGCCGCAGCGTCGAGCTGCTCGTCCAGGCACTGGACAAAATGCTGGCCTATGACAAGAAAATCCGCCTTGCCATTGAGCCCAAGCCCAACGAACCGATGGACCACGCCTATGTGCCCACCATCGGCCACGCCCTCGCCCTGGCCCAGTTGACTCGCGACTCCAAGCGCGTGGGCTGTCTCATCGAATCCGCCCACGCCATCCTGGCCGGCCTCGACCCCGCCGACGAAATTGATTTCGCGATGGCCTTTGGCAAGCTGTGGTCGCTCCACCTCAACGACCAGAACGGCCTCAAGTTCGACCAGGACAAACCCTTTGCCAGCTCGAACCTGCGCGTCGCCTTCAACCAGGTCCGCGCCCTCGAGCGCAACGGCTACGGCAAGGATGGCCAATACGTCTGCTTCGACGTCCACCCATTCCGCACGACCAAGATCGAGCACTGGACCGCCCATCTGGCCAACAGCCGACGCACCTTCCTGCACCTGCTTCAGAAAGCCCGCACCTTCGACGAGAAAACGGCCCGCCAGTTGGTCGCCGACCGCAACTACGCCGCCCTCGACCAGATGGTCCTGGAGCACCTGATGGGGAAGTGAGCCGGCGGCCAAACCGTGGCCGATAACCCGTCGCGCGGGCAGGCCCAGCACAGGGAGCCTGCCGGTCGTTGCCCCCGGCTCCCTCTGTGATGAACAGCGCAACGGCCCTGGCCCGTTTGCCATTTGCCGTCTGCTCTTTGCCTTCTGTGATTGGCGATGGGCCATTGGCTATTGGCCACTTGCTATCTGCCTCTTGCCGTTGGTCCTTCGCCACTTGCTTTTTGCTATTGGCAATCGGCAATTGGCTATTAGTCTGGGCCGACCTCGCCCGCACGGTATTCCGCCTCGATCAACGGAGCCCCTCTTGCGCAAGGCCAGGACCTGGGCTACCTAAAGGACCATGCTCACTGTCACTGCCGAGAGGATTCTTCCTTGTACCGTTACCGGCTCATGGCCGCGCCCACGCTGGTTTGACCTCAGCATGTGGGGCCGGCCCCTGGATACCTGTCTGATGGATGTGCGCTTCCGCGAGAAGTTCCAGGACGCCCTGGCCACCGTGCTCAGCGACCAGGAACGAGCCGGCCTCGACATTCTCACCCACGGCGACCTGCACTGCGACGACGACATGGCCGGCCGCTCCTGGCACCACTACCCCTTGCAGCGCTGGGCCGGCTTCTCCGGCGATTATCTCCAATCCGACCAGACGCGCTCCCCCTGACTGCGCTATCCTCCCGGCACCCTGCTGAATGAGATTTACACCGGCTGGCGCTGGCCGCGCGTCGTGGACAAGATCGAGCACCGGCCCCTCGACTACGCCAAGATCTGGCGCATGGCCCAGAGCAAGACCGCCCGCTCCGTTCGCTTCGGCACCTGCTGCTCGCAGGTCATGGGGCTGTTCCTGGATCTCTGCACCCCCAAATACAAAGACCGTCACGAGGTCATCTGGGACATGGCGGTGGCGATGAACAAGGAGTTGCTCGCGCTGCGGGACGCCGGCTGCAGATGCATCCAGATCGAAGAACCCACCCTCCACTTCTGGGCCAACACCTTTGGCCGCGACCACGAAGAGGTAAAGCTCATGGTCAAGGCCTTCAACCGCGAAGTCCATGGCCTCGATGATGTCGAACTCTGGATTCACACCTGCTGGGGCAACCCGAATATGCAGCGCGTCATTGAAAACGACAGCTACCGCGAATCGTTCGAACTCTACCTCAACGAATGCCGTGGCGACGTGTGGACCATTGAGACCAAGGACCGCAACCTGCGCGAGATCGAGTTGTTTGCGCCCTTCAAGGGCAAGCTCAAGAAGAAGATTTGCGTCGGGGTCGTCAGCCACCGCACCCTCCAGGCGGAACGGCCCGAGGATGTGGCCGCCACGATCCGCCAGGCCCTCAAACACATCGCCCCGGAGCAACTGATCGTGTCGAGCGACTGCGGCTTTGGCCGCCAGGGCTGCAACCGCGACATCGCCTTCTTCAAGACCACCGCCATCGCCCAGGGAGCCAACATCGTGCGCCGCGAACTGGGCTTGCCCGAGACCCCGGTCCGCGCCGCCGACCCCGCGCTCCAAACCGACATCGTCCCCAAGACCCCCGACCGCTAGCCTTGGCCCGCATCCCTGATCTGCGATTTGCCATTTGCCATCTGCATCTGCCGCGTGCAGAAATCGCGTGAATACCTGACGGGCTGCGCGGTCTAACTGAAAGGGCAGAGGCGCGGCCAGGGGGCCGCGCCTCTGCCTGGGCATCAACGGAGGCACCAGGGACCTCCTACGGAACTCCTACGGATATCCTACGGTAATCCTACGGTAACCCTACGGACCATCGCTGGAGCACCTCCAGTGTATCGCCGGGCTAACGCGCCCGCTCCGCGCCTGCCCCCAGCCCAGCCCTCGGCCCTGGAGCGCCGGCATATTGCCGGCTTAGACCGTCCGGTCCCCTGAACCCGCCAACACGCCGCCCCTCCCGCTCACCAGCCTTACAATTCTCTTACAAAACCTTTGCCCGCCCCTGACAACTTTGGATGGCATCACAGCCAGATTAGGCGCATGATGCTCCCATGAAGAAGGTCGCGCTGGTGTTCGTGCTGGCGGTGTTCGTGCCCAGCCTCGTGCTCGCCTGGCTGGCCGTGCGTTCCCTCCGCGACCAGCAGTTCATCCTCGAACGGCAGCAGTCCCTCCTCTACCAGGGCGTCGCGGACGCCAAGGCCAAGGAAGTCCAGGACGCCCTCGCCGAATGCCAGCACAGCTTCTCGGCCCAAGTGGCCAAGCTCGTCGGCAAGCGCGATCCCCTCGACCTCGCCCCCTCCTTTGACGATTCCTTACGGAAGGATTGGCCGCTTGCGCAGGTCGGCTTCTGTGTCAGCCTGGCCGGCGAGATCAAGGCGCCCCCGCTCTACGGTAGGGCCGAGGCTCGCAAGTTCCTGGACGACAACGGCCGCTTCCTCGCCAACCGCGAAAGCGTGGATGTCTATGCCAACCCGAAACAGTTGTTCGCCAACGCCAACGCGCCCGCTTACCAGAACGCCCAGCCCCAACCCTCATCCTCTGCGCAGGCCGATGTCCAAAACAACTCTACCCGCCAGGCCGTCCTCAACAACCTCCAGCAGCGCAACGTATTCCCGCAGCAACAAAGCCCCTCCGTTCAGCGGCAGGACCAGGCCGAGCAGGCCCAGCAACCGTTGTCCAAAGCCGCCGCCGCCCCGGCTGAGTTCCGCCAGCTCATCGGCGACGACAACGAAGGCACCCTCGCCCGCTTCGTGGATAACAAGCTGAACGTCCTCGTCTGGTATTGCTCGCCCGGCGATCCGCAACTGGTCTTTGGCGCCCAACTCTCCCTGCCCCGCCTCATCGAACGACTCAGCCCCCTCGTGCGGGCGGTCGAGCCGCCCCTGCGCGGGGAGATTTGCGTTGCCCTCCTGGATGACAACGCCAAGCCCGTGGCCCTCTCGCACCCCGGCTTCCACGCCACCTGGAAGCGGCCCTTCGTCGCCACCGAAATCGGCGAGGCCTTGCCGCATTGGGAACTCGTTGTCTATTTGTTGGACCCCGCCAAACTCACCCAGTCCGCGCACACGCTCAAGCTGACCCTCGGGCTGCTGATCTGCGTCCTGCTCGCCGCCATCGGGGTCGGCAGTTGGCTCATCGTCGCCGACCTCAACCGCCAGCTCACCCTCGCCCGCCAGAAAACGGACTTCGTCAGCAACGTCTCCCATGAGTTGAAGACGCCCCTCACTTCGATTCGCATGTTCTCCGAATTGCTCGCCGAAGGCCGTGTGAGCGACCGCGCCAAGCAACGCACCTACCTCGGCATCATCACTGCCGAAACCGCCCGCCTCACCCGCCTCATCAACAACGTCCTCGACTTCGCCCGCATCGAGCGCGGCGAAAAGAAATACAGCTTCCAGAAGTGCGACCTGGTCAGCGTCGTGCGCGAGACAGCCGACACGTATCGCCCGCACCTCGAAGCCAACGGCTTCCAGTTCGCCTGCCAACTCCCCGACGCGCCCGTGTTCGTGAACGGCGACCGCGACGCCCTGGCCCAGGTGGCAGTCAACCTCCTCTCGAATGCCGAGAAATACTCCGACCCCTGCAAAGAAATCTCCCTCCACCTAACCCTGGTAGGGACGCGTTCCACCGCGTCCCATTCTTTCCCCGCAACTCCAGAAACTCTCCCAACCGCCTCCCCACCAACCTCAACCCCCCCAGGGGCCCCAGCCGCTCGGGACCTTCTCTCCTCGGTGGAGCTCAAAGTCCTGGATCGCGGCATAGGCGTCCCCAAGGGATGCGAAGAGAAGATCTTCGAGCAGTTCTATCGCGCGCACGATTCCCTGAGCAACGGCATCCAGGGCTCAGGCTTGGGCCTGACGCTCGCCCGCCAAATCGCCCGCGCCCACCGCGGCGAGGTGGTCTATGAACCCCGCCCCGGCGGCGGAAGCTGCTTCACCCTGAAGCTCCCCGTGATGCCCTCGCCAAAATCCGAATGAACCCAAACGAGGTAGGGCGCGCTGTCCCCAGCGCGCCGCTGGATCCCCCCTCCAAACCACGAATGAACACAAAAGTGCTTATTGTAGAAGACGACCCGCATATCCTTCTTGGCCTGGAGGAAGTGCTGAACAGTGACGGCTTTGAAGTGGCGGTCTGCAATCGCGGCGACCAGGCGCTCGAAGCCGTCCGCAAGCAGCGCCCCGCCCTGATCGTGCTGGATGTCATGCTGCCCGGCCTCAGCGGCTACGACATCTGCAAACAGCTCCGCGCGAAGAAAGTCGCCACGCCCATCCTCATGCTCACCGCCAAAGGCCAGGAAATAGACAAAGTCGTCGGCCTCGACCTCGGCGCGGATGACTACGTCACCAAGCCTTTTGGTGTCCGCGAATTGTTGGCCCGTATTCACGCCCTCCTCCGCCGCACCGCCGCCGCCCCCGCCTCGCAGCCCGACGCCCAGGCCCCCTTCCAAATCGGCGCCGCCACTATTGATCCCAAGACCTTCCAGTTGAAGCGCGGCAAGGAGGTCGAAGAGCTTACCGCCAAAGAGCTGAAACTGCTCCAACTCTTCGCCGCCCACCCTGGCGAGGTCTTCTCCCGCGACCGCCTGCTAAACGAAGTCTGGGGCTACAACTATTACGGCACCACCCGCACCCTGGACCAGGTCATCGTCCAACTGCGCAAGAAACTCGGCGACAGCGGCGACGAACCCCGCCACCTCCTCACCGTCCACGGCGTCGGCTACAAGCTAAGCACGACAGGCTAAACGCCCATGCTCACTGCGGGGCAAAAATCGGTTCATCCAGCCAATTTGATCCTGGATTGGTGGAGGGAGAGGAGTTTAAGGATGCGGAAGACTTCATCCCGATGGCCATAGGCTTGGCAGGTGAGGGTGTTAATCTTGTTGCTGACGCCTTCCATCTTGCCGCGCTGAGCCGGCGTTCCCACCGGCTCAGAATGCCATTGGCGTGAAGTAAAAGCGTCTCGGCCTTCCGCCGCAGCAGGGCGAGATGCCGGTTTCCATCGCCCGGGCACACCACTGGCGTAGGAAGTCCTCCATTGTCGCTCGGGAAGGTCATTCCCCTATGCCGTTCGGCGGCGGAAGACGAGGAGGCTGGTCAGCCCGAGGCCGAGCAGTGCGATAGCCGACGGCTCGGGAACCTCTTGGATTGCGAGGAAATTAGGTTGAATCGAGCCGGTATTGGCAAAGACGGAGCCGATGCCACCCGGCGTGAACTCCTCAATGGTGTTGTTGGGATAGAATGCCGCGTAGAGGTTGCCCGCTCTGTCACAGGCCAAGCCCATTGGACTACTCAAGCCAGTGCTGGCGAACACAGAGGCCGTGCCGTCCGGCGTGAACTCCTCGATAGTGCTGTTCCCCGGGCTTGCCGCATACAGCTTGCCTGCACTATCAAAGGCCAGGCCGATTGGGTAGCTCACGCCGGTGCTGGCGAAGACCGAGCCGACGCCACCTGGCGTGAACTTCTCGATGGTGCTGTTGCCCTCGTTTGCCGCGTAGAGGTCGCCCGCGCTGTTGAAGGCCAAACCATACGGGGCGCTTAAGCCGCTGCTGGCGAAGACAGAGGCTGCGCCGCCCGGCGTGAACTTCTCGATGGTGTTGTTCCCCAGGTTTGCCGCATAGAGGTTGCCCGCGCTGTCAAAGGCCAAGCCCATTGGCAAACTCAAGCCGGTGCGGGCGAAGACGGAACCGACGCCCTCCGGCGTGAACTTCTCGATGGTGTTGTTCCCCGAATTTGCCACGTACAGGTCGCCGACACTGTCCAAGGCCAGACCTGTTGCTGCGTTAAGGCCAGTGGCAAAGGCTCCAAGATCGGCGCCAGTGCTTAAATTAAATCTTTCAATTGTGCCGCTTCCGCTCGCGCCTGTGCCCCAGTTTGACATATAGAGTATGTCCGCCGGCTTGGCGGTGAGAGGCGCGAGCAGGGCAGCGACGCCAAGAGCAATAAGGTTGTACGATGAACAAAAACCGAATTGGCGGCTTGCTCTCATAATTCCGCCATTACGCGCTCCTTCGGATGGATTACAAGCCTGATTTTTAGCTCCCATAGGCGTTCACCGGCTCCCTCGCGCTGGTCCTCACGGTTCATGACGTGATACATGGCCCCAGGATATTCAATGCGCCGCTTGCGCGACATGACCAACCCTTACCAGCACGGCCCGGAAGCGTCATTTGGACGAACTGACACTCACGAACCCGTAGTCGGTGTTCTAGGATTGGCCCGTAGGGAGGATCTGAGTGTGTACTGGCGGTGTCCTCAGTTGACGGGAAGGTTAAACTCCGATTTTAATAGCCAGATGAGGTCTGTGGGCTTGGCGCGCGGTTTCGCGCTGTGTTTGGTCGTCGCATGTGCGATCGGGGCGTCTGGGTGTCTCTGGTGGAGCAGCATGCGGCAGACCAACACGTGCTTCCTGCCACAGCAGGCCCCGGCAGAGTGGGTCGTCTATCCTTCCGCAGCAAGCCTGGAAGCGCGCCCATATTTTGAGCTGGCTACACTTTTCAAGCGGTCTTTCACTCTGGACACAGCTTCCCCGCGAGCGATGCTCCGGGTCGCCGGGTTCCGGCGATATTCGGTCTCGGTCAATGGCAGCGCTCTTGGGGCACCCCTCCGCGCTGGAAGGAATTTGAAACAGCCGGACGTTTTCGAGGTGTCGAAACAATTGCGCGCAGGCAAAAACGATCTGACCATTACGGTTTTCAACAGCAGCGGCCCTCCCGCGTTATGGCTGGCGCTGGAGGTGGACGGTTTCAAGCTCGCGAGCGACGAGACTTGGCAATGTTCGCACGCCGACGCCACCTGGCGCTCCGCCCGTCTCGCCAGCAAACCCAAGCCGGCTCCGGCCGGCAACCCAATTCACACAGGCGAAAAGCCCTGGGCCTCCGTGCGGAAGTACTGGCCGACGCTCGGGCTGTTTGCGGGGTTGTCCGCGGCCCTCGGCTGGTTGGTTGGACTATGGGGCAGCCGAGGTCAGGTGGGCAAGCATGGCTGGCTGTGGTCGGCGGTCGAGTGGCTGAGGGAGCGCGACCATCTGCCGGTGGCCGGGTTGGCGGCGTTGTGGATCCTGTTGTTTGCCAATAATCTGGGTGGGCTGCCGGCGCTGGTTGGATACGACGTGTGGTACCACCTGGCATACATCCGCTACGCTGCGGAGCACCATTCGCTGCCGCAGGCCGGGCAGGGTTGGGAGATGTTTCAGCCGCCGCTCTATTACATGCTCTCGGCGGCTCTGCTGGAAGTGTTGGGCCTGCCGGTGACGGGGGAAGGCAGCATGGTGGCGCTGCGGATCCTGGGGCTGCTGATCGGCGTGGCCCACTTCGCGGTTGTCTGGGCCAGCTTGCGGCTGTTGTTTCCGGGCGAGCGTTCGAAGCAGCTCTGGGGCTTGCTCCTCGCGGCATTCCTGCCACCGCTCCTCTACCTTTCACAGTACGTGACCAACGAAGGCCTGGCGGCGGCTCTGGTGAGCGGTTGTCTTTACCTGGCTCTACGAATCCTGAAGGACCCACGCCCCTCGTGCAAAGCGTATATCGGGTTGGGAGTCTGTCTCGGGGCAGCGTTGCTGACCAAGGTTACTGCGGTTCTGGCACTGCCGGCGATTATGGGAGGGTTGGTGTGGAAAGGGGTCTTTGGGGGAGAAAGTTCAAAAACGGAAGGAAGTCCAAAGTCGGCGGTCAGTGGTCAGTCCACCCTCCACAGTACTGCTACAGAAGACGACTGGTCAGCAGCCAGTAGCCCGAGGCCCGCAGTCCGTGTTCTCTGGTCAGTGGCCAGCCGGATGGCCCTGGTCCTCGGGGTGTGCGTGGCCGTCTGCGGCTGGCATTATGCGCGCGCCTGGATTAATCATGGCAACCCTTTAATCGGGATCCGGGAACCGAGACCCGAATTTCCCTGGTGGCAGGATGACGGTTACCGGACGAGCGCCTACTATCTTAGGTTTGGAGAGGTGTTGGTGTACCCTTGGTTCGGTGCGCTCCGGAGCTTTGGGGACGGCCTCTACTCGACGCTTTGGGGGGATGGAATGTTTGGAGGCAACATCAGGGTCCTCAACCGGCCGCCGTGGAACTTCGGCCTAATGGCGGCGGGCTACTGGCTGGCCCTGGTGCCCACCGCGGTTCTGCTGGCCGGCGGCGTGCTGACGGTGCTGAATTTCGTCCGCCGGCCTTCCGGTGAAGGATTTACGGTGCTGGGGCTGGGATTTCTGGTCGGGTGTGCGTTGGCTCAGTTCTCGCTGACGCTTCCTTCCTACTCCACCGTGAAAGCCTTCTACGGTTTGGCGGCCCTGCTGCCGCTGTGCGTCTTCAGCGCGGCGGGGTTCGAATGGCTCTCGCGCCGGAGCAGCGCTGTGCGCGTTCTGCTGTGGCTCCTGTTTGGCCTGTGGGCGATTACCAGCTATGCCTCCTTTTGGATCTTGCGCTCGCACGGCACTGCTCGTATCGCGCGCGCCGAGTCCCTGGTGGTCGAGGGGCGGCGGCCTGAAGCAGAACAAGTGCTGAAGGGATTGTTGGAAGACGAGCCGCAGAACGTGCACGCTCGGTCGTTGCTGGCTGCCTGGCTGCTCGCAGCCGGGGACGACCAGGAGGCGGCGAGGCAGGCGGAGGTTCTTCAGCGCGACAATCCCGCCGATGCGGATGCGCAATTGGTTCTGGCAACGCTGTTGGGTCGCCAGGGAGGAATGAGCGCGGCGAGCGAGCATGCCCGCCGCGCAATGGAACTGTCGCCGGGAACGGCCGCGCCCTACGAACGCCTTGCTGGCTTCCTGAACGGCCAGGAGCGCTATGCCGAGGCCGCCAAGGTGTCGCGGGAGGGCCTGGCCATCTCTCCGCTCAGCCCCGATTTGCGGCTCACGCTGGGCTGCGCGCTGCTGGCGGTCGGGGATACGAATTCCGCCGCTCAACTGCAATTGGCTGTCGAACTCCAGCCCGACTCAGGCCGGGCTCATGCCACACTGGGCGCAGCCCTGGCCAGGCTCGACCGGCTGGACGAGGCAGCAGTCCAGTACCGAGCAGCCCTGGCCCTGGGCATGAACGATGCCGAGTTACACGTTCAATTAGGGGCGGCCCTGGTCGGGCTGGGCAGACCCGACGAGGCCATCAATCACTATTCCGAAGCGTTGCGCGCGAAGCCGGATTGCGCCGAAGCCCTGAACAACCTGGCTTGGATTCGGGCGGCGAATGCGAAGGAGCAGCTTCGAGCTGGAGCGGAGGCGGTGCGTCTGGCCGAACAGGCCTGCCAACTCACCAAGTACGAGGAACCTCTGCTGGTGGGGACGCTGGCGGCCGCCTACGCCGAGGCGGGTCGTTTTGATGACGCGGTCACGACGGCAAGGAAGGCGCGCAAGCTGGCCCTGGAGCGCGGCCAAGCCCAATTAGCAGAGAAAAATCAAAAGCTGATTGAACTCTTCAGCGGAAGAAAGCCGTTCAGGGAATCGAGCCCGGCGCGGTGAGCGTCGGACGCCGGAACCGCAGCGCTTTCCGCGTCGTTGGCACCAGCCTTAGCCGCCGAAAGAATTTGGTACCCCCACCCTGAATTGAACAGGGATCAACGGTTTAGGAAACCGCCGCTCTATCCATTTGAGCTATGGGGGCAAAAGCCCTGCAAATATGGGTGTTCAGCCGATGGATGAAAAGAACAATTTGACAATCTGATACCGTGATCTGATACTCCCTGATATGAATCAAACCAGGACAGCCAAAAGGTCGCCTTGGGTGAAAGCCCCGGTCGCAAATCTTGTTCGTTACAAACCATCAGGAGTATACTTTGCCCGAGCGAAAGTCGGGGGCAAGTTAATTCGGCAAACGCTCAAAACCAACGTGCTCTCGATCGCAAGATTGAGACTCCGCGATCTACTGGCAGGGGAGCAACAAAACGTCGAGCGCCAGAAGACCATTGCGGTTGGGAAAATGACCTTCGGAGATGCCTTGGAAATCTACAAACGACGGGTGACAGAGGATGGGGAAACCAAGCCAAGCACCAAGAAATACCACCAGGAGATAGTCCAGGCCCTGCTCAAGTCCTGGCCGGAACTAAACTCGCTGGATATGAAGAGAATTACGAAGGCCGACTGCTTCAACTGGCGATCAAGTTTCGGGGCTGCGTATTCGGCTACACGGATAAATGGAGCTGTCTCCGTGTTGAGACGGACGTTCGATATAGCGGTTGAGGCAGGGGTTCGACACGATAATCCGGCGCAGGCGGTTCGTCGGGCAAGAGTACGACAAAGAAAATTGACCCTACCCGAGCCCGGTCAGTTTCTGGATTTCGTAGCGGAACTGGAAAATGGTGGAGGACGCGACTCCAGGAACTGTGCTGCCTTGGTCCGCTTCATGGCCTTTGGTGGGTTTAGATTAGCCGAAGCTGCCAACACCACTTGGGCGGACTGCGATTTCGTTAGGGGAAAAATCGTGGTGCGGGGTGATCCGGCGACTGGAACAAAGAACAGCGAGATCCGTGAAGTGCCAATGATTCCTGATATGCGCCAACTGCTCGAACGACTTCGCGCTGAGCGGCCAGACATCCAATCCAGTGATCCGGTGATGCGTGTGCGAGAATGCCAAAAGGCGATGGACCGGGCCGCAAAGATCGTTGGCATGACCCGTATCACCCACCACGATCTGCGTCATCTTTTTGCGACCAGGTGCATCGAAGCTGGCGTCGATATTCCCACCGTCAGTCGTTGGCTCGGCCACAAAGACGGCGGCGCTCTGGCCATGAAGGTGTATGGCCATCTGCGTGACCAGCATTCTGTGGAGATGGCCCAGAAGGTGACGTTCTCCACACCCCAGGCGGATAAGCAGGACGCCAACGCAGCCACCTGATCACCAAGTCAAAATCCAAGAGAGGTTCATTGACCTCTTGCGTTTTCTACCCCTTGGGTCGACGGTAGCGTTGGCCTGTGAACGGTTCAGCACAGAGCTGGGCCCTGCCACAGTGGGTGTTCCATTGGGCGGGTAACCCTTTCTCCCAGCCAAACGACTGGGTAGTGAACCGAACCCGTTGGGTTTGTTCTTTGAGAATTGAGCATGATCCGGTGCTCCGGCCAAAGCGGCATGACCAAATTCCCAAGTGGGAAGAGTAGCTGCTCGTAATGAACCGGAGGTTAGAAAACATCGAATCCAAATGGCAAAGGTGTTTCCTAATGGCTCAGAGCGGGTGGGACGAGTGTTCTATTCTGCGGCTGAGGTTGGAGAGATGTTTGGAATCAGCAACAAGAGCGTCTATCGGCTCTTGGACCGGGGCTTGTTGAAATCTTCGAATGCCTTGCGGCACAAGAGGATTTCACGAGCCTCAATCGACGAGTTCATCGCCAAAACCACTGGTGGCGGTCGATGAGCAAGTTGAGGTCATCCGGGGGCGAGAACCCTCCGGGTGCTGAAGAGCCAAACTGAGATTCCACCAGGCGTCGGGCGATGAGTTCGACGCCTGCTCTTTTTTTAGCTGCCTGAACGATCGACACACCAACCGCGCGGCAAAGCCATTGGGGGCTCTGATGTTGGTCTTGCCCTCCGTCGCCTAAAAAACAGGGCGGCAGCGCGAAAGGAAGCCAAATCTCCCCGGACGGTTCGGACGGGTCTCCATCACAACTCCTGACGAGACTGCTGCCCACGGAGCCAACCCCACCCCTAACTTGGAGTAACAACTGGGACCGGTCTTTGGGCTGATTTGGCACGATCGGCATGATGCTTCGCAGTTCAGCCACCCGCTCCAGCCGGGTCTTTTGAGCGCGGTGCCGGTTGCGTTGGATCATGCGGATCAGGCAATCGTGCAAGGTCGGTCGATGCCCGGAAGAACGCGTGGCCTCAGATCAGGACGCATTCCCCCATCGACCGACGCGCAAAGCCCAACGGAAAGTATCAGGTATCAACCTCCGGGAATGATACCTGATACCTCGCCGTATCATCCTTCCTGGCGTGATACCTTGATACCTGATACTGCCCTCACCGCAGTAACCACCCCGACCGCCTGTCCACCAAAGCACCGTTGGGCGTCATCCGAGCATCCCGGTTGTGATTTTTCGGCAAGCTTAGGACGATGAGTTCAGCGCCTGTTTTTTTTGACCGTACTCCGCCTTGTCCAGCACCCGCCACCGGAACCTCCATCCGCCGCCCCATCCAGCGTTCTTGACAGCGCACGGGCAGCGGAACCAAGCTCAATTGACGATGAATCTTGACGTGAAGATGCAAGCTGACAATGGCACCACGGCTTTCGGGTCGAGCCAGGAGGGGAATGCCACAGGCGTTCCGGCGTTCTCGGCGGTGCTTAGCCTTGTTTTCCTGAGTGCCTGACCAGATATGCCCAACCAGCCCCGCAAGAAGAAAGCCAAGGCAAAACGTCCTGGTGCGCGTGTCCAGCAAGAGGGCAAGACTGGCGCACCCCAATTACCCGCTCAACAGCAGCCAGTTGAACACCCCGTTTCGCAGGCCGCACTCGGGAAACAACCAACTTTAGAACCACCGAGGGAAATCGGCCGGCGCGACGATGGCCCACGCCGCCCCATCCTGATTGACCCCAAACTGAAAGCCAGTGCGCTTGCTGTGGCCAGTGCTTGGTCCGTGATTGAAATCGATGATGTCCACAATCACAACCTGCTCAGGATTTCCTTGAAGTTTGGCAGCACTGCGGCGGCACAGGCAGCCCTGGCCAACGCCAAGGAGTTCATCGCCACCGTTTACAATGAACTTGACCGCCCCAGATACTCGCTACCGGATGATGTCGTTTTGGACGGGTTTTCCATGCGTTACGAGGTTTTCCTGCCCTCCATTTTTCAGGTTTTGGCTGACGATATTGACCAGACCCCATTGTCGAGTTTGGCGATTCCAGACGCCCTGATCAGAGCGGCCAATCTGTACGTCCGCGTGTTTGCCGGCCCCGGGTTTATCAGGGCGTGGCTGCCTTTAGAAGCTGAGGGCCAGACCTCACCGGAACGGGCAGACTGCTTTGCTCGCATCCAGGAGACGCAGGCCAAGTTGCTTCCTTTCCTGAAACAACTCATCAGCCGTGCGTCCTCCCACCACGTTCAGATCGACGCAAACCTGCAAGTCACCGTTGACGGTAAGGCGTTTGAGGGAAAAGGGACCGCCAAGCGCGCCCTGTTCTGCCTTGCCCTCCTGCGTGATAAACAGACCTTTTCCACCTCAGAGTTTTCAAAGTTCTTCTATGGCAAGGACGCAGGCACAGGAGCCAAGGATTTCCAAAACGGGATACGGGAAATCAAATGCGTGCTCCCGTTCCTGGAACATAAGTCAGAGAAGAATGCGCGCACGATCAAAGGGGTGGCGTGGGATGTGGGCGCCACGCCGGACCAACTGCAGAATTTTCTAGCCAAGGCTCATCACGCCGCCTGATCGACCAATCCCAAGGTCAATTCGATAGTTGAAGTTCGTCAGAACCCAGTGTTTTTTCGTCAAAGTTCGTCGAACTTAATCACAGCCTCGTTCAGCGGTAATTGCCTGAGGGACTAATCGGGGGGTGGTCAATTCGATAGTAAGAGTTCGTCAAACCCCAGCCTTTCTTCGTCGAACCTCATCAAAGCCTGCTTCAGCGGTAGTCTTTCTTCCTAAGCAATTCCATCACCTATTCTTATCTGACAAAATGAGGATAGTGAGACCGGGCGACCGATGTGAGATCACGTTGGAAAGCCCGATAGGCTGGAGAGATTATCCGGCTGGGCCTCACGGATCATGTCGTGGCTGTTGCGTGACGCATGAGATGGCGGGTTAGAAATCCCGCGTCTTCGTCGGTGGACGTTATTCCGGCGCGGCCCGTAGTGATGACGGTGAAAGACTTTTATGAGTGAGACTATTGAACTGGCCGCGCCGAGGCTGGAGGAAACTGCGACGGTTGCCCCCCGGGCTGAGCAGTGCGGGCCACCTAATTTGAGTAAGCCCGACGATGAGGCTTTAACGAAGTATGTTGCGATCATAATTCGGTGCCGAGAGAAGGAGACTGAAAACTTTCACGAGCTGGTCGGGGCGATCTATGAAATTCAAAAGCGGGAGCTTTGTCCCACCGGATATGATAGCCCTGTGAGGTTCCTGATGGCGAGGTTCGGTTACTCCAAGTCCTACTGTGACCGGTTGGCTGCGGAGGGACGAGTTCTAAACCGGCTGTCTACTCGAGTAGACGCTGTCCGGTTCCTGACGAGTGGCGCCCACCTACGGTATCTTCTGAAGTTGGCCGATGCGGAACAGGACGAGGTTCTTGCCCTGGTTTCTTCGTGGACGAAGATGGCGGGCCTGAACGAGTGGTCGCCGAAGCTGATCAAGACTGCGATAACCTTCCTGCACCCACCGGAGGGCGCACGTGACCCTGATGATTCCGCCAGGTCGAAGCTGGCCCGTCAGTTTGCTGGGTTGGTCAAGGAAACCAGTGCCCAGTTGCCCGAGAAAACCGATAAAGCGATCGTGGAAAAACTCGATGGCTTGGCCGAGAAGGCACTGGCGCTGGGTAGGCCACCGCGCACCACTGGAATTGATTGGACCGAGGCGACTTGGAATCCACTTCAGGGTTGTACCCGGGCCAGTGCTGGCTGTGACTATTGTTATGCGGCGAAGCTGATGGCGACCCGCAGGGCTGGTGTGTATCCCGGGCTGGCGAAGGAGGTGCGCCTGAAAGAGAAGAAAACCTATGCGTTCTGCGGTAAGATCGTAATGTTGCCTGATCACTTGGCCGTTCCGTTGGAGGATCGAACCCCGAAGCGGTACTTCGTGAATTCTATGTCCGACCTGTTTCATCGGGATGTCCCCGATCAGTTCATCGGTGCGGTCTTCACGGTCATGGAGAAGGCTAGTTGGCACCAGTTTCAGGTCCTGACGAAGCGACCGGAGCGGATGTGCAAGGCCCACCTGAGTAACATCCTGACCTTCTTTGTGCATCACTTAACCAATGGTCCCATTGAGGGCCTAAACAATAAAATCCAAGGGCTGATCAAAAAGGCCTTTGGCTATCCGAACAAAGAGCGTTTCAAGTCGGACATCTTCTTCCATTTGGGTGGATTGGACCTTTATCCCGCTCAATGAAAAACTGCCGGAACATTCCTGAAGAGGCTTTTTTTCTTTACCTGCCTTAACCCGGTGGCCTGTCGGAGCCACTTCCAGAATCCGTCCATGGGCTCTCTAAAACAGGGTGGAAGGGTGGAACCAGTTTCCGAGTTTAAGGGCATGGGAACCAGGCTTCTAGGCAATTGGGTGGGGGGTAGGGTGCACAGGCGCTAACTTAGCAGAACCTCTCCCACGGATATCGGCTCAGTTGGGCGGTTCGGGTTCGAGGCCGCTCCTTGAGTCCAGTTCGAATTTCGGCACCGTGAGCTACCACCTGGCGGGGTCGCA
>Ga0326728_10004722_pt1 | contig 39745 bp, 30 predicted proteins | sample MB3enrmetagenome_FD_207602 | JGI IMG/M metagenome (GOLD analysis project Ga0326728, IMG submission 207602) | Lab enriched peat soil microbial communities from McLean, Ithaca, NY, United States - MB31MN | ecosystem: Environmental > Terrestrial > Soil > Wetlands > Peat | place: USA: New York... | reverse complement strand
CTGGCGGAGCGCAAACATCTCAAAATCATGGTGGACCACACCTTCCTGTTCACCGGCGCGGTGCGCAAGATTCGCCGTTTGATGGACGACGGCGTGCTGGGGGATCTGTTTTATTACGATTCCATGCGCGTGAATCTGGGACTGTTCCAGCACGACATCAACGTCATCTGGGACTTGGCGCCGCACGATCTGTCGATCATGAACTACCTGCTGAAGTCCAAGCCGGAAGCCCTGGTCGCGACCGGACAAAGCCATTTAAACGGCCACGAAAACATTGCCTTCATCACCGTCTATTTCCCCGACAAGGTGATTGCGCATATTAACGTGAACTGGCTTTCGCCGGTCAAGATTCGGATGACGCTGATCGGCGGCGAAAAAAAGATGCTGGTCTGGAACGACCTGGTTGCCGACGAAAAAATCAGAATTTACGACAAAGGCGTGGATATAAACAGCCAGGAAGGCGTGTACGACCTGCTGGTCAGTTACCGTTCCGGCGATATGTGGGCGCCCCAGATCGAACCGACGGAGGCGCTGAAGGTGGAGCTGGCGTATTTCCTGAAGTGCATTCACGAGGATCAGACTCCGATCAATGACGGGGTCAGCGGCTTGCAGGTGGTGCGGATGCTGGAAGCGGCCGAGCAGTCCTTGCAGAACCGGGGAGGCCTGGTGCGGTTATGAGCGAGTTTCTGTCGATTGCCCCGGACGTGAAGCTGGGGCAAAACGTCAAATTGGCGAAGTTCATCAACCTGTACGGTTGTGAAATCGGCGATGACACCAAGATCGGCACGTTTGTCGAAGTTCAGAAGAACGCGAAAGTCGGCTGCCGCTGCAAGATTTCCAGTCATACGTTCATCTGCGAAGGTGTGGTCATTGAAGACAACGTCTTCATTGGGCACGGGGTAACTTTTATCAACGATTCCTATCCGCGGGCGACCACCGCCGGCGGAGCATTGCAGACCGAACAGGACTGGGTGGTCGAGCCGACGGTGGTGCGCAAAGGCGCCTCGATCGGTTCGGGCTCCACCATCCTGTCGAAGGTCACGATCGGCGAAAATGCCATCGTCGGCGCCGGCAGCGTCGTGACCAGGGATGTTCCTCCCAATACCATCGTCGCCGGCAATCCCGCCCGCATACTCCGCCCCGTTTAGCCACGGAAAGCACGGCAGACACGGAAAACGACTGGGTGAAACAAGAGAATTCGGGAGCTCATGGACCCGCAAATTCTTCCGCGGTTTTCGTGTGTCCGGTGGTCAAGGGAGGCGCAATCGAAGTTTCCGGAGAACTTAAGAAGATATGACGACGCAAAAAATACCATTTCTCGATTTGATTACGCCGCATCGTGAACTCGAAGCCGAACTGCTTCAGGTCGCGCAAAAGGCATTGTCCACCGCCGGCTTCATCGGCGGACCGGTGCTGGAGGATTTTGAACGCGCCTTTGCGCAGTTCTGTGGCACGCGCTATTGCATAGGCGTGAACAGTGGCACCGATGCGCTGCGCTTTGCCATGATGGCGGCCGGCATTGGCGCCGGAGACGCGGTGGTTACCGTTCCCAATACGTTTATTGCGACCACCGAGGCCATCTCGCAGGCTGGCGCCACGCCCGAGTTTGTCGATATCGATGAGCGTACCTATAACCTGTCCCCGGGCAAGCTCAAGGAGTTTCTGGAAACGCGCTGCCGGCGCGACTCGGACGGGAGACTCATCAGCCTCAAGACCGAAAAGTGTATCCGCGGAGTCGTCCCCGTGCATCTTTACGGGCAACCCGTCGACTGGGATGCCATTCAGGAACTGGCGAACGGTTACGGCCTGGTGGTGATCGAGGATGCCTGCCAGGCTCACGGCGCCGAATACTTTTCGAAGAAGCAGAACCGCTGGTGCAAGGCGGGGGCAATGGGACGCGCCGCCGCATTCAGTTTCTATCCGGGCAAGAACCTGGGCGCCTGCGGCGAGGCCGGGGCCATCACCACAAATGACGAAGGACTGGCCCGCACCGTGAGCATGTTGCGCGACCACGGCCAGGCCAAAAAGTATTATCACGACCTCGAAGGTTACAACGGCCGCCTCGATGCCATGCAGGCGGGCTTCCTTAAGGTCAAGCTGGCGCATCTGGCAAACTGGACTGCCGCCCGGCAAGCGGCGGCCAAACGCTACCAGGATTTGTTCGAGCAATTACTCGCCACTCGCAACTCGCCACTTTTGACTCTCCCGTACGAGCCGGATTGGGCGCGGGCCGTTTACCATCTGTTTGTGGTTCGCGTCGCGGACCGGGAGGGACTGATGGAACAGTTGGCGGCCGAAGGCATTGGCACGGCCATTCACTATCCCATCCCGTTGCATTTACAGAAAGCCTATGCCGGTTTGAGTTATGCGGCCGGGGATTTTCCGGTAGCGGAACGGGTGGCCCGGGAAATTGTTTCCCTGCCGATGTTCCCAACCTTGACGGCGGAACAGCAAGCGCGGGTTGCCGATGCCGTGTTGCGCTGGGTTCGTGGCGGTGTGGCCAAGATGGGCCGTTCTGGTTCCTAGAAATTTCCGAGTTGGCAGAGACCTGTGACTCTCGCAATGTCATCCCGACCGACTTCCGAGCCAGCACCGCTCCCTCAGGGGACGCGAGGCGGAGTGATGCGCACGGGAAAGACCATATGGATCGATCTGGACAATTCGCCGCATGTGCCGTTCTTCGCCCCGATTATTCAGGAACTGGAGAGCCGTGGGTATTCCATTCGCTTGACGGCGCGCGATGCGTTTCAGGTAAAGGAACTCGTCGATCTCTATCACTTTGACTGCAAATGTATCGGGCGCCACTACGGCAAGAACAAATTTCTGAAGCTGCTGGGAGTTCTGATTCGCGCGCTGCAGCTGTTTCCGGTCATTGCCCGAAACCGGCCGGATCTGGCGGTAGCCCACGGCTCCCGGGCGCAGTTGACGCTGGCCACCGCCTTGCGGATTCCGACCTTGCATATTGGCGATTACGAGCACGCTACCGGCTGGGCCGTAATCCATCCCAGTTGGGTGATGGTGCCCGACGTGATTCCCGCGGAGGGAATCCGGGAGCCGGGAGATCGGATTTTGCGGTATCCGGGAATCAAGGAAGACGTTTACGTCCCGGCGTTCAAGCCCGATCCCGCCATTCGCCGGCAATTAAGCCTGAGCGAAGACGATATCGTGATCACGGTACGTCCGCCGGCCAGCGAAGCTCATTATCACAACCCGCTCAGCGATGTGCTTTTTAACGCGACCATTGAATTCTTGAGCCGGAACCCGCAGGTGAAAATGGTTCTTCTGCCCCGCAATCAGAGGCAATCGGAAGCCATCGAAAAGAGCTGGCCGCAGTTGTTCGCCGCGGGCCGAATGATCATTCCACCGCATGTGGTCGACGGATTGAACCTGATCTGGTACTCGGATGCGGTCATCAGCGGCGGCGGCACGATGAATCGGGAAGCGGCGGCGCTGGGGGTTCCCGTATACAGTATTTTTCGCGGCAAGACCGGCGCGGTGGATCGCTACCTCTCCGCCAACGGCCGCCTGGTCATGATCGAGACCGCGGAGGATCTGCCGGCCAAAGTCCGCCTGGTTCAGCGGGACAGGCCGGAGGTGCCGGACGGCGCCCAGCGCCCGGCACTGTGCGCGATCGTAACCCACATTGTCAATGTGGTGAACCGGGGACGCAAGAAATCAGCCTTGCCAAAATCGGTTTGACCAGCTGCGGCGGCAGGGGAGCGGTATCCTGGCCGCCGGGGAGTTGACTTCGCTTCGACATGGAATATGGCCTACAGGCGGTGACCCTTAAGCTTCTGGAATATTGCCGGGCGAACGAGTGGGCGGGCTACGATCCCTACGATGCCTTGAACAGCAGACTCTTCGCCGTGATGCCGGTCTTGAACGCCAGGTTTCCCCGGCTCGTGCTTACGCAGATATTGAAACGGAGTCCGGTAAACATCCGGCCCTTGCTGCTGATTCCCAAGACGCAGAATCCCAAAGCGCTCGCCCTGTTTCTCTCCTCCTTCCTTAACCTGTCGCGAATCGGTCTGGGTGGAGAGGAGGACTCTGCGGGTCTCATGATAGAGCGGCTGATGGCTCTGCGAGCGCCGGATACGCCTTATTGGTGCTGGGGATACAGCTTCCCGTGGCAGGGCCGGAGCGTTCTCGTGCCGGCGGGAGCGCCCAATCTGGTTTGCACGACCTTTGTAGCCAACGCACTGCTCGATGTTTACGAACAGCGCCAGGAAGCGCGCTGCCTGGCCATGGCCCTCGGCGCCGCCGAGTACATTCTGAATGAACTGTACTGGAGCGAGGGCGACAGCATGGGATTCAGCTATCCCCTCCCGCCGCTTCGCGGCGAATGCCACAACGCCAACCTGCTGGCGGCGGCGTTGTTCTGCAGGATTTTCAAACACACCGGCCGGGAACAGTTTGTAGCGCCCGCTCTGGGCGTGACGCGCCAGTCGGTCCGCAAGCAACGCCCCGATGGTTCCTGGTTTTACGGCGAAGAGCCCACGCAACGCTGGATCGACAATTTTCATACCGGATACAATCTGGGCGCCCTCCGCTCCATTGGGCGTGACTTGGGGACCGGGGAATTTACAACGAGTGTGCGCCGTGGATTTGATTTCTACCGCGCCAATTTCTTCCGCGAGGATGCGGCGCCCAAGTACTTCCATGACCGGAGCTACCCCGTGGATATTCACTGCGTGGCGCAGAGTATCCTCACACTGCTGGCCTTCCAGGACCTTGATTCCAGCAACCTCGAGTTGGCCCAGCGCGTTTTCCAGTGGGCCAGAAAGCACATGTGGGACGAGCGGGGATTCTTTTACTATCGGATCCTGCGGCTGGGCGCGATCCGTACTTCGTATATGAGATGGTCGCAGGCCTGGATGTTGCTGGCGTTGTCCACGCTACTGAGCGAATCGGGAGGCGCCCTGCGCCCGACATCGAAGATTGAGATGGCGCAACTATGATTGAATGCAGCTTTACGCTCGACTATGAGATCTACGGCAACGGCACGGGTGCGGTGCGGGATTTGATCTACGAGCCGGCCGAACGCCTGCGGGGGCTGTTCCGAAAGTGGCAGGCATCCCTGGTCACCTTTGTCGAAGTGCTGGAACTGGAAAAGATCGAAGCCTATGGCTCGGATCCGGCCATCGATCTGGCGAAGCGGCAGATTCGGGAACTGTTTCAGGAGGGCTGCGAGATCGGGCTGCACCTGCATCCCCAATGGTCCCATGGCCGCTATGAGCAAGGGCAGTGGTTTCTCGATGCCAGCGAATACAACCTCTGCGTACTGCCGCGGGCGAGAATCTCCGAAATTGTTGAGGGTTCGCTTCGCTATCTGCGGTATCTGGTGAACGACTCCCAATTTACGCCCATATCATTTCGCGCGGGCAACTGGTTGTTTCAGCCCACTCGCACCGCGGCCCAGGTGTTGGCCGAAAACGGTATCAGGCTGGATTCCTCGGTTTTTAAGGGCGGGGTGCAACATCGTCATCGTTTGGATTATCGGCGCGCTATGAGGAATGGATATTACTGGCAGTTTTTCGACGATGTGAACGAGCCTGATCCAGCCGGATCGTTGCTGGAGGTTCCCGTGTATGCGGAAATGGTCCCCGTCTGGAGGATGCCGACCTCGAAGCGGTTGGGCCACGGTGCCATTGCCGGCATGGCTGGTCAAAGCGCCGGTCAAAAGCTGAATCGTCTTCGCGACTTTCTGCGGTTCCGCTATCCGCTGAAGCTGGATTTTTGCCGTATGAGTTTCGGGGAGCTGACGGACATGATGGATCGGGTGATTCAGCGCGATCTTGCGGATTCTGGGTCGTACCGGCCAATCGTGGCGATTGGGCACACCAAGGATCTGACCGACCTGGAGACGGTGGACGCTTTCCTCTCTTATTTACGCACAAAGGATATCCCCATAGTGACCCTGAGTGCAATTTATTCAAGACTTTCGTCGGGAAAGACTCAGACTGCAGCATTGCAATGGCCGGATGAGGCAAGGCCGCAAGAAGGCATTTTGGGCAGTTTGCATTCAGAGATGTGCACATAGGAAGGGCAGCGTGAGGTGGCTATGGATTTATTCAGGTACGTTCTCATAACGCCGGCTCGAAACGAAGCTGCATTAATTGAGGGGACGATAAAGGCCGTGGTGCGGCAGACGGAGTTGCCGGCCAAATGGGTAATTGTCAGCGATGGGTCGACCGATGGTACGGATGACATCGTTAGGAAGTATGTTTTATCGCACCCATGGATTGAGTTACTCCAGATGCCCCAACGCCGGGAAAGGCATTTTGCGGGCAAAGCTTATGCCTTCAATACCGCCTATGCCACGCTGGCGAATATGGAGTATGAAATCATCGGCAACCTCGATGCCGATGTTACGTTCGACGAGCAGTATTTCGAATTCCTCCTGCGAAAGTTCGCTGAAAATCCGCGGTTGGGGGTTGCGGGAACGCCCTTTTGTGACGAATCGCGCCAATACGACTATCGCATTGTGAGCCTCCAGCATGTCTCCGGCTGCTGCCAGTTATTCCGGCGGAGTTGTTTCGAGGAGGTCGGTGGTTACATACCCAGCAAGCTGGGAGGCGTTGATTTGCTCGCCGTGACCAGCGCGCGAATGAGAGGTTGGCGAACCCGGACATTCCTTGAAAAATCGTGCATTCATCACCGTAAAATGGGCACCGCTCAGCAGAGTCTTCTGGCCAGCGCCTTTCAGTCCGGCCGGGCCGATTACGTTCTCGGATGCGGCCCCTTGTGGCAGTTGTTCCGCAGCATTTATCGCATGGCGAAACTGCGCCCGGTGCTGTTGAGCGGAATCTGGCTCCTGGCCGGATATAGTTGGGAGTTTCTGAGAGGCGCCAAGAAGGTGGCGCCGGATGACCTGATACGGTTTCGCAGAGCCGAGGAGCGGAGTAGACTGATCGAGTTTTTCAAGAGAGCACTTTCTGGTGGCAGGTGGAAGCCCGAAGCGAGTGGGACTGACGGCCCGAATGTGACCGCCTGGAAGAGCGCGGGAGAGAAGGGTGAATGAGTCGCGCATTCATGCCATCAATGGAGGCGACGTTGGGAAGCAGGCGCAGTAAGGACCGGGAACGGTGAAGGGAAATGCAGTTCCCGTTGATCCGCCCGAATCGGGGCCGAATAAGCAAAGGATGCATGGGGGAGGCATGAGCCGCCACCCGGCATCGCTCGACCGGCGATATTGCAGCGAATTGATTCGAAAGAGAGTGAGTGATTTGAAGGCGACACCGATTGAGATCAGGTGGCACAATGATTTGCCCGTGTATGCGTCCGAGCCTTTTCTAAGGACAGCAGGCAAAGAGTACGGGTGGATTGGTGGTGCCGATGAGGCGGGACGCCTGCGGTGCATCCTGCCGTATATCGTGATTCGAAAGCCCGCCCTCCGCATGGTTCGCTTCCAGACGGAAGTCGTTCCCGTGGAACAGGAGCTTTCGGTGGAAGAGGAGCACGCGTTCTTGAACAGCGCGGTTGAGTATTTGCGGTCAACCGGGGTTGACATGATTATGCCCGGCACTAACGCCGCGGTCTTTCGCACTTATCCGGATGGCGCCGTGGCCGCTCCATATGGCACCTTGATCAAGGATCTGAATCAGTCGGAAGACTCTCTCATGAAGGAAATTCATTCGACCTTTCGCTACAACATCCGCCGAGCGATAAGGGAGGGAGTGCAGGTCAAGGAGGGATTGGAATATCTTGATACCTCGTATGCTCTGATCGCAGATACTTTAAAGAGATCGGGGCAGGCATTTAAAAAGTATTACGATTTCAAAAAGGCGATCTTGGCCCTTGGCGAGCAAGTGAAAATACTGGTTGCCGAACAGGAAGGTATGTGCCAAGGCTGTATGGTCGCGCCTTTTAGTGAGTATGCCGCTTACACCTGGTATTGCGGCTCGCGGCCGGAACCGGTGATCGGAGCCATGCACTTATTGCATTGGGAGGCGATGTGCCGCTTTCGACAAATGGCGGTGAAACGCTTCAATTTCCAGGGTGTGCGAATCGATCCGGACCAGGGATCAAAGCAAGAGGGAATTCTGAATTTCAAGAGCCGGTTCGGAGGCAGTCTGTTGCGGGGATACGCGTGGAAGTATTCGTTCTGCCCACTGAAGTTCGCCGCCTATGCCGTTGCTATGCGATTGCTCAAGGGGGGGGATGTTGTTGACGTGGAACACCACAAGCTCGCGAGTGCAGGTACGTAGCCAGAGGAACAAACAGGCAGAGTGCATCCAGAATTCCCCCGGACTTCTCATTGTGAATGCTGACGACTGGGGACGGGATCGCCAGACCAGCGACCGCATTGCGGAGTGTGTCCGCAGCGGGACCGTCTCCTCCGTGAGCGCCATGGTTTTTATGGAGGATTCGGAGCGGGCTGCGGCCATGGCCCGGGAACAGGGAATCGATGCCGGTTTGCACCTTAACTTTACACAGCCATTTTCGCCGGCCAAGGGTTCTGCACTATTAGTTGATCATCAGCGGAAAATCGCATCATTCCTGTTGCGGGGCCCAATCTCCCGGGGGGTCTTTCACCCCGGACTGGTTCGTTCTTTTGAGTACGTTGTGACGGCCCAGCGCGAGGAGTTTGTTCGCCTTTACGGGACCGAGCCACAGCGAATTGACGGCCATCATCACATGCACCTCTGCGCCAACGTGCTATGGGGAGGACTCTTGCCGCCGGGTACACTGGTGCGGCGGCACTTCTCCTACGAGCCCGGTGAAAAAGCATTGCGGAATGGCGTCTTTCGGCTGTTGGCGAATGTCCTGCTGGCCCGGCGGCACCGCGTCGTCGACTTTCTGTTCTCGTTGCCACCGCTCGATCCTCCGGATCGCCTGCAACGGATCTTTGCCCTGGCCCGCCACTCCGTGGTTGAAGTGGAGACCCATCCGGTCAAATCCGAAGAGTACCGCTATTTAACGGGAGGTGAGATCCAGCGTGCGGCCGGGGATTGCCCGATTGCCCACGGTTTCGGCCGTATTGCCGAACTGCAGTCCTGACAGACGACTGGACAGGCAGGCAGGAGACTGTACGCCGAGCAATGGACGTTATGACTAACGAACCGAAGCATATCAGTGTCTGTCTCTGTACCTACAAGCGGCTTCCGTTTCTGAAACGGCTGCTGCAGAAACTCGCCGAGCAGGAGACGGACGGGCTATTCACTTACTCCATCGTGGTGGTCGACAATGATTGCCAGCGGTCGGCCGAGTCCGCGGTGGCGGAGTTTGCCGCCGCTTCGGCGGTGCCCATCAACTACTATGTGGAACCCCGGCAAAATATCTGTCTGGCACGGAACAAAGCCATCGAGCAGGCGCCGGGGAACTTCATTGCTTTCATTGACGACGATGAGTTTCCCGAGAAGCGATGGTTGGCGGCTTTATTTCAGGCCGGCCGGAAAGATGGCATCGCCGGCGTTCTTGGACCAGTCCTGAGCTATTTCGACGACCAGCCCCCAAAATGGGTCATCAAGTGCGGATTCTACGACCGGCCTACTCATCCAACCGGGTTCGTGATCGACTGGAGAGAGGGACGAACGGGGAATGTATTGTTGAAGAAGCAGGATCTCGATCCCGGCGAGCCTCCCTTCAATCCCAAGTATCACCGCGGGGGCGACACGGACTTTTTCCGGAGAATGATCGAGAACGGCCGCGTATTCATCTGGTGCGACGAGGCGGTGGTGTACGAGAGTATCCCGCCTGTCCGCTGGACCCGCTCGTTCATGTTGAAGCGGGCTTTACTCCGGGGAAGCATTACCTTGCAGAGTCCGACCTTCGGCCCCGCCTCGGTCGTGAAGTCCCTGGCCGCCGTGGCCGTTTATACCGTAGCTCTGCCGTTTACCGTGATACTTGGTCATCACCGCTTTATGAATATTCTGGTGAGGCTTTGCGATCATCTTGGCAAGCTTCTGGCAGTGGTGGGTATCAAACCGGTAGAAAGCCCGTATGTCACCGATTAGCAGCGAGGCCTGCGGGCCGGATAGAACCAGATGACATTTTCGGACAAAGTGCAGGCGACCCTGATTTAGGCAGGAGCCGGAGCGATATGGAAATGATGGCGGGCAATGTCAGCGAGATATACGTCAAAGGGAAATGGATTGCCGTCCCGGCATTGGCCGTGGGCGACAAAACCATAGTAGTCCGGGGAAGATGGCTGAAGGTGGCCTTCGTCCGCAGCGAAGAGTGGCTGGAAACAGAACTGAGTGATCCTGAAAGTTGCATAAGAAGATTAAAGGAACAGAAGTCACCTCTGGGACGCGCCGATATCTTCATGTTCACACAGAAACCGTCCGCAACGGTCCCCAGCTACCAATATCCTATGGAGTGGGACAGCGTCGCGGCGATTCGGCTCGTCAGTTTTAAGGAATGGTGGGAGAAACTGCCCCAGGCGACGCGAAAAAACGTACGCAGAGCAGAGAAGCGCGGAGTGGTCGTTACCGTCAGGGAATTTGATGACGGCCTGATTAAAGAATTGGCGGAACTCAATAATGATTCCCCGATGCGACAAGGGGGCCCGAACTTCCAGTACGGGAAGTCCCTCGAGCAACTGAAGAAGGACTATTCGTCCTTTCTAGATCGAAGCGACCTTATTTGCGCCTATTGTGGAAGCGAGTTGATTGGGTTCTTGAAGATCGTATATCGGGCAGAGGTCGCCTCTATCCTCAATTTGATTCCCAAGGCGAGCCATGATGACAAGAGGCCGGCCAATGCCCTGGTCGCAAAGGCGGTCGAACTCTGCGCGGCAAAGGGTATATCGTGTGTGACCTACGGAATGTTCAACTATGGCAATAAGCGTGATGATTCTTTGCGGGAGTTCAAGATTCGCAACGGCTTCAGCGAGATATTAGTACCGAGATTCTATATTCCCTTGACGAGATGGGGCGCGTTTTGTATGAGACTGAAGCTCCATCGTGGCCTTCTCGGAATACTGCCCCACGGGGTGATCACGTGGGGGGTGGGCGCGCGCGCGAAGTTATATAATCTGAAACATACGATAAGCCGGCCTCGCTCCGCTGCAGAACCGCCGGATGGCGCGCGGCAAGGAGGAAGTTCAGATTCCTCTGCCGGCTCCAACCTGAGTCCGCAGTGAGCAGCCTTATCGCATGGTTGTCGCCGGAAGTTCCGCCCGTGCGTTAGTGTTGACCTTTACGCTCAGGTTGCAAAGACGGTTGACGGGTGCAGGCTGTGGTGATATAAAAAGAAAACTCAATAAGCCGGTGTAGCTCAATGTCAGAGCGGTCGAATTGTACTCGGCAGATGGGGCGTTCAAATCCCTCCGCCGGCTCCAACTTAGATTCACAATGTGCAACCAGATAGTTTCATTCTAGAGACTTCTTAACCACGCGAGTGCTGTTCGGAAGAGCCGTGGTATCGTCAGTCTGCGTGCAACCAGATAGTTTCATTCTAGAGACTTCTTAACCACGCGAGTGCTGTTCGGAAGAGCCGTGGTATCGTCAGTCTGCACCGAGCCTAATATGCCAGCAATAGCAGGTCTTGTAACAAAACTGCCGCGAGAATGGGCGGAACCGCAACTGGTGCGGATGGTCGAGAGCCTCTGCCATCAATCTTCCTACCGGACGGGGACTTGGATAGACGAGTTTCTGGGGATCTATGTGGGATGGGCCGCGCGAGAGCACTCCTTCGCGGACGGAATGCCTCTCCGGAATGAGCGGGGGGACATCGTGCTCGTTTTTTCGGGAGAGGAGTTTTCCGAGCCGGGAACTGCCCAACGGCTCAAAGAGCGGGGACACGAGGTTGCGCCTGAGGGATCGTCGTATCTGGTTCACCTCGCGGAGGAGGACTCATCGTTCCCGCTGGGCCTGAATGGGAGGTTCCACGGGCTTCTGGCCGACCGGGCGCGCGGCGTGGCGACGCTCTTCATTGACCGGTACGGGATGCATCGGATTTACTATCACGAGTCTTCGGAGGCTTTATATTTCGCGGGCGAGGCCAAGGCGATCCTGGCGGTTCGTCCCGAGTTGCGGCGAACCGATGAGCGCGGCTTGGGGGAGTTTATCTCGTGCGGCTGCGTGCTGGAAAATCGATCACTCTTCAAGGGGATTCACCTGCTGCCGCCGGCGTCAGCTTGGGTTTTTCGGAATGGTTCCATCGAGCGGAAGAGTCAGTACTTCCAGCCGGCAGAGTGGGAGAATCAGGGTCCCCTGGATCCGGAATCCTATTACCGGGAACTTCGAGACGTTTTCTCCCGAAACCTTCCTCGTTACTTTCAGGGGCAGGAGCGGATTGGTATGTCCCTTACCGGGGGACTCGACACGCGGATGATTTTGGCGTGGAGGAAAGCTGCACCGGGTGAGCTCCCCTGTTACACGTTCGGGGGGACGTATCGCGACTGTCAGGATGTTGTTGTCGGCCGGGAAGTGGCCAAGTTTTGCCGGCAACCCCACGAGGTCATTCCGGTAGGGAAGGAATTCCTTTCGCGCTTTGCCGAGTATGCGGAACGGACAGTTTACCTTACCGATGGATATGCGGATGTATGCCGGTCTCCTATTCTCTATACCAACGAGCGGGTGGCAAAAACCGCTCCGGTAAGAATCACCGGAAACTATGGAAGCGAAGTGCTTCGCAGAATGGTGGCGTTCAAGCCGGCGGAACCCACCTCGGGATTGTTCCATCCGGCGCTGCTCCCGCAGTTTCGTGAGGCCAGAAGAACGTACGCCGCGCTTCTGCAGGAACACCCGGTTTCCTTTATCGCGTTCCGGCAGGTGCCCTGGCACCACTGGGGCGTTCTCGCGTTGGAACAGACCCAGGTTTCCCCACGCTCCCCTTATCTCGACAACGACCTGGTGCGGGTAGCCTTTCGCGCACCGGATGCGTCCATCGCGAAGAGCGCCATTTTTGTGGACAATGATGACTGTCTCCGTCTGATTGCCGAAGGGAACGCGGATCTCTACAAAATCCGGACCGACCGAGGCTTGGGGGCCCGGCGAGGTATCTCCGCTGCACTCCTGCGGGGGTATCTCGAATTTACGTTTAAGGCCGAGTACGAGTACGACTACGGCATGCCCCAGTGGCTCGCCCGGATCGATCATCTTTTCTCGGGGCTCCATCTGGAACGCCTCTTCCTCGGCCGGCACAAGTACTACCATTTCCGGGTCTGGTACCGGGACGCTCTTGCGGGCTACGTCCGGGAGATGCTGCTTGACCCGCGGACACTCTCCCGGCCATACCTGGAACGGAAGCGGGTGGAAGCCATCGTCGAGGGGCACCTCAAGGGTGGCCACAATTACACAACGGAAATTCACAAGATCCTTACCCTGGAGCTGATGCATCGTACCCTGCTTGACCCTAAATGACTCAGCGAACTGGCCTTGCATCACCGCCGTTCGCATGAAACGGACTGCTCGGCGTCATTAGGGACGCAAAGGGAGATTTGCCGCAGATGAAAATTGCTTATTTGGTAATGACCCACGAAAATCCGATGCTTCTCCGAAGGACCATACGCATGCTCTCATTCGGCGATGAGGAATGCGCTTTCTTCATTCATTTGGACCGCAAGACTGCAGGGGAGGCCTTCTCTTCAGTCCGGGGGGCCAATGTCCATTTTCTTGAGAATCGGATACCCGTTTACTGGGGCGAGTTTTCCCAGGTTGAGGCGATACTCTCCCTGGTACGTCAGGCGATCGAAAGTCCGAACGAATACGATTATTTTGTTTTGATCACCGGAAGCTGCGTTCCACTGAGAACCGGTGGATATATCCGCCAGTTTTTTGAGAAGAATGCCGGCATGGAGTACATGGATATCCTGAAAGTTCCCGGACCGGGGAAACCCATTTCGAGAGTCGATACCATAAGATATCCATCGAATCAGCCGATCCGCCGATTCGCCTTTCGGGCTCTGGCGAAGATCGGTCTTGCCCGGCGGGACCACACGAAGTATCTTGGAGGTCTGGAACCTTATGCCGGGGATGGAGCCTGGGCATTGACGCGAGCGGCCTGCCGCTATCTGCTTGAATTCACCTTGGCCAATCCTCACGTGGAGAGATACTTCCGGAATACTTTTGCATCGGACGAGGCGTTTTTCCATACCATCCTCGGTAATTCACCTTATCGGGAACGGATGCGGCGAAATTTAGTGTATGCCGTATGGCCTGGGCCCAGTAATGGCCACCCCGCCCTGATCGGCGAGGAGGACCTGGCGTTATTCGAGACCCAGGATCAGGTAAGTCGTAGTGACTTCTATGGTCCCGGGGAGTTGTTGTTTGCGCGCAAAGTAAATGATCGGTGTTTGGATTTAGTAAGTCGCATTGAGGCGATGATCGAACGAAAAGAGGGTGTACGGCTCCCCGCGCTCGATGACGTCAGGGAGGAAGCCGGCACGCTGTCATGAGGGAAAATATCTGAGATCGATAGCGCGGCGCATCCCGCCCGGTCTTCCAAGGCCAGCGGAACTCTGCTTACGGCGCCAGCCACAGCTTTACGTTCGAAAATTTGTTCCACCTGCTTTCCGATCCGGGATGCTTCCACGGGCCCCGGCCGGCGGACTCGCGAAACCTGTCTGAATGACACCGCAAATTGCCACCCTCATATTTGTCGCGGGAATCATCGGCCTCTTCCTGCTTGATCGCGGTTGGGAGGGGGGGACTTCCTGGGCTCTTTGTTTGCCGCTGATATGGCTGTGGGTGACCAGTTCGCGCTCTCTGGCCGAGTGGCTTACGATCCTTCAGTACGGTCATCCGCTGGTGGCCGACCAGGCCAGCATGTATGCCGAGGGGACGCCCCTGGACCGGAATGTGCTGATCGGACTCATGGTGCTGGCCATTATTGTCCTCATCAAGAGGGGAAGTTTCTGGGAGCTTTTGCGGGCGAACCGCCTTATCCTTCTGTTTCTCCTCTACGGCGCGGCCAGTGCCTTTTGGTCCGACTTTCCCGACATCACCATCCGGCGATTGTTCAAGGCCATAGGCTGTGTGCTGATGATGATGGTGGTGCTCAGCGAGCGCGACCGGGAGTCCGCCATGAGGCGGCTGTTCGTTTGGACAGGTTTTCTTCTGATCCCCCACTCGGTTCTGCTTATTAAGTACTACCCCGCGATCGGGCGAAGCTACAATCGGTGGACATGGCTGGTGTCGTACGTTGGGGTTACCACCCATAAGAACAGCTTGGGGGGCATCTGCCAGATTTATGGAATTGCTTTTCTCTGGCATTTTCTTGCCGCGTACCGGAACCGAAAGGATCCGCATCGAACCCGTCATCTGGTCGCGCACGGCACGGCCCTGGCGATGGTGGGATGGCTTTTTGTGCAGGCCAATTCCGTCACGGCGCAGTCGAGTTTCATGCTGGCAGGCGCGTTCCTTCTCGCGACCCTTACTCGTGCGGCGGTTCAAAAGCGATGGCTCGTGCATTTCCTGGTGTTTGCGCTGATGGCGATTCCCTTTGCCACCTTGTTTCTGGGAATCGGGTCGAGTGCGCTTGAGGGCATGGGAAGGGACTCGTCGCTGACGGGCCGAACTGACATTTGGCCACGGGTGATCGCCCTGGTCCACAATCCTGTGGTCGGGACAGGTTTCGAGAGCTTCTGGCTCGGAAGCCGTCTGGAGGCGATGCAGCGTTATCAGCTGGGCCTTAACGAAAGCCATAACGGTTTTCTGGAGATATGGGCTTCTCTCGGGTGGATCGGCGAACTCTTTCTGGTGGCCTTGATTGTGGGAGGCTACCGGCACATCATCGCCTGTTACCGCCGGGATCCGGATGCCGGCAGGTTCCGGCTGGCATATTTTCTGAGCGTGATTGTGGCGAGTTTTACCGAGGCGGCGTTTCGAACGGAAAGCATCTCCTGGATTGCCTTTCTCCTGATCACCATGTTGGCTCCGAGCGAGGGGCTCCAGAAAAGCCTTCCAGACCATCGGGTAACAGAAGGGGCCTTGGAGCCGGAGCCGCTGGCGACGCTCGCCGGCGGCTCCGGTCTTCGAAATCCGGCGGCAGTCATGGCGCCAACATCAAATCAACAGCCACGGCGGCTGGGGGAAAAGAGATACTGAGCTTATCGGAATTCGAATGGATTCTTCCAATACTACCCTCGAACCATCTGTAACGCAGGTCCCCAAAGTGGGCTTCGGCTTCAGGCCTTTCGACGAAAGCGGTGTGTTCGTACTCAATGCCGGAGGACATGAAGTCCGTCGACTAGCCGTGCGGGGCGCCAGCGCCACAACCCTGGCCCAGGCGTTTGGGATGGGCATCCAGATCGTGTCCACTCTGATTCTGGCTCGCCTGCTGATGCCTGCCGATTTTGGACTTGTGACCATGGTGACGACATTCAGTCTGCTCTTTATGAACGCCGGCGGAAACGGGTTTACCGAGGCCGTCCTGCAGCGGAAAGAACTCGATCACCCTCTGGTGAGTAACCTGTTCTGGATCAATGTTGGAACCGGCCTCGTGCTCACGATCGTGTTTGCCGCGGCGGGGTCGCTGCTGGCGTGGTTTTATGGCAATCCGCGGGTGGTGCACGTTGCCATCGGCTTGTCCCTGACGATTTTTCTCACCAGCGTTTCTGTCCTTCATTTGGCCCTGATGATGCGGGGCATGCGCTTTCCCACGGTGTATGCGAATCAGATTCTCGCGCGCTTCCTTTCGGTGGCGGTTTCCATTCTTCTGGCCTGGGCGGGCTGGGGCTACTGGGCGTTGGTTGGGGGGGCGGTGGCGCAGCCGCTGTGCGAGTGTGTCGGGGCCTGGAGCCTCTGCCGATGGATCCCTGGCCTTCCCCGGCGAGTGGCGGGAACGGGATCGATGGTCCGGTTCGCGTTAAGTGTTTACGGACGATTCAGCTTCAACTACTTTTCCCGGAACGTAGATAACCTGTTGGTCGGGTGGCGTTTCAACGCGCAAGCTCTCGGTTTTTACAAGAAGGCGTATGATCTGTTCGCTTTGTCGGCAATCCTGCAATCGTTCACTCCTGTCGCCGTGGCTGCCCTGAGCCGGCTGAGCCATGATACCCAACAGTACAAGCGTCATCTTCTGAGCGCCTTATCCGTATGGGCATTCTTGGGCATGGGCGTCGGAGGAGCCATCACTTTGAGCGGTAAAGATTTAATTCGGATACTGCTGGGTCCGAGGTGGGAACCGGCGGGCCAGATTTTCACGTTTTTCGGGCCTGGCTTCGGGGTCATGTTCATCTATGGTATCCACGGCTGGATTCATCTATCGATCGGCCGGCCGGGGAGATGGTTGCGGTGGGGAATCATCGAGTTTCTGGTGACGGCTTCCATGTTTGTCCTGGCGCTTCCGTGGGGACCGGCGGGGGTTGCGACCAGCTGGAGTTTATCCCTCTTGATCCTCACCATACCCGCCTTGTGGTACGCGGGCCGGCCGATCGATTTTGGCGCCGCTTCCATTCTCGGCGCGATCTGGAAATTCGTTGTGGCATCGCTGCTGGCGGGCTGCACAACTGCGTTAATCGTCGGAAGGTCCCGATTCCTCGTTCCGATCCCGGGCTTGGCTGAGGCGGTCGCTCGGATGGCGGCAACCTCCGTGTTATTCGGGTTGCTTTACATATCCGCAGTGACGGCATTGCACCGAAGCTGCACTCCGCTGTATCAGGTCTTCAGGCTCTTACGGGAAATGCTGCCCTGGAACAGGGTCTCGAAACCGACGTTAGCCATCACCGAGGTTGTCCCTGAGGGCCAGTGAAAAACGCGGGCCAGCAGCATCAGGGAGGAACGTTATCGACCCAAGGAAAAACGCAACTGGCTGGGAGGACAGCAGGCTTTGGTAACCTTGGAGAGCCGATCCGGTTCGCGGGATCGAAGGTATAATAAGGCCCATGCGGGGACAAAATAGCCGAACGTTTTAGGGCGATCTGTCCCGTGGTTGCATGAAACGGACTTCGGATCCTCGATTTCAGAGACGGCACCCAACGGCCCAGGTATCTCATCGGAGCACCGACGAGATTCAACCAAGCGCGGGTGGTGGCTTTCTTGGGAGAAAATACATGAAACTGAAAGTTATCGTTGGCTTGAGTTTGGCTCTTATCGGCTTCCAGGCACAGGCCGCTACCTACGCGGTCAAGGCGAGTGGTGGCGGCAACTACACCACAATTCAAGCATGCGCGACCGTAGCGGTCGCGGGCGATACCTGCGTGGTCTATGCGGGCACATACAACGAGACGGTGAGTCCGGCCCATTCCGGCACGGCGGGTAATCCGATCACCTTTTCCGTCAATCCCGGAGATTGCGTGGCCGTGACCGGATTCAGCCTTGGCACTCGCAACTATGTCACCATCGGAACGCCCGGATCAGCCTATTGTACGAATGGGAGCTACACATATTCCGGATTTGAATTGCTCGGACAGACATCATGGACGTTGATTAACAACGTGATATTCCAGAACAACTATGCGCATTCAAGCGCGGGGCCGTGCTTTAAGGCTCCCTCTGGTACTGGCAGCGGCTCGTCCAGCTACGATTATTTCCTTAATAACATTGTGACTGCTTGCGGAGGATTAGGAGCCACGTTGACCGCCGGTTTGCAGATCGAAGGCGATCATTGGCTGGTGGACGGCAATACTTTCTCGCATCTCCAGTCTGCCATCCAGATTTACTGTTCCTATTGCGTGGTGCGAAATAATCACTTTGGGCCACTCGCCGCTTCGGATTTGACAACGCAGCACTCTCAGCCTATCGAATCCAGTTGTGCCGGAGACTTTCCGCTCGTCCACATGCTCTATGAAAACAACGTGCTCCAAGAATGGCGCGGGGCAAACTCTCACGGTTTCCTGTTGCGCGATACCGAGAAGTGCGGACAGACGGCCAATATTATCCGTCTGAGCACGCATATTGATTCGGGAAGTTATTTCGCCGTGCTGAGTGATAGTTCAACGAATGAACATATCTACAACATGTCGATTTCCAACACTCAGTTGGATGTTGGGACCAAGGATTTGGAGGATATATCGTTCTATACCGCTTCAACAGGTGGAGTGGTTATCAATAATTTAATCACGAATACGACTCAGGTCGGCAGTTCCGGCTATTGCGTCGCCGTGGGCAGTGATTCCATAACGGGATTCGTCGAGCATCATAATCTCTGCTTTAACACGGGCTGGACCGGCCCCTGGCAACAACCCTATAGTGGCTATACCTACGCGACAACTGATATTTTCAATCACGACCCGGTCTTCATTGGTGCTACCACGGATCTGCGTCTCCAGCCGAATTCCGGGGCTATTGGCACCGGCGGCCCTCTGACCACGGCGGTCGGGGCCGGGTCCGGCAGCACCACACTTACCGTGGCCGATGCGGGATTCTTCTCGTACGGCTTTGGGATTACGAATGTGCAGCCAGACTGGATCCGCATCGGAAGTTCGACAACGGTGCAAATCTCGTCCATCAATTACGCGACGAACGTGATCACCCTGGCGAGTGCGGTGAGTTGGAATAACGGCGATCCGGTTTATCTGTACAAGAATTCCATGGGAGCGGTCGTGCTCACGGGCGCGGCTCCTAACATCGGAGCTTCTCAAGGACCGGCGACTCCCGTGCAACAGAGTCCGGTGGTGCGTTAAGTTTCTCCGCCAGACCGCCCCTAGAAAATTCTGGAGAATGCGGGAATTGAAGATCTGCCACGTGGTCGGCGCCCGGCCGAATTTCATGAAGGTCGCCCCCGTACTGCGAGTGCTTCGCGGATACGCCGGGGTTGACCAGTTCGTGGTGCATACGGGGCAGCACTACGATTTCAACATGTCGGATGTCTTCTTCCAGCAGTTGGAAGTGGCGCCCCCGGACGTCAATCTGCAGGTGGGTTCCGGCAGCCATGCGCAGCAGACGGCGGAGATCATGACCCGTTTCGAACCGGTGGTGCTGCAACGAAGGCCGGACCTGGTGCTCGTCTATGGGGATGTGAATTCAACGGTGGCCGCGGCGCTGGTTTGTGCCAAGTTGGGAATTGCCGTGGGCCACGTGGAAGCCGGGTTACGCTCCTTTGATCGTTCCATGCCCGAGGAGATCAACCGCCTGGTCACCGATCAGCTGGCAGATCTGCTGTTCACTCCTTCCGAAGATGGGAATGCCAATCTGGTCCGTGAAGGCGTGAGCCCGGAGAAGGTTCATCTGGCCGGGAATGTAATGATTGATACGCTCGTGCGCATGCTTCCCGCGGCCCGGCAGACCGTCACCGCGGACGTGCCGGAGCGGTTCGTGCTGGTTACGCTGCATCGGCCGTCGAATGTGGACGATTCAGAGTGGTTGGATGAGTTGCTGGAGGCTCTTGCCGGTATCGGACAAGAGACGCCGGTTTTATTTCCCGTTCATCCGCGAACCCGCCAGCAGCTGGGGGCAAGGGGGAAGTCTCTTGCGGGCGCGCGCGGAATCCGGCTTATGGATCCTTTGCCTTATTTGCAGTTTCTCGGGCTTCAAACCCGGGCGACGGTAGTGGTCACCGATTCGGGGGGGATTCAGGAGGAAACGACGTTTCTGGGAGTTCCATGCCTGACGGTTCGCGAGAACACCGAACGTCCCGTTACGGTCACTATGGGAACGAATCTTCTGGTGGGCCGGGACTTGCAGAAACTCTGCGACGAAGTGGAGCGGGCATTGAACGGGAGCGGCAGGAAAAAAAGTGTCGTGCCGCCCTTGTGGGACGGTCACGCCGCGGAGCGGATCGCGGCCGTGATCGTGGGTGAGGCCGTTGCCGCAATCGCCCAAGGATAGCGGCGGCATTACGAATCTGATATCCGCGTTTGAAGGATAGTCTCACGCGTGGACTGCCCAGCGAGTCTTGCGCAAGCGGGCCAGGCTAATTCCCGTTGTCCCGGTCATCTCTATCAGATTAGTAAAGTTTCGCGATCCGCAAGGATCGGTGGGCGTTGTTTTTTCTCGCGTGGAGCCACAAAAGCAAGTATTCTGCGACAATAGTGAGTGTTGTGGGCCCTTAGATCAGGTCCTATGCGTCGATTAATTGAACATTTCCGGCTGCCCGAGTCGTTGGTGAAGCTTACCTTCGATGATGGAGGTTCCTCGCCCCAGGGATTTTTCAAGTTTGGGGATGACGCCGTCTGCTTCGGTTCCTGTTCCGCGGGCCGCGTGGCGCCATCCGCCACGGACCCTTTGCCGGACGTCCGCGACAGCGTGCGCTTCGACGGGAACGGTTGTCATCTGCCGTTCGATCCCGATCAGACCGTGGACAATCTGCTGCTGGAACGATATCCCGTACGCGCGGCGGAGCCTCACATACTGGCGCTCTTGCGGGCGGTTTATTATGCCGTGCGGCCGTTCTTGCCAGTGGGCATCCGAAGTCATCTGCAGAAAATGTACTTGTCCGGCTGGGATAAGATTCCGTTCCCGAGTTGGCCGGTGGATTGTACGGTGGAACGCATTCAGGAGAGATGTTTGGGGCTTCTGATGAAGGCTCAAGGCCTGCACGGGGTGCCATTCATCTGGTTCTGGCCCAATGGTTGTGAGAGTTGCGCCATCGTCACCCATGACGTGGAAGCCCATGCGGGAAGGGATTTTTGCCCCACGCTTATGGATCTGGACGATTCCTGCGGCATCAAGGCGGCATTCCAGGTGATTCCCGAGGAGCGCTACGAGGTTTCCGAGGCTTTCCTGGCGAACATTCGTGACCGCGGTTTCGAGATCAACGTTCACGACCTGAATCATGACGGCAGGCTTTTTCTGAACGAACGACAGTTTGCGGAGCGGGCCGCACGCATTAACTGCTATGGCAAGCAATTCCGCTCGGCGGGATTCCGGGCGGGCGTCATGTATCGCAACCAGAGTTGGTGCCATGCGCTTAATTTTGAGTACGACATGTCCGTGCCGAACGCCGCCCAACTGGAACCGCAGCGCGGCGGATGCTGCAGCGTGTTCCCCTATTTCATCGGCAAGCTGCTCGAACTGCCGCTGACCACCACGCAGGATTATGCGTTGTTCCATTTTCTAGGGGACCATTCCCTGAAGCTGTGGCAGTGGCAAATCGACTTGATCCGGCAGCAACACGGTCTGATCAGCATCCTGGTTCATCCCGACTATATCCACGGCAAACGGGAGCAGCACATCTATCTGGAACTGCTGGGTTATCTCAATGCCCTGCGCCAGGAAAAAAATGTGTGGATTGCTAAGCCGGGAGAAGTGAACGACTGGTGGCGTCTCCGGAATAAGCTCAGCGTCGTCCGGGACGGCGCCGGCTGGCGGATTGAAGGCGACGGCAGCGAGCGTGCCCGCCTTGCGTATGCCTGTCTCAAGGATGACGCTGTCTCCTATCGTCTGGAAGGAGCCGGACCCGAACCCAGGGTGGAGGCGCCGGGCCTTAGTCCGGCGAATTTGAGCCCAACACAATAATCCTTTCTTTTCCCAGACGGGCAAGGGGACGTCAGCAGGGCGGGCGCTGCCGTATTTTGCCGTTGCGCGACTGGGCCCTCAAGGCATTTCTCGTTCGCGCCCCAAAGGGAGGTATTTTGGCCGACGACGGCCAATGCCGGCGCTCTGTGATTTCTCCGAGGAGGCTGTTTGACTGTCTTTGCCGTTGATGTGCTGACGGACCAGCGCTGGGATGATTTCATACTGCGGCACCCGTGTGCGGGCGTATTTCATTCCCGCGGTTGGCTGGAGGCGTTGTATCGTACCTATCAGTGCCGGCCTGCCCTATTGACCAGCTCTGGCCCTGGCGAGCCGCTTAAAGACGGGCTGCTGTTTTGCGAGATGCAAAGCTGGATCACCGGCCAGCGTATGGTTTCGCTGCCTTTTTCGGATCGCTGTGAGGTGCTCTCCGGCGATGCTGCCGGCCAGCAGAAGTTGGTGGCCGGTCTGCGCGACCTGGCGGACCGGCATCGCTGCCGGTACGCGGAAATACGATCGAGTTGGGAAAGCGAACCGGCAGCCGGAAACTGGCGGCCGTCGGAGCACTTCTGTTGGCACCGGATGGCGCTGGAAGCGCCTCTGCAGCAGCTGTTTTCCAGGCTGCACAAGGATTGCGTTCAACGCAAGGTGCGGCGCGCCGAAAAAGAAAACCTGCAGTATGAAAACGGCAGGTCCAAGGCACTCCTGCAAAGGTTTTATGAACTGCTGCTGCAGACGCGCCGGCGTCACTGCCTGCCACCGCAGTCCTACCAGTGGTTTCAGAACCTGATGGCGGCAATGGGAGAGTCCCTGACGATTCGGGTGGCGTCGAAGGGCCGGCGGCCGGTGGCGGCGATTCTGACTCTGTCGTACAAATCTACGCTTACGTATAAATACGGCGGTTCGGACGGGAGTCTCAATCATTACGGCGGCATGCCCTTTCTCTTCTGGAAGGCGGTTCAGGAGGCCAAGGCGGAGGGGATGAGCGCGTTTGATCTGGGGCGTTCCGCCTTGAACAATCAGGGATTGATCACGTTCAAGGACCGGCTGGGGGCGCAGCGCACGGAATTGACGTACTGGCGCTATTCCGGAGAAAAGGCCGCAAACACCGGCTATCCCGCTTGGCTGAGCCGGGCCGGGAAGCAGATTTTCCGGTGGCTTCCGGATGGTCTGTTGGTGAATTCAGGTAAATTCCTGTATAAGCACTTTGGCTGACAAGGGGGACGAGGAGAGTGCGAAAATACTATCGTTTTGTGAATGGACTGAGGAAGTTTATTCAGTCGCGGATGGAACCGGACGAGGCGATTGAAGCGGCGCGCATGCTGCTTAAGAATCGCATCGCCGCGCGTGACGGAAACTTTTTGAGTCTCGTCGAAAAGGGAATCTTTCAGTATCCCCGCAGCCCCTACTTGAAACTGCTCCAGCCGAAGAAGATCGGCCTCGATGACCTTAAGTCGCAGGTGTCGAAGGAGGGCATCGAGACCACGCTGCGCTGGCTGGCCAGGGAAGGAGTTTTTTTCACTGTCGATGAGTTCAAGGGGAAGACTCCGGTGATGCGCAAGGGGTTCAACTTCTCGTGCCAGGCGGAAATGTTCGACAATCCGTTTCTTTCCTATGTGTACGAAGTTCGCAGCGGGGCCACGCGGAGCGCCGGCACCAGAGTCCGGATCGATTTTGACTATCTGTTTCAACGGTCGCTGTACGACGCTTTCCTGCTGCAAACACACGGGTGTCTCACGGCGCCGGTGGCGAATTGGTTCCCCGTATTTCCCGGCGCTCCCGGGATCAACTCGAGCTTGCGCTTTGCGCATATCGGGAATCCCGTCCGCCGATGGTTCTCGCAGGTGAAAGAAGACCGGCTCCGGGTCAACTGGGAAAAACGGTGGGGGCTCAAGCTGATCTTTGCGATTCATCGTTTTTACAAGTGTCCGTTGGCCGAGCCGGAATTTGTCGGGCTGAACGATGCGAAGATCATTGCCGAGTGGGCCGCTCAAGCGGTCCAGGAAACCGGCCGTTGTGTGGTTTATACCTTTGCCGCTTCGGCCGTTCGCGTGTGCGCCGCCGCGGCGGACGCCAACCTGGACATCGCCGGCACAAGGTTCCTGGTCACCGGAGAACCGCTCACGCCATACAAGAAGCGGGAAATCGAGGCGGCTGGCGGGATTGCCGTTCCCGTGTATGGGATTTCCGAAGCGGGTGTGATCGCCGCAGGGTGCAACCAGAGGCATTTGCAAAGCGATTGCTGCCACCTGTACAAAGATACGACGGCCATCGTTTCCCATCAAACCACGGTTCCCCATCTCGATCAGACGCTGGATTCCTTTCTGTTCACCAGTCTGCTGTACGAATCGCCGAAGTTACTCTTGAATGTCGGCATGGGCGACTTTGGAAACGTTACCATAGAGCCATGCGATTGTGAGTTCGGGCGCATGGGGTTTGATACCAAGTTGAGTGGCATTCGGAGCTACGAGAAACTGACCGGCGAGGGGGTGACCTTCGTCGATACCGACTTTATCCGGATTATCGAGAACGAACTGCCCGGGAGATTCGGAGGAAAAAGCACGGATTATCAGCTCGTAGAGGAAGAAGACCAACATGGCCTGACCCGTTTGCGATTGCTGGTAAGCCCCCGGGTCGGCGACATCGATGAACAGGAACTCATCGACCAGTTTATAGCCTTTCTGAAACGGTCGGAAGCCAGTCCGGAATCCTGGGCGCAGGCCGGGACGGAGATGTGGAAACAATCGCACATGCTGCAGGTGCAACGCGAGTTTCCCCTGGCGACGGTAAGCGGAAAAATTCTGCCCTTCCATTTGCTGAAAACAAGGGCACAACAACAACTCACCGGCAAGTGAGAGAGGAGGCCCCACATGGCATTTCCCCAGCGAAGATTGCGAAGATTACGGCAGAATAGCGCTTTTCGAGGCTTGGTGCGCGAAACCAGCATTTCGGTGAACGACTTCATCCTGCCCATGTTTGTGGCGCCGGGGACTGGCGTTAAGAGAGAAATTGCGTCCCTCCCGGACAACTACCAGTTTTCTGTCGACCGTCTGGTCGAGGAAGCCAAGCTGGTCCAGGATCTTGGCATCCAGGCCATTCTTCTTTTTGGGGTGGCGGAAAGCAAGGATGAGTTGGGCACCGGCGCCTACTCGCCCCATGGTATCGTGCAGACGGCCTTGCGCGCGCTGAAGAAGAATGTTCCGGGCCTGCTGGTTTTTACCGACGTATGTCTGTGCGAGTACACGAAGACCGGTCACTGCGGCATTCTCGAAAACGGATACCTGCTGAACGACGCCTCGTTGGAACTGCTGGTCAAGACCACCCTCTCCCACGCCGAAGCTGGTTCCGACATGGTGGCGCCGGCCGCCATGCTGGACGGGCAGATTCAGGCGATGCGCGCAGCCCTGGATAAGAACGGATTCTCGAATCTTCCCATCATGGCTTACGCGGCGAAGTTTGCCTCGAAACTCTACGATCCGTTTTTCAAAGAGGCTACGGAATCCAGCGTTTTGTCTGGCGACAAGAAGACGCACCAGATGGACGTGGGCAATTCCAACGAGGCGATGCGCGAAATTGCCGCGGATATTGAGGAAGGGGCGGACATTGTGATGGTGAAACCGGGCCTCTTTTATCTCGATGTGGTCTATCGCGCCAAGCAGGAATTCGAAATGCCGCTGGGCGTATACAACGTGAGTGGCGAATACGCCATGATCGACGCGGCGGCAAAGTTGGGCCGCCTGGACCGGGACGCCATCATGCTGGAAGCGCTGGCGTGTTTGAAGCGCGCTGGAGCCGATCTTACCATCACCTATTTCGCCAAGCGGGCCGCGGAGTTGCTGCTGCGGCAGACGGAGCGTTTCCGCGCGGCCCTCGCCAAACCGGCGCCGTCCGGGACGAAGTAGTACGACTGGGGACCCGCGCGCCATAGCGCCGGGTCATTTTCCGTAGAAGTTTTGTTTCCCCCAACTGCCGGGATTACGGGAGTTTGCCGCCTTCGGAAGTTCCGGATGTATTTGTTGCGCAGCAGGATCAAAATAAGCTAATGGACATTCTCTTCCTTCACGTGCCGAAGTTCGGCGCCTACAGCAAACCGACCAACTGGTTCTCCTTCGTGAATTACCCGCCAGTCGGTCTGCTGGGGCTAGCGGACTATCTGCGGAAGAACGGGTTCCAGAGCAGGATTATTCACCTCGGAGTGGAGCGCTATAAGTACGGCAAAATCGATCTGGCCGGGATGATCGCCGAGGCTCAGCCGGCGATGGTGGGACTGAATCTGCATTGGCACTTTCAGTCGTTCGACGTGATCGAGACCGCCCGGAGCATCAAGCGGTCGTATCCCAGCCTGCCGGTGGTCGTGGGTGGCTTCACGGCCTCATTATTTGCCGAGGAAATCCTGCGGGATTTCCCCTGCGTGGACTTCGTCATTCGGGGTGAGGCCGAAATTCCGCTGCGGGAACTGATTTCCATATACCGATCCAGCCGGGAGTACAGCCGCGTGAGCAATCTTGCCTATCGCGAGAACGGCGCCGTGAAGATGAATCCCCTCACCTATGTGGCCGACCAGGAGATGCTCAGTAGTCTGTGCTACACGGACTTTACTTTGCTGAAGGATACTCCGGCATTCGTAAACTTCTCGCGCTACGTGAGGATTTATGGCCTGTCCGATGACACTCACGCATTTCTGGGCAGAAATCGGAAGATGTATCCGGTCGTGGCCGGGCGCGGATGCGCGAACCACTGTCTTTTTTGCGGCGGTTCCAGCAAGGCGCAAAAGACCATAAGCCGCCGCACCGAGGTGACCTGCCGGTCGGAAGAATCGATTCTGAGCTCCCTTCAGGATCTCGAGCGATTTGGCTTTAATCATGCCCTTCTAAGTCATGACCCGTTTGGCGATGCCGCGGTGGCCGAAGAATTCTATCGCACGTTGTTTGCCGGCGTCCGGCGGCGAGGCATTGCGCTGAGCTGCGAACTTGAACGGTGGCGCTTTCTGCCCACCCGCCAATTTGTGCGCGACTTCCTTGCGGCCTTCGGCCAGGATTCGGTCCTGGCGCTTTCGCTGTGGAATTCGGACGAGAACGTTCGCCGGAAGAATGGCGTTTATTGGTACAGCAATGAGCAACTGGAAACCTGCCTCGATATGATGAACGAAGAGGGGGTCGGCTGCTGCCTGTATTTTGCCTGCGGTTTGCCATTCGAGGGCGGCAAGAGGGAATTGAGCGCCATGGCCCGGTACCAGCGGCAGTTGAAGCGGCGCTACAAGCGGGTGGAATGCCGGACCTTTATTATCGAGCTTGAGCCGGGAAGCAGGTTGTCCGAAAATCACCGGGCATTGGCCGTCGTACCCCATCGCTCCAGCTTTGCGGATTATTATGCCCACCACCAGCCGTCTTTGCAGAACCATTGTCTCCAACTTGGGTATACCCGTTGCCATGATCTGAACGAGAAGGAATTGGGCAGCTTCTACTGCCGCAACTTCTGCGATCGGTTCAAGGCGCGGCGGCTGGCGCCGCTGTTTTGCGCCGCGATGGCGGCGATGTGGAAGTTGGGCGCCATGAAGGGCTTCGACCGGCTTTGCCGCGCGCTGGGCGCTTTGGGAATCGGGAAGGAAATCACGGGGCGTGAACCGGAGGTCCCGTACGGCGGCCGGTCAGCGCATCGTCCAGTCTGGACGACTCACGAACAGGGCGAGTGTTCCGTGGCCAAAGGGGAAAGCGATGAGTTTTTGCCCTGCGATCACCGGCCCCCGATGTAACTTGACGGGCTCACGGTATACGAATGGGGATGGATTCACTTTGGAATTGTTTTAGCCTCGAAGGGGTCGTGATGAATGGATTTGCGGGCGTTCATTGAGTTGCTTGCGAACGAAGGGCGCGTGCGGCGGGTGAGCCGTGAGGTGGACTGGAAGTTCGAACTCGGAGAAATTGTCCGTGCCCAGGGTTCTCCGGTTTTGTTCGAGAACATCAAGGACTATCCCGGCGCGCGGGTATTTGCCAACGGATTGAGCGGCGCGGTGGAGGTTGGGCTTGCCTTAGGGCTGGGATACGGCCTGAAGCCAGACGAACTTATCCGCGAGCTGAAGCGGAGAAAGGCTTCTCCCCTCAGACCGACGGTGGTGTCCACCGGACCGGTTTCCGAAAATGCCTGGGCTGCGGACGACATCGACTTGTTTCGCCTTCCGGTTCCCCATTGGCATCGCCAGGATCGCGGCCGATACCTGGGAACCTGGCATGTCAATGTGAGCAAGGACCCGGAAACGGGCGTGCGCAATGTTGGCGTGTACCGCATGGAACTGCTGGGGCCGAGAGTGGCCACGGTTAGTACTTCGCCGGCCAGTCATCTGGCCATTCATGTCGCCAAAGCCGAGCGTCGCGGGCAGCCCCTGGAGATGGCGGTGGCCATCGGCGCCAGTGAGGCGGTCGTGATGGCGGCCAGCGCCGCCTACCCTTATGGCCTGGACGAATACGATCTGGCCGGCGGCTTGCAACAGGAAAGTGTGCCCCTGATCGCGTGCCGGACGGTCAATCTGGAGATTCCGGCAGAATCGGAAATTGTAATTGAAGGCGTGATTAAAGCGGGCATTCGAGTGCAGGACGGGCCGTATTTCGATTATGCCGGCAAGCCGTCCGTAAATACTCAGGCATTCTTGTTCGAGGCGACTCGAGTCATGGCTCGCCGCGATCCGATCTTTCGCGGAGCTTCCATCGGTGCGCCGGGCGCGGAAGATCATCAACTGCTGGTAGCCCTGGCTCACATGCGTTTACTGGATTTTCATGGCAGTCGCGTCCGTCAAAGGCTTCAGGACCATTTGATCAGACATCGCTGCTTCAGGGCATTTCAGTGGGCCGGTAGAATCGGCGGCATCCTGCGCGGCTGACTTGCCGTCACCGCTCTCCGGATTTCTTAGGTTCCTTAGAGGTGCTGCTGGTTCTGCGCCGGCCCTTGGGGCCGTAATACTGATCGTAGTATTTCACGCGGTCCCGATCGGGCGCCTCGTTCATGAGTACGCCAATCAGTCTTGCCTTGTCGAGGCTTTCCAATCCCTTCTGCAAAAGGCCTTTTGTCGGCACACCCGCCCTCACCACCAGTAGCGTCCCATCCGCCCAACGCGCCCACAAGGATGCATCCGCCAACGGAAGCAGTGGAGGAGAATCCACGATAATCCAATCGAACAACTGAGAATATCCGGCCAACAGTGCGGGAATTCGAGGCGAAAGCAGAATGTCCCCGGCGCATTCGGTCACTCCGGATGGCAATAACCACAATCTTAGATCGTTGATGCGGTAAAGCTGGGGGCCGCTGGCGGGGGCTCCCTTGTCCCACCATTCTCCGATCCCTGGGGACAGCTTGACGCCCAAAATTCTCGCCAGGCTGGGCCGGCGCAGGTCGCCTTCCAACAGCAGGACATGCTCCCCCGGCCGTCGCGCCAGCGTAATCGCCAGGTTGGCCGAAACGGTTGACTTACCTTCGCCCACCACGCTGCTGACCACCTGCACCACTTTCAATTCATGTGCACTGCGCATGCTGGCCAGGCGGTTTGTGAACATGCGGAACTTTTCCGCGGCCAAGCAGTGCTCGTCCGTCAGTGCCACCAGATGACTGTCTGCCCTCGGGGATGCGGACAGGGAGGAGGAGCCGGCCAAGGACATCGCCAGTTCCTTTGCCGGGGTTTCCCCTTCCAAGTTACTCATCGTTCCTCTCCCGCCGCTCCACCCTGCTTGTCCCAACGTTATATTTGTCGAGTTCTTCACTACGAGTTCCACTCCCAATTTCCAATTTCCACCGGTTGCCACGAACTACCCGCGGAGGAACGATATTGCGTTCCCGAAGCCGATGATCGCCAGCAGGAGCGTGGCGGCCAGAACTTCCAGGAACCGGCCCCATTTATGCCGCCGCTCTTCTCCCGGAATCGTCATGTGCGGGATACCGGCGAGCACCTGCGTCGATATGATTTCGATTCCACTGGGGACCTTGATCTCGCGCAAGTCCCTTTCCGTGCGCACATGGTCCCCGATTTTCTCAATGAGGAAAGCAATCATCAGGCCCAGAGCCAATCCTCCCGCCAGACCGCCCAGACTGAACTTGATCCGGTCCGGGAAGAAAGCCTTCTTCGGCAAACTGGGAGGATCCAGAATCCGGAATTGCTGGCCTTCCTCCTGCTTTTCCAGGTTTGTGGCCATTTGTGATTGCATCTGCTTTTTCAGGAGCGAATCATAATTGGCTTTGGATTGATCGTAGCCGCGCGTAAGATCCGCCAGTTTCTGCTCGCGGATCGGAGAAATGTTCAGGCGGCCCTGATAGTCGTGGATCTGCTGCTCTACGACTTTCATCTGGGCCATGGTGTCCTTGATCTCCTGCTCATTCGCTTTCCATTGGCTTTCCAGTTGCAAGATCGGCGACATGGCCTGAGCGTCCGCCGAAGAGGCCACGTTTTGTGTACCCTTTGCATCGGGGGACTGCGAGCCTTCCGCGTCGGCGGCGAGCTGCTGCCGGCGCTTCTCGGCTTTCGCGAGCTCGGAGCGCAAGCGCACCACTTCCGGGTGGGAATCGGTATACAACGCCCGGGCCGCGTCGAGCTGTTTCTGCAGGCTGGCGATCTCGTCACCCGTATCGGAAGCCGGGGTTCCCTTCGACGAAGTGATGCCCATGGCGCGATAGTGGCTCAGCAGGGACTCCAGATAGAGCTTTTGCTGCCGGGAGTGGTTCAGGCTGGTGGTCAGCCCTTCATAACGGCTCTGCAAGCCCGTCAGGATCTCCATGTTGCTTTGCATCTGCGACGGCAGTTCGCCCAGATAGCGGGTTTTGAAATCCCTTACCTGGGCTTCTTGATCCGCCAGTGCCTGACGCGCCTGCTCCAACTCAGCCGAGAGAAACTGGGTGGTGTTTTCCGATTGTTGCTGCTGCGCGGACAGATTTTCCTGAATAAACAGCGACGACAACTCACTGGCTACCCTTTGCGCCAGGCGCGGGTCGGCCGCCGTGTAAGAGATACGGAAGGCGCTCAACTCCTGCTTGCCGGGATTCTCGACCACCTCGATGTCGATATCCTTGCGCATATACTCGACCATTTGATCGCTGGATAGCCGGTTCTGATAGCGCGGATACAGATGAAAGTCCTCGATGATTCGCTGCAGGCGTGTCCGGCTCAGGATTTGTTGCGTCAGGGTCTGGAGCCGTTCCTGCATATCGGTGGTCACATTGGATACCACGTATTCCTGGGGAACCTGCTGCTGTTCGACCAGAATAAGCGTTTCGGACCGGTAGCGCGGAGGCAGGATCCAGCTGGCCGCCCAAGCCAGCGCCCACACCGAGAAAAATGTTCCCAGTATCCACCACCGCCGCCGGCAGAGGAGTTGCCAGTATTCTCCCAACCCGGGAGCCGATGCTGCGTTATGCTCATCCATGCCTAGTGTCCCGTTGCTTCGCTAAAAATATTGTGAACCGCATTCGGTCAAAGTGGAACATCTCTTTTTGCTTTTGGAGTCAGGCGCTAACTCATGCCGGGTTGCTCCCGTCGCCCACCCAGGGAAGCGGAAGCGTGGAGTCGTCCTCGCCATTCGGCAGACTGAGTCCGGACTCCTTCAGTTTGTACAAGAGGGCTCGATAGCTGATATCGAGGGCATGAGCGGCCCGTTTTCGATTCCAGTTGTTGGCCTGCAGGACGTTCAGGATGATCTTGATTTCCAAATCCTTGACCACTTGCCGCGTGATCTCCTTCAAAGAGATACGACCACCTTTGGGGATCTGCGGCTGAAGATCGGGCATGATGTTACAACCGCAGAGCTCGTCCGTGATCGCTTCCTCCGCGCCAAACACCATGAACCGCTTGGTGAGGTTTTCCAGTTCACGAATATTCCCCGGCCACTGGTGCGATTTCAGCAGTGACATCGCGGCCAGCGAGAGCGCTTGAACCGGAAGTTGGTAGCGAACGCTGTGTTGTTGCAAAAAATAACTGACCAGCACATCCAAGTCGACAATCCGCTCCCGTAACGGGGGAAGCGTAATGGAGACCACGTTGATGCGGTAAAACAAATCCTGCCGAAAGCGGCCGGCTTCCACTTCCTTCTGCAGGCAGTGGTTGGTGGCGCAGATCATGCGCACATCGACTTGACGGTCCTCTTGCCCTCCCAGGGGGCAGAATCGCCCGTCCTGCAACAACTGGAGCAGCTTGGACTGCAACGACAGCGGCAGTTCGGAAACCTCGTCGAGAAAAAGCGTCCCGGACTCGGCGGTCTCAACGCGTCCGGGTTTGGAGCCGGTCGCACCGGTGAACGCTCCCTGCTCATAGCCAAACAGTTCGCTCTCCATCAGCGTGCCCGGAATTGCGGGGCAATTCACTTTTACAAACGGCCCGCCCGACCATGCGGATCGCTGATGAAGATATTTGGCTATCACTTCTTTTCCGGTCCCGCTTTCGCCTTCAATCAGCACCGGAATGTTCGTGCTGGCCACCTTGTCAACTTTTTGACGGACGCCTTCCATGGCGGTCCCTTGCCCGAATATGACTTCGTCGGGCGGAAGCCGGTCTGTTGAATGGGGTGGCATTACGACTGCAGCGCTCATACACTACTCCGCCAACCAAATACTGCACTCCTGGTTCCATTTGGCGAACCTGGATGGCCCACCGGGCTTGCGGTTAACCCTCTTAACTTGCAGCGGCTACGACGATTCCATTCTTAAAGTCCAACAGAATCTTGTTTCTCGAAGAAAAATCGTGCACATTGTGGAATGGAGTTTCCATCCAGAATCTCCCTTACAATTATATAGTAAGTTATTACGCATTGGTGTAGTGTGTACTATTAAGTTAATCATTGCCTCTTAATTAACATCAGGATAGAATTTATTCTTGTTTTTGTCCGATCCGGAGTTAGATGGCAGGTTCTCTTCCCGGTTAATTGGTCTTAATCGTGCAACGAATTGCATGGGGGAGAAATTTCTTTCCAGTTCGATGGCAGCGTAAAGGCGCTGCTTCTTGTGCGGCAGATTAACCCCCCGAATCACGATGGGCTGCACAACCGGGTCTCAGGCCTCAGTGCAACGGCGAAGATTATTTAGGGAGCGGAGAGAAGAATTATGTCCGGGAATGTGCTGGTGGTGGACGATGATCCGGGTGTGCTCCGCTATATGCGCCGATTGTTGGAACTGGAATCGTGCCGGGTTCAGACTGCCAACAGTGGAGGCGAAGCCCTGGAGAAAATCAAACAGGGAATTTCGCCCGATCTGGTGTTCCTGGATGTGTTAATGCCGGGGATGGACGGCCTCCAGACGCTGGAAAGCCTGCGCAAGTTCGATCCGCAGTTGAGAGTCGTGATGCTTTCCTGTGTTCGGGACACGGCCAAAGTGGTGCGGGCGATTCGCCTGGGCGCGGAAGATTACCTGCATAAACCTCTGGATGGATCGGCACTTCAGGACGTCTTGCGGCGTTATGTGTCGGCGGCGCCGGCCGAAACCGGACCTTCGCCAGAGGTCGAAGAATTGCCTGGTGGAGTCTTCTTTGCCGCTGGCTCACCGGCGATGAAGAAGATCCGCTCCCGGCTGGGGCAGGTGGCCCGGGTCAATGTGCCGGTGTTATTGCTGGGGGAGAGCGGCACGGGAAAAGAAGTTGCCGCACTCATGATTCACAAGCTTTCCTCGCGCAGTGATGCCGTTTTCTTGAAAGTGAATTGTGCCGCCATCCCCTCCGAGTTGCTGGAGAGCGAACTGTTTGGCTATGAGGCCGGGGCGTTTACCGGAGCTACTCATCCGAAGCCTGGCAAGTTCGAGCTCTGCAACGGAGGGACAATTTTATTGGATGAGATTGGCGAAATGCCTCCGGGCTTGCAGGCCAAACTGTTACAGGTCTTACAGGAGCAGCGCTTCTTCCGTCTGGGCAGTCGATCGCCGGTCTCCGTTGATGTGCGTATCCTGGCGGCCACCAATATTGACATCGATGACGCGATCAAAAAGGGCAAGGTGCGATTGGATCTCTACTATCGTTTGAACGCTTTCACGATCCACCTGCCGCCGTTGCGCCAGCGGCGGGAGGACATTCCTATGCTGTTCCGCCATTTCATGAATCGTTTGGCGGCGCAGTTCGACAAGCCCGAACGGCCGTTGAGCGAAGAAGCGCTGGAAGCCTGCATGAAGTACAGTTGGCCCGGAAATATTCGCGAGTTGCAGAATGTCATCAAGCGCATGGTCGTGCTGGGCGATGAGTTGCACGTGTTGTCCAAGCGTCAGTCCGGCCACTCGAATTTGCCGCACGCCCTGCACGGGGTGAAAGGCGGACGGGATCTCAAGGAGTTGGTCAAGGCCCTGAAGCGGGATGCCGAGGCGGAAGTCATCGCGCAGGCGCTGGAGCAGACGAATTGGAACCGGCGTGAAGCTGCCGCCCTGCTGAATATCAGTTATAAGGCTCTGGTTTATAAGACCCGGCAGTACGGCTTAGAGAGCGATTCCCCGGCATTCCCGGTCGCGCGGAAAGCGGTGACAAGCAGTGGCGGCAAACTTAGCGATGCCGTTTAGCGAAGTTCCCGGGCAGTAATATTCCCGACAATTTATGGCGTAGGGATGGCGGCCACCGTCTCATTCGAATATCCACTTTGGGTGCCAGTGTTGTCCACGGCGGTCAGGACATAGTAGTAGGTTATGCCGCCAGCTACGGTGGCATCTGTGTAAGCGGTACCAATCACCGCGGTCACAGTGATTTGCGTATAGGGCCCCCCGGACTGCTCTCCACGATATACGTAATACCCCACAACATCGCTGGATGTACTGGCCTCCCAGGACAGGCCTGCCGAATGCAGGGGCGCCGAAGTGCCGGTACCGGTCAGGGGAATGGTCAGCGGAGATACCGTGCCGTCATTGGTGAGATAGACGTCACCGCTGTCTGCGCCGGTGCTGGAAGGCGAAAAGCTCACACTAAAAGTAGTGCTCTGCTGTGGCTCTATAACCATGGGCAGCGAAAGCCCCGCAATGCCAAACCCCGCCCCGCTGGTGCTGGCGGAGGAAATCGTGACGCTCGTTCCTCCAACATTGGTCACGCCTACTGGCTGGGTTGAGATTTGATCGACCGCAACGCTGCCAAAAGCAATGGAGGATGAGCTTACGCTCAGCTGCCCCGGGGTGACGCCAGCGCCGGTGAGCGACACCACGTTGGGGCTGGTGGCGGCGCTGTCCGTAATAGTCAAGGTGCCGGCGCGTGATCCGGTGGCCGTCGGAGTGAATGTCACATTCAAACTGCAGCTGCTATTGGCGGCCAGGGTAGCGCCGCAAGTGTTGGTCTGGGCGAAATCACCGGTGATGGCAACCGAGCTGATGGTCAGACTGGCATTGCCGGAGTTGGTCAGCGTGACGGTCTGATCTGCGCTGGTGGTGTTCACCGTCTGGCTGCCGAACGTCAGACTGCTAACCGACAAGCCAGCCGAGGGCGCCGCGCCAATGCCAGTGAGCGAGACCACGCTGGGGCTGGTCGCGGCGTTGTCCGTGATGGTCAAGGTGCCGGCGCGCGATCCGGTGGCCGTCGGAGTAAACGTTACATTCAAGCTGCAGCTGCTATTGGCGGCCAGGGCAGCGCCACAAGTGTTGGTCTGGGCGAAGTCCCCGGTGATGGCAACCGAGCTGATGGCGAGGCTGGCATTACCGGAGTTGGTGAGTTTGACGGTCTGAGCCGAACTTGAAGTGCTCAACAGTTGGTTGCCGAAGGTCAGGCTGCTGACCGATAAACCAACTGAGGGTGCCGCACCGGTGCCGGTGAGCGAGACCACGTTGGGGCTGGTGGCGGCGTTGTCCGTGATGGTCAAGGTGCCGGCGCGCGACCCGGTGGCCGTCGGAGTGAATGTCACATTCAAACTGCAGCTGCTATTGGCGGCCAGGGCAGTGCCGCAAGTATTGGTCTGCGCGAAGTCCCCAGTGATGGCAACCGAGCTGATGGCGAGGCTGGCATTACCGGAGTTGGTGAGTTTGACGGTCTGAGCCGAACTTGAAGTGCTCAACAGCTGGCTGCCAAACGTCAGACTGTTGCTCGACAATCCGGCCGTGGGCGCCACGCCGGTGCCGGTAAGCGAGACCACGTTGGGGCTGGTGGCGGCGTCGTCCGTGATAGTCAAGGTGCCGGCGCGCGACCCGGCGGCCGTCGGAGTAAACGTTACATTCAAACTGCAGCTGCTATTGGCGGCCAGAGCAGTGCCGCAAGTATTGGTCTGGGCGAAATCACCAGTGATGGCAACCGAGCTGATGGCGAGGCTGGCATTGCCGGAGTTGGTCAGCGTGACGGTCTGAGCCGAACTCGAAGTGCTCAACAGTTGGCTGCCGAACGTCAGGCTGTTGACCGACAATCCGGCCGTGGGCGCCAAACCCGTGCCGGTAAGAGTGACCACATACGGGCTGCCGGCAGCGTTGTCCGTAATCGTTAAGGTGCCGTTGCGCGATCCGATGGCCGTCGGGGTGAAGGTAACGTAAAACGAGCAGCTGCTATTGGCGGCCAGGGTGCTGCCACAGTTGTTGCTCTGTACGAAATCGCCGGTGATAACGACTGAGCTGATCGCCAGGCCGGCATTACCCGTATTGGAGAACGTGACGGACTGAGCCGAACTGGTGGTGTTCAACGGTTGGCTGCCGAAGGTGAGACTGCTGGCGGATAAGCCGGGTGCAGGCGCCGCGCCGGTGCCACTGAGCGATACCACAGTGGGGCTGCCGGCGGCACTGTCCGTTATGGTCAGCGTGCCGTTTCGCGATCCGATGGCTGTCGGTGTAAACGTCACATTCAAGTTGCAACTGTTATTGGCAGCAACGGTGGCGCCGCAGGTGTTGGTCTGCGCGAAATCACCGGTGATGACGACGGAACTGATGTTCAGGCTGGCATTGCCCGTGTTCGAGAGCGTAACGGTTTGGGAAACGCTGGTGGTGTTCAATACCTGGCTGCCGAAGCCCAGGCTGGTGATGGACAGACCCACGACGGGCGCCGGTGGGTTGGTGCCGGTGCCGGAAAGCGAAATCTGATGCGGGCTGCCGGTGGCATTGTCGGTGACGATCAAAGCGCCGGTACGCGAGCCAGTCGCCGTCGGGGTGAAGGAAACGCTCAAACTGCATCTGCTGTTGGCCGCGAGCGTAGTGCCGCAAGTATTGGTCTGCGCGAAATCGCCGATGATGGCAACGGAACTGATTGCCAGACTGGCCGTGCCGGCATTCGCGAGCGTAAAGATCTGAGGCGAACTGGTTGTGTTGAGCACCTGGCTGCCGAACGAATAGACGGCGGGCGACAAGCTGGCTGCCGGAGACGGAACGACGGCATCCACTCCAGTGCCGCTGAGTGAAACGATTTCGGGACTTCCGGGTGCGCTGTCGGTTATGACCAGGGTTCCGGTGAGGGATCCGGTGACGGTCGGCGTGAAAGTGATGTTCACGGTGCAACTGCTGCCGGCGGCGAGGCTGCTGCCGCAGTCATTGGTTTGCGTGAAATCGCCGGTGACAGCTATGGAGCTGATCGCGAGGTCGGCTTTGCCGGAATTTGTCAGAATGACGGCCAGCGCGGTACTGGTGCCCAGCAGTGCCGCATTGGGAAAAGTAACATTTGCTGAGGACAGAGTCGCCGTCGGGCTTGCAGTATTCGATCCGCCACTACTGGCATTCTGTATGGCGCCACCGCATCCAGCGCCGACTGCACACGCCAGTACGATCAGCATCAAGCCATATTTATTCCGGAAAAATATCATGTCCCGCATTGCCGTCCTAGAACACACCACTTGCCTGGTTGCTGATTACTGCATTTTTGCAAGTTGTGGTTCCCGGCCAGAATACAGGAGTGTTTTCACGTGAACAACTTACATGAGAGCATGCACACCGGTCACGCGCGATTTTCTAAAGTTTGGGCTAGCCCGGCGGGTCATAGTCCGTTGGTAACCGTTAATCAGCTCGGTTACCAAGCCTTGATGGAAACCGCAATTCCTGCCGCGCTGGGGGCAGCCCAGGCATATGGGAGCCAGCGTTCAAGGGTGTGGTAGCCACTGCGGTGCAGTCCATAGGAACCGAGAATCTGGGTGGCAACCATGGTAAGACTGTAGGCGGTGATCGATCCGCAGGTCTTGGTGGGCAGCCATGATTCCTGCCGTCCGCCTCGACTGAGCAGGACACAGCTCTGGGTCGAGTCCGCTATACGCACCGCTCCGTGAACCGCAAAACCGATGATGTTTTGCTTGTCAAAAAAACGATGCGTCATCGCCTGGGTGGGCGTTTCATGCGGGACGGCAGTCGCAATCATGTTGGCACTGGGCACGGCAGAGCTCAAGGACTGGGCAACAGCCGTTTCTGAAGGATGGAGGTTAGAAGATTCCCCCGCTGGCCATCTGGAGGTGGAAGTCGTGGGGTTATCTGGGGGATTTGAAACACCTGGTGCGGATGCTTCCAGCCAAGATGGTGACAGCAAGTCAGGGGAACTCTGGCTCTCGGCCTGCGGCGCATACGGCTTCTTCTCCAGTAATGCACAACGCTCGCACGGGATTCCCTGATTAATTGTGGGCGAGGGCGATGTGCTGGATGCTGGTTGGTCAGGTTGAATGCCGAGGCAATTGCCTGCTGCTATCAGAACCGCCACCAGAACATACAGTACGTTCATCTAGGCCCTCTCTCTACCAGAACCGCGAATGACGGTTACTAAAGTACACTGTCCCCAAGTTTTGGTCAAAGTACCAAAGTAACCAAAATCGTATTTAGGTAACATGGATCTATCTTGCTGAAAATAAAGACAGAGCTTTACATGAGGTAACCAGGGTGGGAAGCGGGATGGAGCAGAAATGGCCGCGGGCGCGATTCGGTTCGCGCCCGCGGCCATTAATAAGGAATGTTGATTACAACGTTACATCAGGGCGTCGGGATACTGGTCACAGTTTGATTCGAATACGCACTCTGTTGACCAGTGCTGCCCACCGCTGTCAGGACATAGTAGTAGGTTGTGCCGGAGGAAACGCTGGAATCGGTGTACGTTGTGCCTGTCACAGCGGTTGCGGTGATTTGCGTGTAAGGTCCCCCGGACTGGGTCCCACGATACACATAATAGCCAATCGCAGTGCCCGATGCGCTAGCGCTCCAGTCAAGAGTGACCGAATGCGCTGAACTGCCGCTTACCCCTGTTCCGCTCAGGGCAATTGCGGCACTGGAGTTCGAGGCGTTGCTGGTCAAGCACAAGCTTCCAGTGAAGCTGGCGGCCGTTGTAGGAGCGAAGGTCAGGGTGAAGCTGGCAGTCTGCCCGGCGGTCAGAGTCAGCGGCAGGGTTGGGCCGGTGAAGGAGAAGCCGGTTCCGGTCAGGCTGGCCTGCGAGATGGTAACACTGGCAGTGCCGGCCGTCACGGTGACCGTCTGTGACGAACTGGTGCCGGTGGTGATGCTGCCAAAGCTGAGCGACGCGGGACTCAGCGCCAACTGACCGACCGGATTAACTCCGGTCCCCGACAGCGCCACGGTCGGCGCATTCGAGGCGTTGCTGGTGAGGG
>Ga0326728_10004721_pt1 | contig 39759 bp, 28 predicted proteins | sample MB3enrmetagenome_FD_207602 | JGI IMG/M metagenome (GOLD analysis project Ga0326728, IMG submission 207602) | Lab enriched peat soil microbial communities from McLean, Ithaca, NY, United States - MB31MN | ecosystem: Environmental > Terrestrial > Soil > Wetlands > Peat | place: USA: New York... | reverse complement strand
TGCGGGCATATTCACTAAGTCCAAGCACCGCCACGCTCACACAGTTGTCCAGTGCTTCGTCTGAGTCGTTTGGCTTTCTCGCTCCAACGCCGTCAGTCTCCTCTATGCCCGACAACAGCAACGGCATTGTCTGGGTTCTGGATAGCAGCCAGTACTGCACGCCGCAATCTCCCGGCTGTGGACCCACAGTCCTGCACGCCTACAGTGCGACCAGCCTCAGCAATGAGCTCTGGAATAGCACCGAGGGCAGCGGCAACGCCGCAGGCAATGCTGTCAAGTTCACCGTTCCCACAGTTGCCAATGGCAAGGTTTATATCGGCACCCGTGGCAACAACACTGGCGGTGCTGACAACACCACATCGATCCCCGGAGAGCTCGACGTTTACGGTCTCGTCCCGAATTAATCTGAGGGTCGCCCGCTCGTATTGAGCACCCGGCACCCGGCAGCCGGCGGTTAGTGCTGTCCCACCCTTGACTTCGTCAAGGATGGGGCTCCAGCGCCCATGGAGTTTGCCGCTTCGCGTGACGCGGCTGAATGGCTAGTTGAGGAACATGGTGCGGTAGAGGGTGTCACGCTGGACGGGTTTGAAGCCGGCGTCGCGGATGATGCGGCGGAGTTCCTCTTCGGTGGTGCAGTTGCTGGTGCCGGCGGCCTTGACCACGTTCTCTTCGAGCATGACGGAGCCTACATCATTGCCGCCGAAGTGGAGGCCGAGCTCGAGGACTTTGAGTCCCTGGGTGACCCAGCTTGCCTGCACGTTCTCGATGTTATCGAGGTAGAGGCGCGCGATGGCGAGGACCTTGAGGTATTCGACGGAGGTGGCCTCGTCCCAGCCGCGGCCGCCGAGGGCGGTGTACCTGGGCTGAAAGCTCCAGGGGATGAAGGCGGTGAATCCGCCGGTTTCTTCCTGGAGGCGTCGCACGACTTCGAAATGGTTGATGCGCTGATCGAATGTTTCGCCTACGCCGAACATCATGGTGGCAGTAGTGCGCATGCCGAGCTGGTGAGCAGTGCGGTGGACGGCGACCCAGTCTTCAGTGCGGCATTTGAGGCGGGCGATGCGTTTGCGGACGTCGTCGTCGAGGATCTCAGCGCCGCCGCCGGGTATGGAGTCGAGGCCGGCGTCGCGGAGGCGGGCGATGGTGGTGCGCAGGTCGAGATCGGAGTACTCGGCGATGGCGAGGACCTCAGACGCTGACAGGCAATGGAGCCAGATTTTCGGGAAGCGCTGCTTGATTCCGGTGAAGAGGCGCTCGAACCAGTCGATCTTGAGATCTGGGTGAATGCCGCCCTGCATGAGGACGCCAGTGCCGCCCATCTCCACGGTTTCGGCGATCTTGGCGTAGATGGTTTCCGGGTCGAGGATGTAGCCTTCGTCGGAGCGCGGGTCCTTCTTTCCGGGCTTGGGGAGCGGGCGGTAGAAGGCGCAGAAGGTGCAGTACTCGGTGCAGAAGTTGGTGTAGTTGATGTTGCGATCGATGATGTAGGTGACCACGCCCTCGGGATGGAGGCGGCGACGGACGGCGTCGGCCTCGAAACCCAGCCCGATGAGGTCAGGGGAGTTGAAGTAATCGAGGGCCTGCCGGCGGGTCAGCGACATAGGTCAAGTTTACAGTGGGCAGTGGGCAGTGAACAGTAATCATAGACCAGCTTCATTTGGGGGTGCGGAAGAGGAAGAGGCCGCGGCGCCAGCACCCCATCGACGAAGACCTGTCGATGGGTACCACGGGACGGGCCTAGGGGTTCGAGACACGCTTGCGGGCAGAGCGGAAAAGAAACAATCCGCGTTGCTGGACGGGGTCGCGGCGGGTGCGCGAGAGGTTTGAGGCGGTGGAGATTCCGCTGAAGAGGACGAACCAGTCCCAGAATGCGCGAAGAAATCCTTTGTTTGGTTGTTCTGCCATGTGAAGCCGGTTCTCCTGCTCGTTGGTTAGATTCGCAACGACTGTTTGGGGCTCAGGATTGTGGGCCGGCCGGCTTGCGCGGGGGATTGGAAGGGGGTTTCTTCGTGGGGCTGGAGACGCCGAAGCACATTAGGAAGAAGCGGAAGCCTTTGCGGAGGGAATCGAGGAGGCTCATGTGGGATACCTGTATTCCACGATAGCGCAGAGAGGAAGGGCTGGACAGGGCCACAGGGACTAGGGACTAGGGGCCAGGGGTTGAGCGGGGGCGTCGGCGGGGGGTATGGGAGCGCGGTTGAGGATGTCGAGGACTGAGGGAGGCATGGGCTTGTTGGCATTCGCCATGAAGATGCTGACCTGCCACATCTCGGTTTCGGTGAGCTGGGTTTTAAAGGAGGGCATGCCGGTGAGGCGGATGCCGTTCTCGACCTTCCAATAGGTTTCGCCGACCTGATCATCGCTGACGCCAACGACGTCAGGGTTGTTGTGGTGCGGCTCGAGGAGGGGCGGCGCGTCGGGGTACTCATGTTCGCCGATCGCGGCGGGCCTGTTGTGGAGGCCGTGGCAGAAGGAGCAGCGCTCGACATAAATGCGCGCGCCGGCTGTGAGGTTCGTCTGGTCGGGTTCCATGTGCGTGCCGACCATTTCGCGTTGAATGCGCGAATCGAGGGGAATGTGCACGAGCTGCCGCTCGTAGGGGAATTCTGGATCGGTCACGGCCACCGGAACCTTGCCGTATTCGAGATAGATGAGTACGGCCAGGGGCACGAGGATGATGCCGAAGATAAACCCGAGCAGAAATCGACCCATAAAAAAGGTTATGCCTCCATGGTGTTCATCCTAGAGTATTATGGCGCGGTTTGAAGCAAAATCCCGGTCGCTGCGTCCAATGGGTGTTAGCCCCCCACACTCCGCACATCAGTCCTCGGACGAAGACCTGTCCGCGGGGACCTCCAGGGCCTGGTCGTCAAGTTGACTTTATGTGCCCGGGTTCGGGATGCGGCGTCTTTGGTTTGCGATAATAAACAGAGGGGTGCGCTCGGCTCCGGAATAGGGTGGAGGTAAGTCAAGAACGATGTTTTCTTTTCGCCGTTCTGTAGTAGTTCTGGCGGTTATTTCGCTTGTTTCTCTCGGTGCTCTGGCACAGAGCACAAGTTCCAGCAGCAATCCACCGGCACAGGATCAGGCGCAGCAAGCCGGAGCCGCCCAGAACGAAAAGGGGCCGGCGACGGTGCAGGCGCGCATACGGGCGCGCAAAGAGGCACGGCGGGCTCAGGCGATCCATGACACGTATTCGCAGCTCTACGAGGTGTTTGTCGGTGCCGGATACCAGCGGTTTACCCCGGGGCCGAATCTGCAGCGGGCGACGATGTACTCGTGGGACATGGCGGTTTCGCGATTCTGGACCGATCGGCTGGGTCTGACATTTGACGGGCGCGGCTACTACGGGACAGCTTTCGTGGGACTGAATCCGTATTCGCTGACGCGGCCTGCGATCAGCCACTATGACGTGCTGGTCGGGCCGACGTACCGGTTCATGCTTCGGCCGCGGTACTCGTTGGCGGGGCGCGTTGAAGGCGGAGTTGCGGACGGGAACTTTACGGGCGATACGAACGGATTCGGATCCAAGGTGCTGGGGCTGTATTCGGATGGGACCACGTATGCTTTCGCCGCGAGCGTAATCGGCGAGGTGAATATCGCGCCGAATCTTTCGCTGCGGCTCGCTCCGGAGTACATGGCGAACGGTTTCGGGTCGACGCTGCAGAACGATCTCGGCTTCACATACGGGTTTGTGTACAGGTTTGGGAAACAGTAAAGACAGTGAACAGCAATCAGCGGAACGGCTCACCAGATGGTGAGCCGTTTTATTTGGAGGGCTGCCGGCGACGCGGAGAACTTGTCGCCGATAACCTGTCCGTGCACTCCAGGCCTCACAATCCAGCCCGAACTGAGTGCAGTTCACTGACCACTGTTCACTGAAGGATCGGGATGTTGGCGATGCGTCGGTGCCACTCGGCGGGGCCGGTCTCGTGGACGCTGGTGCCTTTGGAGTCGACAGCTACAGTGACGGGCATGTCTTTGACTCCGAATTCGTAAATGCCTTCCATACCGAGGTCTTCAAAGGCGAGCGGGCGGGCGCTGGTAATTGCCTTGGAGACGAGATAGGCGGCGCCTCCGACGGCCATGAGGTAGACGGCGCCGAATTCCCGGATTGCCTCGATGGCGGCGGGTCCGCGTTCGGCTTTGCCGACCATACCGAGGAGGCCGGTCTGGGCGAGCATCTGGCGGGTGAACTTGTCCATGCGCGTAGCGGTGGTGGGGCCGGCGGGTCCGATGACCTCTTCGCGGACGGGTTCGACGGGGCCGACGTAGTAGATGAAGCGATCGCGGAAATCGACCGGGAGACTCTCGCCACGGCTCAGCATGTCGGTCATGCGCTTGTGGGCGGCGTCGCGACCGGTGAGAAGCTTGCCGTTGAGGAGCAGGACTTCGCCGGGTTTCCAGGTGGCGGCTTCGGCGCGGGTGACGGTGTCGAGATTCACGCGCTTCGCCTGGGAGACGTCATAGGTCAGCCTGGGCCAGGCGTCGAGCGAGGGCGGGTCGAGGTAAGCGGGACCGGAGCCGTCGAGCACTACCTGCGCGTGGCGGGTTGCGGCGCAGTTGGGGATCATGGCGACGGGCAGGTTGGCGGCGTGGCAGGGGGTATCGAGCACCTTGACGTCGAGGACGGTGGTGAGGCCGCCGAGTCCCTGGGCGCCGATGCCGAGGCGGTTGACCTTGTCGTAGAGTTCGACGCGGAGTTTTTCGGCGGTGGTTTTGGGGCCGCGAGCGATGAGGTCCTGGATGTCGATGGGGTCCATGAGCGATTGTTTCGCGAGGAGCATGGCTTTTTCAGCGGTGCCGCCGATGCCGATGCCGAGCATGCCGGGCGGGCACCATCCGGCGCCCATGGTGGGGACGGTTTTGAGGACCCATTCGACGATGGAGTCGGAGGGGTTGAGCATGGCGAATTTGCTCTTGGCTTCAGAGCCTCCACCCTTGGCTGCGACGGTGATTTCGACGGTGTTGCCGAGGACGAGTTCGACGTTGACCACAGCGGGAGTGTTGTCGCGCGTGTTCTTGCGGGAGCCGGCGGGGTCGGCGAGGATTGAGGCGCGGAGGGTGTTGTCGGGATCGCGATAGGCACGCCGGACGCCTTCATCGACCATCTCCTGCAGGTCGAGGAGGTTTTCGCCCGGCGCAGCCTCGAAGCGGACGTCCATGCCGACCTTGACGAAGGCGTTGACGATGCCGGTGTCCTGGCAGATGGGGCGGTGGCCCTCGGCGCACATGCGGCTGTTGATGAGGATCTGCGCAATGGCGTCCTTGGCGGCGGGGGATTGTTCGCGCTCGTAGGCGCGGGCGAGGCTGGTGATGTAGTCGGTCGGGTGGTAGTAGCTGATGTATTGCAGCGCGCCGTAGACGCTGGCGATGAAATCTTCCTGGCGGATGACGGTCATGAACAACTCCCCTCGAGTTCTCAAGTCTCTAGGGTAACGGACGCGAGAGCGCATTCGTCCAGTGCGCGAGTTGATCTTTCAAAACCAGCAAGTGAGGGGACGCTGGAGAAATACCCGGGTGGATGGCCTAAATTGGAGGTATGGCGGAATTTCCTGCGGATTCCATTCCGGATGCGAGGCCCTCGTCGATGGTGGTGCGGGATGAGGGGAAGACGCCGGACGATCTCTTTGATGTGCTTGTGGTGGGTGCGGGGCCGACGGGGCTGGCGTGCGCGATCGAGGCGCAGAGGGCCGGGTTCAAGGTTGTGCTGGTGGACAAGGGGTGTATCTGCAACTCGCTGTTTCACTACCCCTCGCACATGACGTTCTTCACGACGCCGGAACTGCTGGAGATCGGAGATATTCCGTTTCCGAGCCCGAACCCAAAGCCGACGCGGAACGAGGCGTTGCAGTATTACCGGCTGGTGGCGGCGCACTACAAACTCGACGTGCGGCAGTATGAACGCGTGGAGCGAGTGACGGGCGAGGATGGCGGATTCACAGTGACCACGGAGGATCGGTTTGGGCGGCCGGGAGAGCTGAAGGCGCGGAAGCTGATCGTCTCGACGGGCTACTACGATCTGCCGAACCTCATGTGCATTCCGGGCGAGAAGCTGAGCAAGGTGTTTCACTATTACAACGATCCGCATCCCTATTTCGACACGGATGTGGTGGTGATCGGTGGGAAGAATTCGGCGGCGATTGCGGCACTGGAGTTATGGCGGAGCGGGGCGCGGGTGACGCTGGTGCACCGGCACGAGGGGATGCATCGGCATGTGAAGTACTGGATCAAGCCGGACATCGAGAATCGCATCAAGAATGGCGAGATCAAGGCCTATTTCAACACAGACGTGGTGGAGATTACGCAGGACGCGGTGGTGCTGCGGACGCCGCAGGGGCTGGAGACGATCGAGAACGATTTTGTTTTTGCGATGACCGGGTATCATCCCGACTTCAGTTTTCTCGAGAGCCTGGGTGTGAGGTTTGAAGGGCCGGACAAGCTGCCGGTGTGCAACCATGAGACGCTGGAGAGCAACGTGCCGGGGATTCATCTGGCGGGCGTGATCGTGGCGGGGTCGCGGACGAACGAGATCTTCATTGAGAACGGCCGGTTTCATGGCGGGCAGATTGCCCGGGCGCTGCTCGGAAAATAGGCTGACGCGCAAGGTCTTGTATTCCGGTAAACTCTAGGGACACGGACTCCCCATGAGACTGAGGTCGATTCATTGATGCGCTTGTGGCCGCGCACGGTGCGATGGCAGTTGATCATCTGGCTGATGCTGCTGGAGGCGATGTCTATTGGGCTGTTCGCGATCGTCCTGATAAGAATCGAGGGTCGGGAGGTGCGGCAGCGTGCGCTGGAGCGGCTCGCGCACGAGGCGACATCGGTAGCGTTGCAGGCCGAGGAGGCTTATCGGCAGCAGAAGCCGGAGCTGGTTCAGCCGTCGTTGCGGATGATGGGTGCGGCGCCCAACGTGGCGCGGGCGAAGATCACGGATGCGGCCGGGAACGTGCTTTTTGTCAGCGACGGGGAAGCGGCGCAATTTCCGCTGGAGCCGGCGGAAAAGGCGCAGATTGCGTTGATTCCCCCGCATCAGCCGCAGGTGTTTGGATTCGCCGATCACCGCTGGGAAGGCGTCAAGGCCATCTATGACGGGCCGGAACTGCGCGGCTATGCGTGGGTTGAGACCGATCGCTCGTGGGACACGGAACAACTGAACACGGTCCTGCACAGCTCACTGTCGTTCGGGATGATCTGGATCGGGGCATCGGGGTTGCTGGTGCTTCTAATGTCGCGTACGATTTCGCGGCCACTGGGCATTCTGCATGGCGGGACTCGCGCGCTGATGGAGGGGCCCAGGTCGAGCGCGAAGTTTCCGCTTCCTGTGACGGTGGAAAACGAGTTTGGGGATCTTATCGAGGCGTTCAACCGGATGGTGGCGGTGCTCGAGGAGCAGCGGTCGGGACTGAGTGACACGCTCTCGCTGCTGGATTCGATGCTGGCCAATGCGCCGATCGGGCTGGTGTTCTTCGACCGGCAATGCAGGATTGTGCGCGTGAACGAGGTTTTCGCGGAGATGACGGGTGTTCCGCTTAGCCGTCACCTTGCGCGCGCGCTGCCGGAGCTGTTGCCGGAGCGGATGGCGCAGCGACTGGAGGATGCCGTACGGCACGTGATCGAGTCGGGGTTGCCGGTGCACGATCTGGAACTCGAGCGGCAGGCCAGCAAACAGGGGGGACCGTGGACGTGGCTCGTTACCGCTTACCCGGTGCGTCCAGCCGGTGACCAGGTGCGCTGGGTGGGCGTGATCGTGATGGACGTGAGCGAACGCAAGCGGAGCGAAGAGGCGCTGCGGCGGACGGAGAAGCTGGCGGCGACGGGGCGACTGGCGGCATCGATTGCGCACGAGATCAACAATCCGCTGGAGGCGATTACGAACCTGCTGTATCTGCTGCGCAGGTTCTGCCGGCTGGATGATACAGCGATGAACTACGTGGCCATTGCGGAACGCGAGGTGCAGCGCATGTCGGAGATCACGCAGCAGACGCTGCGCTTCTACCGGCAATCGACGCTTCCGGCGCGAGCGACGATGGAGGAGCTGCTGGATTCGGTGTTGGATATGTACAGCGCGCGGCTGGCCGCGATGGGGATCGTCGTGGTGAGGCATTACGATGCGGAGCTGGATTTCTACTGCTTTGCCGGCGAGGTACGGCAGGTGGTCTCGAACCTGGTGAGCAATGCGATGGATGCGACAGCCGGCGGGGGGCGGCTGATCGTGTCGGCGCGCCGGTCGCGGGACTGGGTACACCCGCAGCACGGGGGAGTGCGGATCACGATTGCGGACACAGGCAGCGGGATGAAGCCGGAGGTGCGCGAGCGGCTATTTGAGGCGTTTTTCACCACAAAGGGTGCGACGGGGACGGGTCTGGGCCTATGGGTGAGTCACGAGATCATCCTTAAGCATCATGGAATAATCCACCTGCGCAGCCGGACGGCGTCGGCGGATCACCCGTCGGGGACGGCGTTTCAGATCTTCTTTCCGGACAACGAGGAGCTGACGGGCGGGGCTGCGGCGGAGGAGCAGGCGGCGGCAGAGGCATAAAGCGTGGCAATTCAGGGATTCTGGGCCCGGGTCCTGTTACTAAAAGCACGGAACTTTTGCCGCGAGGCCGGGTTAATAACGATGACGGCGAAGCCATGCAGCCGTCAGAATGAGTGATGTACCGAGGCACGCGGGAGACAAGACAATGAGCAGGTCATTGATATCGAAGATATTCTCCGGAGTCGGCTTGATTGCTTTGGCGGGCGCGCTGGCGCTGGCGCAGGATACCACTCCGTCGAAAGGCCCGCGCAGCGACGGGCAAATTGAGATGGATGTGGTTCATGCGCTGGATGCATCGCAGGCCCTGAAGAACGACCTGATCACGGCGGCGACGATCCAGAGCGAGGTGACGCTTTCGGGAACCGTTTCCAGCGACTCTTCAAGACAACTGGCCGAATCGATTGTGAAGGGTGTACAGGGTGTGACGCAGGTCCACAATAACCTGAAGATCGGCAACCCGGCGAATGATGCGAACGCGCAGGGTGCTCCGCCGAACGATGCGGCCAACGATATGGGGGATGCGCAGGCGGCACCACAGGGCTCACAGAATCCCTACAACGGGCAGAGCGCACCGAGCATCAATCAGGCTCCGCCGCCGAACTGGGGCGACCAGAACCAGCAACAGCCCACTTACGGGCAGAATCAGCCACAGCCGGGATATGGGCAAGCTCCCCCTCCGGGATATGGACAGGCACCGCCTCCTGGATACGGACAGGCACCGCCGCCTGGGTACGGGCAGGCTCCGCCTCCAGGGTACGGACAGCGGCCGGACTATGCGCAGGCTCCGCCTCAGCCGCGGTACCAGATTCCGAACGGGCCGGTAACGATTCCGCAGGGAACTCTGATCCAGGTGCGGACCAATGAGCCGGTGAACAGCAAGAGCGCCAAGGTCGGCCAGCCGATCCAGTTCACGGTGATCCAGGACGTGACGATGGGCGGAGCATTGGCGATCCCGCGCGGTGCCACAGTGCACGGTGTGATTGCCGAAGTGAAGCATTCGAATTCTGGATCACTGACGGGAAGCAATGAACTGGCGCTGGAGCTTACGTCGCTGGACCTGATGGGCCAGAGCTATCCGCTCCAGACCGATCAGTTCAAGGTAAAGGGGCCAGGCAAGGGCGAGCGCTCTGCTGAGAGCACGATTGGCGGCGCGATGATTGGCGCAATCATCGGTGCAGGAGCGGCTGGGTGGGGATCGCGCGGAGAGGGCGCGGCAATCGGCGCCGTGGCCGGCGGCGGCGTGGGAGCAGCGGCTTCGGCGGCTTCTTCGGGACCGGGTGTGTGGATTCCGGCTGAGGCGCTGGTGAGCTTCCATCTGGCGGCGCCGGTGACGGTGCAGCCAGTCACGCAGCAGGAGGCGATGCGCCTGGCACAAGGGCTGTATCCGGGTGGTCCGAACCTGTATCGTCGTGGGCCGTATGGGTATCCATACGCGCGCTACCCATACCCTTATGCTCCGGTGTATTACCGGCCGTATTACTTCAGCGGTGGGTACTACTACTGGCGGTAGGACGGTGTAAGACACTCGATGAGACAAGGTTGATTTTGAGAGACACTCGGCAGGAATTTGTAAGACATTAGCGGGGATGTAAGACAACGGGCATCTCAGAACGGGATGCCCGTTGTGTTTTGGGTGGCTTCAAGTCAGACAACTTCCGTGAAATGTTCATGCAGCTAGCTTTGCGCAGGCGGCTGAGCGGGTACTCGTATTGCAGGGCGAAGGCTGTTGTCAGCGAACATGCAGTTTTTTGAAGATCCAGGCTGTGCCGGAAGGACTTGGCGGCGTAAGTGGCTGGGTCTCGGGAAACTGCGCTTCGATGGTGCAGGGGGCGGTCACAACGGAAACGCAGCGTCGTCTATAATATCTGTGAATCGCAACGAGCGAGAATTGCGCTTTTTTGTGAGAGATTTACCCCCGAAAGCCGGCGTTTGGGCGGCGGGCGTAAGGCTCTCCTGTATGCGCGTAGAGAGTTGAAGGCTTAAATCCACCCATGATTCGTTTTCTCCAGTCGAAAGACAATCGCCTAGTCAAAGCTTTGTTTGTCGTTATCATCGCGGCCGCATCGGTTTCGATGGTTGTGTACCTGATTCCCGGTCTGACCGGGCAGGGTGCGGTCTCGACGGGCACCTATGCAGTCGTCTATCCGCACTGGTACAGCAAGTTCTTCTCGAGCGGCGAGACGATCAGCCAGGAAAAGGTGTCGATGCAGGCGCGGCAGCAGCTTCAGCAGCGCAATCCGCAGTACGCGTCGAACCCGATGATCGTGAGCCTGTTTGAGCAGCAGGTTGGGCAGCAAATGGTGCAGCAGCATATCCTGCTGGCCGAAGCGGCCAACCTGGGAATCACGGCCAACAACGATGATGTGGCACAGTTCCTGCGCCAGGGACAGGCGGGACAGGTGCTGTTTCCGAACGGCAAGTTCATCGGGCAGGACCAGTACGCCGCGCTGATCGCGACCCGGTTCGATATGTCGGTTCCGGAGTTCGAAGAGAGCGTGAAGGACGACATCACGATCCAGCGGCTGCGGGCCTATGTGACAGCGGGCGTTTCGGTGAGCGACAGGGAAGCGCGCGAGCAGTACGTAAAGGCCAGCACGAAGATCAAGTTTGATTATGCGGTGATCTCGGCGGACGATATTCGGAAGTCGATTGATCCGACGGATGCAGAACTGGAGGCGTTCTTCAAGAAGAATGCGGCCCGGTATGCGAATGCCGTACCTGAGGAGCGGGTGATCAGCTACTTTGCGTTCACGCCGAACGATGTGCCGGGCGGCGTACTGCAGCCGACACAACAGGAGATTGAGGCGTACTACAACGCGCACAAGAGCGAGTACTCGGTGCCGGAAGAGGCGAAATCGCGGCACATCCTGATCAAGGTTGCGGGGAATGCCGATGCCAAGACAGTAGCCGCGGCGAAGGCGAAGGCCGACGATGTTCTGAAGCAGGTTCAGAATGGCGGCAGCTGGGCAGAGCTGGCCAAGAAGTATTCGGACGACCCGGGCAGCAAGGATTCAGGCGGCGAGATTGGCTTTGCGAAGCGCGGGCAGATGGTGCCGGAGTTTGACAATGCCGTATTCACGCAGAAGATCGGTGACACGAAGATCGTGAAGTCGCAGTATGGTTTCCATATCATCCAGGTGGAAGAGCGGCAGTCTGCACACACGCAGTCGCTGGCCGAAGTGCTGCCCACGATCGAGGCGACGCTGCTGAGGGAGAAGTCGACCGGGGCGCAGGAGGCTTACGCGAAGGCGCTGACGTCTGAGGCGATCAAGAACGGAATAGACAAGACGGCCGCGGCACATCATCTGCAGGCGGTAACGACGCCGCCGGTGAATGCGCAGGGTGTGATTCCGTCGCTGCCTGATGGCTCGGCGCTGATCGCGCATGCATTCGAATCGAAGGTGGGCGATCCGCCGCAATCGGCGCCGACGGGCGAGGGATATGCGATCTTTCAGGTGAAGAACGTGATCCCGGCGCATGCGCCTGCGTTCGCGGACTGGAAGAGCCATGTTGAGGATGACTACCGCAACGAGCAGGTTCCGGCGTTGATGAGCCAGAAGACCGCGGAGCTGGCCGCGAAGGCGAAGGCGCAGAACGACCTTGCCAAGGCCGCGAAGGAAGTGGGTGCGAGCTTCAAGACCAGCGACCTGGTGGACCAGAACGGGCAGGTTCCGGATATGGGGGATGTTGGCCAGGTTGCGCCGCAGTTGTTCCAGATGACGCCGGGCGCCTTGAGCGGACCGATCAATGCGGGCCGAACGGGCGTGGTGGCGAAGCTGATCGACAAGCAGCAGCCGAGTGATGCGGATATCGCCAAGAACCTCGACCAGATGCGCGATCAGCTTCTCGAACAAAAGCGGCAAGAGTCGTTCGAGATCTTCGCCAACAGCGTGATCAGCGAGTACCGCAAGAGCGGGCGTGTGCGCATCAACGCGAAGTCACAGAGCCCGCTTTCGGGCGATTGATTGATTCAGTTTCCCTGGGAGAGAAGGCCCGCATCCGGACATTGGAAGCGGGCCTTAGTGTATGGGGCCGGTGAACGGGGGCAGATGTCGTGCCCGCTCATCGCATAAGACTGCGATGAATGGGGCACAACCCGAACGGAGATAATACCGAAATGGAGTTTCAACGCTCGTCCGGCGTTTTATTGCATATCAGCTCATTGCCGTCGAATGGGGGCATCGGGGATCTTGGCCCTGCGGCGCACGAATTCATCGAGTTCCTGGCAGCCGCGAAACAGCACGTGTGGCAGGTGCTGCCGCTGTGTCCGACGGGATATGGGAATTCGCCGTACGCGGGATCGTCGGCGTTCGCCGGGAATCCGTACCTGATCAGCTTGGAGTACCTGGTGGACTGGGGCTGGATTGACGGCGATCGGATTGCGGGACTGAGCGTCCGCGGCGGCAACGTGGATTTCGGGCAGGTGGAGCAGCGGAAGCTCCCGCTGCTGTATGAGGCGGCGGCGAACTTTCTCGATCGCGGTGCGCACGATCCCAAGCTTGCGGGGCAGTGGAGCCGGTTTCAGGAGTTTTGCAGTGCGGAGTCGGGATGGCTGACGGATTACGCTCTTTACGCTGAGCTGCGGCGCAGATTCGACACCGGGGCGTGGACAGCGTGGCCGGAGGCGATCAGGCGGCGCGAACCGAGGGCGCTGGCACAGGTGGCGGCGGAGAGTGGGCGCATGCTGGCCCAGGAGCAGGCCCTGCAGTTTGCATTCGCGGTGCAGTGGAAGAACCTGCGGGCGACCGCGGCCGAGCATGAGATTCGCATTCTTGGCGATGTGGCGATCTTCGTGAACATGGATTCCGCGGATGTGTGGATGCATCCGGATATTTTCGAGCTGGACCAGGATCTGAGGCCGATTCACATTGCGGGTGTTCCGCCGGATTACTTTTCGCCGACGGGGCAGCGCTGGGGAAATCCGCTTTACCGGTGGGACGTGCTGGCGGAACGGGGATTCGACTGGTGGATCGATCGCATTCGGCGGTCGCGCGACTTGTACGACCTGATCCGGCTGGATCATTTCAGAGGATTTGAAGCGTACTGGTCGATTCCGGCGAAGGAGGAGACGGCGATCAATGGCGAGTGGGAGAAGGCGCCGGGGCTGGAGTTGTTCAGGACGCTCGAGTCGGCTCTGGGACCACTGCCACTGGTGGCGGAGGACCTGGGCCTGATCACGCCAGAAGTGGATGCGTTGCGGATTGCGCTGGCGATGCCGGGGATGCGCGTGCTGCAGTTTGGATTTGGGGACAAGGGCGCGCACATGCATTTGCCGCATCAGTTTGTGCCCGGGACCGTGGCCTACACGGGCACGCACGATAACGACACGACCCAGGGATGGTGGAGCACGTTGGGCAAGGCGGAACGCGATGCGGTGGAGGCGCTGCTGGGGCCGGTGAAGGGCCGGCCGGCGTGGCCGCTGATTCGTGCAGCAGCGGGCAGTGTGGCGGAGATCTCGATTTTCCCTGTGCAGGATCTGCTGGAGCTTGGATCAGAGGCGCGCATGAATACGCCTGCAGTACCGGGGGGGAACTGGAGCTGGCGCGTGCCCGAAGGGAGCTGGAAGCCGGAACTGGCTGAGCGGCTTGCGGCGATTGTGGATGTGACGGATCGCGACAACGATCCTTTGGGCGCACCTGAGAAGGCGGGCGAGGCTCACGCTTGAGTTCATCGTGTTTCACATCACAGCGCATATTGGGCCTTGGCACTAGCGTGGTTTTCCTATGCCAAGGGCTGGAAGTTGCGCGCGCCTGCGTGTATGGGCGGGCGTAATCTGTTTTGCGCTGCTGAACCAATTGGGGACATTGAAGCTGCCGGCGCAGGGCGCGGGCAGCAGTGTCTTTCGCAATACTGATCCCGGCGTTGCTCACGTGGGGTCGCAGACCTGCGTTGTCGCGGGATGCCATGCGCAGTTCGGGCACGACTATCCGATGACGCCGATGGGCCACTCAATGGCGCCGGCGAACTCGCCCGCGGAGCTTGCACGCGCAGCAAAGCCATTCACGTATTTCAATAAGAAAAGTGGGCGGTATTACGAGGTCTACCAGGACGGGCACGATCTCTACCAGTCCGTCTATGAACTGGACAAGAGCGGCCGGAAGATCAATGCAGCGACGCACAGGATGGACTATGTTGTTGGGGCTGCGCTGACGGGCTATAGCTATCTGTTTCGCATCGGGCCGTGGTTATTTCAGGCACCGCTTTCCTATTATTCGCACTCCGGGACGTGGGAACCTTCACCGGGGTATGCAGATGACGATCTCGGCTTCACGCGTCACATTACGACGCAGTGCATGGCCTGTCACAATGGGGAACCTGTGCTGAATGACAAGCGCGACGGAGTCTTTGCTGATCCGTCGTTTCGATTTGGGGAGCTGGCGATTGGATGCGAGGCCTGCCACGGGCCCGGCGAACTTCATGTGAAGGAAATGCAGGCGCATCCGGGACGCGTGCTGGGGCCAAACGAGGTGGACACGTCGATCGTGAATCCGGCGCGGCTCTCGCCGAGGCTGGCGGATGACGTTTGCCGGGCGTGCCACCAGGCCGGAGATGCGGCGGTTGTGATGCCGGGGAAGAGCGTTCTGGATTTCCGGCCGGGGCTGCCGTACGGCGATTTCGTGGCATTTCTTCGGAGGCCGATCAAGCCCGAGAAGCGGGATGAGGTGAATCGGCTGGAGGCGCAACCGCCGGTGCGCGGCAGCATGGAACAGCCGTTGTGGTGGAAGAACTCCTCGCTTGAACTGAGTGCGTGTTACCAGGCCAGTCATGGAAAGCTCACCTGCATTACTTGCCATTCGATTCACCACACATTCAAGCCTGAGGACAAGGTGGCGTTTTACCGGGGGAAGTGCCTTGGCTGCCACAGCGAAACAACATGCAAGTTGAAGCCGACAGATGCGGCGCGCGTGGAGGGCGGCGATGACTGTGTAGCCTGCCACATGGAGAAGCGCGCGATTGCGGGGATTGCGCACTCCAGCGACACGAAGCATCGCATTGTGCGTTTCGCGGGGCAGCCGCTGCCGGAGGTCGCATTTGTTCAGCCGGGGCCCGAGTTGCCGGGGCTGCTCTGGCTGAACCGGCCCGCGGACGCGACGAGTCTCTCGGACCGTTCGCAACTGGAGGGCTACTGGACGGTCGCGCGCAAGGATCCGAGCCTGTGGCCGCTGTGGCTTCGCAAGCTGGATGAGATGCGCAAGACGGCGCCTGATGATCCGCTGGTGTTGGATTACCTGGGAGCGGTGGCGCTGGAGCAGAGGAAGGACAGCCCGGCTGCCGCGGGCTATTTCGGACGGGCGCTGAAACTCGGGTCGAATGAGCCCATGACGTATTTGAACCTGGCGGTTGCACTGCAAAATATGGGGCGTTCGCACGATGCGGAAACGGTGCTGGAAAAGGGGATTGCGGTGGCGCCGTGGAACGGACCGCTGATTGCAAGGATGGCTATACAGTATGCGATTGACGAACAGAGTTGGCGTGCTTATGCGCTGATCCGCAAGTATCGCCAGGCCTTTCCGGAAGATCCGGTTGTGCGGCGGGCGCTGGAGCAGATCAACGATCCGAGGATCCTGAATCCGGGTCCACAGAACTCGACGGCCACGGATTTGTCGAAGCACTAAGAAGGTTCCTGGCCGGGTACCAAGGTTCCCTCGTTGCGCGCGGTTCATTTTGTTGAGTGCGCAGTCCTTGTTATTCTTGGCCCACATGGAAACTGCGGCGATTGAGACCCACGGGCTGACGCGGTGCTTTGGCGCGTTGACCGCGGTGCAGGACGTGACGTTTACAGTGGCGAGCGGCCAGTTTTTTGGGTTCCTGGGACCAAATGGGGCGGGCAAGTCCACCACCATCAGGATGCTGACGGGGCTGCTGGAGCCGACCGCCGGCACTATCGAGATTCTTGGCAAGCCATTCAGTGCGAGCGCACTGGATCTGAAGAGGCAGATCGGCGTGGTTCCGGAAGGGATGGCGCTGCTGGGCCGGTTGACGGCGCCGGAGTATCTTCGGTTTGTCGGTCGCATGTACGGGCTGGAGCGGGATACGGTGAATCGGCGCACCGAAGAGCTGCTCGAGTTCATGCAACTGGCGGACGAGCGGCGCAAACTGATCACGGATTTTTCGCATGGCATGCAGAAAAAACTGGCTCTGGCAGCGGCGGTGATTCACGGACCTCGGGTGCTGTTTCTCGATGAGCCGTTTGAGGGAGTCGATGCGATCGCGGCCGGCATGCTGAAGACGATGCTGCAGGGCATGATCAACCGGGGCGCCACGATATTTCTAACCACCCATGTGCTGGAAATCGTGGAAAGACTTTGCAGTCACGTGGCGATCATTCACCAGGGGCGGCTGGTGGCGAATGGGTCGATCGAGGCACTGCGAGCCGGCGTGGCAAGCGCGCTGCCGGGAGCAGAGAGCGAGCAGCGGCTGACGCTGGAGGAGATTTTTCTTTCGATTGTGGGAGCGGGCGGGCAGGATTCAGCGCAGGAGCTTTCATGGCTGGCGTAGAGCGAAACGGCCGAATGGCCGGAGCGGAAGAATCGGCGCTCGGTTCGGCCGGGCCGTTCGGCCGCCTGGCGCGCCGGCAGTATGTGGCGCTTCTGGCGATGCGCTGGCGCATGGTGGCCAACAGTGTCCGCTCGGTGCAGGGCGCGTTTGAGCTTGGCGCGCGCGGAGTTGCCTTCATCATTTACTCGATCATGGGACTCTCGCTGGGGTTTGGCCTCGGTGCGGGTGCCTATTCGATGGTTTCGAGCGGGCACCTGCAGTTTCTCGCAGCGCTGTTCTGGACAGTGTTCCTGGTGTGGCAGGTGGTGCCCATTGCGCTGGCTTCGTTTCAGGAGCAATTCGACCTGAGCGGGCTGCTGCGCTTTCCGGTGAGCTTTGGCTCGTTCTACATGCTGAACGTGGTGTTCGGCCTTGTGGATGTGCCGGCGCTGTTGGGCGGAATCTGCTGTCTCGGACTGCTGGCCGGCGTAACGCTGGCGCGGCCCGATCTGTTTGGCTGGACTGCGCTCGTGCTCGCGGCATTCGCGCTATTCAACATTCTGCTCGCGCGGACGGTGCTCGCGTGGGTTGATCGCTGGCTGGCGAAGCGCAGGACGCGGGAGATTGTGAGCGCAGTTTTCCTGCTGTTGATGCTGAGCCTGCAATTGCTCAATCCGGCGCTCCATGAGCAGAACAGGATTCGGTTTCAGCGACCTACAAACGCCGCGGCACATGCAAACCGGCAAAAAATGATGAACCAGATCGAACCTTGGGCGAATTCTGTCCACATTGTGCAGCAGTGGTTTCCGCCAGGCCTGGCTGCCAGTGGGATGTCAGAATACGCCAATGAAGAGACACCGCTTGCACTCGAGTCCTTCGGAGTTTTGGGAATCTATATTTTGGCTACAGGCGCCATTTTAGGGGTTCGTCTTCGAGCAGAGTTCCGAAGCGAAAGACTGAGTGAAGCGCCGGCCGCGCGAAGGAAGAACGAGAGCGACGGCAAGTGGTTGATCGATGGCTCGGGGCCGATTGCTGCAGTGATGGAAAAGGAGTTGCGCATCATACCGCGATCGCTGCCGCTGTTGTTTGCGATGGGTGCGCCACTGCTGACGGTGCTGGTGATCAGCACCGTGCTTCGCAACACAGCGACGGATTCACGGCCGTTTGAACTGGCGTTTCCGCTGTGCATCTGTTACGCGCTGCTGGGATTCACGCAGATGATCTTCAACAATCTCGGTGCGGAGGGGACTGGCATCCAGGTGCTGTTTCTTTCTCCCACGCCAATCCGCAAGGTCCTGCTGGCGAAGAACTTAATGCACGGGCTGCTTTTCGTCATCGTGGCTATTCTTGCAGGAGTTTTCGCGACGCTTCGACTGGGCGAACCGAACTTGATGCTTGTGGCGACCACCGCGGCCTGGGTGTTGTTTGCGCTACCTGTGAATATGGCGGTCGGCAATCTGCTGTCGCTCACAATGCCGTATCGCGTAAACCTGGGGCGCATGTCGCGGCAACGCGGCTCGCAGGCCAGCGCGCTGGTGAGCATGCTCGTGCAGATGGCAGTGATGGGGTGCGGTGTCGTGGTGTTCGAGTTGTGCGCGTATTTCAAACAGAGATGGCTGGCAGCTCCGTGTCTGCTCGTTCTGGCAGGTGTGGCGTTTGTGGCATGGACGCGCGTACTCGCCCATGCTGATTCGCTGGCAAACCGCAACCGGGACAACCTGATCGCCATGCTGGCGAAAACGGAGTAACGGCCTCGCCATGAGTGGGCAATCCGCGACGCAATACCGATCATTCGTGTCCTGGCCGGAGAAGATCCTCGGCCCACGTCCCGGCATGAAGGAGATCAACCTGACCTGCTGGGTAACCTTCATCCTGTTTCTGCTGGCGCCGATCTGCATTCTGCTTGCGATACAGTACAAGGATCACAACCTGTATTTCGAGAAATCTCCGGTCGATTTTGTCTATTTCTACGGAACCGGGAAGATCGCCGATACACACTCGGCGATCGATGTTTATGATTATCGGCTGCAGCTTGCGACCTTCAACGGGATCCTGCCTCTCGACCACGGAATGTACGGACCGAGTCCTTATCCCCCGTTTGTCTCGCAGTTTTTCAGGCTCTTTGCGAAGTTTTCATTTTCCACGGCATTCCTCTTGTGGATGGCGATTTCGCTGGTTTTGTATGTTGCCGGAGTCACGATGGTCTTAAAGGAGTTCTTTCCTGGAGATCGCCTGGAACGTTCTCTGATCCTATGCTTCGCGCTGGCCTCTTCGCCGTTTCTGATGAATACCCTGGGGAACGGGCAACTCTCTTCGATTGGCCTGTTTTTTATCTCGCTGGCCATTGTTGAAGAGCGGCGGTCCAGGCCGTTTCTCAGCGGGCTTGCCTTGTCGATGTTGATCTACAAGCCGACGCTTCTGTTGTTTGCGGTCCCCATGCTGCTTTTGACGCGCAGATTGCGAACGCTTGGGGGATTCGTCGCCGGCGCAGGCGCGCTGGGTTTGATTTCCACGCTTGCGGCGGGGATCAGGATCTGGCCGGTATACCTGCATTTTTTGAATTCGTTCGGGAGGACCTCGGGCGTCTATGGCCAGAGTTCGCTGCGGCTCTGGAAGTACGTGGATTTGAATTCGATTTCGTATGCTGTGCCGGGTGGCAGGTCGCGGGTGGCTCTTCTGCTTCTGGCTTGCTGTGTTGTTGCGGCTGCAGGCTGGCTAGTCGTGGTGTGGTGGAGGTCGGCTGGCGGCGACCGGGCTCAGCAGACGCTTGCCTGGCCCGTGGCGATGACGTGGACCATGCTCGTGAACGTCTACTATCCGATCTATGATTCGATCCTGATCGTGATCGCGATTATCGTTGCACTCTCGGCGCTGCGCGAGCTTGCGTGGCCGCGGGCTTTTGAGTGGATGGTCACGCTGGCTGTGCTCACGTTTGCGATTGGATGGTTCACGGAACCGGTGGCGAAGCAATCTGGCGTGCAGCTCCTGACCATGGCAATTCTGGCGATCGCGATAACGCTGACCGGGGTGCTGCAGCGGTCGATGAGGCAGCAGGCAGCAGGTGCGGCTGTCGCTTTGCCGGCGCTCTGACGACCCGGATAGCAGGGTTCCCGTTTGGGATGAGATCCGAACTCCCGGAAATCTGAACTTCATCTGGAGTTTTAACGTATTTTGGTTCAACCGATTAAGAATCGGCTGATTCCAACGTCATCTCTATGAACGGTCAGAAAGGTCAGCCCGTGGCAATCGCCAGTCCAACCCTGCCGGCGGTGGAAACGCGACAGCACCTGTCCGACCTGTTCGCTTTGCATCATCGCCGCGTTCTGATGGCTGCTTATCGCGTTACGGGCAGCATGGTGGACGCGGAGGATGTGGCGCAGAGCGTATTTCTGCGGCTGGCGGGCGGCGGGAACGCGATCAGCAACGAAGGCAGCTATCTGTATCGCGCCGCCATCAACGGCGCACTTGACCTGTTAAGGCGGAGAAATGCGGCAGCGAGCGAACCGCTGGATGCGGCGGAGCATGTTGCATCGCAGGGCAGCGGGTCCCGTCCGGATGCTGAGCTCTCAGGCAGGCAACTGGTGCAGTGGCTGCGGGGAGCGCTGGCAGAGCTGAGCCCACGGGCGGCGGAGATGTTCACGCTGCGCTACTTGGAAGAGCTGGACAATCGCGAGATTGCCGCGGTGATGCAGACGTCGCAGGCGGTTGTTTCCGTTACGCTGCACCAGGCGCGATCGAGGCTGAAGAAGCTGCTCAAAGAGATGGAACGGGGGAACCAATGAAGAACCGTGAAGACGAATTGCTGGATGGCGCGGCGCAGGCGATGCGCGAATCGAGGCCCGAGCCGGGCCAGATCTCGGCGGCGGCGGAGAAGGTGGCGGGAAGGCTCGGCGTTCCGTTTACGAACAACGCAGCGGTTGAGAACTGCGAGGATATGCGGCCGTTGCTGGCTGCGTTTCGCGCGGGCACGTTGCCGGAGAGCCGGGCGTTGCTGGTGGAGGCGCATCTGCGGGAATGCGGCGTGTGCCTGCGCCGATTCCACAGCGGATCAGGGGCGCTGGACTGGTCGGCACCGAAGGTGATGGCGGCGAAGACTCGGGTGCAGCCGTGGAAGATGGCCTGGGCAATGGCCGCTTCGCTGGCGATTGCAGCAACCGGTCTGTTCCTGTACAAGGCGTACTGGGAGGTTCCGCAGGGCGTGCGGGCGGAGGTGCGATCGATCGATGGCTCTGCCTCGCTGATTTCGGATTCCGGCGATCGCTTGCTTACGGCAGGCGCGCAGTTGCATGAAGGCGATGAGCTGCGAACGTCGGGAGCATCGCGCGCAGTTCTGCGCCTGGCAGATGGATCGACGGTGGAGATGAACGAGCGCAGCGAGGTGAGTATAGGCGCGCGCGGGCGCAACATGACGGTTGATCTCGATCACGGCGCGGTGATTGTGAGGGCGGCGCATCGCGGCTCGGGACATCTTTACGTGAAGACGGATGATTGCCGCGTTGCCGTGACCGGGACTGTTTTCTCAGTGAACGCCGGCATCAAGGGCTCGCGGGTTGCTGTTCTTGAGGGATCGGTGGATGTGTCGCATGCCGGCGCACACGCGACGATTCAGGCAGGCGACGAATACACGACCAGCCAGAGTCTTGCGCCGGAGCCGGTGAGCGAACAGATTGCGTGGAGCCAGAATCGCGATCAGTACATCGAGTTGCTGGCGCAGTTTTCGACTCTGCAGCACAGGATTGAGCAGATTCCGCTGCCCCAGCCGCGTTATGGGAGCGACCTGCTCGATCGCATGCCGGCAGATACGCAGCTCTTTGTCAGCATTCCGAACCTGGGCGGTTTTGTGGCGCAGGCGAAGGTGATCTTCGAGGAGCAGTTGAAGCAGAGTCCGGCGTTGCAGCAGTGGTGGAATAGCGGCAAGGACAACAAGACGGCGGAACTGGATGAGCTGGTGAACAAGCTGCACGATCTGAGCCAGTATCTCGGCGATGAGATGGTGATCGTGGCGTTAAAGCAGAAGACGGGCTCCGGGTTTGCGGTTGTTGCCGATGTCGAGCGGAGCGGGCTGGCAGATCTGCTGAAGCAGCAGTTTGGCTCAGGTTCGCATGGCGGCCTGACGGTGATGGACGAGGCGGCGTTGCAAGGTGCTTCTGTAGCAGGCGATGGCATTGGAGCTTACGCACTGGTGCGCGCGAAGGAGGTTGTCTTCTCGAACAGCATCGGTACGCTGAAGGCCATCGACGCGCAACTGGATGCCGGATCAAGCGGGTTTGCCGGTACGGATTTCGGACAGCAGATTACGGCTGCGTACAATCGCGGAGCTGGAATCATCCTAGCCGCTGATCTGCACACGATGATTGCCGGGGCGGCGGATGGTGGGCGGAAAAATGCGAAGGGGGATGCGATGCTGGATCAGTCGGGAATCGGCGGAGTGCGCTACCTGATTGCCGAGCACCGTGAAGTGAACGGGGCCACGGAGAATCATCTCAATCTGCAGTTCGCAGGCGATCGGCAGCGCGTGGCTTCGTGGCTGGGAAGCCCGGCGGCGGTTGGATCACTCGACTTTGTATCGCCGAATGCAGCGCTTGCTGTTGCCGGAGTTTCGAAGGATCCGACGGCGATTCTCGATGACATGGTTGCGATGATGTCGACGGACAAAAACGGCGTGAACGAATTCAACAAGGCGCAAGCCGAGCTTGGCATCGATATCCGCAATGATCTCGCGGGCAACCTGGGCGGTGAGTTCCTGTTCGCGCTGGACGGGCCAGTGCTCCCCACGCCGTCGTGGAAGGCGGTAATTGAAGTGCGCGATTCCGGCCGGTTCGAGACGACGCTGGAGCGGCTCGCGCAGGCGATCGACAGCCATTTGCAGGGGAAGGATGGGCATGGAATCACGATTGACACGAGCCAGGCGGGTCCTCAGGCGTTTCATGCTGTTCATGATGCGGTGACAGGAGCGGAGCTGGCGGATTACACCTTCGCGAACGGGTACATGATTCTGGCACCGACACGGGCATTGCTGATGGATGCGCTGCACACGCGTGCGACAGGCGACTCGCTGGGGCATTCGGCCAGCTTCAAGGCGCTGCTTCCGGTGGATCAGAACGAGAATTACTCGGCTGTCGCATATCAGAACCTGGGACCGGTCTTAACTCCACTGCTGTCGCAGCTGAGCGGCGACTCGGCGGACGCGATCAGGAAGCTGGCATCGGATTCGCATCCGACGGCGGTCTGCGCGTGGGGCAAGAATGCGCGAATCGAGGCGGCGAGCAACAGCAACCTTTTCGGCTTCGATTTCCTGACCCTGGGCAGGCTGTTGAATTTCGAGAAGAAACAAGACCCTCGCAATTCGGAACAAATGTAGCGAGCAGCGCGTAAGAGAACACATGGGCGTTATCCAACTTGACCGGCTGGAGGTGCGGCTTGGCGGCCGCACCGTCCTCAATGGACTGACGGGGGAGTTGCGCGGTCACGCTGTTGGCTTGCTGGGACCGAATGGGGCGGGCAAGTCAACGCTGATCAACACCCTGCTTGGATTCCATGAGCCCGCCGGCGGGAGCGCACGCGTGCTGGGCCTGGATGTGCATGACGACCGGATGCGGATTCGCCAGAGCGTTGGCTACATGCCGGAGAACGACTCGTTCATCGGCAACATGAGCGGCGTGCGATTCGTTCGATACATGGCGGAACTTGCCGGCCTGCCGGCGGAAGAAGCGCTGGAACGCGCGCACGAAGCACTGTTTTATGTTGGGCTGGGAGAGGTGCGTTATCGCAAGATCAAGACCTACTCTCTGGGCATGAAGCAGCTAATCAAGCTTGCGCAGGGGCTGGCTCACGGGCCGAAGCTGCTGATCCTGGATGAGCCGACAAACGGGCTTGATCCCACGGCACGCCAGCGCATGATCCAGCTCATCAAGGACATTCGCAAACACGGCGGGACGCACCTGCTGATTTCTTCGCATCTGCTTCGCGATATCGACGAGACCTGCGACGAAGTGCTGATCCTGAACAAGGGGCGCATCGCAGCGATTTCGAATATCGAGGAGGAGCGGCGGTCACATCGCAACTTCATTGAACTGGAGATGGCAGGCAACACCGAATGTTTCGTCGTGAAGATGCGCTCGCTGGGATGCGAGTGTGCGTGCTTTGCCGGTGGCCGGGTGAAGCTGGTAATGCCGGATGTTTTGAGTGCACGCGATCTGTACGTGACGGCAGCGGAGTTCGGGGTGCAGATCAGGCGGATTCAGCAGCGGCGCGATTCTCTCGAGGATATATTCCTGAGGGCAATGGAGTACGAAGGAGGACGGGTAGACCATGTCAGTCTTCCTGCATGAATACCGGCCGTACTCCGGCCGAACGACACCGCTGTGGACGCGGCCGCTGGTGCTGGCCCGCTACGGTTTGGCGGAGGTGTGGTCGTCGAAGATCACCGTCGGGCTGTTTGTGCTTTCGCTTTTGCCCTGCGTGGTCGAACTTGTGATGATTTACCTGGCGGACAATCCTGTCGCGCGCCTGCTAATTCTGCGTGGGAATCCAGTCTTGACGATCAACGAAACATTCTTCCTCAATGTTCTGGAGACGCAGTGCTGGTTTGCGCTGGTGATTGCGTCGTGGATTGCACCGAGATTGGTTTCGTTCGACCTGGGGGACAGTGCGCTTCCGATTCTGCTGAGCCATCCGATCTCGCGATTCGGATATCTGCTGGGCAAGTTCATTGCCCTGGCTGTATCGCTTTCTTACGTTACGTGGATCCCCTGCCTGGTTCTGTTCGTTTACCAGAGCTATGCGTCGCCGCAGCCCTGGATGCTCACGCACCTGCCGCTTGGGCTGGGTATCTTCGCAGGCGCAGTGCTGTGGATTGCTTTGCTTTCGCTAACAGGGCTGGCGGTTTCGTCGTGGGTGAAGTGGCGGGTGATTGCGACGGGCGCGATTTTTGCCGTGGTGTTTGTGCCTGCGGGCGTGGGCGGGATTGCGAATGCAATTCTGCGTACGAAGTGGGGGCTGCTGCTGAACGTTCCTGTGGTGATGACAGAGATATGGCAACGCCTGCTGGGCGCGCCGGCCTTTATGAACCCACGGCTGGAACTACCGAACTTTGCGATGGCGGCAGTGCTGGCGCTGGCGAGCCTTATGTGTGTTGCGGTTCTGAATGCACGCATTCGTGCGCGCGAGGTGGTGCGCGGATGAACCCGGTGAACGACACAATCCGGTTCGAGAATGTCTCGAAGTTCTATGGCGAGGTGCTTGGGGTCAATCGCGTCACGCTGACGATGTCGCCGGGAATTACGACGCTGGTGGGACCGAACGGGTCGGGCAAGACGACGCTGATGAACCTGATGACCGGGCTGGTGCAGCCTTCGCGGGGAACGATCTCGGTGCTGGGGCTGGAGCCCAGGAATGCGACGGAATTCTTCTGCAACCTGGGGTATTGTGCGCAGTTCGACTCGTTCCCTCGCGGGTTGACGGGATTCCAGTTTGTGCTCGACAGCCTGATGCTGTTTGGGATGAGCGAAGAGGATGCGCATCATCTGACGGCTGAGGCGCTGGAACGCGTTCAACTGGACGTGGACGCAGCGCAACGAAAAATTGCGGGATACAGCAAGGGCATGCGGCAGAAGATCCGGCTGGCGCAGGCGATTGCGCATCATCCGCGCGTGCTGGTTCTGGATGAGCCGCTGAACGGGCTGGATCCGATGGCGCGGGCGGAGTCGCTGGCGCTCTTCCAGGAACTCGGGCGGCAAGGAATGCACGTTGTGATTTCAAGCCACATTCTGGATGAGGTGGACCGCATCGCGGATCGCGTGGTGCTGATCACAGGCGGATACCTGATCGCGCAGGGGAACATTCACGAGGTGCGGCGGGAGGTTCGAGACAAGCCGATGCAGGTGCTGATCCGCTGTGACAGCCCTGAACTGCTGGCATCGAAGATGTTTGCAGTGAACCACTGCGTGGAGGCGCGGTTGCATGCGGATGGGCACGGAGTTTTTGTGCGCACGGCGGATATCGACCAGTTCTACCGCCTGCTGAATGATATTGCGGTGGAGGGGCTGGTCAGGATTGAAGCGGTAGCGCCGGCCGATGACAACACGAATGCGATCTACCAGTACCTGATCGGTTCAGACGGGAGCGCCGCATGATGCAGCAATCGTTTGCAAGTTTGATCGGCAATCTGCGGCAGCAGCCATGGTCGCTGTGGTGGATCCAGGCGCGGCGGATGACGCGCATCGAGATCAGGCGCAACCTGTTCACACGGCGGGCCTGGTGGATCTATTTTCTCGCGTTCATTCCGGCGGTCATCATCTTCATCCATCTGCTCGTTGATACTCATCCGGCATTTGGATTGAGCGATGACACCGAAGTGTTGGCCGGCGTGGTGCAGCTTTATTACGTCAGGCTGGGAATCTTTTTTGGATGCCTGGGGATTTTCTCGCGGCTTATTCGCGGAGAGATGATTGAACGCAGCCTGCATTACTACCTATTGTCGCCGGTGCGGCGCGAAGTGATTCTGCTGTCGAAGTTCTTTGCGGGAGCGGTCAGCGCGGTGGTGCTGTTCGGCGCGGCGGTGATTGCCGATTTCGTGTTGATGTATGCCGGGTTTGGTGCGGCGGGGCAGGACTACATGTGGCACGGGCCTGGGTTCGGCCAACTCGAAGCATATCTGCTGATCGTGGTGCTGGCGAGCCTGGGGTACGGATCGGTTTTCCTGCTGTTGAGCCTGATGTTTCGCAATCCCATGCCCGGGGCGATGCTGCTGCTGGGGTGGGAGGCCATCAATCCCGTAATGCCGTCGTTGTTGCAGAAGTTCAGCGTGGCATCATATCTGCGTCACCTGATGCCGGTGAGCGTTCCGGCCGAGGGAGTTTTCGCGCTGCTCACGGTGGAGACCGAACCGGTATCGGCGTGGATTGCGGTGCTTGGGCTGCTGGCGCTGATCACCGCCGTTCTGGTCTATTCCTGTATCCGAATTCGCCGGCTGGAGATCCGTTACACGACGGATTGATGCGCGCAGGCGAGAGTTGAGAGTTGCGATGAACTCGTGGGTCTTGTGCTGTACGGTCCGCGGCCTTTGCAGCTGAGCATGCGGCGAATCCGGGTTGTTCTATGCCATGGAAGCAGCGAGCGTCTTGACGCCGCGGAGGTCGATCTTGCCTGTGCCGAGAATCGGAAGCGCCTCAACGTGGAAGAACTGGTTGGAGCGAGGTTTCCAGAGGGCAGGCAGATCGCACTGCGCGAATTTTTCGATGACGGCGGCGAGTTTCTCATTTGAGAGCGTGGAGATTACGACGATGCGCTCGCCTTTCTTTTCGTCGGGCAGGGCGGTGACGGCGAATACCTGCTCGTTTACTCCGGCGAGTTCTTGCAGCTTGTCTTCGATGCGGATGTGCGGGACCATCTCGCCGCCGATCTTGCTGAAACGCGAGAGGCGATCGGTGATGGTGAGGAATCCGTCTTCTTCCATCATGGCCACATCGCCGGTGGTGTACCAGCCGTCGTGCAGGACCTCGGCGGTTTTCTCCGGTTTGCCGAGATAGCCTTTCATCACGTTCGGGCCTTTGACGAGGAGCATACCGGGAGTGCCGGGAGAGACGGGCTCGCCGGTGTCGAGATCGACGACCTTGACGGTGACGCCGGGAAGCGGATGGCCGATCTTGCCGCGCCGAGCGCCGACCTGACGGAATCCGGGAGCGCGGAAGTCGCGGCCGTTCACGGTAACGACGGGCGAGCACTCGGTGCAACCGTACCCCTCGAGCGGGCGGATTCCGAAGATGTCTTCAAAGGCGAGAGCGATGCGATCGGGGAGTTTTTCGGCGCCGACGAGGACGAATTGCAGGCTGCCAAAGCTCTCGGGCGAGCAGCGGCGCATGTAGGCCTGGAGGAATGTGGGCGTGGCGACCAGGAAGGTGACGCGATACTGTGCGACCAGTTCGCCGATCACCTTGGTGTCGAGCGGATTGGGGTGATAGACGACGCCGATGCCGTTCACCGCGGGCAACCACAGGGCGGCCATGAATCCGAATGAGTGGAAGAAGGGCAGGATGCCGAGGACCTTGTCCCGTCCGCCGAGCATGAAGACCTGCGAGACCTGCTCGATGTTGGAGTCGATGTTGTAGTGCGTGAGCATCACGCCTTTGGGATCGCCGGTGCTGCCGCTGGAGAAGATGACGGTGGCGATATCGTCGAGGCTGCGGCGGGCAGGCTTGGCGCCGAGCGCCTTGCGCAGGAGCGTCTGCGGCATTGCTAGAGCAAAGAGGAGCGCGAGGAGTTTCTCGGTTGCGTGCGGGGTTTGCAATGCGTCTTCGAGGAAGATGGTGCGGCCGGGAATCTCGAGCTTGGGGAAGCGCTCAACGAAGGCTTTCGAGGTAATGACTATCTCGACCTCGCACTGCTTTGCGCATGAGGTGATCACTTCGCTCGAAGCGGTGTAGTTAAGGTTAACGGGGATGCGGCCGAGCATGGTGAGGGCGTAGTTTGTGAGAGCGCCGCCGAGAGAAGGAGGCAGGAGCAGGCCGATCATTTCGCGTTCGCCGATGGCGGGTTGGAGCCGGCGCGCAATGTAGATGGTTTTGGATAGTGCGGAGAAGAAGCGCACCTTCGGCGTCTTGCCATCAGCCATCAGGAAGCGAAGCGGGAAGCGACGCGCGGTGCGAACGAAGGCGCGATCGAGGGTTCGCATGCGTCGCTTGCGCTGGTGGAATGCTTCGGCCTGGAGATCCTGCACTGCAGCGCGGACTGAAATCGCGGAGGATGTCGGCGGCAGAGGCCGGCCGAAGCTGACCGTGACGGGGTAGGGGATGCGGTGCGGGAGCTTCCAGAGGAAGCGGCCGCGCTCGAAGCTGAAGATGCTGCCCCACACGCCATCGAGGTTCACCGGGATGATGGAGACGTCGACGCCCTTCATGATGCGCTCGAGACCGCGACGGAAGGGGAGCATCTGGCCGGTGCGCGTGATTTGACCTTCGGCGAAGATGCAGACGATCTCGTCATTGCGCAGGGCTTCGCTGGCGGTGCGCAGAGAGCGAATCATCTCGCGCGGGCGCTGCTCGCTGGAGATGGGGATGGCCTTCATCATCCGGGCGAATGGTTTGATGATGCGGTTCTCGTAGATGCCCTTGTACATGAGGAAGCGGATGGGCCGGTCCGTCGACGCAATAAGGAGGGCGGCATCGACGAAGGACATGTGGTTGCAGACAAGCAGCGCGCCGGATTTCTCGGGAAAGTTGTCGCGGCCGAGGACCTTGACGCGGTAGATGCTGTGCGTCACGAGAAAGAGGACGAGGCGGCCGAACCACTCCGGCAGCAGGATGAGGACATAGATTGTGCCGGCAGCGGTGATAAGCGAGGCAGCGAGCATGACGCCGCGCGGATTGAGGTGGACGAACTTGGTAAAGATGAAGTAAGCGCCGGAGGAGACCGCGATCCCGACGAACGACAGCAGGTTGGCAGCGGCGATGGTGCCGCCCTTGTTCTCTTCGGCTGGGCGGTGCTGAATGAGCGCGTTGACCGGGACGGCGAAGAAGCCGGCCCAGAATCCGATCATGCAGAGCAGGATGGCGGAGCCGCCGAGTCCAACGTGCATCAATCCTAGCGCGATGCTGGTGCACGTCATCCCGATGGAACCGAGCGGGATGAGGCCGTACTCGATCTTGTTGCCGCTGAGTACGCCGGCGATCATGCTGCCGATACCGATGCCGATGGCCAGCGCCGCGTTAAGGTAGCCGGTTTTGGTTTGGCCGACGTGCAGGACGTCGGGGCCGTAGACAACCACGGTGGCGAAGAGGAGCGATCCGAGGAACCAGAAATAGGCGTTGCCGAGAACGGCCAGGAAGAGCGGCTGGTCTCGGCGCATCAGCATGACCTGCTGCCAGAGATCGCCTACGAGGTTCAAGCGGAACTTTTTCTCAGGAGCGGCGGGTGGGACGCGGTCGATTCCGAAGCTGGTGGCGAGTCCTGCACAGGCAAGGGCCAGGAGTGCGTAGCCGGCGTAGACTTCGTGACCATGGAAGTGCTCGGCCATTGCGGCGCCTGTTATGGTGCCCACGATGATGGCGAGGAAGGTGCCCAACTCGATGACGCCGTTGCCCCAGGAGAGGCGCTTTGCAGGGAGAAGTTCGGGAAGGAGGCCGTATTTCGATGGCCCGAACAACGCGGCCTGCGTGGCGACGAGGCCGAGAGCCACAAGGGTGAGCGTGGTGGCGTGCATGGCCAGGCCGACGGTGGCGACGGTCATTGCGCCGATCTCCATTGCTTTTGTCGAGATGGTGACCTGGCGCTTGCTGAAGCGGTCAGCGAGCCAGCCGCCCGTCATGCTGAAGAGGACGAAGGGCATGGAGAAGAGGAAGGTGACGACCGAGACGAATGTGTCGCGCTGGTCCGTGCCCAGGCCCATGCCGACGATCATGGCCAGCAGCAGGTTGCGGAGGATGTTATCGCTGAATGCGCCCTGGAACTGGGTTGCAATCAATGCCCAGAAGCCGCGCTCGCTGCGCCGAGCGTCAGATGCGACGGGTGCCTGTGGAGCCTCGGGATCTGCAGATGACATGGTTGTTCTCAGCTGAGTAGCGATGATTATAGTGTGGCTCGGAGAGGCTGTGGCATCGAACGAAAGGGGCAGGCTGAGAATGGGCGAGGCGGAGAGCCCCAAAAAGCGGGTCCGAAAACAGCGGACCGCCCCAGGGCGGGGCGGTCCCAGAGTGTCCAGGCTTTATGCGGCTCAGAAGGGTATGTCGTCGTCGGAGATTTCGGCGGATTGAGAATATTCATCGTGACCGGCAGGTTGGCGCTGGTCGATGCTGGTTACAGGACTGGACTGCCTGCTGTAACCACCGGAGTTCGAGCCACCATCTTCGCGGCCCGACAGCAGCGACAGATCGTTCACGATGATTTCGGTGCGATAGCGCTTCTGACCGGACTCCTTGTCGTCCCAACTGCGCGTCTGGATCTTGCCTTCGACATACAGCTTGGAGCCCTTTTTCACGTAGTCGCGTACGATCTCGGCCAGCCGCGTGAAGGCGACGAGGTTGTGCCACTCGGTGCGGTCCTGCCAGTTGCCCTGTGCGTCCTTCTGGCGATCACTGGTGGCCAGCGTGAAGTTTGCGACCATGGTGCCGCTGCTGGTCGAACGGATCTCGGGATCCTTGCCCACATTGCCAAGAAGAATGACTTTGTTTACCGACTTTGCCATAGGCTTGCTCCTAATGCTCGCTGGTAATTCTGACTGTCACTGCTAATTGGGCTGTCACAATGGCAAAACGCCCTGGTAATTCCAGCAGTCACAATTGGGGCCCACATGGCCGATTTCACCCGTGGGCTCGCCTGCTGCGGGTTCCTTCCAATGAAGTTCCCTTGCGATACCCAAAAGTATAAACGCCAGGGGTCCTACTGGCACCAGCCGGGGGAAAGCCCTGCGATATGCAACTGATTGGTTCAGCAAAGGAATTACGACGCATCCTTGGAAGAAAGTCGATTGCAATCGTATGTGCCGCGGTGTGAAGCAGCAATGACACAATCGTTTGTCTCTTTCTCTTCTCTGCATTCAAGGATGCGATTGGCGGCGAAATTGGCGTTTTTGACAATCCAAGAAGAGAAAACCGCTCCATTGCACTCTCTTTCCCTGCGGTGAGGCGTCGAGTTTGAGGATCCGTAGTTGCTATCTGGCATTCTCCAGCACTGTCACCGTGACTGTCACTGTCACTGCCACCGGGGTGACATGGCGAATTGATTGAACTGGCGAAACCTGTATCTCCTTTCTGTTCATAGAGACATCAAAAGATCGGTTTGGCAATCGATCTGCTTAATACCTTTCGAAACTCACGTTGAGGAACTTCCGCATGATCTGGCGGCGGGCTATGACGGCGAGTGCGAATCGACGGCGTTTTGCCAGGCCACGGGGTTAATCCACTCGTGGAGAAAGTAACGGGTGCTCATGTTTCACGAAAACCGGGACGGAGTTCAAGGCAATCCATGCGCATCGCCCGCAATCTGGGAGGCTGGCCCTTACATGGGAAGCAAGTCCCCGGAGAGGCTGGAAGAGGACAACCTCGTGAGGGCAGCACAGACCGGGGATTCTGATGCGCTGGCGGAATTACTCACCAGGAATCGAGACTCCCTCTATCGAGTTGCTCGCCGCTTCACACTCAATGGCCATGAAGCAGAAGATCTCGTCCAGGACACCATGCTGCGGGCGATCCGGAAGTTCGACACTTTTCGCGGACACTCGAAGTTTTCTACGTGGCTGATATCGATTGTCACGAATTCCGCGCTCTCGGCGAAAAGACGAGGAAAGAATCTCCATTGGATCTCCCTGGATGAGAGTGCAGCAACTCCTGATGGGCCAAGGGTCCGAGAATTTCCAGATCATCGCGAAGACCCCGAACAGGAGTTTGCTCGCCAGGAACTAATCGGCATCCTGGGATCCATGCTCCAGAGACAGTCTGCGAAAGACCAAGTGATTCTCAGGAGATATGCCCTCGACGAAGAACCGATCGAAGATGTGGCAAAGGCGCTCGGGCTAAGCCCCTCTTCAGCGAAATCTCGCATATATCGCGCCCGCAGAAGGCTGACCCGATCCTTCAGGTCACGCGGTATCGCTGAGCGAAGATCGCCTGCTGCCCTTCTAGCCCTGAAAAGCCCATCTCCGAAAGAGAGAGTATGTCTGACTACGTAATAAAAGCAGCAACCAAGCCTGCAATCGCAGCTCTCGCGGTCTTTCTAGGTGTAACAGCTGCGCCCTTCACGGCACCTGCTCAAGAACTCATCCATCCATCACTTCTTTCCGATTCCGTGAAGGGGGCTCCCCAACCAATCCACGCGGCGGATGCAGGCACAATCAGCGGGACAGTTCTTGACGTGAACGGTGATATCGTCCCCGGTGTAACAGTGGTATTAGACGGCCCTTCTCCCGTTGATCATCGTGAGCAGTCTGCAAATGACAATGCGGCGTTTCAATTCAATGCGCTTCGGCCTGGTATCGCCTACCATCTCAGCATCAATGCGAAGGGATTTGCAGGTTGGACTTCCTCAACGATTCTTCTCGAGCCTGGACAGTACCTGTTTCTCACGGACATTCATTTGGAGATCGCGGCTGCGGAGACCTCGGTTACGGTCTATGCTTCAACCGAGCAGATTGCCGCCCAACAGGTCAGGCTTGAAGAGCAGCAACGCGTTCTTGGCTTCATTCCGAACTTCTACGTTGTTTACGATTCGAAGAACGCCGTGCCTCTCACGCCGAAGCTCAAGTTCAACCTCGCAATGAGGGTATCAAGGGACCCTGTCACGATCGGAGCCGTGGCCTTCATGGCAGGTATTAACCAAGCTTCGAATAGACCGGACTACGTCTTGGGCGCGAAAGGTTATGGGCAGCGAATCGGCGCTGAAGCGGCCAACGGTTTCAGCGACATTCTGATCGGTGGAGCAATCCTGCCGACCGTTCTTCACCAGGATCCACGCTATTTCTATCAGGGCACTGGAACAACGCGCTCTCGGCTCAACCATGCGATGTTGTCACCGTTTATTTGCAGGGGAGATAACGGGCACAATCAATTCAATCTGTCGAGCATCGGAGGAGATCTCTCGGCCAGCGCTCTCTTGATGACGTATTACCCGGAATCGAATCGAAGCGGGGGCATGGTGTTTGGCACCTTTGCTATTGGTACAGCTGAGCGTGTAGTCAGTGCACTTGCGCAGGAGTTCATCATCCCGCACTTCATGTCGAAACGGAATTGAGCAAGTTAAGCTAAGACCTCCTGAAAGACTCGAGTCCTGAAGCACTTTGATGTGGGGCTACGACAAAGCCACAATGCTGGTGGCCGACTGTTGTCTTACGCCTCACTTTTTCTGCCCGGGGCCCCCGAATTCATTATCGTCGTCGGTGTTTCCTCCCTCTTCTCTCTCGAAGCATGCAGAGTTCAAATATGTCGCTGACATTGGGACTGTTACCGTGACTGTCACGTGTCACTGTCACTGTGGTGACAAGCCCTCCCACGCACCCAGCCTGGTTTCTAAGTTGTTTTATTTCATAGGTGAGACGCACGTTCATGTTTGGCAGCAAATGTGCTTCTACCAAAGGCATGTTACGAATCACGATTCCCACGCCCGACCAGAAGCCTGCTGTGTATGTGTTGGAAGGACGTCTTACGGGTCTGTGGGTGAAAGAGCTTCTTAGGGTTACGCGTGGGATTGGTCCGAATTCAGACTGTGTGTTCGATCTGGAGGCAGTTTCCTACGTTGACCGTCTCGGCGAAGAGACCTTGCGCTGGCTGAATCGTATTGGGGTCAGATTCGCGACCGATACGGCCCATGGCAAAGAACTGTGCCATCGACTTCACCTGCGGCGCGTGTCGACGGCAATTGAAGCGTCGAAGCCGGGACAGGTCACGACTGAGAAGGAGCTGACATCCTCACTGCCCCCGTCAACGCCGTCGCAACTACGACGCTCTTGATGATGGAAAGTGCGAAAACGGATTTCGAGTACAAAAGCTCAGGCATTCTAAAGGTCGTTACATGAGAAAAGTCCTCCACGTGCTTTCGATCGGATCGCGGGACGCGAGTAATCGAGTCCGAGACGCTTTGCTTCTGCGCCGGCGGTGCTGGCTCTTTGTTGCAGCTTCGTCCAAGGATCTTTGCGCAGTGCCGGCCTGCGGGAGTCTAGACGTGGCAGTGGTTCACCAGGGTCTGTCCAATCGAGATCTTCGCGAACTGTCAGGGCTCATTCGTCGCGATTGGCCAAAGACCCAGATTCTGCTAATCCATGAGAATTCGGAGGCCCTCGACGATTCCTTGTTTGACGAGTGCGCGCGTCCAGGACTGACTGCGGAAGGATTGCTCTTAATGATCGAACGCCTTTCGATGGACGCAAGGATAAAGAGGAAGATCGCGGGCCCGAGCAGATCGCTGGGAAGGGGATAGAGAGTGAGACGGCCAATGACTGAATTTCACGATCCTCAATACCGCGTTGGCCTTGGTCCGTCGCACAAGCCCGCCACTCCCTACTGCACCGCTGACTCCGTGGAGGCGGTCCTATATGAGTAGTTTCAGGGCTCAATGCGGAGGGACAAACTCCACATCACCTTCGAGTGGTCTCCTTTTCCCGCCTCTGCGCCCTGTGGAGTACGCGTTTACGGCCGAGGAGCGCGGTTCGGTGACAATTCTCTTCGGCGGCCTCACATGGAAACATGAGCGGCTCATAGAAGGACTGCTGACAGGAGCTGGTTACCGCTGTCAGCGACTGCCCGAGACAGATCGCCCAGCTCACGAACTGGGCAAAGAATTCTGCGCAAGCGGGTTGTGCAATCCTGTCTACTTTACGGTGGGCAACCTGATTCGTTTTTTGCAGGAGAGGGAAAAGGCAGGGCTGTCCCGGGATGAAATCGTCCGGAAATTCGTCTACTTTACTGCAGCATGTGGCGGGCCGTGCCGGTTTGGATTGTACGAATCGGAGTTTCGAACAGCGCTGAATGCTGCGGGATTCGTTGGCTTCCGCGTGCTTTCATTCTCCCAAGATCATGGTATCTACGCGTCGACCGGGCATAGCGGACTGCAGTTTTCAGCCGATTTCGGCTGGAACACGCTGCACGCCTTCGTACTCGGTGACCTTCTGAACGGCACGCAGCGCCGTTTGAAGCCGTTTGAAGTTCAAGCGGGAGCCACCGACCGGGCAGTTACCACCGCGGCGGATGCTATCGCCGAACACTTTCGCAGCTGCAATGTCTTTGAATTGGAAGACGTGGTGCCGGCCTTCCTGCTCCCAAACAAGAAATCCCGTTGGTACCGCTTTCCCAATTCTCTGGGAAAACTATGGTCGCATTTGTACGGCGACGCTCTGACGACCATCCTTCCTGCCGCCGCGAGCGAACTGAAAAGAGTCGAAGTTGACTGGCTTCGTGTGCGGCCTGTTGTCAAGGTGATCGGAGAGTTTTGGGCGCAAATGACCGAGAGCGACGGCAACTTCCGCATGTTGGAGTTTTTGGAAAAGGAAGGGGCAGAAGTATCGATTGAGCCGATCAGCACATGGATGCTTTATCTGCTATTCCAGAGGAAGATGCGGGCGACCTACCGCCAGCGGATGGCAACCTATACGTCGCCATGGACAACTCCCAGGAAGGCGTTTGTCACACGGGCATCGTTGTTGGCGCAAAGGCTCGGCTTCACTCTCGGAGCCAAGATCTATAGACATCACTACCGCGGGCTGGCGAAGCTGCTCGGAGTTTCAGGTCAGGCTCTTCCCTCGCAGCAGACTCTCTCGGAATTATCCGCGCCATACTTTAACACCTTTCTGCGCGGCGGGGAAGGGCACCTGGAAGTGGCCAAAACACTCTACTATACGCAGCACAAAGCCTGTCATCTTGTCCTGGCGCTTAAACCTTTCGGTTGTCTCCCATCTGTGCAATCGGATGGCGTTCAGGCGTCGATTGTCGAGAAATTCCCGGAAGTCAGCTTTCTTCCGGTCGAGACTTCTGCAGACGGCGAGGTTCACGCATATAGCCGGGTGCAGATGGCGTTGTCAGAAGCGCGCGCAAAGGCACAGATGGAGTTCGAGCAGACTGCTCAGCGTGCCCGACATAGTATCGATCAAATTCGGATGTACGTTGCAGAGCATGAAGAGTTGCGCCACGCTCTTCATCCCATACCGCGTCACCGGGGCGTGGTATCGACTGCTGCGAACTTCCTCTTGTACGTGGATCGGCTCATGTCAGGAATTGCCTCGCGAGAGGCACAGCCTCATGCGCAGCGCCACACCGGACCTTCAATTCTTGATCAAATTCATTCAACCCAGGAGATTGAGTCATGAGTGATCTGCCTAGATCATCGAGTTCACCCGATTCTGCCTTTCGAATTGGAACCAACGTGAATGACGAACTAATGAAAGGAGAACGCTCGCAGGTTCCTCCGCCCCCAGGGGGCGTTCCACAAACACTTCCTGAGCCTGTCTTTCCGCAGCGACCGGACCTGTTTAGCGCCCCCGACGAAGCTTACTTTCCCAAAAATGGGAAGAGACACTGGACGGCCCCGCAGATTTATCACGCGATGCAGGGATGGATGTTCCCGTATTTTCGTTCGCGGCTCCAGCGTGGTGAATTCCATCCGATTATTGCGTATCTCTTTAATGAGTGGAAATGTAACCTTGACTGCAATTATTGCTGGGCCTATGACAATCGAGTTGAGGGAATGACGGAAGATATCGCCAAGCGATCCATCGACTGGCTCCATTCGACAACATGCCGGGTTCTTGCGCTCATGGGAGGCGAAGTACTGCTGAGGCCTGACTTCGCGCACAAGGTGATTTATTACGCAGCCAAGAAGGGCTTCTGGGTTTATCTACCGACAAATGGCCGCTTGATGAGACCTGAAGTCATCGATCGTCTGGCTGATGCCGGAATGGCCACAGTCAATCTCGCAGTGGATGCGTGGGATCTGAAACCAGGTCTGCCGAAGGCAATGGTCCCGATTCGCAAATACTTCAACCATCTCGTGAAAAAGCAGTACAAGTACGGATACTCCGTCTTTCTGAACATCAACATCTGCCGTAATAACCTCAAGGATGTTCGAATGCTCACCGAACTCGCGCATGACACGGGAATCGCCACGGATTATCACATCTGCGAGACTCCGATGATGGAGCATGAAGACTTCAAGCACGCAGAGAATAATCCGGTATTCATCCGGCCGGAGGATCATGCCGCTGTATGCGAGTTGATTGATTGGCTGATCGAAAAGCAAAAGTCGGGTTGGCAAATGGTGAATTCGGTTCAGCGTCTGGCCGAGATGAAGCAGTTTATCAATAAGGAACTCGACGAATGGGGCTGTCGCGCCGGTCAAAACAGTCTGATCATCCGCACGGATGGAACGCTCGCGCCCTGCTTCCCGATGTATTCCGCCAAGCACGACTGGGGAACAATTGAGCGCCCCCAGATGGATACGTCTCAATTGAAGCAAATCAAGAAGGAATGCGAAGCGAACTGCTTTTCCACGCTCAATCACATTCTGGCTTACTGCTATAACGATGCGCGCGTCATCAAATGGCTATTCAAACAAGCCACGCATGGTTTCCAGGGTGTGCGCGGGAATATGGAGTAGCAGTTGAGTGCTCAGAGAGACAAGTCGGATTCGCGATCGGGACGCTCCATACGTGCCGCAGAGGCAAAGAGTGAGTTCCTGGTTGGAATCGACGTTGGCTCGACAACTGTCAAGACGATCATTCGTACCTCGAGAACAGGAGACATCGTTCTTCACGACTATCGAAGACATGAGAGTCGGCAAGCTGAAACAGTGTTGAGAGTGCTGCAATGGACGACAAAGGAGCTTGGCATTGCGGAGAACGGCCTGCGCCTGTTTATGACAGGGAGCGGAGCCCAACAGATAGCCGACCTGGTTGGCGGGCGTTTTGTCCAGGAAGTTGCGGCAGTCAGCCTGGCCGTTGAGTCATCCTACCCTGAAGTCCGCGCCGTAATCGAGTTAGGCGGACAAGATGCCAAGATCATCGTGTTTCAAGAGAGCAATGTCGAGGGACGTCGCAAGAAGATCGCGACGATGAACGACAAATGCGCCGGGGGAACGGGCGTCATCATTGAAAAGATTGCCGCCAAGCTTCATCTGTCCATGGAGGATCTCCTCACTCAGGAGTATGAGGGGGTGCACCTTTATCCCATCGCCGGCAAATGCGGAGTATTCGCCGAGACGGACATAACCGGGCTACAGAAACAAGGTGTTCCCGCCGCTGAACTGATTGCCTCGCTGTTTCAGGCTATTGTTCTTCAGAATCTCAGCGTCCTGACCAGAGGCCACACACTGCTCCCGAAGGTCTTCCTTCTTGGCGGCCCTAATGCCTATTTCCCGGGATTGCAGAGTGCATGGCGGAGAGGCCTGCTCGATCTGTGGAAGAGAAAGGGCGTGAACATCCCCGAAAACACGTCGGCCGAGGATCTGGTGATTGTTCCTCCGATGGCGGAATATTTCGCTGCAATGGGCGCCGTAGAATTTGGCGCCTCCGATACAGCTGAGGTGAAGAATTACCTGGGCACTCGGCCACTGGAACTTGCCATTCGCAAAAGCGAGGCGCTTCGGCTCGAGAGAACGGAAGCGAGAGGTCTTTATGCAAGCAGCGCCGAGTTGGAGGACTTTCGCCGTGTGTACTGTGCGCCCGAGGAACCGTTGCCTGTCGTTCACAGGACTGTCGATGAGGTGTACATCGGACTGGATGGAGGTTCCACTTCCACCAAGGCAGTGGCGCTGTCACGTTATGGGAAGGTCGTTGCTGAGAGCTACAGGATTTCACAATCGGATCCTGTAACGGACGCGGTGGCCGTGCTCCGGGATCTGCGCGGCAAACTCGAACTGTTCGGTTCCGCCGTGAAAGTCATGGGAATGGGGACGACAGGGTATTCGAAGGATCTTTTAAGGAAGGTGCTTTGTGCGGACGTCGCTGTCGTAGAAACGGTTGCCCATGCCAAGTCGTCGTTGAGTCTGTTCCCGGATGCGGACGTAATCATCGACGTCGGCGGGCAGGACATCAAGATCATTGCCCTCCAGAACGGTGCAGTCAAGGATTTCAAGCTGAATACCCAATGTTCAGCCGGCAATGGCTATTTTCTTCAAGCCGCTGCGGAAGCGCTAGGAGTCAAGCTCGAGGATTTCGCCGAGACCGCGTTTCAAGCATTGAGGATGCCGGAATTCAGCTACGGTTGTGCAGTCTTTCTGCAGTCGGACATTGTGAATTTCCAGCGACAGGGTTGGAAGCCTGAGGA
>Ga0326728_10004720_pt1 | contig 39768 bp, 38 predicted proteins | sample MB3enrmetagenome_FD_207602 | JGI IMG/M metagenome (GOLD analysis project Ga0326728, IMG submission 207602) | Lab enriched peat soil microbial communities from McLean, Ithaca, NY, United States - MB31MN | ecosystem: Environmental > Terrestrial > Soil > Wetlands > Peat | place: USA: New York... | reverse complement strand
TCTTGCAGGGGGTACTCACAAGGCTTTCATATATTTCAAATTTTGAGGAAAATTTCGGCCGCTATGAAACGTCTGCTTATCATCCCCTTTGCGCTTTTCCTGACTGCCGTCTGGGCTCCGGCGATCCAGATGCATTTTAAGATCTACGATGAGTTCGAAGACTCTGATAAGAGGATACTGGCGGGTCCGCCTGAGTGGAGAGGCGCTGATATTTCAAAGTTCGCCGGGGAGTGTGAGGCCTACATCGATGACCATTTCGGGTTTCGTACGGACCTGATCCGCTGGAATATCCTGATGAGGGTTCACCTCTTTGGTGTTGCTCCCGTTCAGAGCGTAATCGTGGGGAAAGACACCTGGCTTTTCTATCGCTCCGAGGCGCTCAATGACGGAGAGAGCATAAACGATTTCATGGGCTTAATTCCGCTCTCCGATGCCGCGCTCGAAAGGCTGAGAGTCAAACTGGAAGAAAACAACCGGAAATTTGCCGAAAGGGGAATCAACTACATTGTAGCCATCGCTCCAAACAAGAATACCATCTATAGTGAATACCTGCCGGAGAGAATAAGGAAGAACAGATCGAGGACCCGGCTGGAACAGTTTTGTGACTATATGGACCAGCACTCTACCCTGAAGGTCCTTGACCTGAGCAAACCTTTGACAAAGGAGAAATCGAAGCTGCCCCTCTACTGGGCGACGGATTCACACTGGAACAGTTTTGGCGCCTACGTCGGCTACAGGGAGATTATGAGGAGAATTTCCGGTTACTATCCGAACACAGGCGTGATCGAACTTGACGGACACTTAGGAGTAGAACGAAGGGCTAACGGGGGCGACCTTGCCCGGATACTGTTTATCCAGGACGTGTGGCCGGAAAAAAATGACACAGTTTTTCAGGTCGAGTTAAAACGGACATCCCCGCAGCTCAATAAACTGGTTTTTCGACATGATTCCTTTGGAGATGGGTTGTATCCGTATCTGAAGAAACATTTCAAGAACATCACCAGCGAAGCCCCGTTCGCCCCCTTCAGATTTGATGAAATACTGCGCGAGCGGCCTCAGATAGTCCTTCACCTCTTCGCGGAAAGATACTTGTCACAGGCCGTTCACGATGATTTCTTCTACAAAGAGCCGGGTTACTGACGGTACAATGGTTTATACTTTGGCCTCACTACATTCTGCTCTTCTCCTTTTTTTACCCATTCTTCATCCTGGCCATCCTTAAAGACGTTTCCCTTAATTTGACCCTTGGCCGATCCACCATCCTGGGTTTGAAGCGTGATTGTTTCCCCGTTGAGTGCATATGTGCCGGAAAGTTCGATAAAGGGGTTGTCGGGATCGGGCGGTTTTTTTCTTTGCCTGAGGACGAAAGTCGCGTCAGGACGGAGCATGAGAAACTGTGTGTTGTCACGCTGGCTGAAGTATGTCCCGCTCACGGGGGCCAGGTCTATAGCACTGCCTGGGACTGGAAAACAAATCAGAAGCGCCAGGGCAAAAACGATATTCTTCATGATAACCCTCCCGGAATCGATTTGGAGCGGAAGCAAACTATCTCTGAAGGACCGGTATGTCAATCCGGTTTAAAGAAACCGAACAAATTCTGAAAGATAGCTTGAAAGTGACCACCATAGACTGGTGGACGTCGCTCTACAGCTCTCGGGGTATTAACACAGCGGCTTAATCCATGTCCTCGATGACAGGATCGAGCGCCGGCTCCGAAAAACTCGCCCTGTTATGTTCCAGAAACCATGAGTAGAGCTGTGGATTGCTGTAAGTTTCCGTCCAGGAATCATGCTCTGCTTCCGGGTAGATCGTAAAAGCCACGTTTCCCCCGCAGAGTTTCAGGGCAAGAACCATGCTCTGGGTTTCGGATATTGGGACGATCCTGTCCCGGGCCCCGTGGAAAGTCCAAACCGGGACATCTCTCAGCTTGCAGACCTCATGTGGATTGCCCCGGCCGCAAATGGGGGCGAGTGCCGCAAACTTTTCCGGCTCCTTTGCGGCCCATTGCCATGCCGCGGCTGCCCCTGTGCCGATGCCTGTAAGATAGATTCTATTGTTGTCGATTCTGTATCGCATAGCCACATGGTCGAGCAGGTCGCTCAAAAGCGACGTGGACCAACCCTCCTGCGGAGGGCACTGCGGTGAAACGACCAGGAATGGAAAATCAGCCCTGTGCTCAAGCAGCTTTGGGAGTCCGTGCGCTTTGAGGATCTCCAGATAGTCGCCCTGGCCGCCGACGCCATGCAGGTAAAAAATGACAGGCCATTTTTGTCTTGCATCGTATTCTTCAGGCAGATAGATCAAATGGTCGTATGTTATATCGGAGTGTATTGCGTTCAACATTGTATCTTCCTCATATCAGCAATCTGCTTTAACTTTGCCTGCGATTCCTCGATCGAAGGCCCTGCCGTGTTCTCGAAATAATTCTTTTTAAAATATAAACATTTCCCTGTTGGATCACTTCATCCCGGAATTATTTTCGACCGGCGCTTGAATGGGAGAAGGTGGAGAATTAAATTTGCGGTTAGCGCGCGTGGATCATTTATCAGCGCGTTTAAGTCCGCACTCCCATACGAATCGTCTCACCCGGCGATCAGCACGTTTTGTTTATGCCACAATCTACTTACGTTCAAAACAATTGAGGAGGAAGATTCATGAACCAGCAATTCAGAATGGCGAAGCAAATGATCGATATGCAAAGGGCTTCTGTCGACGGCACAATAAACGGCATGATCATGATGTGGGAGCAAACGGCCATGCTTCTTGACGGTGCCGCCTGGTTGCCGGAAGAGGGAAGGAAGGCATTCAGGCAATGGGTGGATATAAACAAAAAAGCGTGTGAAGACTTAAAAACCGTGATAACCGGCGGCTATTCCAATCTGGAAAAGTTTTTCGCAAAAACAGGACAGGAAGAATCGTAGGCAGCCTGGAGAGTTAGTCACAGACCGGGTGGCAGAACCTGCGGGCACTCCCGCCCGGTTTCCCCGGAGTCGCAGAAAACCCGGCCGAACTGGATTATACTGAGGCTTCTCTTAACCACGCCACTTGGAAAAAGCACAAACAACCCATGGCGCTGCCGAAGCGCTGGACGCTAGAGGCGTGACGTTTCGGCAGCACTATGATCACAATCCCCCTCCCGCGCGCTCAGGTCCCCGCAGCGCAATTAGGGATTTCGACACCTTTCTCCCCTTATCCCATGTGTTTTTGTTACAATGCTACGTAGGCATATACTTATAATCCATGCGAGGTCAAAAAGTGGCCCGCCTGAAATGTTGCCGCTGAGTTCGTTGAGAGCCGAACTGCTAGATCTTCAAGCCCGTCCGAGTTCCCGTTTGATCGCTTGAGGTGGTGGTTTTGCGTTTGGAACAGGTCGAGGCATTTCGGACCTCTCGCATTTCGTGGAGCGGCATGTGCAGGCTTAAGATGCCACGGATTTGCACGGGTTTGACTCTATTACTGACTTTGAATTGATAAGGAGATTAAGCATGAGAATCTGTTTTCCCGTTGAAACGCTGCAGGGCCTTGACAGCAAGGTCTATGAACATTTCGGGTCAGCCCCGGGATTTGTCATTGTGGATACGGATATAAACACGGTTGAAGAGATCAATAACGGCGACATGCATCACGCTCACGGTATGTGCCAACCCATCAAGGCTCTGGGCGGGCGCGAGGTTGACGCGATTGCGGTTGGAGGCATCGGGACGGGCGCTTTGATGAAACTGCATGCCCAGGGCATCAGGGTATTCCATGCGACAGTTGATTCCGTGGGACAGAATATCCGGTTAATCCTGGAAAAAAACCTGCCGGAGTTCGACGCGAGGTTGACCTGTGCAGGTCACGCCGGAGGTGGATGTGCTCATTAAGACTGAGACTCCTGTGTGCTACAACCGGAAGCCGCGCTCTCACCGCAACGCCAGCTTTCATTCCTCAAGATCATCCACGACCTCGAAACTCCCGGCCACGCTCAATTCCTCATTTCGACTCACTCCCCCATCATTCTTGGCTACCCCGACGCGACCCTTTTCAGTCTGGATGGTGATGCGATCCGGGAGATCGCGTACCGTGAAACCGAGCATTACCTCCTGACGCGCGACTTCCTGAATGCGCCGGAAAGGTACGTTTGGCAGGCCATTAAATGATCTGCACGAACCTCCCCTTATGATTCCATACTTCTCAAGGCGGCCGTGGTGGAAGTTCTGGTAAAGAATCCTTGCGAACCATCCACTTTTCCATGTCCTCCACCTTGAGAAATAAGGCGTCAAAATCTTCGCTGTTTTCGGATCATTTGTTTACCGATTCGCTGCAAACCGACTCTTTTGAGATCGGCAATCCGTGTGGCCTTTCTCGGAGTGTGCACCCAGGTTCCAGCTTCATCCGGGTCATATCAGGCTGGCAGCCCTAACGCCCTTGCGGCGGTTTCATAGACCTCATCGGGATCCAAAGGCTTCATTAAGGAGCCGTCCGCACCCGCCTCGCTCAACTGCCCAATTTCAAAGGCTTGGCCCTCCGCTGTGAGCATGATAATACGAATGTCCCTTATCACGTATTGTTTCTTTACCGTATTGCACACCTCCAGGCCGTTCATCTTGGGCATCAGAGCATCAAGGAAAACCAGCTCGGGTTTCTGCTGCCTGATCGCCTCCAGTGCTTCCATGCCGTTTCCCACAACAATCAACTCCACGCCGTAGGCTTCTAGCTCTTCCAGGGTTTCTTCAAGCATTTGCCTGGTTTGTGGCTCGTCATCCGCAATCAGAATCTTCGCCATTTCTTTGCTTCCTTTCCACCAATGGAGAGCGCCGGAAAAATTTTTGTAATGCCAAGTGACCGGTTCAGTCTAGCATCCTTATCCGATAAAATCTTTGAACTTTGTCTCAAGATTTGCCGGAACTGCAAAGAGGAGAACTCGCTTTGGACTCGGGAAGCTAATGTCCGAGCCCCCAAAAAGTGCAATACAACAGCAAAAACAAGGAATTTGAATCTTGTTATTTTGTGCCTCCCCGATCTGGCAGGCCCCGGGTGATTCCGATCCTTCCAGAACTCTATGAAATCCTCAAGGCGACTCCGCGTGCGATCCGCGTTAAATGCCAAAAGTGCGGTAAGATGCAGTCGGTCCAGACGTATGATTGCGGGGAAGAGATCTGACCAGGAGGGCAAACAGAATGAAAAAGCCGATCTGCTTATTCTGCAAACCGGCTCTCCATAGAGGGTGAGTGACCGGACTTGAACCGGCAGCCTCTGGGGCCACAACCCAGTGCTCTAACCAATTGAGCTACACCCACCATAATTATTGAACCTTACTAAATACCACCAAGGCAGAAACAAATCAAGCGGATGAAAACTCCCGCTCACCATTGAGGGCCGGGATCTTCAAATGGCTTACATCGATGTTCCATACATTTGGCATATTGCTTCCGCTTATAGCTTCCTATAGACTGAGAACCTTTCATCATCTCATTTTAGGGAAGGAATATGCATGGGAGCAAAAGAAGATATTTTTGGGGTAGCCAGAGCATTTATGCGGAGCAGGGTAATCCTTACTGCCGCAGAACTGGACCTTTTTACAATTATCCAGGACTCCTTTACGAGCGCGGATAAGATTGCCGAAAGATGCGGTTTCGACCGAAGAGCGCTCGCACGAGTTCTTGATTGCCTTGTTACGTTTGGCCTTCTCGACAAGAAAGGAGAGGTCTATTCGCTAACCGAGGAGGGTGCCACATATTCGTCAAAACACTCCGAGTCCGCTCTTCCAATGTTGCTGCACATGAGCCGTCTCTGGGTCGGTTGGAGCGATTTGACCGAGATCGTCGAAAAAGGTACCGGTTCTGAGCGGAAACCGCCCGCGCCAATGGACATAGCTGACAGGCGGGCTTTTATCGGGGCGATGCACGTAGTAGGTAGGACTCTATCGGAGGATATAGCCGCTTCACTTGATCTGAGCGGGTGCCTGAAGCTGCTCGATATTGGTGGAGGATCGGGGACTTACACGATTGCTTTTCTTAAGCGCAACCCTAAGCTAAAGGCAATTCTGTTTGACTTGAAAGATGTAATTCCAATGGCCCGAGAGCGGCTTTTATCGGATGGCTTGCTGGAGCGCGTAGAACTGATCGCCGGGGATTTCTATCATGACGATCTGCCTGGCGGATGCGATCTGGCGCTTCTTTCTGCGATAATTCATCAGAACAGCCCCGAACAGAACTTGGAACTCTACAGGAAGGCTTATCGGGCGCTCGATCCCGGCGGTATGCTCCTGATTCGCGACCACATAATGGATGAATCGCGAACCTCGCCTCCGGAGGGGGCGATGTTTGCGATAAACATGTTGGTAAATACCCGGGGCGGGGATACCTACACCTTTCAGGAAGTGGAGCAAGGCTTGAAGGAAGCCGGATTCACCAATGTCAGGCTCCTGCGATCCGGTGAGAGAATGGACTGCGTCATTGGTGCGGTGAGACCGCGATAAACGAAGATGCCTCACTGCTCTCCGGCCCCCGGTTGGGGGCCTTATTCGGCCACAGATTATTGTTGACAGAAAGGCACATTTGCGAGAATAATCACGTGCGTTGAATCACAAACTTAAAAAATGAATGCAGCTGCCCCACAGCAGTTATATCCAAGACGTGTTCATTTTCTTGCTCAACCGGCTTTAGCTGGTGCTCGTTTACGACTCGTGTTCCCGCTACGGTTCAATCCTGCTGACATGCTGCCTTTTTTATTTCCATTTTTTTATGGTTTTTTGCAGCCCTTGCCAAGACAGTACGGTGGTTTCCGTATGGGTGAGGGCTCTTTGCGCCTGACCAGGGACTGCGGAAAGAGTAGATAGAGTGTCAAACACATGTGATGAGTGTGGCCGCCCCGAAGAGGAATTCGAATTCTGCGAGTCCCGCTGCATGCTGCAGAGTTGCCGGACATGCACTTTCCTTCTGCAACTGTATGGTACCGGGTGCGGAAACGTTCGCGTATATTATCTATGTCGTGACTGCTACAACGAACGGATGAAGAGAGGATTTGTCGAAGCCTAGCAAGGAGGTGACCGTTTCAGGGACTATCTTTTGACCCGCACTCTTAATTCCCAATTCAATAACAAACGGAGGAGAAAAATGGCAGTTAACAAACTGATGTCGCTCAAGGAAGCTGTATCCAAATACATCAAAGATGGCGATACTATCTATTATGGTGGCTTCCAGATCATGGTTCCCATGGCCATCACACATGAACTGATCCGGCAGAAAAAGAGAGACCTGACAACCGTGGAGTCCTCGACCGACGTTGGCGGTCTTGATCTGCTGGTTGGCGCTGGGTGCGTTAAGGAGATTCACTCCGCCTGGATCATGAACTGGTATGTCAAGGCGGTCTATGCAGTACGCCGGGCTTTCCAGGCAAAGACGGTCAAAAGGTTCGACGTTTCAAATTTTGGCGCCACCAGCGCTCTGATGGCCGGCTTCCTTGGTGTGCCATTCCTGCCGGTACACGGTAATATCGGTGCCGACATGCTCAAGTACAATCCGACTGACCTTACGGTTGTAAAAGACCCATTTACCGGCAAGGAGATCACCGCTGTGCGTGCGTGGCGTGCTGATGTGGCTGTTATTCACGCTCAGGTTGCCGACAATCTGGGGAATGTAATGAGTTGGGGTACCCGTGGCGTTACGGATGAATTCGGTGCCATGGGCGCCAAGCGCGGGGTCATAGTCACTGCAGAAGAAATAGTCGAACCGGAAGTGATCAGGGCCGATCCGGACCGAACGGTTGTTCCATATTTCAAAACGCTGGCCGTCGTACATTGCCCGTGGGGCGCTCATCCCTCAGCATGCCGCGGCTACTACGGCCTCGACATCCGGTTCAGTCAGTATCAGGGCAAGTACGAAAGAAACGCGGAGCTTCTCCCCAAGTTCCTGGACGAGTGGGTATATGGCTGTGAAGACCGAGAGGCCTACATAAAGAAATATATCCAGAAATTCGGCCAGGAAGGACTCGACCGGCTCAAGCCTAAACTCGGGTACAAGCCTAAATTCCAGGTTGATTATGGCTTTCATGATCCGGGTGTCTGGAAGGGTGTACCCCAGTTCACAGACGACAATATCAAGGCTTAGGCTTGGCCATAAGATCGCAAAGGAGAAGACACAATGCATGCCACTAATTACAAGTTGACTGAACTTATGGTCGTGAGATGCGCAAAAGAGATCAACGATAGCGAGGTAGTGTTCGCCGGTGTCGGCCTGCCCCTGGTTGTTGTAAGTTTTGCGATGGCGACTCACGCCCCTAACATGATTCTTTTCACCGAGGGCGGGTCTATTAGAGCAACGGCTCCTCCGGGACTTGCCATTACAGTCGATGATCCTGCACTTTTCTGCAACGGTGACGCTTCTTTTGGAATGCTTTCCACAATGGCGGCCCTTCAGAGAGGTGAAGTCGATGTTGGCTTTATAGGCGGCGCGCAGATCGACAAATATGGAAATATCAATTCCACGGGTGTGGGCGACTGGGCAAAGCCTGAGACCTTCACCTATTTCGCTGGAAGCGGCGGCGCTAACGACATGGCAACCTGCAGCAAACGCGTGCTCGCCATCATGCCTCAGGACCCCAAGAAGTTCGTCGAAACGGTTGACTACCTGACGACGCCTGGGTTCCTGAGTGGACCTGGCGCCCGGGAGCGCCTCGGGATGATCGGCGGCGGTCCCACCGTCGTCGTAAGCACGATGGGTGTTTATAGGTTCGACGCAAAGACATGCGAAATGTATCTCGCCGAATACTACCCCGGGCAGTCGGTGGAAAAGCTTAAAGCCAACTGCTCCTTTAGCCTGAATGTTGCCCCTGATGTCAGAGAGACCACTCCGCCGACGGAAGAGGAAATAACTATTCTTCGCAACATCGACCCGACAGGGTTCTACCTTGGATAGCACCTTCTGATTTGAATGGCGGGACCGGCCGGTCCCGCCATTCAAATAACCGCATCTGGACCACTCTTCGCCTCCTCCCCAAAAGCAGTGTCGTTTTTTCCTTATGAGTGTTCATAAAAAATCCGACTTCCCTTGTGATGAAGTGGACTGAAGAGCGGGTTTAATCAGACCCGGTCGCAGAGTCGTGATTGTCTTGCAGTTTGAACACCCGGAGGCGCTTCTTAAAATGGCATTCTTTCTCGAAGATGAGGATAAGGAGTATCGTTCGCTGAGAGAATATTCCAGGGTGGAGGCATTTCTGCCTGTCAGGATTCGCCCGGTCCCGGAAGACGAGCGGCAGGCCATGATGTCACGCATTGTGATCCAATCTGTTCTGACGGAGCATCCGGAGTTGCCCCAACTGGAGGACGAGGTCCTCTCGGCTTGTTTGCAAATACTCAACTCTAAACTCGACTCAATCATCAGGCTTCTTGCATTTCCGTCGAACAGCAACAAGGAACTCGATTTCGAGTTGGTCAACATCAGCGCCGGGGGACTGAGCACTTCATCGACTGAGGTGTATGCTCAGGGCGATCTTGTCGAAATTCGGCTGATGCTGCCGACCGCCCCTTTTATGATCTTTTATGTCTATGGAAACGTGGTCAAATGCGAACCCGCGTGCCAAAAGCATGAAGTTTGTATTGAGTTTACGGAAATTGACGATGATATCCGGGAGCAGATTGCAAAATATGTTTTCCACAGGCAGCGGGAGATTCTCCGGAAAAAGAGGAGCCAAAGGCCTTAAATGTTTGTCTTCATTGGAATGGCAATAGTTATCGGTGCGGTCCTTGGCGGATATCTGATGGAAGAGGGCAATATCAGTCTTCTGATCCAGCCTGCAGAACTCATCATTATTTTCGGCGCCGCCATAGGCGGTTTTGTCATTGCCTCACCCATGAAGGTTATCAAAGCAGTTCAGGGCGGCCTCCTGCGCATATTTATAAGCAACATCTATTCCCGTGCCGACTACATGGATGCGCTGGTCCTGCTCAGTGAGATATTTTACAAGATCAGAAAGGAAGGGCTCGTTTCCATCGAAGCGGATCTGGACGATCCTGAAAAAAGCGCAATTTTCAAAAAGTATCCGAAGTTTCTCAAAAACCATCACGCTCTGGACTTTCTGGCCGACACCCTGCGCACTCTCACCATCACGGACATAGAAGCGCACGAACTGGGGGCTCTTCTCGACTACGAAATCGAGGCTCATTTCGAGGAAGCCCTCATACCGGCCAAGAGCATCGCCAATGTCGCGGACTCACTCCCCGGGCTAGGTATTGTGGCCGCCGTGCTTGGCGTCGTACTCACGATGAAAAAAATCAGCGAACCTCCCGAAGTGCTCGGCCACAGTATAGGCGCAGCCCTGGTCGGTACTTTCCTTGGCGTTCTCTTGTGCTATGGTTTTGTAGGACCGATGTCCCGCAACCTTGAGGCTGTAGCCAATGAAGACCGGGAGTTTCTGACCGTCGTCAAAGCAGCCTTGCTCGCGTTTGTTAATACCCCTTCTCCTCAGGTGGCCATTGAGTTTGCGAGAAGGGTTGTTCCGGGCGATCTGAGGCCTTCATTTCTCGAACTCGAAACCGTTATAAAGAACTCCAGGAAAAAATAAAAATGGAAGATAGCCCCAAAAAAATCATCATAAAAAGAGTAAAAAAGGTCCATGGCGGAAGCCATGGCGGAAGCTGGAAGGTGGCCTACGCCGATTTTGTTACCGCCATGATGGCCTTCTTTCTGCTGATGTGGCTCCTGAACATGAGCTCTCAGGAAAAAAGGGCCGTTCTGGCCATGTATTTCAAACATTTCAGCCTCTTCGATAAGGGTGGAAAATCCTTTATGCACGAGGGTGGGATAAGGCCCACCGGGCACAATCTCGGGGGAGAAGAGGTAGTTGATACGGGAGAGCATCAGTCCGGAATCACCAGTGACGAGCTTGCCACAAAACTGATGACGGGGCTCGATCAGAATGTGCAGGCAGGAAAAGATCAGGTCTTTATAGCCGTAACGGAGGAGGGTATCCGGATTCAGATCGTGGACTCTCAGAAAAACCCGATCTTTCCCGCTGGAAGCGCTGAACTTACGAACCCGGCCAAACAGATAGTTCGCTCGATTGCATCCATCCTCAAAAATTTCCCTAACGAAATTGCGGTGGAAGGACATACTGATTCGTCACCGACGCGGAGCGAACAAGTTTCAAACTGGGAACTCTCTGTCGCAAGGGCCTCATCGGCGAGGCGCGAACTGGAAGATGGAGGCATCGAACCCAGCCGGATCTCCAGAGTTGTAGGTTTTGCAGACAGAGTGCCTCTTTTCACCACCTCGCCGGACGACCCCAGGAATCGCAGGATCAGCATTCTTTTTGCCAAAAACAAAAAACTGAACCCTCCCGATCGGCTTCAATGGCTTATGAAGCCTCCCGAATAGATTTAAATGGGGGATGGCCGGCAAAGGTCCTGACTCAGGCTGCCGCCGCTTCCGGTTAACGGTCGGCATCCCCTCTTTTTTGAAGTCTAGAATGTAATGCCGCAACATTCGCTTATTGTTAGCTCCACCCTTCCTTCATCCCGCCATTTCACTGAAAAGCGCCGCTGCCGAGCGAATTCCTCGATAAAAATCTTCGATGCGGAATCGTTCGTTTGGAGAATGCGCACCGTCGTCCGGACTTCCCCAGCCTAACAGGAGAATGTTCTCCTGACCCAGATGTTTCTTTATCAGGTTGACCACGGGAATGGACCCGCCTTCCCTTATAAATACCGGCTTCTTCCCGAACCCGGTCTCTATGGCTCTTTGGGCCGCCAGCATTGCAGGGGTGTTTCTTTGGACGAGTACGGGGTCGGCCCCGTGGAGATTGGTCACTTTGACGCTGACCCCGGCAGGGCAGTTGGCGGTTACGAACTCAGTAAACAAACGGTCTATTTTCTCGGGCACCTGGTTTGGTGCGAGCCGCATGCTCACCTTTGCCCCTGCCCTTGCAGGAATTATCGTCTTTGCGCCTTCGCCGGAGAAGCCTCCCCAGAGTCCGTTGATATCGAGCGTGGGCCTTGCGGTCTTGCGCTCGAGCAAAGAGTACCCCGGCTCTCCCGAAAAGTGGGAAACTCCCAGATAATCCTTCATGGCACGAAGGTCGATGGGAAGAGAGGCCATTTCCTCCCTTTCCCAATCTTCCACTGGAAGGACATCGGCATAGAAACCCGGAATGGCCACCGTTCCATCGGGATTCTTGAGTTTTTGGAGAATATCGGCCAGTGCCTGGGCGGGATTTTCGAGTATGCCGCCGTATGAACCCGAGTGAAGATCGAAACGCGGCCCCTGCACATCCACCTGCATATAGCTGAGACCTCGCAAGCCGTATGTGATCGCAGGAATCCCATGGGCAAACTGCGAGCTGTCTGAAATGGCGACCGCGTCCGCGCGCAGTTCATCTTTCCGCTGCATCAGGAATTTTTCCAGGTTCGGGCTTCCGATCTCTTCCTCACCTTCCGCAAGGATGATCAGATTGAGCGGCAAGCTCTGCCCCGCGCCAAGTATGGCCTCGATAGCCTTGATATAGGTCAGTAACTGGCCTTTATCATCGGTTGCGCCGCGTGCGTATATATACCCGTCCCTGATATCGGGTGAAAAGGGAGGGGTTTGCCATTCATCGAGCGGATCGGGCGGCTGGACGTCATAATGGCCGTAGACTAGCAGAACGGGCGCCCCGGAGATTTCAGGCGAACGAGCAAGAAGTATCGGATGGCGCTCGGTAGGATAAATTTTTCCGTTGAACCCGCATTTCTTTAACTGGTCGAGCACCCAATCGGCAGCGTCCAGGACATCCTTCTCGTGCTCGCTCAGAGTGCTTACGCTGGGAATCGAAAGAAATTGCGCCAGTTCACCCACAAAGCGCTCCTGGTGATTTTCTATAAATGAAAAGACTGGCTCGAGAAGCATATCCGTCTCCTTCGGTCATTTTTATTGGCAGCCTGGAAAATTCCGCGTTCAAACACATTGTTTGAGAGTTGTGGTACAATGCGACACGGTAATTATCATTAACTGAAAAGCATTAATCGGAATCCTTTGCGCTTGAAAACAATGTCAAGCTGCCCGTTTCCGATTAGGACCAAAGCAGATCGAGCTTTGGTCGTGAATTTGTAAAATAGTACAGGAGAGTGCATCTCGCCAGATGGAAAACCGGATAAAGATATTTTCGCGCATTGAGGAGATTCCGGCTCAGGACTGGAATTCCCTTGCCCTCCTTGCAGCTCCGATGATGGAGTATGAATACCTGCATGCTCTGGAGAAGTCCGGTTCGGTCTCGGCAGAAAGAGGCTACAGTCCTGTCCACCTGGCGCTCTATGATGGACCTGCGATCGTGGCGGTCGCTCCTTTTTATCTGAGAGACCGCGCCTGGGTGGAATTCGGCGACGGTGGGCTGCTGGAGTTTCTGACAGAACTTACAGGCTTGCCGTTCAGCTCCGGTCTGGTGGGGAGCATCCCTTACACGCCGGTACCGGGCTACGATTTTCTGGTTGGGGCCAACCAGGATGCTTCCCTGATTTTCGGCACTCTGCTCGACAAAATTGATGAAATTTCAAACGAGCGTGGTCTGTCCACGACCCGCTTATACTTTGTCGATCACGAATCCAGGCTTCACTCCCTGCTTACCGAACGCGGATATGTACGGCTGCGCACCGGCCATCTGTTCTGGCTAAATCGGGGATACCGGAGTTTCGAAGACTTCCTTCTCACCTTCAAGTCCACCCGCAGGACAAAGATTAAGCACGAGTGGCGCTCTATCCGGGAGTATCCGATAGACATCGGCATGGTTCAAGGTCAGAACGCCCCGGACTCATTTTACCAGGACCTCCACATGCTCTACAGGCTCACCTGGACCAAACATATGGGTACCGGAATAAAGCCGTTTCTCAATGAATCCTTTTTCAGGCTTCTTGCCGAAAACTTCCGCCACAGGTGCAGTTTCTCGGTATCCCAGACGTCGGGAAAGCGCGTCGCGATGGCCCTTTTCTATAATAAAGCCTCAAAGATTTACGGCAGATACTGGGGGACATTCCGTGAAATACCCTTCCTGCACTTTGCGACCTGCTACTATTACCCCATAGCCTATGCTATCGAGAACGGGGTCGCAATGATCGACCCCGGGTTTGGAGGGGAGCATAAATCCTTGCGCGGCTTCGAGGACTCGCACGCATACCATTACATCAAGTTCTACGATGAACAGCAGCGCCGTATCGCATACTCTGTGCTCGACCAGATGCGCGGCCAGCTCCTTTCGAAGTAAAACAAAAACCCGGGGTGGCGAGGAGCTTCTGGGCGGTAAAATGTTCTCTGCCATTTGTCCTGTTGTCCAGTTTTTTCACGGCCACAAATATTTGTTTAACTATTCCCTCTGAAGTGCCGATAGTAGTTGTGGTAAGTTAGGCCACGAGCACAGCAACTAGTTTGTCATGGAGGACAGGCTATGAGCATTTCATCAATCCGTTCAGTAAAGACCACTCCAGCGCCGGCCAAACTTGTTCCGGATGGGCGTAGTCCTGCAGTTGAAGCTTCGGAGTCCAAGGCAACAAAAGCTGCGAAACAGGCGAACGGGGGCATCGCACCCAAAGCGGCTCGGGCATCAGCAGGAAAGTCGTCTTCAAGCACTAATGATCTGGCTAAACTTATGATGCTTGCGAGTCAGCATATGTCGGCCCTTCAAATCTCGCATCGATTAGGAATACCTGTCGCCGCCGTAATGGAGGAAGCCGCAGCCGCTGGGATAAATCTCAACGCCGGTTCAACCGGCAATTCATCTGCCTCAACAGACGCCTCAACAAAAAGCGCCAATACTGCAACAGGCAAAGGAACCAACATCGACACAACGGCTTGAAACTGAATTGAGAGGCAGCGCTTACCGTGGAGTTCTGCCTCTTTTGCTTCCGCATTAGACAGCGTTGGTCAACCCGGAGTGCCGGGGATTGCCTGTAGGCTGAAGCGCATGAGTGAAATAGGTTTGGGCATTTTGGGATAAAGGCTGCGTAAAGCTAAACCGGGATGCCGAGGGAAACACATTAATACTTGCAACCGGCCAGTCTTGGTAACTCCGCAGTCTCCGTCCAGTATTTTGAGAACGCTTTGACCTTATCCACCAGACCCTCAATGGAAGAGCACTTGGTCATAAATGAGTTTGCACCAGCCCCGTAACATTGCTGGATGTCCTTCGACTCACGGCTGGTCGTATATATCACAACAGGAATAGCCCGATGGTGGGGGTGAGACTTGATCCACTCCAGTGCCTGCAATCCATCCATGCGGGGCATATTGAGGTCGAGCAGAATAATGTCGGGGTAAAGGGAATTCCCATCCTTATCAGACTTCTGAAGATATTCGGTCAGCTCCACTCCGTCGCTCGTGAATCGAAACTTGGCTTCTATACAAGCCTCTGCGAAGGCATGCTCGATTAAGAGTTGGTCATCGCGGTCATCGTCGCAGACAAGAATTACCGGGACAGTATACATAGGCACACTCCAAGACGCCCTGAATTCAGGTTTAATGTAATCACTTCGGATGTCAATTCCTACTTAGTAAAGACATTCCAGGAAACCTGAGGCACACCCAAGGCCTGACTTTTGCCACAAAAATGTGAACGGGTACCGTCCTTACTGAATGCCGACGGTGTCCCCCGTGGCCCTGCCTGGCGATTACATAGAGGTGGATATTATTATCCATTCAGTTGCCGAGTGGATTACGAGTAAAAAAAAGAGAAGATCAAGCGGAAGGAGGGGGAGCCAGAAACATCTTCAAGGGAGGAGCTGTAATGGTTACTGGGTAACACTCTATGGATAGGTACCCAAATTACCACCTCAATATGCTAACACCGTGCTAACATGAAGAGGTAATGGGGAAGGTGCTCATTTGCTGCCCTGAGAGCCACCAATCCTTAGCCCATGGAGGCACCCAGTTTGTCCTGCGGGAGTTGCCCCAGGGGTGGTTTGCTCCTGGATGTGGCCCAGGGTGGTGGCAATGGTAGGATGTTCTCAGAGGTTCGTCATGCTGTCCTTATCCCCCTCCCTTGAGACCTGGGTACAGACGGGGAGGGGAATGAGGACCAAAAGTCATACTACTGGGAAAGAGTACCAGCGACATAAACGGAGTAACCCGGAAATCCCCATTGGATTGCCATTTCAAAGCCCTTATGCTTCACGTACGTAATAGTGAACTTGCCCGTTACAGGGTAGCTACTTAGATATTCACCGTTTAGGTTGTAGACCCCTGCACTATCCAGGGCAGCCGCGAATGGAATCGGATAACTATTCCAGTAGATGGTCCCATTGAAAAGACCATTGCCCGCCTCGTAAACAGTGATGTCCGTCGTATCCTCCGTCTCGGTGCCGGTGTCGGTCACATAGAAAGTGAATCCCGTGGCTGTGAAAGGGAATGTTGGTACTGGTGGTTTCTTTGCTGCTGCAAGACCAGTTGTAAGAATCATCAAAAAGACAACGGCACTAATGGTAGTCAATATCTTCATTTAAATCTCCAGTCTAGTTGTTCGATACCTGTCTGGCGCCTCAAAGCTCCTGGCTCCTATGGGACACATTTCTAGTAAGCTAATTCGGGCTGTGTCGGAAGTCAAAAGCCTTGCGGAGAAGTAGACAGTGAAATGTAAAGGTTGGTGGCGTGCTGGCTGAGCAAGGGGTGGCCCTGCGCGTGCGCAGGGTAAGCCATACCTGAACACGTCCTGAGGAAGTTCCCTTGGGGTGGATTCGCTCCAGGAAGGGTGGCTCTGGCAGACTAGGGACACCTCAGAGGCTCATGCAGGATGACAGAAATGCGTCTACAAACAGTCGCTTCAAGGGGAACTTCTTCTGCAGCAGCAACGTCCGTTGCTCTCTGCACAAATTCGACTACTCGCGCTTGCAGTGAAGGAGGGAACTTGGTGTAGGTGAACGCTAAAGCTTCCCGTATCTCCTCTTTTGAGTATAGATGTCCGCAATGCTCAAAGACGGTGATAACTTGTCCTTCAAGGTTGTTTTGCTTCACAATCTGATTCGCCTCCCATTGCGACATAAGCTTGCCAGCCGGGGATACTGCCGGTGTGACCAGTGAAAAGAGAATCACGACTAAGACTACCATCCTGCACATTTCTTCCTTCTCTGATTATGATTCTATAATGTGCAAGTTACCAGTCGCCCCCATGAAGGATCAATCGAAATACCCAAGGTTAACAAGGTTTAACTTTTGGCACAAAAATGGGAGGCGGTAGCGTGTTTGCCAAGCACGGAGGGTTTCCCCCATGGCCCCCCCGACAGGACAATTGTGGATCAGGGGTCTCCATGGAGGACGGATAGGACACAGCAGCTCAGCTCCAGGTAGCGCGCTGGAGCTCGATGGACCTCCCAGGATGCACCAGGATCAACGTTCGCTGGTCAAGCCGTGGTTCAAACACGTCCTGAAGGGATGGTCAAATTTCCCATTGTTAGAGAGACTGGTTTTCACTTAACTTGGCCTCCAAGCTACGTTCTCCGGACGGTCAGTAGGAATGCAAAAAGAGGCAGGAAAAAAATAAAAAAAAGAGAAGATCAAGCGGAAGGAGGGGGAGCCACCTGATCTTCTCCGGAGGAGGAAAGATGTTTACTTTCCAAGCCTAATAATAACCTCAGGAGCAACCGAAATTGAAGCCCCCGAGAGAAAATTTTTGCAAAACCTTCAATTATTTCTGGCCCCTACGTTAATTCACATTCCGGCTCGGGCGGGCGGCTAAAACTCCCTGTCAGAAAATGTAATAGCGCTGCCGCAACATCCCTATCAGCTCAACGTCGGGTTCAAAAGGAGCTGCTGGAGGGCAGGGCAGGGGGATTTTCAGCTCAACGAACGGCGTTTCACCCACTTTCATATTAAAGGCCTGCACCATCAGGTTTTCGAGGTTGACGGTATCGGCAATGTTATATGCGAGAAGTGTTTCCAGCGCGTTTTTATTGCCGGTTTTCCTGTATTCGTTCCAGAGCAGAACCGCGAAATAGCCGTCAACACCGTCGAGTTCGGCCCTGTCCAGCCCCAGGCATTTTTCGCAGCCCTTCAGCCCGCCCCGGTAACCCAGGCTACTCAACAGATAACGTAGATCGATGTGGACCTGGTTAACGGCTATCCCGAAATAACTCCTGATAAACGGAAGATCGAAACAGGCGCCGTTGTAGGTGATAAGGATTTTGTATTTTGCCAGGTCGCGGGCGAAGAGATCGAGGTTATCTCCGTGAATGTAGTAGAAGACTTTCCTGCCGTCGTAGAGCGCTGCCGTCGTAATGTGATCGTAAGGCCCGCCGAGGCCGGTGGTTTCAATATCGAGGTAGGCGGCGCATTCCCGAAAGTCTGCGAAAAGCCTCCAGAGAAGCTTTGGCGTCAAAGCGTCTGCAAAATATGCCGGATCGTTGGCGTGGAGCCGTTGGCGGGATATTTCGAGACGCGCGCGCAGGGCTTTGTATTTCCCGGGGCTGAAATGCGCCCGGCTCCATGCATGTTCATCGATGAAAGACTCCCATGAATGAATTCCCTTCTGCCAGAATGAGAGTTCCGTCTTGAGGCCGATTCCGGGCAAATGAACAAAAGTATTTTGCAGCATCTAGATTCGGAGACTCCAAACCCTCGCAGGGTGCTGAAAAAAGATTGAACTTTCCACTTTACGCTAAAAACATCGCGGACCGACTATAGGACCCGCACGTGATTCATTTTCCTCAGTCGCTTCGCCGCCCGAATATGCGGAGCAAAAGCAGGAACAGGTTTATAAAATCGAGATAGAGCCGCAGGGCGCCGATTACCGCTCCTTTTCTCTCATCTTCCGATCCGGCGAACCCGGCATAGGCCATTTCCTTTATTTTCTGGGCATCGTAGGCGGTCAGCCCGACAAAAATGGCTACACCCGCATAGGTTATGAGCCAATACAAGCCAGGGCTTCGGAAGAAGAAATTGACGAACGAGGCGATAATGATCCCGATGAGACCCATCATGAGGAAACCGCCCATCGAAGTCAGGTCGCGTTTGGTCGTATATCCATAAACGCTCATGGCGGCGAAAGTTCCGGCGGTTATGAAGAAGGTGCTCGCGATGGATGCTTTCGTGTAAACGAGGAAAATGGTCGATAGCGTCAGGCCGTTTAGAAACGAGTAGCCGAAGAACATCAACAGGGCGGTTGACGACTGGAGCCTTCCGATTGCGGCGCTTAGAGCGATAACTAAGCCGAGTTCGGCGAGGATCAGCACTAACATGACCCCTGGGCTTCGAAGTAGAGAGAAAACAAGTCCACTGTTAACTGCATAAAGAGCCGTAATGGCGGTCACCGCCAATCCGAGGGCCATCCAGTTGTATACGCGGCGGATGAATTCATTTTGGGCAACTGCGCGTTCCCCTTGAAAAACTGTGCTTCTTTCCATTGCTATCCCCTTCCGGAATGATTTTATGAATTCTTTACAACTTATATCATAACTTATTTCCTGTGCCCCTGTTTTGCAAATGATTTGACAAAGGTCTTCCAACACCGGAGTACACGATGATAGACCCAGGCGGATACCGAAGCGAATTCCCCATTACGGCTAATTACTCCTTTTTCAATAATGCGGCCATCTCTGCCCCGCCGCTGCGGGTGATTAGGGCTGTGAACGATTTGATGCTCCAGTTTGGCAATGAAGGCTTCGTCCGTTATCCGGACTGGATGAAAACGGTGGCAAAGACTCGCTCGCTTTTTGCACAGCTTATAAACGCGGACCCCTCGGAGATCTGCTTCACCTCTAACACATCCGAAGCTCTGAGCACGGTGGCCGGCGGAATTTCGTGGAAGCCCGGCGATAAGATCATCGTGCCCGTACCAGATTTTCCATCTAATGTGTACCCGTGGGTGAACCTGGAGCGCTACGGAGTCGAGATCAGTTTTCTTAATAAGAAGGACGACGGCCGTTTCGGAATTTCGGAAATCGAAGCCGTGCTTCGGCCTGGAACGAGGCTTGTCACTGTGAGTTCGACGGATTTTACCACCGGGTTCCGGTGCGACCTGGAAGAAATTGGAGATTTTTGCCGGCGAAAGGATCTCCTGCTCTGCGTAGACGCCATACAGACTCTGGGGGCGGTCCCTCTCGACGTGAAAGGCTGCGGCGTTCACTTTCTCGCCTGCGGCGGTCATAAATGGCTCTTGAGCACAATGGGAATCGGGGCCCTCTTTATCTCGAAGGAGGTGAATCATCTTCTTCATCCCACCCGGGTCGGGTGGCGCAGTGTCGAAAATGAGGAGGATTTTTATCATCTCCAACTGGAAGATCTCGATTCGAGATTGAAAGCCGATGCCCGCCGCTTCGAACCCGGGACCTTCAATCTCGCAGGAATTACCGCGTTGGGGGCATCCCTCGAAATGCTGCTGGAAATCGGGATCGAGCACATATTCGCTAGGATATGCGGCCTGAACGACGTAATCTCATCAGGCCTCAAGAAAAGAAATCTTAAGCTTATCAGCTCGATGGAACCCCGTCACAGGTCAGGAATTCTAAGCTTCGTTCCGGGGGACGCGGCCGGTCTCTTTCGCCACCTCTTGGAAAGGAACGTGCTTTGCGCCCAAAGAGGTAACGCGGTCAGGCTTTCACCTCATTTTTATAACGATGCAAGCGACATCGAAAAGCTCTTAGAGGCGCTGGACAGCTACTGAGCGGATAACAAACCGAAGAAGAAGGAGAAACGTTGAAAAGCTATAGGAAGGAGTTGTGGTTTAATGCCCCGACGCGCGTAGCCTTCATCAACATCACGCGAGAAGTCGATGAATCCCTTCGTGAAAGCGGCGTTCGGGAGGGACTCGTTCTTGTTAACGCAATGCACATTACCGCTTCCGTGTTCATCAACGACGACGAGCGCGGACTCCATGGCGACTACGCCGCGTGGCTCGAAAAGCTCGCCCCGCACGAGCCTGTCAGCCAGTACCGCCATAACGACAGCGGCGAAGACAATGCCGACGCTCACATGAAACGCCAGATTATGGGCCGTGAAGTGGTGGTTGCAATAACGGGGGGAAAACTTGACTTCGGCCCCTGGGAGCAAATCTTCTACGGCGAATTCGATGGACGCAGGCGCAAGCGGGTGCTCGTTAAAATTATCGGCGAGTAAGGTTCTCCGCCTTGTCTTTTAAAGATTTCAACCACGGATAACACGGATGGCCACAGATAAAATTATTCATATACGAGCAGAAACATTTGGGCTGGAAGCGTGTACTGCGCTGTGAGGGAAAAAGCCCAATCCGTGGTATTCGTGAAATCCGTGGTTTCCCGTTCTTCGTGGTTAACGCTTTACGATTCGCGTTCCAAGGATACCCTAACCCAGTAACGACTCGTAGAAGACGCGCCAGTTTCCCCCCATTATTTTCCTGATGCTGGGCTCTGAATATCCATGCTGGAGCATTATCCGCTCCAGATCCGCCAGCCTCGTGATGTCCTCAAACCCGGTGTTTACCGTGTGAAAGCCGCAAAAGTCAGTTCCAATGCCTATCCCATCGGCTTCGAACGACTGGGCTATCCAGTCGATGTGGCGGAAGATGTCATCGATTGAAGCCTCGCCCGAAGAGGTGAGCATTGCCGGGTCCGCGGCTATCCCGATCACCCCTTTGCGCTCAAGGATGGCCGCTACCTGGTCTCTGGTCAGGTTTCTTGGACTGTTGTGAAGAGCGCGTACTCCTGTGTGGGAGGATATGAGCGGCCCATCAAAAATCCGGATGAGGTCTCGAAAACCAGGTTCGGCCAGATGGGCCGCATCGAAAGCGAAACCCTCACTTGCAAGCTCCTTCACAAGGTTTTTCCCTTCGCTCGTCAATCCTTCAGGAAGCGGGACATTATTGCCGTCCCCAATCCTGTTTTTTCCCATGTGGGTGAGGCCGGCCACTCTTATGCCGGCCTCCGCAAGCTTTGAGCGGTCGAACTCCAACAGCGCGTCGGCGTTTTCGATGAGCCATATCGCTCCAGGCGTCTTTTGCCGGATGCAATCATTGATATCTCCGGCCGATCTTATATGGGAAAGTCCCGTGAGATATTTTTCCGCGTAAGCCACAAGCCCGGATAGGAAAGCGGCCGCTCCCGCGCCATTATGAAGGTCCGGACAGTACAGGGCGGCAACAGATATGAACACGTTGGCGCTCTTTATTTTATCCAGTGTTACCGGAAGGCCGGTCAGCTCTTCGAAAGGCACCTTCGGGTGCGATTCAAACATTGCATAGAGGATATCAACATGCCCATCGACTCTGAAATCCGGCTCGCCTGCTATCTGTGAATTTACCGTCATTGGACCAATAAACCTCGTAGATCGTGGAGATGGCAAAAAATAACCGGGGAACACAAATTGAGCGCTCCCCGGCTTTCGAACGGGTTCAGGCCATTATCTCCGAACTGGAGATTCCGTAGGGGCGTGTCACGTAGGCACGACATAAGTTGTCGATGCTTCATTGACAGTGGTCAGGATTTTCTTCTCGATTTCTTTTACCTGGAGCATCCGTTTCACCTCCTTTCCGCTTGGGATCTGGCGGAGTCGAATGAGGCGATGAACTTGAGATTGGTCAGCGTCCCGGCCGCTTCCGCACATATAAACGCGAACTGGTCGCGTTCTTTGCTCCCTCCATATTTGGGGTAAAGCCGGCTTGCTATTTCTTCTAAAGTTAATTGTCCATCACAGAATCGGAGAAAATCGAACCCGAACTCGTTTATTTCTCGAACCTCGGTGCCGCCCTCTGCTACGGAAAAGGCGAGAAAAGTCTCCCTGCGTCCGCAGTCGTCCGGAAAATGGCCGCACTTCGCCTCCATAATAAGGCAGGGAAGATCGAATGTGAACTGCTCAATTGAAATCTTTTCATTGCGGAGCGGTTTGAGCTCACTTATTCGGCCGAGGTCGATGTGAAAAGAAGAAACCTGCGATTCATCCCGGGCCGCCCGAAGCAGGCATGTTTCATATTTCAGGACCTCGGGAATGTATTCTCGGACGAGGCTCCCATGCCGCTCGAGTCTTGCCGTGGCGAAATCTGCAAAGCGGGCCATGCATGCCTGTGGCGTGAGGCGTAAACGTTCACCCCGAGACGCATTTTTTGTCGTAGAAGAACAGAGAGAAATGCCTTGGACAGGATTAACAGGACTAACAGGATTCGCAGGACTGACTGAAAACGCTATTTCTAAGTCCTGAGGATTTTGTCGGACTTGCTCGATTTTGCTTCTCTCTGTGTCCTCTGTGTCTCTGTGGTGAATAGGCACCGTTCTGTCGAAATCGTCGAGAAAGTCGAGAAAAGCGAAAAAAAGATTACGAATCGGCTCGTTTAATTCAAGGCTCAGCAGCAGAAATGTCCTCGGGTACAGGCTCGCGATTACGGTGAAGTAACTTGCAATTTCGTTTAGTTCTTCGAGTGTCCCGGCAGGGCAGGGTAAGTTATAGAAGCTGCAAAAAATAGCCGGGTCAGAATCGATCAGCGCTTCGTCGGATGCAATTCGTTTCCCCTCGTCGAACTCAATCCCAAGAGAAAAATAGGTATCCACCTCGCGAATAAGCCTGTGCCCATAATTTTCATACAAATCTGTCCGGGGCAGAATCGTCGCCATCTGCACAAGGATGTTCGCGTTCCCTGTAGCTGCCGACTTAAGCGCAAGATTGAGGGTCTCATCGAGGTCTTGCGGGCTCTCCTCGGGAAATCCGATCACGAAGCTCAGGGTAGGAATTATGCCGGCTTCGGTTGTCTCTCTCACTCTATCGAGAAGTATCCCCTGGTCTATGCTTTTGCGAATGAAAGAAAGCGTCTTTTTTGAGCCGGAGTCTATCCCATAGCACATCGTTTCGCATCCGGCCTCTCGCATCAGATTCAAAAGAGATTTATCCAGGGTATCCAGCCTGGAGATGCAATACCAGGCAAGGTGATTAAGGCCCGCATCTATTACGCCGTGGCAAAACTGCTCCGCAAACTCTCTTTTGGCGGTAAACTGATCGTAAGCGAGAAGGAAGCATTCGGCCCCGAAGTTTTCGGCAAGGTTTTTCATTTCCCTGATGAGCCGCTCTGTTGAGTATGTTCGCGTCCTCCTTCTCCAGATGAGCGATTGGGAGCAGTAGACACAACGATGCGGACACCCCCTTCCGGCCTCAAGAATGGCGATCGAGCGCCTGATGCCGCAGACGTCCTTGTAGACGTGCAGCGGGGCCACGAGCGCATAGTCGCTTACAGGCAGAGAATCGAGGTTTTCAATCAGTTCCCTGTCGGGATTTTGGATGATTCGCTCCGCTGTGCGGTAAGTAATTCCATCTATCGACGCCAAGGGGATTTCCCCGTCGAAAGCCCGGATCAATTCAGGAAAGGTTATTTCTCCTTCACCGCGAACGATCGCATCTATAAAAGGAAATCGCGAAAGGGTAAGCTCATCGACAAATGAAGCGTTGTGCCCGCCAAAAACGATTTTTATCCGTGGCTTTAACTTTTTCAGCTCCTGTGCAACCCTGACGGCAGGAGGGTAGGTGGTGCACTGGACGGAAAAAGCCGCCAGATCGGGTTCGAATTGCAGTATCTGCCTGGCGCATTCCCGGTAGATATTGCTGTCCATGGAAAGAGTCTTCATGCGAATGGAGAGTGGAAAGTCAAATATTTTCACGCTCTGAGCGGAGCTTTTCAGGACAGTGGCAAGATTTATGAGCCCCAGAGGGGGCATGTTGTACATTGGTTCGAAATAGAAGGGAGGGAAAACGAGAGCTATATTCATCGAGTCTCCGAACGAAAAAGCTTTGCCTGAATGAAGCTGCCGGTTCCTAGTGCAGGATTTGGCTCAAGAAAAGCTTGGACCTGTCGTGCCGGGGATTTGAAAAAAATTCCCCCGGGGTGTTTTCCTCGAGAATTTGTCCCGAATCCATAAAAAGGACCCGGTGAGCAACACTCTTCGCAAATCCCATTTCGTGTGACACCACCAGCATCGTCATTCCTTCATGCGCAAGTTGCATCATGACATCGAGGACTTCCTTTACCATTTCGGGATCAAGGGCGCTGGTCGGCTCGTCGAAGAGCATCACTTTTGGCTTCATACACAGGCTTCGGGCAATGGCGACACGCTGCTGTTGGCCGCCCGATAGCTGTCCGGGGAATTTTGCGGCCTGTTCCGCTATATGCACCTTTTCGAGAAAATACATGGCAATGTCTTCGGCTTCGCTGCGAGGGAGCTTTCTTACCCAGATAGGGCCAAGAGTAAGGTTTTCCAGTATCGTCAGATGAGGAAAAAGATTGAAGTGCTGGAACACCATCCCAACCTCAACCCTGATTTTTTCGATATTCTTTATATCGTTTGTGAGTTCGATATCATCGACGATAATCTTTCCGCGCTGGTGTTCCTCGAGCCGGTTGATGCACCTGATCAGGGTAGATTTGCCGGAGCCCGATGGGCCGCATATAACGATACGCTCGCCTTTGTCCACGGAGAGGTTGATATCCTTGAGCACGTGGAATTCTCCGAACCACTTGTGCATCGAGACGATTCGGATAATCGGCCCGGTCGATACTTTGTCAGGGGTTTTCGTCGCCTGGTAAGTCATTTTATTGTTTTCGCCTGCCTCACGGAGCGTGGAGTTAATAAGACGCCTTCCCCTCAGGTCTTTAATTCTCTCTCGAGGCGGCGGCTGAAGTTTGACATTACGAAACATCCCACAAAATATATGGAGGCTGTAAACAGGTACGCCTCCGTGCTGAAACCCATCCATTCCGGGTTGGACAGGGTCACGTGAGTGGTCCTCAAAAGATCGAAAAGACCGATGATGACGACAAGTGAAGTATCCTTGAAAGCGGAAATCAGGATGCTCACAGTAGGGGGAATGACTGTTTTAAGCGCCTGAGGCAAAATGATCAGGCGCATCTTAAGGTAGTAGTTCAGGCCGAGAGTTTCGGCTGCTTCGTACTGACCGCGCGGGATGGCCTGAAGCCCGCCCCTGACCACCTCGGCAATGTAGGCGGCCGTGAACATGATGATTGCGACCTGCGCTCGCAGGATTTTGTTTATGGTGACTCCTTCAGGCAGGAACAGCGGAAACATCACCGATGCCATGAAAAGCATGCTGATCAGAGGTACTCCACGGATCAGTTCGATATAGACCACGCACAGGGTTTTTATTGCCGGCAGCCTGGAGCGCCGGCCGAGGGCCAGGATAACTCCAAAGGGATATGCGGCGGAAAGCCCGAAAATCGAAAGAAGCAACGTCAAAGAAATACCGCTCCATTGTTCGGTTTCCACCGATGGAAGGCCCAAAAATCCTCCGTGCATAATCAGGCCGATCAACGTCAGGCCGACAATCCACGCAACGAGCAGGTACTTGTTCCAATTGCGCCGAAAGCTGCTGAAAAAAACGAAAGCCGCGAGCAGGACGATTGCAAATACAGGCCTCCACTGCTGCTCGTAAGGGTAAAACCCGAAGAGAATGAATCGCAGGTTCTTCGTAACAATGGACCAGCAAGCCCCGCTCGCCTGGTTGCAGGCTTGGCCGTCCGACCACCACACAGCATTTACAAAAGCCCACTTAATGAAAGTCGGCACGCTCCTGAACAGACCGTAGGCGATCAATATAGTCAGGAGAGAATTCAATATATTGCTGAAGAGGTTTTTCCTCGCCCACCCGATTACGCCGATGCTGGTGACGGGCGGTTTGACCTCTTCAATCGTGTGTAAGGAAATAGATGTCTGTTCCAAGATTTATCTCTCGACCAAAGCCCTTCTCTTATTGTACCAGTTCATAAGAGCGGAGGTTACGAGGCTGATGAACAGGTAAACAACCATTATCATGGCGACCCCTTCGATTGCCTGACCGGTCTGATTGATGGTCGTGTTGGCGACAGCGACAAAATCCGGGTAGCCGATTGCGACTGCAAGCGAGCTGTTCTTGGTAAGGTTCAGCATCTGGCTTGTCAGCGGCGGGATGATAACACGCAGCGCCTGTGGCAGAATCACGAGGGAAAGCACCAGCCCGGGCTTGAGGCCGATGCTCATAGCCGCCTCCGTCTGGCCCTTTGACACGGCCTGGATGCCCGCCCTGACGATCTCCGCAACGAATGCCGAAGTGTAAAGCACCAGTCCCAATAGAAGTGCCCCGAATTCCGGGCTGAAGGAGAAACCTCCTTCATAGTTGAACCCGACCAAATGGGGAATATTAAGGCCGGCAGGCATGCCTGATGCGAGCCACAAGATGAAAGGCAGTCCTATGACGGCGCCAAGTGACACGGGCACTACCGGGAAGATTTTACCTGTCTTATCCTGCCGAGCCCTTGCCCACCGGCGCAGAACATAGGCTGCGCAACAGGCTGCAAGCAGGGCAATCGCCATTTCGCGGTAAGCCGGGTGATTTTCCGGGAGTGGAAAATAGAAGCCTCGGTTGTTGAAAAAAACTCCCGGAAGAGGGTTAAATGACTGCCTCGGCCCCGGAAGCGATGTGTGGAACAATCCATACCAGAAGAAGAGCTGCAGCAGTACCGGGATATTCTGAAGCAATTCGGTGTAGCCGGCCGCAAGCCTGGCCAATAGCCAGTTTTTCGACAAGCGGGAAATCCCTACGAAAACCCCCAGGATAATAGTCAGAATTACCCCGGTACAGGCGACCTTCATCGTGTTCAGAAAGCCGACAAAGAGCGCCCGGGCATAAGTGTCGGCGGCCGAGTAGGATATCAGCGACTCGCCGATTTCAAAGCCGGCCTCCTTCGAAAAGAAACCAAATCCCGTAGCGATGGCTTGTTTGCGTAAATTGGCCTGGGTGTTGGTGAAAATCCAGTAGCTCAGCATGAAGACCAGGCCAAGAGCGACTACCTGGAAAACGATCGCTCGTTTTGCAGGATCACGCCAGAACGGGGGGGCCTGTCTGCGATCGAACGCTGTGGTGTCTTCTGCCGAGCCTGAAAACATGCTTTGCATACCATCGGTCTAACGTGCGCGAACTAAGTTGCCGCCCTGGAATAAGGAAAAAAGGGCGGAGCGTATGAAAACCTTCTACTTGAATGGCGGGGCATACATAAGACCGCCGTCCTTCCACTGAGCGTTAAGACCTCTTTTCAACTGCAGCTTTGAGTTGGCGCCTACGTTGCGTTCGAAGACCTCTTCATAATTACCGATCTTTTTGACTATGTTGTATGCCCATTTCTCATCGAGGCCCAGGGCTTTGCCGTTTCCGGGCGTAACGCCGAGGAAACGCTTAACATCAGGATTAGGACTGTTCAGCATTTCATCCACATTTTTGGACGAAATGCCCAGGTCCTCAGCAGCTATCATAGCAAGAACTGCAAAATCGACAATATCTCGCCATTGATCATCCCCGTGCCTTACTGCGGGCGCCAGTGGCTCTTTAGAAATAATTTCCGGCAAAATCACGTAATCATCCGGAATCGGGGCAACGGACCTCGTACCGGCCAACTGTGAGGCGTCCGAGGTCAGGCAGTCGCATCTTCCGGCAAAGAAGGCCTGGTTCAGCTCGGTACCCTGTTCGATAACGACCGGTTTCATCGTGATTTTATTGCTGCGGAAAAAGTCGGCCACATTCTGTTCGGTAGTAGTGCCCGGCAGCACACACACGCTGGCGCCGTTGAGCTCTTTTGCGCTCTTTATTCCCAGTTTCTTGGGGACTAGAAATCCCTGGCCGTCGTAGTAGTTGACAGCAACAAAGTTGAGGCCCAACTCAGTCTCGCGCGAGAGTGTCCTCGTGGCGTTGCGGCACAGCACATCGACCTCTTTGGACTGGAGTGCGGTAAACCGCGTCTGGGTCGTCAGGGTCACATACTTTATCTTGTCCGGATCGCCAAATATCGCGACGGCTATCGCACGGCCCGTGTCCACGTCCAGTCCTCGCCATACGCCCTTTTCATCAGGTATTGCGAAGCCGTAGAGCCCTCCATTGACCCCGACGATCAGGTATCCCCGAGCCTTTACCGTGTCCAGCGTTTCTCCGGCAAAAACCGCCGGCGGGAGCGACAGTATCAATACAGCCGTCAATAACAAAAAAACTGTTTTAGCGAACCTCATCATCCTCCTCCTTATCCAGCCATGAGAGCTTGCCCGAAGTGATTGCCCCGAGCGATCATACGTGTTCGTCTTTTCGAATCAAAAACCATTGTGAGCCTGTTAAAACAGTGATAATGCAATTCCTGCCGCAAATAACCGGCGCGGCAAAAACCAAACTCGCACGCTCCACGGGAAGATGAGCCGTGAAGTGCTGCGGAGAGCTTGCGGGGTAAGTTCGATCGTTCAGATCGATAATACATGGAGGATTTCGATTAAGTTCTACAGGAATGGAATAATTTGGTCAAGGAATGGCTTACGTTCATAGGCAGTAGCGGGAACCGAGGAGCCGAACCACGAAGAAAGCCGTCTCCCCGCTCCCGGCGCTATTCTCTTTTTACGCGGCTTCGCTTGGAAAATAATTGTGGAAATACTCGTTTAGCGGAATGGGCCTTAAATAAAGCGGAACCGCAAGCAAGGCTTCGAAGATGACGGGCCATAAAAAAGGTGAAAGCCAGGAGGAGGGAGGGGGGCCTGGCTTTCGGGGAATAGGGTACTTATAGAAACCAACTCTTTGGCGATTATAATCTCCAACTTTTCTTGCTCGAAAGCAATCAGGTGGAGACAGTAATCACCGGTAGTATACTACAGTATATTTTTAGATAATGTCTATCAAAATCTACATGATTTTTATGGTTTTGCACTTTTTTCGATAACACTGGATCGCAACCATGAGCGAGGATATTGTAAATGCGATAAGAAACCACCGGCTGATTGCAGCACATCGGGGAGCTCGTTCACTGGCCCCGGAAAATACCCTGGCCGCCGCACGCGTGGCTCTTGCGGCCGGTGCCGGGATGATGGAGATCGACGTGCGAATGAGCCGGGACGGAGAAGTCGTTCTGATACACGATTTCAATCTGCAGCGAACATCAGACGCGCCGCTCAAATTCCCGGACCGGAGCCCCTGGCTTGTGCACGATTTTACTCTTGATGAACTCAGAACCTTGGATTTTGGCTCCTGGTTCAACGATACTGATCCCTTCGGGCAAATTGCGGCGGGTAAAATTTCCTCATCGGAGTTGGTCAAATATTCAGGCGAACCTGTGGTTACCCTTGAGGAGGCAATCCTTTTCACCATCCGTAACGATTGGCTGCTGAACATAGAAATCAAGGATTTGTCGGGATCACCCGGCCATGAGTCCATCGTGGAAAAAGTGGTCACCCTGGTGCGCTCCCTGGGCGCGGTTGAAAAGGTCCTCGTTTCCTCTTTCAACCTTCATTATCTCGCGCTCATTAGAAAATTTGACAGGGAAATAAAGGCGGGGGTTCTTGCCGATTGCTTTCAATCCGATCCCGTCCAATTGATGCACGACTTGGACGCTTTCACCTATAATCCCAGGTTGCGGGATGTGCGGCCCTGGCAGATTCGCAGCTTGAAGCAAAAGGGTTTCGGAGTGCTTGTCTGGGTCTTAAACAAACCTTGGCTTGCCGGGGCGCTTTTTTCGATGGGTGCCGACGGGATCTTCACCGATTTTCCCCAGAGGTTTTCAATAGATGCGGGGCAAAGTCTTTCAAACTTTAACCGGGCCTGACACATATATGAGAATCTTGATACTGGCTGCCCTGCCGCAGGAATACTCGCCTATTAAAAAGCTGCTTCCTTCCTGGCGTCTCGTTCGAAAGAGGCCATTAAAGAAGTTCATCTGTGAACTCCCCGGAAAAGAGATCGTCCTGATCGAAAGCGGAATGGGCGCAAGATCGGCCGAAGAGGCGCTTGGAGCTGAATTGACCGGGTTCACGCCGGATCTTCTTATATTCTCCGGTTTCGCTGGAGGTCTTCACCCGGATTTGCCTGTCGGGGCCGTCTGTTTTACGACGAGCGCCCGCGAGATATCTTCCGGACAGGTGTTCCATTTCCGGTTTCCGGATAAACTGATGGATTTCATGACTCAAAACGGTATCAGACCGGTTCTGGGACTGAGCGCGGAACAGCCCGGAAACAAGCGGACTCTGTCAGCTCTTGCCGCCGGGCAAACGGCTGTTTTGGACATGGAGACAGCGCCCATGGCCCGGATGGCTTCTCAAAACAAAATTCCCTTTGTTTGTTTCAGGGCCGTAAGCGACGGTCTCGACGATGATCTCGGCTTCGATCTGAGCGATATAGCCGACGAGCGCGGAAGGATAAGGCTTACAGGTGTGCTTGTTGCGGTCATTAGAAATCCTGCGACGCTGAAAGCCTTTTATCTTTCATGGCGCAGATCCAGGCGAGCTGCAAAAAACCTTTGCAGGTCAGTCGCCGCTTTTCTGGGTATTCCAACCCCTGTGTTGGACGAAATGGCCGGGGAAATCAGGATCGAGCTCAGTTGAGCGAATCTCCCGCCCTTGGCGAATGCTGCAGCAGGTAGCCGTCTAGAGCTTCACCGGAGAGGCTCGAATTCTTATGGATCGTGAAGAAAATCATCGGAACGAGAAGTGCCGAAAGCAGGAGAAGGTCTACCAGCCCAAGCAGCATCTCGCCAATGGAAAAGGTAACAACGATATTGAAAATCAGTACGGAAAAGTAAAGCGCAGGGCCGAGCAGCCTCATCCAGGATAAGCGGTTCGGCAGCTTTGAGTCCAGCAAAGAAATCCGGTCCAGTGCCTGTAGGGACGCCGTCAGGACGGCCCCAACCAGGAACCACCCGGCAAAATTGCTCATCGGGATTCCAAAGTAGAACCCATCATAACGGTATCCGTAAATCTTGCCGAGAAACCACCTTTCTCCAAGAAGGGCCACCGGATCGATAACAACGTCGAGCAGTACGAAAAAAAATGCCCCGAGGATCAGCGTCTGCCAGGATCTCCGTATTCGAGATGTTTCGAGTACAATGAGATTTCCGGACCGATGGGCCAGCGGTGTCATCAGGAAAACTGCCAGCGAGTAACTGCAGTAGGAGAGAAAAACATAGGAAAGGGAATCCATGAAAGGAACGCCGAACACCCACAGCTCCCTTTGTGCGGTGCTCTGTATATAGAAATAATCACCGTAGGGAAACCCCCAATGAATTGAGGAAAATTCGGAAATCCATGCAAGGGTGTAGCCCACCGGAATATAGGCCAGAGTTTTTTTCCAGCCGACATGCCTCCAGCCCGCAACAATATATGCGGCAAGAAAAGCAAAAACATAGGGACGAAGGAGAACGGTTCCCCAGAAGAGTCTTAGCGGCTCATGCATTCAGGTTCCATTTGAACATGAGAAAGAGGTCTTTCAACCCCATCTCGCGCACTATGGTGGGTTCGAATCCGCAATGGACCATGCACTGGGAACACCTGGGGTCGAGGCCGGACACGTAATGGTCCCAGTCGGTCCGGTCCATCAGCTCGGCAAAGGTGCGGTAATGGGTATCCGTTATAAGGTAGCAGGGGGATTTCCAGCCCTGCGGATTGCGTGTTGGATTTCCCCAGGGCGTACACTTAAGAGACCTTTTCCCCGACACAAATTCCAGATAGAGCGGAGTGCTGATTATCGGGAAGTCCCGCCCCCAGGTGCTGATCTCGCGGAATTTTTTTTCGATTTCATTTCTGCTTAGAAAAACGTCGCGCACGACCTCTTCATAGCTGAAACCGGGGGCCACGAGAATTCCGTCAACTCCGGCCTTTGTGAGTTGCTGGAAAAGCCTGGCAACGTCGGTGACCGAAGAGTCGCGGTAAACAGTGGTATTAGTGCTTACGCGGAAGCCCTTCGCTTTAGCGGCTCTCACCCCGGCGAGGGCCGTCCGGAACCCTCCGGGCTTTCCGATTATGGCGTCGTGAACGGGCTCGGTCCCATCGAAATGGACGTTCCAGGTGAAGCGCGGGGAAGGCTCGAAAAGAGACAGCGACTCCTCGAGCAGCAGGCCGTTGGTGCAAAAATAAATATGCCTGCCGCGTGCAAGCGCTTCTCGAACGAGTTGGGGAGCCGAAGAGTAGAGAAGAGGTTCTCCACCCGTAATGGTCACCACTGGTGCGGCCGTCTCCTCGATTGACGTGATGCAGTCAGCGAGGGACATTTCCTGGGAAAGCGTATCATGATACTCTCGAATTCTGCCGCAGCCAGCGCAGGTCAGATTGCAACGGTGAGTCGGCTCTAGCATCAATACAAGTGGAAACCGCTCAACTCCGCGCAGCTTCTTACCTAGAAGGTACCTGGTCATCGAAACATGAAGACTGATTGGAAAACGCATCAAAACCTCGATTCTATTTCTTGATAAGGAAGCGGAGACCGCGAGCATCCGCTTTTTCTATTGCCGTATGATATATCCGTTTTGTCTAAACCATTCAACTGCGTCGCTTAAGGCCGTTTCGACCGGCGACTGCGGAAACCTCAATTCCCGTATCGCCTTGGATGAGTCGAAAAACATGCGCTTCGCCGCCATTTTTACACCCTCGTAAGGGACCATCGGCTCACGCCTGGTTACAAACGAGACGAGATGAAGAATTCCGGCGAGCCACAATATCGGAGTATAGGGTAGCTTTACCTTGGGAGCTGGAATTTTGGAAATTTCTTCCAGGATTTCAAAAATCTCCGCCAGAGTCAGATTGCGGTTGCCAAGGATGTACTTTTCCCCAATCCTGCCTCTCTCGAAAGCAAGACAGTGTCCTTCCGAAACGTCCCTCACGTCGACCAGGTTGAGGCCCGTGTCGAGATAGGCGGGCATTTTTCTGTTCAAAAAATCCACGATAATCTTGCCTGTGGGCGTTGGTTTGTGATCCCCCGGGCCTACCGGGGTACTTGGGTGGACGAACACTATAGGCAATCCCTTGTCGAGGAATCTCTGCGCCTCCCGCTCGGCAAGAAACTTCGACCTCTTATAGTGTCCGACCATATCTTCGAGACTCACGGGCGTGTTTTCGTCAGCGGCAGTTCCATCCGGAGAAAGCCCGAGCGCTCCTACGCTGCTTGTGTGTACGACCCGCTTGACTCCGGCCTCCATCGCGGCCTGGAGAACATTGACCGTGCCGGCTACATTGCTCTCATAGATTTCGCGTGGATTTGGCGCCCACAGTCTGTAATCGGCAGCGACGTGAAAAACCCCCTCGGCCCCTGAAATTGCGCTCATTACCTGGCCGGAATTGCGAATGTCGCCAATCTGCCATTCGATACCTGGGAGGTCAATGGATTGTGGCGGGGGTTTGCGGCAAAGCGCTCTCAGGCGCCATCCCCTGCGAATCAGGGCCGCAGCGACGTGATGTCCTACGAACCCTGTTGCTCCCGTTATGAAGGCGACAGGCATATTATTCCTCTTATAGTTCCGGTCCTTCGACCCGCTTTCCTATACCAGAACAAAGTGCAATTGGAAACCCCAAGACAAAAATGAGTAGACGCACACATGCGGTTAAAATAGACGCGGTCAGCTCGTGCTGAGGTCTTGCGATCTGAACCGGAGTTCCGGGCTGTTAACTATATAACCGTATAATTCCTCCACATCCGTAGCTTCCAGGCGGTCCAGAATCCCCTCCCACCTGTGCCTTATTCCCCCCTGTTCAGAGGTCCTGTCACTAAACAAAAAGCGTATCTTCGATGAAGGGGCGAATGCAATTTCTTTAATGGCATCGAGCTTATCACTAAGCGCCTCGGCAAATATCGCCACCGCCCACTCTATTATCTGTAGCGGCACGCCACTTTCAAGGGCCTTGTCGAGGTGCACCCTGAAGCGGGTAAGGCATTGCGGAAGCAGAGTCAGCAGCGGGGTTGTCCAGTCGGTGAACGATCCTGTAGTTTCGATTACAATGAGCCGAACGGGTATTGAGATGGAGTTAAGCTGTATCAGCTCATCGCCGTCATCGTAGAAAATCTTGCCGGTACGCGGACTGGCTCTTCCGAGCACAAGAGTGAAGGTCGCGGCGGCGCCGAGCAGGCCGGCGAGACTCATAATAAAATTCGGATTTTTGTAGCAGGAGATTGGAATCTTGTCAGTGACGACTCCAGGAATGTACTGCCGGTCGTAAAAGAAAGTAGGGAGCAGCCCGAGTCCGGGGATATCCTCATCCAGCCTTATCTCGTTGTACGAAAGGATGGGAAAGCCAAGCTGAGTCGCAGCATTCAGTCTGTCTAAAATGTAATCGCGGTATTTGATCGTCTCAGCAATAGCCTGGTCCAGAGGTATGCCCATTCTTATCCGTTGAATGACATCCCATTTCATGAGCCGTATGATACGGATCGAATCCTGTTGGTCTTTGGAAGTAATTACAACCAGATAGACGTCTCTTTCCTCTCCGGAAATATCTCTGGCGCTTTGAGACTCCTCAATGTGGCCAACATTAATTGAGACAAGTCCACCTGATTTCTCCCAGAAATGGGATATCAGGCCCTGGACTCGCCTATGGGATCGGGGGTCGAACCTGAGCTCATCACCGACAACCGATGCTCCGGGCAACCATTTTACGTTCAGATGAAATTCAGGGCTAAGGTCCAACGACCATTCTTCCATCTCTTGTTCGTCGATGCCGAACAGACGACAGAACATGGTCGTGCGCCACACAGGGTTATGATAATCGTCCACCATAAGTTCGGAGCCGGCCGACTGGGCGAAATCAAGAGCGAAACGGTCGAATGCTCTTTCGACCTGCTCGGTGCTAGTAGAGGCGGAAAAGTCCTCGAGCAGAGAAACAACTTGCCTGAGACCCTTGAAATCGAGTTTTGCGCCGGCCGACAGAAAAAAGCTCAATTCTCGACTGCCCCAGCTATTCACCCGCTCGAGCAGGTTAAGTATCTCTTCCAGGCGGGCAAGGGCCTCTTTGGGGTCCTGCCGGAGTAGCGGCCTCATACGGATGAATTCATCGTAAGTGAGGAACCTGCCTCCGGAGGGCGCGCTGTAATAGAGGGTCAACCCGGTACTCACCTGCACCTTGCTGGCCCGCACGTAACTGGAAATCTCCAGGGCGGACCGAGGGGCCGGAGATACTCGCCAGCTTTCACCTCTGTGCCGCAATTGTCTTCTCACCTCAGGAATATGCAACCCGGTAAACTGAATTCGCTCTTTGGGGCAGAATGACTGCAGTATTTGGTCCGCAGCGAAAACTCGTTCCATATCGGCAGGATCGGATCGCACAAGAATCAGCGAGTCGCGAAAGAGAAGCGAGACCGCATCATCGTATAGCTCAAGCTCGAGCTCCCCCTCGTCGATTTCGCCCCGATCTTCTGCATGCGACCTGCGTTTGAGAAGTTCGAGCATAATAGAAATGTGGCACGCATGGATGCCCCTGACATTAATTATGGTGCGGTACTTCGGAAATACGGAAGCAATCGGGCTGAGCAGGTCCCCGTTCTGATCTTTCACGAAAAAATCGGGACCGATAAAGGTTATTCCCTTCTTTTCCCGCGGTTCAAGGGGTCCTTCAAGCACAATATTTTCAGGGGGAAAGGTCATAAGCTGTCGTCTAATCTAAATAATACGGCCCTTTACAATACCTCGACGATGCAAAGTATCACGGAATCCATATATTTTGAATAGCACAAACGCCTAAATCGAGATATTTATCTTGAACGATAACTCTTGATCTTCGTCGACCTTGGCCTCGGATAAGGAAAAAAAGAAATTGCACAGATTCAAAATGTTTCCAGTCGTGACTGTTTTACTGGCTGTGTCAGGATTCTTGAGCGGCCCTGTTCTTGCCCAAAATGATATTAAGATCGGGGTCTATCTGCCGATGACAGGCGGTGTCGCCGCCTACGGGAAAATGGAGTGGTCGGGGATACAGACCGCTAACTCGATGGCCCCTGAAGTTCTGGGGAAAAAGATTGCTCTCACTTTGCTGGATACAAGGAGCGAGCAAATCGAATCGTCCAACGCGGTCTCGCTGCTTACCGAAATGAAGGTTGCGGGCATAATAGGTGAAGCCATCAGCGCCAACACTATGGCAGGCAACCCCATCTCCGAGAAGGCTCAAATCCCGAGCGTCAGTCCTACCGCAACAAACCCGCTTGTGACACAGGGCAAAAAGTACGCCTTTCGGGCCTGTTTCATCGACCCTTTTCAGGGTGAGGTCGCCGCAAGATTTGCGATTGAAAAACTGAAAGTCCGGACCGCTTCTATCATAATCGATCATTCCCAGGATTACAGCGTGGGACTCGGGAACTTCTTTGAAAAAGAGTTCCAGAAGCTTGGCGGCAAGATCGTTTCCAAAACGTTCATTCAGACGGGCGATCAGGATTTCTCGGCCCAGCTTTCCTCGATCGCGGCAAATCAACCCGAAATGATCTACGCGCCTATCTATTATACCGAAGTTGCCCTGATGGCTAAACAGGCTCGAGATCTGGGGATAAAGACACCAATAATGACTGGGGATGGCGCGCAGGCGGACCAGTTGATCGAAATAGGGGGCACGGCCGTCGAAGGAATCTATCTTACCGGCCATTTTCACAAGGATGCCTCAGCCACTGAGCGCTCTAAAGAATTTAGCAAGCTCTATGGGGCTAAATACAAAGAGGACGTAAATGCTTTCACCGCCCTCGGCGCCGATGCCTATTTTCTCCTGGTCGATGCCATAAACAGGGCTGGTTCAACGGAAGGCGCAAAAGTCCGGGACGCGCTTGCCGGCACTAAGGATTTTATGGGCGTTTCCGGATCTATGACGATGGGGTCTGATGGAAACCCGCTGAAAAGCATGGTTATCAATAAGGTCGAAAACGGAAGATTTGTTTATGTCACTACGGTAACTCACTGAAAATAGGACATGGGTCCAGCCGGTGGCAGACGCAACCGGAGCAAACATATGGCAACAAAGAAGTGGGGAGAGGTTTTTCGCAATGGAGCGCAAAGTAAAAGGACTCATGACCGGACTTTCCGAGATAGCTATCCTCGATGAAAATGCAACCCTTTTTGAAGCGGTTCTGGAAATAGGCATAGCAAGGGCCAGGCATCCCGCTGCATCGAGGTGTCCTGCTGCTCTTGTGGTGGATTCGCAAAGGAACGTGGCCGGTTTTCTTGAAGTCAGAAGTATGGTTAGAGGACTTGAACCAAGGTACGTTGAATTTGCCGAATCCGCAAAGAAAGGGGGATTTTCCCCCGAAAGGATCAGAACTGAACTGCAAAAATATGGACTTTGGGAAGACGCCCTGGAAGGGCTTTGTAAAAAAGCGGGGGAGACTGTAATCAAGTCGCTCATGATCGTGCCTGAAGAGAGTCAAATAATCGATGCCGAGGCTTCCATAAACGAGGCGATTTATCAGATGACTTTTGCCGGGATGGAATATCTGTTCGTTAGGGATGGGCAGACGGTGACCGGCGTGATCAGTCTTTCGGATATCATGGGCCACATTTGCGATGCGGTGAGAGCCTGCCGGGTGTAGCCGGGCTGAGTTTGAGGGCTGGGGGGCCCCCAAACATGATATTGCCGCCCTGCAGATGAACCGGGGGCCGGGTGTCCTGCCTGCTACCCCTTCTGCCCTATGGCTATCATGCGGTGATTCATGAAGCCATAATCGGCCTGGTCCATGCGTGTAGAGAAATCCGTGATCGTCTTGATGCCTTTGAATCCAAGCTGGCCGAGCAGTTCAGACATTTTTCCGGGCTCATAGAAACGAATCGAATAAGTACGGTCTCGGAGAAGGCCACTTTTCTTGCTGAGAACCATCTCACGAACAGATACGGTTTCAGCCTTCATTTCACGTCGGCGGCAGACCAGGATGTCATCACCAATCTCGTGCCAGGCGTCAGGTTTGAATTTGCTCCTTACGGCAGATCCGTCGGCGAGGTCAATCAGGAGCCAGCCACCAACGCGAAGCACCCGTTTGGCTTCGATTAAAATTTGTATGTCAGCCGAAGGGTCCCCTAGATACCCCAGTGAATTGCCCATAATCAGCACGTGGTCGAAAACTTCCGAGGAAAGGCCGGTTCTTCGGGCATCGGCCAGGACGCAATCCACAATGTGATTGTGTTCTTGGGCTAATGACCTGGAGCGATTGAGCAGGAATGCCGAGAAATCGACCAGGGTACATCTTGAAAAACCTCGCTTGCTGAGTTCTCGGCTGTGACGTCCATGGCCTCCGCAGAGGTCCAGAATCCTGTGGGTGGAACGGATCGGAAGCAATTGGCAGATAAGGTCCACCTCCCGCCCGGTTATCTCGTCATCGCATACGGAACGGGCGTCGGTGAGAAGATAGAACTCATCGAACATCGTTTTCCACCACTCGGGATCGACTTTGATGGTCATCACGACTCCGGACTCGCCCCAAAATCAAAGAGTCCATCTGAGGCAATAATGGCTGGACTGCCACCCCATGGCTGCATTCGAGCGATCTCAAGCTCTTCTTCTTCAATTTTGACAATCCCGTCCAGTTCACCGGAAAGCCACATTTTCTCCAACGTCAGGCAGTCAGACCAGAGTGCACTACCATAGTCGTTGAGCGATTCGATCTGAGGGGCGCTGATAACCCGGGGACGGAGCGCGACCTTGATGGGGCCAAGCAGATATGTAAAGCGGTGCTCCACTGCCAACGTTTCCTGCATTTGGACAACCCCCGACAGGTCTTCATACTTTATCGCCAGAATGGCCTCATTGATTCGTTTTACCGCGTCCCGTATACTCATCTCCGAGCGAAGTACTGCCAGCGGCTGCACGCCGCCCCCGCTTCCAACGTTTGTCGGCACCCCGCCATAACGGCCGAGAAATCCAAAAAGCCCTCCAGGGCCCACAAGACATCGAAAATCAGTTTGACAGCGCTCCAGAATCACGCGCCTTTGGTCATGGTCCAGGATTGGGATCTCTTCCGCCCACGAGCCGAGGGGAATTTTTTCCTGGACGATGTAGTTCCCCTGAGCGAGCGCAAGCTCGATCGCTTCAGAGGCGTCCGGGTTCACTACCCCCACACGTACACCCCTGCCGGAATACCCTCTTTCGGGCTT